>JGI20177J14857_1000257_pt1 | contig 16381 bp, 17 predicted proteins | sample NGESurdeep072012_6_FD_14857 | JGI IMG/M metagenome (IMG submission 14857) | reverse complement strand
ATGATCGCCGGGCTGGCGCCGATGGGCTCGATTTCATCGCACGGCGGGTTGCTCGCGATGCTGGCGGCGGTCTCTCTAGGTTACGGTTTCGCAAGCCCGTCGATCGCCAGCCTCATCTCGCGCAACACCGACCGCGATTTGCAGGGTGAAGTGATGGGCGTGAATCAGTCTGCCATGTCGCTCGCGCGCATCTGCGGCCCGATCGCGGGCGGACTGGCGTATCAACTGCTGGGACCCGCGGCGCCCTACCTCGGTGGCGCCATTATCGTTATGCTCGCGCTGGCGACCACCAGCGGAATCGATGTCCGCGCATCCTGACGCAACGGGGAAATACGATGTACGCGCTTCGCGGCTACATTCTCGCACTTCATATCTTCAGTGTCGTTTTCTGGATGGGCGGGCTGATGATGATCGCCAGCCTGCTGGCGCGCGTGCCCGAAGAAGTCGGACTGCCCAAGGAACGCTTCCTCGGCGTGGCGCGCGGACTGTTCGAGACCACGATCAACCTCGGAGCCGCAATGACGATCGTTCTTGGACTTCTGCTGCTCCTGACGGATCCCAAGGTGCTGTGGCAGGGATGGTTCCACGCGAAGCTGCTGCTGGTCGCGGTGCTGCTTTTTTATCACGTGCGGTTTTATCGGCGGATCATGTTCCTCGAGGATCATCCGAGCGAATCAACGCGTCGCGAGTATCGCGTCATCCACGGGCTGGTGAGCCTGCTGTTGATCGCGATCCTGATGCTTGCCGTGACGAAACCGTTCTAGCAGCAAACGCCCAAATTTATTGAAACAAGCGAGCAGTCGCGCTCGTTGCTAAAAACGGTCCTTGAGTTCGCGGAGCTTGGCAAACATCGCGATCGGATCGTCGTCCACCGACGGATCGCGCTGTTTCAGATTCGCGCGCAGCTCGGGGCTGTCGATCCGCAGAAATGGATTGGTCTTCTTCTCGTCGCCGATGGTGGACGGCACCGTGAACTTGTTTTTCGCGCGCGTCTTCAGGCTCCACTGGTGCTTCTTTTCCAGCGCCTGGTTCCCCGGCTCCAGCGTCAGCGCGAAGCGTAGATTTTTTTCGGTGTACTCGTGGCCGCAATAGACCTGCGTCGAGTCGGGCAGCGCCGCGAGTTTCTTCAGCGACGCGACCATCGTCGATGCTTTCCCCTCGAACACGCGGCCGCATCCGCCCGCAAACATCGTGTCTCCCGTAAACACCGCGCCCAGCGTTGGAAAATAGTAGGCGACGTGTCCGTTGGTATGCGCCGGGATTGCGATCACGCGGCCTTCGAGCGCGCCGATTCGGACTTGGTCGCCGTCCGCGACCGGATTTGTCAGCGCGGGAATCTTTCCGCCTTCCGCGCTCGCGCCGTACACTTTGATTCCCGGCGCCATGGACGCGAGGTCGTTGTTGCCGGCGCAATGATCGCCGTGCCAGTGCGTGGTCAGCACTGCGACGATTTTCGCGCCGTGCGATTTCGCCGCCGCGATTACCTTGTCGGGCTCGGCGCAATCGACCACCGCGCATTGCTTGCTGCCGTCGTCGATCACCAGGTACGCGTAGTTGTCCGATAGCTGCGGGACGGTGACGATTGGCATCGCTATACTCCTTGGCAGCTAGACGCCGACGATATTGTAGCCCACGTCCACGTAAACCGTCTGGCCCGTGACGCCGCTCGAAAAATCGCTCAGCACCGCCGCCGCCATCTTGCCGACTTCCTCGATCTTCATCGCCCGCCGCAGCGGCGAGCGCGCCTCGACCTCGTGCGCCATCGTATGGAAGTCGCGAATCGCCGACGACGAGAGCGTGCGCGCGGGCCCGGCACTGAGCGCGTTGACGCGTATATTTTTGGCCCCCAGATCGACCGACAGATAGCGCACGCAGGCTTCCAGAGCCGCCTTGGCCACACCCATCATGTTGTAATTGGGGATCGCACGGACCGCGCCGAGGTAGCTGAGCGTCAGGATCGATCCGCCTCCGCGCGCTTCCATCAGGGGTTCCGCTGCGCGCGCGAGCGCGACCAGCGAGTAGGCGCTGATTTCCATCGACTTCGCGAAATTGGCGCGGCTAACCGTCAGAAATCGATCACGGAGATCTTCGCGCTCGGCAAACGCGACCGCATGCACGAGCAGGTCCAGCCCGTTCCATTTTTTCTTGAGCGCCGCGAACACGGCCGCGATTTGCGCGTCGTCGTTCACATCGAGTTCGCCGATCACGTCCGCCTGGATTTGCGCCGCCAGCGGACGGACGCGCTTTTCCAGAATCTCGCCCTGGTAGGTCAGCGCGATCTCGGCGCCCTCCGCGGACAGTGTCTGCGCTATCGACCACGCCAGGCTTTTGTCGTTTGCGACGCCGACGATCAATGCCCGCTTGCCCTGTACTATACCCATCGGGAGTATCCTTCTCTGCGACGATGCGCGCGCGGGCTCAGATTTCGATCTTCATCCCGTCATAGCCCATTTCAAGAGCGATCTCCTCCGCGCGGCTCAGCACTTCGCGCCCCAGATGCGTCAGCACCATTCGGCGCACCTTGAACTTGTCGCGATTGGCCGCCAGCAGCGGGTAGTTGAGATGGAACGTCAGATGAGCGCTCTCATAGTACGTGCATTCGCACAGGAACAGATCGGCGCCGGCGCTGAGCTCGACCAGCTCATCGTTCCATCCGCTGTCGCCCGAGAAGACTATCGACTTTCCGCCGCCGTCGATTCTGAGCGACAGCGAGATGTCGGGCTTGGTGTGCGGACTGCGGATCGCGCGCACCTTGAACTTGCCCAGCCGCGTCGAGCTGCCCGGTTCGAGCACCACGAACTTCAGCTTGCGCTTTACTTTGTCGAGTTCGAAATGCGGGAACATCGTGCGCATCAGCAGCCACGTCCGCTCCTCGAGCTTGACCGGGCCCGCAATGGTCAGCACCTTCTTGCGCGGCGTCTCCCACATGTAGTCGAGGATCAGAAACGGCAGGCCGCCGAAATGATCGCCGTGCAGATGGCTGATGAGCAGCAGGTCGAAGCTGTCGGGCCCGACGCCGTTGCTCTTGAGCGCCGGCAGCAGGCCGGGCCCCGCTTCCATCAGGATCCGGCCGCCAGGCGCGTCGATCAGATAACCTGATTGCGAACGGCCGAAACTCGCGAACGCATCTCCGGTGCCCAACAGAGTCACGGTTACCGGCGCACCGTTCGATGCAGTGCGGTTCGGATTCATTACGGCGACCTATGTTATATCATCGGCGGATGCGCGCAAACCAGGGAGCGCCGCCGATGAAACAGGTGAAGACCGCAGCCGCCCTCGCGTTCGCCGCAGCGGTCGTCGTCGCCACCTTTGCAGGATGCGGAAAATCCGCGCCGCCCGCAAAGGCGCCGCCGCGCATCTTCGCCAGCGCCGAGGATGTCGAGCTCAACTTTCGCGGCCGCACGTTCGTGCTCGGCGACAACAATCAAATCGCCGAAGTGCGCCCGCTGGATTGGCCCAAGGACAAGTTCCTCAAGCTGCCGTTCTGGTTCGGCGTCAACATCCTGGTACCCGGAGTCATGGCGCCCAGAGAAGCCGATTTTTACGTCATCAGCGAGGCGAGCCTCGAAAAGCCCTTGGACACGCCCGGCGAATGGATGATCGAAGCGGGTAGCTCGCTGGTCAAGCAGGAGACGGTGTTTGTCACGACGCGCACGCGATATCTGGCGCCCGGAAAAATTTTGCCCACCATCGTTCAGTACATCGGCAAGCGCGAATTCAAGCGCCCCGACGGCCAGACCGTGAATATTCCCGTGCTGCGCGAGGTCTCGTTGCCGATGAAATGGACGCTCGGCGGGACAATACCGGCAAGCTACGCGAGATACCGCACATGATTCGCTGGGGGATGGCGATCGTCGTCGCGCTCGCGCTTGCGCTCATGTCGATCGTCGCGGGATGCACGCCCGACAAGGCGCTCGACTTCGGACCAACCGGCGAAATTACCAGTCCGCCCGAGGATCAGTTGAGCCGCGACATCATGCGCGATTTCGCCGGCCGCGATTTCATTCTCGCCGACAACGATCACGAGGCGCACATCAGTCTCACCGATTGGAAGCCCGGCCGCCGCATCATCGTGCCATTCTGGCTGGGCGTGAATCCGCTCTACCCCGGATTTCTGCGCCCGACCGTCGGACATCTATATGTGATGAGCCAATCGACGCTGGTCCGCCCGCTCTCGAACAACGAATACCTGATTCGCGCGGGCTCGAAACTCTTCAAGAGCGATACTGTCTTCGAGGCGGCGCGCACCCGCTACCTCGATACCGGCGGGATGCTGCCGACTGTCGTCCGCTTCGTCGGCACGCGCGTCATCACGGTGCCAAAAGACGCGCCCGCCACCGGAACGATCACGGAGAAGGTCCCGGTGCTCCACGAAGTCTCGATGCCGATGCACACCACCGCGGACCAGGACGTGACAGGCTACGCCAAGTTCGTCGCGATAACTTCCGCAACCGCGTCGCCATAGGGTCTAGCCAACTCAACCAGTATATTTTCCTTCATTTAGTCTAATTCCAAGAAATGAAGGAAAATAGCTTGTTAATCTGGCTCTTTTCCTTCATTATATGAATAGGCAGAAATGAAGGAAAAATGGTCTGAAATTTGTCTCGAGCTCTCTTCGGAGCAGCTCAGAACCGTCGTCGACACTCAGCAGCTTTTTGAGGCTTGGACTGAGGCATTCGAACGTGCGCGGAATTTCAGTGGCGGGATGCATTGGAAAACCGCCGCAGGAAAGCAGTACCTCTTTCGCACTCGCGACCGCCGTGGCTATGGCAAAAGCCTGGGGCCAAGAAGCGCCGAGACCGAACAAACACTCGATCGCTTCAAGCGAAACAAGACGGAGGCCAAAGGACGCGAAGCCGCCCTGCGTGGCCGCTTGGCCGAGCAGGCGCGCTATTGCAAAGCAGCCAGAGTGGCGCGCGTTCCGCGTCTGAGCGCGGCGCTTGGAAGAGAGTTGTGGCGCTCCGGTCTGGAGGATGCCGTCCTGATCGTCGGCACCCATGCCCTGTATGCCTATGAGGCTGCGTGTGGCGTCCAAATCCTCTCGGCGGGCCGGCTTGAAACTCAGGACATCGACCTTCTGTTGGACTCGCGCCGCTCGATCAAGCTGATCGTGAGTGAAGTCCGGCGCGAAGGACTGATCGGCATTCTCCGCAAAATCGACAAGTCTTTCACCGTCATGGAAAAACAGAACTTCCGTGCCGTGAACGATCGCGGCTTCATGGTCGATCTCATCCGCCCGATGCCCAAGCCGCCTTGGAAGAAACAGCCCGATATGGTTGGTAACGAGGCCGATCTCAAAGCGGCAGACATAGAACACCTGGACTGGTATCTTTCCGCGCCCAAGCTTCGACAGATAGTTATCGGCGAAGACGGATTTCCGGCGCCTTTCACAGTTCCTGATCCCAGAGTTTTCGCTCTCCACAAGCTCTGGCTCAGCAAGCAGCCTGGCCGCGATCCTTTGAAGAAGCCTAAGGATCGCGAGCAGGCATTTTTGGTCGCCGAGCTGGTGACGCGCTATCTGCCGCGCTCCAAGTTTTCCAAACCCGAACTGCGGATGCTGCCGCGCGAGGTCGCGCAGCTCGCAGACGAGCTTATAGATCGAGCCAAGGCGGACGGTAAGAGCAAACTGCCATCAGGCTTCGAACCACCTGATCGTCACTAGCTGCAAAAGGCAGTCGAATCATCGGAGGTCGCCGCATGCTGTCGCATACGAAATATCTAACCATGAAGGTGCCCAATCGGATGGATTTCGTGAACATCACGGGCGAAGTTGAAAAGGCGGTAAACGAAAGCCGCGTGCGCGAGGGGCTCTGCCTCGTCAATGCGATGCACATCACGGCCTCGGTCTTCATCAATGACGACGAGCCCGGCCTTCACGAAGATTACAAGCGCTGGCTCGAATGGCTGGCGCCGTACGACCCAAGCCCCGAGCGCTATCATCACAACCGCACCGGCGAGGACAACGGCGACGCGCATCATAAGCGCCAGGTGATGGGCCGCGAGGTGGTAGTCGCGATAACAGCCGGCAAGCTCGACTTCGGCCCCTGGGAACAGATCTTCTACGGCGAGTTCGACGGCCGCCGCCCCAAGCGCATCCTGATCAAGATAATCGGCGAGTAGGTTCCGTTAAGTGTCTTCCGACTCCTGCAGCGTTGCGGTTTGCAGCAGCTCTGCCGGCACGTCTTCCAGAAAGCGCGACACCCGACCCATCACGAACCCGAAGCTGCGGTCGAACATGTGGGGATGAACTATTCAGCCTGACCCCGGCCGATTTTCTGTGCTACCCATACGGCATGGTCAACCGTCTGGATACCGCTACTCGCCAGGCTCGCCCGAAATCGTGCGACGCCCGCTTCCGGCGAATATTAATTTTGATGGAACGAAACTACCGATGGTAGCCGAGGCGTCTCAGAACCACTATATATGGTATGAACTGCTCATTCCGACTCTTGCAGCGTTGCGGTTTGCAGCAGCTCTGCCGGCACGTCTTCCAGAAAGCGCGACACCCGACCCATCACGAACCCGAAGCTGCGGTCGAACATATGTATCGGATACGACAGGTACAGCTCGTCGCGCGCTCGCGTGCTCGCGACGTACATGAGGCGGCGCTCCTCCTCGATTTCGTCATCGCCCACGCTTTGCGGTCCCGGAAAGCGCCCGTCTGCCGCCCAGATCAGGAACACGACTTTCCATTCGAGTCCCTTGGCGGAGTGAATCGTGGTGAGCGTGAGGCGTTCGTCGTCGGAATCCGTCGCGAGCATGCCGTCAAGCGAATCGTTGGGCGGCTCGAGCGCCATGTCGGCCAGCATCTGTTCGAGGCTTTTGTAGCGCTCTGTCAGATTCTGAAAATGNTCGAGGTCACGCTCGCGCTTGGGATAATCGTCCGCGTACGCCTCGCGCATCACGGGCAGATAGTATTCGATCGTCATCGCGATTTGCTCGGGTGGCCGCTTTTCCCCGCTGCGCAGTTCCGCCAGCAGCGTAGCCAGCCGCTTGAGGCCGCCATCTGCACCGCCACGCGCCTTGTCTGCAAGTTTCGCAACCGCGGACGCCGGATCGTCGGCTGCAATGAGTGCGTCGATCGTTCGCTCTGCCGTGCGATGACCGATGCCCTTGACCAGCGTGAGCACGCGCAGCCACGACACGGCGTCCGCCGGATTCGCGATGACGCGCAGATGCGCCAGCACGTCCTTGATGTGCGCGGTTTCGATAAACTTGAATCCGCCGCGCTTGATGAACGGGATGTCGCGGCGCTGCAGCTCGAGTTCCAAATCGAACGAGTGAAAGCTCGATCGGAACAGCACCGCGATCTCGCCGAGTTCGACCCCCTCTTCGCGCAGCTCCAGGATGCGCTGTGCGACGAACCGCGACTGCATGTGTTCGTCCTGCGCGCGCACCAGGAACGGCCGAAAGCCGCCCTCGCGCTGCGTGAACAGCGCCTTGGTGTACTTCTCGCCGGCGCGCGAAATCACGTCGTTGGCGACGTCGAGGATTCCCTGGATCGAGCGGTAATTTTCTTCCAATTTGACGATCTTCGCGCCGGGAAAAATCGCGGGAAAATCCATGATGTTGCGGAAGTTGGCGCCGCGAAACGAATAGATCGACTGCGCATCGTCGCCAACCGCCATCACGTTGCGATGATTCATCGCGAGCAGCCGCACCAGGTCGGCCTGAATCAGATTGGTGTCCTGGTATTCGTCGATCATGATGTAACGATAGCTGTCCGACAGCCGGCGACGCACATTCTCATACTGTTCGAGCAACTCGGCGAGCCGATACAGCAGGTCGTCGTAGTCGAGCAGGCTGCGCTCGCGCTTGTAGCTCTCGTAATTTTTCGCGAGTTCGAGAATTTCGGTCTGATGCTCGCCGAGATGCGGAAAATCGATCTCGATTTCCTCTTCGAGCGCGCGCCGCTTGTTGCGCGCCATGCTGATCGCCTCGGCGATCGTGCTTTTTTTCGGGAACCGGCGCTCGCGCGACGCCAGTCCCATCCGCGTCCGGAGCAGATTGACCACATCTTCCATGTCGGAGCGATCCAGTATGGTGAAGTTGGGCTTGAGGCCCATCGGCGCGCCCATCCGGCGCAACACATTGTTGGCGAAGGAATGAAACGTACCGCCCGCGACGGCGCCCGCGCGATCTCCCACCAACTGCTCGGCGCGACGCAGCATCTCCTGCGCCGCGCGGCGNGTGAACGTCAGCAGCAGGATCGCACCGGGCGGCACGCCGCTCTCGATCAGCCGGGCGACGCGATAGATCAGCGTGCGNGTCTTGCCCGATCCCGCCCCCGCTACGACCAGCAGCGGGCCTTCGCGATGGGTCACGGCGGCTAGCTGCGCNGGATTGAGCAGCTCGGCGTACTTGATCTTGAAGTTGCGCTCGTCGGCCGGCGCCGCCGGCTTTTCGCGCAGGTAAATTACCTTGTCGGCCACGTCAAGCGGGATCCTACCACGGCGCGCGCCGCAAGTTGCGATGCCGCGATTGCCCCGACGCCCTACGGCAGCATCGACCCGCTTGCCGGCGGGCTCTGCGCGCCGTTGCGGTAGATACCCTGCATCGTCTTGTTCCAGAGTTGATCGGGACTGTTGGGCGATTGCGAACCCGGCGCGGATCCCGAACCCGGCGACGCCGAGCGCATATCTTCGACGTGCGGATCGACCAGGATCTGGTCAACCATATTGACGCTCGGGTCGTTCAAGTACGCGGTCGCGATTCGTTCCGCATCGCGGCGCCCGAATTGCGTCGCCACAAACCCGGTCAGTATCAACTGCTTGATCCCGCCCGGGGAGGTGGAGAACTGCGCGGTGACCATCGGCAGGCTGTTCAGATGGAGATACCTGGTGAGCGCGTCGCTGGCGCCCTGATCGATCACGTAGTTATCCGCCCGCGCGACGGCGCACGTCGCGACCATCATGATGATCGCCGAGACCGCCGCAGTTGCTCTCGCCGCCAAGTGCATTTGTCGTTGTCGCATCACCGTTTCCGACCATACACCTGATCGGACGCGCTGTCCCGACGCATTCGGCAAAAGAGAGCGCCGTCGCCGACGCCCGCGTCGCTCTGTGCTTGCGACTATCCTGTTACGGAATCTGAATCTGCTGAATCTGCGCCGTCTCTTTCTGCACGACTTCGGCCGGCAGCGGCGCGTATTGCAGCGCCGGAGCCAGCGTCTGGCCTTTGGTCAGCGCCCAGCCCAGGAACTTCTTGATTTGCTCGCCAACATCCTTGTTGGTCTGCTTCTGATAGACGAGCAGCCAGGTGAACGACGAGATCGGATACGCGTCCGCGCCCGGTGCGTCCGTGATTGAGACACGGAAGTCGGCCGGCATATTGCCCGCTGTCGATGCAGCCGCGGCGGTCACGCCCGCCAGGCTCGCAGCCACCCAGTTGCCGGTCTTGTTCTGGATCTGCGCGAACGGAATCTTGTTGTTGAGCGCGTAGATCAGCTCGACGTACCCGATTGCGCCCGGCGTCTGCTGAACCAGCGCCGTCACGCCTTCGTTGCCCTTGCCGCCGAGTCCGGCCGGCCACTTGACCGAGGTTCCTTTACCCACATCAGACGCCCAGCTTGGGCTGACCTTCGACAAGTAATCGACGAAAATATACGTCGTGCCGCTGCCGTCGGAGCGATGGCACACGACGATGTCCTGTGACGGGATCGCCACGCCCGGATTCAGCGCCTTGATCTTGTCGTCATCCCATTTGGTTATCTTGCCCGAATAAATATCCGCGATTACCGCACCCGTCAGGCGGATCGTGCCGGTAAATCCGGGCAGGTTGTAGGCGACCACGTCCGCGCCCATCACGCTCGGGAAGTGCAGAATTTTTCTGGGTGCTTCGGAAAGCTGTTGATCGGTCATCGGCGCGTCACTGGCGCCCACATCGACGGTGCCGTTCGAGAGCATCCGGATGCCGCCGCCCGAACCGATCGATTGGTAGTTGAACTTGATGCCCGGATTTTCTTTCGCGTAAACGTCGAACCACTTGGAATAGATCGGGTACGGGAACGTAGCGCCGGCGCCGTTGATTAACATGTCGGCAAATCCGGAGCGGCCGATCCCCGCGATCGCCAGGACTATGAAAAGGGCCACAATTAGTCGTCGTTTGAGCATCTTTTGAACCTGCCTCGAAGTTAGTCGTGTCCGATCCGCGGATCCGAGTGCGGCGCGCAAAAGCTATGCATCGGACATTAAGGGAGGATGAACCCGGCGTGTCCGTTGGTTGAATTCGGCCGCCCGGACCCATATTCCCGTGCATAATCGCGCTTTGGCGCGATCTGTTGCTTTTCTCGCCCTCGCTCAACGACAATCCAATTCCCAAAACGGCGCCTGGCAATTTTCAATGGGTAAATCACTCGACGGAATCAACATCGTTGAATTCGCCTCTCACATGGGCGCAGCTTACGCCACGATGCTCTTGGCGGAAAACGGCGCGCACGCCATCAAGATCGAGCCGCCGGGCGGTTCGCGCGAGCGCGGCACGCCGCACTTCCACGTCCTCAACCGCTCCAAGCGTGCGCTCGAGCTGAACCTCGACGATCGCGCATCGCAGCCTCGAATCGCGGACCTGATTCGATGGGCGGATATCGTAGTCACCGGCTTCACGCCGGCCCGGCTGAAACAACTGAGCCTCGACGCCGAATCGATTCGCCGGATTAATCCGCGCGCGATTGCGCTCGGCGTGCCTCCGCTGGGCAGCCGCGGCCCCGACGCCGACTTCGATGCGAACGACGACCTGGTCGCCGCCCGCGGCGGAATCACCGGGAGCCAGTGGGCGCGCAGCGGCAATCCCGTCGCGCTGGTTTTTCCGGCGGCGAGTTATTCGGCGGGCGTGATGGCGGCGACTGGCGCGGTCGCCGCGATTCTGGCGCGCGGCGCGAATCGAGCGGGTGACGCGGTCGAAGTCTCGATTCTGGCCGGCGCGTTCTCGCTCCAGACCGGGGCAATCCTGCGTCATGAGGAAATGATCAGCCTCTATCAGGGTCCGCTGGATCCTCTCGGCCCGATTCCGGTTTATCGTTTGTTCGAGGCCGCCGACGGCAAATATCTGTTTGCCGCATGCGGCAACGCGACCTTCTGGGGCAAGTTCGCGATCGCAATCGATCGCCCTGATCTGGTCGGCGACCCGCGTTTCGAAAATGCACCGTGGGGGATGGCGCCCGAGCACTGGCAACCGCTCAAAGACATCATCGAGCCAATCATCCGCACGCGCCCGCGCGACGAATGGCTGGGCATTCTGCGCGAATACGACGTCCCGTGCGCCCCGGTGATGACCCGCCACGAGTTCATCGATCACCCACAGACGCGCGCGCTCGGGATGCGCACTGAAATCGACGACCCCGCTCTCGGCCGCATGATTCAGATGGGCTTGCCGGTGTTCCTGAGCGACACTCCCGGCGAAATCACGGCCCCCGCTCCCAAGGCCGGCGACGACCGCGCGGCGCTGCAATGGCTTGCAGAGCCGAAGCGCGACGCATTGCCCGAAATCACCCCGCGCATCGGCGACCGTCCTCCGCTCGATGGAGTCACCGTGCTCGACTTCGCCAGCTACATCGCGGGTTCGTACGGCCCGATGATACTCGCGCAACTCGGCGCCGAGGTCATCAAGATCGAAAGCCTTGAGGGCGATTCGTTTCGCCATTTCGGTTTCGGCTTCCTCGGCTGGAACCAGGGCAAGCGCGGCATCGCCGTCAATCTTGCGACCAGGGAAGGCCGCGAAATCACCCATGGGCTCGCGGACCAGGCCGACATCGTGGTCGAGAATCTGCGGCCGGGCCGGATGCGCAAGTTCGGCTTCGATTACGAAAGCCTGGCGGCGCGCAACCCTCGCATCATCTATATGTCGATCAACGGGTTCGGAAATCGGGGACCCGAGCACAACCAGCCCGGCTTCGATCCGCTGTTGCAGGCGCGTTCGGGGGTGATGGCGGCGCAGGGCGGCCATCACGGGCATCCGGTGTACCTGACTTGCGCGATTTGCGACTACGGCGCCGCGATGCTCTCCGCGTTTGGATGCGTGCTCGCGCTGCGCGCGCGCGAACTTACAGGACGCGGCCAGTTATGCGAGACCTCGCTGTTGCAATCCGCGATGGCTTTTCAGGCCGGCGAGTTCGCGTTCTATGCGGGCCGGCCGGACATGGAAAATAGCGGCGCCGAGAATCGCGGGCGCTCGGCGCTTTCGCGCGCCTACGGTTGCCGCGACGGCGAATGGTTATTCATCTCGCTAACCGACGATGCTCAATGGAACGCGCTGCTGACTATTCTACCGGGGCTGCCGAATACCAACTGGGATGCGGCCGCGGCGGAACCGAACGAGGGCGCGCTCGCGGCGGCGCTCGCGGAGCAATTTGCGAAGCTCGATCGCGGCGACGCACTGGCAGCGTTGAAGAAATCCGCCATCCCGGCGACGCGGGTAAATCATTTGGGCGAATTGTTCGACGATCCGCAGGTCCTCGCCAACGACCTGATCGCCGAGTTGTCTCATTCGCAATGGGGCCGCGTGAAGCAAACCGGAATGCTGACGAAGTTTTCCGCGACCTCCGGCACGATCGGCCGCGCCGCTCCGATGCTGGGCGAGCACACCGACGAGATCCTCCGCGAGTACCTCGGTTACCCGGCCGAAAAAATCGCCGCGCTGCGCGCTGCCGGCGTCGTCAAGTGATCGATGGATCCTGAGGCGGCCGCTGTCGTCAATCCGCATCTGCTCGCGCGCGAGGAGATCCTCTGGTGCGGACGCCCGCATGATACGAGCGCTCTTCGATGGCGCGCGGGCGCGATTATACTGGTTGGAATCGCCGCGCTCGTGATGCGTTCGATCCCGCTCGACTCGAGTCTTGCCGAGCGTGCCGACACCAATTCAATTCTGCTGGCCATGCTGGTCGGAGTTCTGATCGCGGAGGCGATCGTCTTCCATTCCTATCTGTCGAAGACGTTTTACGGCGTCACCAATCAACGCGTGATCATCGTGTCTGGACTGAGAGAGCCGCAGATGGTGGCAGTTCTGCTTGACCGGCTGAACGCTCCGCAACTCCGCATCCGGCGCATCTACCACGATATAGAATTACGGGCTCCCAGCGACCGGATTTATCAATTAAGATATCTGCCGTTCACGAACCCTTCCGTCCCGCCGGGTTGGATCGGATGGCCCGAGTGCTACCGGCTAATCGCGCTTGAAGACGCGCGCCGTGTGTGCGACTTGATAGTCGAATCGGCGCACAAGCTGAAATAGTCCGAATCGGAGAGACACTATGCCGCTGCTTACAGGCGAAACCGTCAAACAGGTAATGCGCGATCTCTACGGCTACGAAATCTCCGCCGCCGACGCGGATGCAATCGCGCACAGTGCGGGCGCGATGCTCACGCTGGCCGGGCACTTGGGGTCGATCGGTCTGGCCGGAATCGAGCCGCCCTTCGGCTATCCGGTGTTGTTGGCCGAAGCGACCCGCCTTGCCAAAACCAGGCCGTAATACCCGCTTCAATACTCACTTCGAGGAATTATTCCGATGTCGATTCCATTTCAGGAACTACTCGAATTCGATGTAGCTACTCTGTCCGGCAAGCTGCGCGCGCGCGACATTTCACCGGTCGAGCTGACCGAGGCGTACCTCGGCCGAATCGAACAAACCGACGGATCGCTTCGCGCCTATATCACCGTCACCGATACGATGGCGCGCAAGGCGGCGAAAAAAGCCGAGGCCGAAATCGCCGCCGGAAAATGGCGGGGACCATTTCATGGCGTTCCGATCGCGCTCAAGGATCTCGTGTACACCAAGGGGGTTCGCACCACCGGCGGCTCGAAAATCCTCGCCGATTTCAAACCCGACCATGACGCGACCGTGTGGACGCGCCTCAAGCGCGCCGGCGCCGTGCTGCTCGGCAAACTCAACCAGCACGAGTTCGCATATGGAATCACGTCGTCGAATCCGCACTGGGGAATCGTCCGCAATCCGTACGCGCTCGACCGAATCCCCGGCGGCTCGAGCGGCGGCTCGGCCGCGGCGATCGTCGCGCGCAGCGCCGCCGCCACCATCGGCACCGACACCGGCGGATCGATTCGGATTCCCGCAGCGCTTTGCGGATGCGTCGGGCTGAAGCCGACCTGGAGCCGCGTCAGCCGCTACGGCGTCATCCCGCTGGCCTACACGCTCGATCACGTCGGCCCGATCACGCGCACGGTTCGCGACGCCGCGATGATGCTGCAAGTAATCGCGGGCGCCGACCGCAACGATTCCACCGCGAGCCGCGAGCGCGTACCCGATTTCTCAGCCGGCCTCGGCGGCCAAATCTCCGGCGTGCGCATCGGCGTGATTCGCGAACTTAACGACGGCTTGAGCGACGACGTCGCGCACTCGTTCAACGCCGCGCTCGAGACGCTGCGATCGCTCGGCGCGACCGTTGATCACGTGACGATTCCCTCGCTCCCGCTGGCCGGCATCATGAACGGCGTCATCACCTGGGCCGAGGCGCTCGAGGTTCACGAAGAATGGATGCGCACGCGGCCCAATGACTACGGCGACGACGTACGCCGCCTTCTCGAGATGGGCATGATGACGCCCGCCACCAGCTACATCCGCGCACAGCGCGCGCGGGCACGCACGCTGGCCGAGGCGATCGCGGTGCTCGCCACCTGCGACGTGCTGGTCGCGCCTGCCAGCGCCGTCGTCGCGCCCAAAATCGGCGGTACTCATATCATGGAAGCGCGCGAAGACGGCGTGGAGGTCGTCTCCGCGATTCTGCGCTTCACGCAACCTTTCAATTGTACCGGTCAACCCGCAATAGCTATTCCCACCGGCCTTTCGCCCGACGGACTGCCTATTGCGATGCAGATAATCGGCCGTCCGTTCGGAGAGCCCGAAGTGATACGCGTGGCCGCCGCTTATGAGAGAGAGCGCGGCGCGCTCCCGCCTCCGCCGGAGATTGCGTAGAACAACGGAAGGATTTCAGTATTTCACTATTTCACGGGCTCGCGCCGCGATTACAGTTCGAGATCGACCGTCACGAAATCGTGATCGGAGGCGCGGCGCAACAGAATCGGAGACCGCGGCGGGACGACCGCCGCGGTTCCCGCGATCGGGCGAAGCTCGCGGACTGCGAGCCAATCAAGTTTTGGCCTCATCGATCGCGGAATCAGTCCGGAAAAAGTGAACGTCGCGCGATTGGCCACGTTGACGCCCTCGATCTCGAGTCCGCGCTCTCGCAGATGATCGAACAAGGGCTCGTATGCCTCAGGCGCGTGGAACCTGTCCGGATTGGCGATCATCTGCCGCGCCGTTGCCAACATCAGCGAACGGCTCGATAGCTCAGTGGTGGTAGTATTCAGGTCGCCGCCGAAAATCGCGCGGCCTGCCGCCGGGAACGACTCCAGGTAGGTCGCCATCTGGCGCGCGCGCTCGGCGGGCGCGCAGCGGCTGTGCAGATGCGCGACGCCGACGGTTAACTCCTCGCCGCCGAATTTCACTCTGGTGACGATTCCCGTTGGCGTGCCCACGCGCGACCAGCCCCGCATGCGTCTGGGCCACGCCATGGGAGTGGGCGGTTTGTGCATCGCGACGGCGGCCACGTCCTCGAACGGCGCGGCGCTTAGGATCGCACTGCCCATGTACGAGACGATTTCGCTTTCGATCCCCGGCGCTTCAAACCGAACGCGCGAACATACGCGCAGCTCATCTCGAGCGCCTCGGCGAGATCCGTCGCAAGGTCACGGCCCTGCCTCCGCTTCATTCCCGTGTTGACCTCGCATAGCAGGATAATATCGGCGCTCTGGAGCGCCGGACGCTTGAGACATGCCAGGATTTCGCGGAACTTTCGCCCGCCCGCCGCGTTGAGCAGCACCACTCGCAGCCCCGCTTGCAGCCGGCGGCGCGCCGCACGATTCACGACGATTGGCGGGAAATGCGGCGTCGGCTTTGCTTCAGCCGCGGTAAGGTCGCGCACGTCGCGGTCCATCGCCCGAGCTAGTCGGCCAATTCCTTTTGAAGATCCTTGAACGTCGTAATCGGCGGTGTGCAAACGTGGTCGCGGCATACGTAAGCAGTCACATGGCCGTCGATTTGCCGCTTGCCGCGCACCTGCTCGGGGATGAAGCCAGTCTGAGCGTCGGCATCGGCATTGTCCGTAACGGAAACGAAGAGCGCAAGATTCGGAACGTAGATGAGGCCGAGCCGTTCCGTCCATTCGAGCAGTTCAGGAGAGTTGCGGCTGCCGACAATCACAACTTCGGTCGGCCCGCGCTGGTAAAGGTCGATCGCTTCGAGCATGTGAGAGAACCCGAACGGCTGCTTCTCGATAAATTCGCGAAACAGCTTGAGCGTCCGCTCCGCTTCGACCCGGTAGCGCTCCTCGCCGGTGTAGCCATACAGCCTGAGCATCGCCATCACGGCGGC
>JGI20177J14857_1000254_pt1 | contig 16423 bp, 23 predicted proteins | sample NGESurdeep072012_6_FD_14857 | JGI IMG/M metagenome (IMG submission 14857) | reverse complement strand
AATCGCCGGCGAGCACGAGCATGTAGGCTTCCATGCTGCCGGCGACGATATGGGTGAAGCCGCCGATCGCGATCAGGTAGGTCATCAGCGTGATCACAGAGAACTTCGCGTTCTCCGCGCTCGGAATCATCCACACCATGGCGGCGATTAGGAATCCGGACGAAATGGCGCGGAAAAACATGTCCCACCAGCCGAGCGCGAGTAGACCGCGGCTGATGGTCAACATGCCATGGAGCAAGTCGGGCCGCAGCACCGGCGTATAGCTGCAGATCAGCGCGGCGATCAGCGTGCCGGCGAGATTGGCGACGAGCACGATTGCCCACAGCCGGGCCATGCGCCAGATGTTGGCGCCGTTGAGATTAGCGAACACCGGGAGCACCACAGTGATCGTGCTCTCGCTGAACAGCTGCTGGCGCCCCAGCACTGCCATCAGGAAGCCGACGCAGTAGCCAAAACCCGACACCAGCGGCCGCCACGGCGTGTCAGGCAGGTGGGTTTCCAGGATCGCCTGCGCCACCAGCGAAAAGCTCATCGACAGGCCGGCGGCGACACCTGACCACCACAGAGAGGTGAACGGGCGCTGCATTTCCTCGTCGCCAATTTGCCTCACCACCTCGTAGATCACCGGCGTGCGCGGAGACGACAACTCCTCCACGTCCTCGATCTCTTGCTCAGTTATGCCCTTGCGCATGCCCGCGCCTTTACCCTGGCGCTGCGCCTTGGCGTGGTCGCGGTGCTTACGGGCGGGGGATGCTGGAGTCACTGTCATGGTCAGCCCTCAACGCTTGCCAGCGCCCGCGATTCCATCGCTGGAACACTGACGCCTTGCATATTCTCCTTCACGCTTCTGCAAACCCCTGCAAAGCACTTCAATCTGCTTCGATTTTCTTCGAACTGCTTTGAAGAAAGATGACGCATTTTGCAGCCGAATGCAGCGAATTGTTTCGTTTTGCTTCGTTCACACCTATGCATCTGTGGATGAGGTAATCGCCCGGCACTGCCTCATCAAGACAGAATGAATACAAAAATGCCCCTGTTCGTCGCTGCACCGTCCTATCACCGCCTACCGTCACAACAGATCGTGTCAGAGTAATCTCGCGCGCGATGCCATGATAGGCAGCGGTGAGGGCTTTTTCCGCCACGATATCGAATGCGGAGGACTGCGGGGCGTGCGAGGCCGTCGGGCGGCCCCCGGGATTGCCGCTGCGGTCCTTGCTGAACCAGCCGCGGTTCGGTGTCGTCCCGGATCCGGACTTGCCGCTCACGACGCCCGCCCCTCGAGACGCGGCTCGATACCCGTCCTCGCCGACCAGCGTTCGATCGCTACATCGACATAGGCCGGATCGATGTCGAGCCCACGGAAGCGCCGCCCAGTCCGCTCGGCTGCCATGAGCGTCGTTCCGGACCCTGGGAAGAGATCGAGTACGAGATCGCCGCGTCGCGTCACATCCAGAAACCCGGCAAGCTTCGACTATTTCGTCAAGTTCGCAGAGACGCTGAACCTCTCAAAAAATCAATGATCTGAATCAGTAGAAAACCATGATCGACATCACCAAGGTAAGGGCGATTGATATTCATACGCATGCCGAAGAGCCCTGCGGCTGTCACGCCGATGACGGCTATGACGATTTACAGGCGAGCATGGCGAAGTATTTCAGTGCCCGTTGGAGCCATCCTCCGACCATTCCGGAGACGGCGGCGCATTATCGACAGCAGAATATCGCGGCCGTGATCTTTCCGGTCGATGCAGAGCGGGAGACCGGGTACCGCAGATATAAGAACGAGGAAGTTGCCGAACTCGCCAGCGAGAACAGCGATATTTTGATTCCGTTTGCGTCGATTGATCCAGCCAAGGGTAGGCTCGGCGCGCGCGAGGCGCGGCGGCTCGTCGAGCAATTTGGAGTCCAGGGCTTCAAGTTTCACCCCACCATGCAGGGCTTCCTTCCAAATGACCGGATGGCCTATCCGCTCTACGAGGCGATTGCCGAAACCGGTAAGCCTGCGCTGTTTCACACCGGGCAGACCGGTGTTGGCGCCGGAATGCGCGGCGGCAACGGCATGCGGCTGCATTTTTCAAATCCGATGCATATCGACGATGTCGCGGTGGATTTCCCGGAGATGCCGATCATCCTCGCTCACCCGTCTTTCCCATGGCAGGAAGAGGCTTTGGCGGTGGCGACGCACAAGCCCAACGTCTACATTGATCTGTCCGGCTGGTCGCCGCGCTATTTCCCGCCCATCCTCGTTCGTTACGCCAATACTCTACTGAAGGACAAGGTGCTCTTCGGTTCGGACTGGCCGATGATCACCCCGGAACGCTGGCTCTCGGATTTCGAGAAAATCGAGATCAAGGACGAGATCCGGCCGTTGATCCTGAAAGACAATGCCGCGCGATTGCTGGGCCTTCAGGCCGCCGGCACCTGACGCATATGGCTGCGATTTCCGGCCAGGACCGGTGCGCTGCAGCCCTTCTCATCAAGACCACGATGCTTGGACTGCAACCGGTATTGCCGCCCGAACCATTGACGACGTTTGCGCGGCGCTCGGGCAGATCCTTGGAGCATTCCCACCAGACGAATGCGCAAACTATTTCAGAAACTCAGGCTACGGCCTAACCTAAATGCATCCCGCTCTTGTGTCCTGAATCTGAAGTTCGTGACATCATAGGTTCGCGTTGCTGTGCCAAATTTTTCCGGAAGCGGGCGCGGTAACGGCGTTCCCTATCAAGTCATCAATGTCCTGATGCAGTGGTCGGCGGCCATCGAAAAGGGCTATACCGCACCCATCTGGATGACCTTCAGGCAGGCGAAAGAGCTTGGCGCGCATGTTCGCAAGGGTTTCCGCTTCTTCTTGCCGCCAAGGGGGACACACTATGAGCACGCGGCCTAATAGCGGTATTCGCTTATCTCATGGTAAAATGTTTCGTACGAAACATCTCGGATGGTTGCGAAGATATTGCTTAGCCATGGCGGGATGCAGCATGAGCCGCTTTAGGCGTGCCTGCTCCCAATCCTCTTGAGCAACAGAAACTGCGAAGCACGTTGGTGTTTGATGCCGAGGGTGCCGCCTCAAGACTAAACTCGGTTCTCTTGGCTGGCCTGGGCGCTGTCTACCTCATGATTCTCGGCTGCATCGCCATTCTCGTCATGCTCATGGCGCCGAAAGGGATCTGGGGCCTGGTCAATCAACGCTTCAGCCTGTCTCTGTTCCCGATCGGTTACAGGGTGAAGGATGTATAGAGCCGCTTCTCTAGTCTAGATGTTTGCGTTTGGCCGAGTGTGTTCCAAAGGCTGGTTGATATAGGTGGGGAAGCCGCCCTAGGCTCCGGGACATCTGGCCTCCTTACGAAAAAGCCGTCGCTGGGACGATTCAGCGACGGCTTTCTACGTTTCGTGTGACCCCCAGAAGGTCAAGATAATTGTGCACCGCGTTAGTTAATCCGGAGTTACCATGGAGCGGCGGAGCTGAGCCCGCGACCTCGTTGTCGGCGGGGGCTCACAAGGGTCGGCTACGTCCACGGGAAATCTTCGGCATAGTAACGCGACATGGACTTTTGCAACATGTCGTCAAGGTGCGAGGTGGCAAAAATTAAAAGCCCTTGGTCTTCATCATCGAACCGTTGGGCGGCGATACGGCTCATGCTCACAACATTGCAAAGGTGAGGCTCCATATTAGTAAGCCTTGGCCCGCCTCGCGGTGACGTCGTCATCGACTTGTACTTCCGGTCTGCTCTCAACAACGGACCTCGGCGAAATGCGCGGGCGAGTCCGTTTCGTGCCATTAGCGACCAATCAAGACATGGGTCCGTACTGACGCGACGTCCCAAAAGGCGGCATCGCGCCTGCGGCTCGCTCAAAAATAAAGAGGCCGCCAACTGAGGCGGCCTCACATCGTGAAGGCGGTAACCGTTAATCGTTGATGGCTTTCTTGACCGCGTCTTTGAAGCCACCGACGGCATTCTGAATCTTGCCAGCGGTCTTCTGCGTATTGCCTTCGGTTTCGAGCTTGGCGTCGCCGGTTACTTTGCCCACGACTTCCTTGACCTTGCCTTTGGCCTGCTCGACGGAGCCTTGGATTCGCTCCTCGTCCATATTGTTCTCTCCTTGCGTAGTTTAGCGAACGTGACGGTAACGATTGAACGCCTGCGATCGTTCCGTAGCTTTCACCCTCTGAGCAGAAGAACAATAATAACGATTACTAATATCGTGCCGAGGCCCCCACCAAAATAGTGGTAGGGAGGGCCGAGATAGAAACCACCGCCACCAAAAACGAGAACCAGAATAACCAAGAGTAGGATTAGCCCCATCGTATCCCTCCTAGGAAAATCCCCGCGCAATGCGAGCGCACCAAGGCGGTGCAGAGTCATAAGTTCCATTCGCCCAGAAAGTTCCGTCTCAAATTCTAAAAGGCGGCCTAACTGCCCTTGACGAACAGCACCCACGGCGAAGATGTTTCGTATTCAACGATATACTGATCGGCGTTATTGTACTTTGTGCATCGACCGTGCGGTATCCCGATTTTCTGTATGCGCGAAGCTGGCGATGCTCGAGGCCATCGCGCGGCAAAGGTGACGTTTCCGACCGGTCCACGCGCGACGGAATTACGCGTCGCGAGCCTTTCGCGCGGCCATCAAAGCAGCAATTGCCATTTCCCGGATCGCATCGCGGGGAAAGTTTGTTCGCAACAAGCACTGGAAGCCGAGCTCGTGGCCTCTGACAAGCCTTTCATCGATTGCGATCGCCGCCGCGTCAATCTCGACGTCGCTCAATTCCATCTCGATCTCTTCGTGTTCGGCTCGGCCGCGGTGGTCGGGGACACGGAAGAGAGCCAAGATCGCTTCTGTCGCGATGATGCCAAGCCGAAGTTGTAGCGTCGCAAGCTTGAACAGCGCTGAAAGCAATTCGGAACTAAGCGCATCACTCATACTCGACCATCACACTTCGCCGCGGCTATGCCCAACGCTGCTGCAGTTGCGACGTTCCAGTCGAAATCAAAGTTCCAGCTTTAATCTGCAGCGCCGACATCAAGCTTAACGCGAGGGTTTCGTTGCGGGGTGCGCTCGAAATTCTATCGTCCCTGAAGTCGCGCGGTTTGGCCGACATTCACGCACCCCCGACGGCCATGCGTACCGCACGATCAGGGGTCGCCGCTTCGCCAAGAGGGAGCGGCGGCCCCGCCCATCAGTGCGACGGAACCGGCGCCGTGCCGGCAGTTGCGGAATGAGCCGTCCGGTGATCGCCCGGGCGGCTTGTTTCTCTAGCAAATTATCCGATGCCGGCTTCCGCAGCGAATGCGAATACAGCCAGCATGGCCGCCGTCGCAAAGACCAGCGGTATGTAATTCATAATCATCGTTGCACCTTTGGTCACATCAATCGCTTAGCTGCGAACAAGCACAGCAGCACCGACCATGATGTGACCGCGGTCACAGTCATTGGCAGGCAATCATTAGTCGCGCGGCCAGTAGTGAGGAAGTCAGCTTGAAACAGGTTCCGATTTCGGGCTGGCGTCGATCAAAAGATCGGGCGGCAGGTAGATGCGCTCTTGTTTCGGACCATCGAAACGCTCGCCGATAACTGATCCCACACTGTCGTAACCGACAACGCTCAACGTCGGGCCTCCCGAAATGAGATCTACCAAACTTCCACTCTTCCACGGTTCTTTCATCAAACGTTCCAGTTTTCCAACGCGCTGGCGGCAATAAAAGGCCGCCACCGACCGGATGGCTGAAGGTGATGGCCTTTCGATAGAACCCGCACGTGCCACGCAGATAGCATTTCTCTACGCAGAATTTGTGAAAGCGCAGTTCACCCCCTGCACACAAATCAACGTATCGCGGTGAACAAAACTTAACCGCCTCGGCGGTAGACGTTTTGGATGGATCGATTACCGCCAAAGCGAAAGCTGAAGCGCGAGGTACGCCGGCGCCGGCATCAATCGGCGTGGATCGCGTTTGATGGTGAGGCAACCGCGCGCGAGTGCCGCGTCTCCGATGTTTCTCAAAACGGGGCGAAGATCGTCGTCGACGTAGGAACCGAAATTGGGACCCGCTTTGGACTTGCGCTCGTGCCTAACCATCCGAAACGACAGCGATGCGAAGTCGTTTGGCGCCGTGGGCGGACGATCGGCATTAAGTTTGTAAGCTAGATCAGCCGATCCGCATTGCCGAAACGCCGGCGCGCGTACTCGGCGCGTGTCTGACGGTCGTGACGAGAGCGAAAACAACCGCGATCGCAAACGCAACGGACAACGCTGCAAAGATAAAACGTGGAGCCATCGGGCGCTCCCTAATCAATCGGTCGAGCGTCGCTTGGACCGATATGGGCCGTAAAGAACGTCCTGCCGCCATTCGTAAACCTTCACGATGGCAGCTCCCACCGCGGTGACGAAAACCAGAAATAAAATTGTTTCGATGATCATTTTTTGCGACCCTGAACAATCCAGGGACCATAGGTGATGCGCCCAGTCATAGTGGTCAACCAAATCCGCATTTTAACCTGAAGCGATAAGATTAACGACGATTGCGGCATTTCTGCCGCGCGATACCGCCGCGCTGAGCCTTCAATCTGATCTAGAAACCGGCGCAGCCTTTCGGCGCTCGAATGAGGAGCGCGAGGCGATCGGCGAGGTCGTTCACGTGCTCCTCGGCCAGCAGTTTAAGCTGCTCGGCATCCGGCGGTCCGTTGATGCCGAGCCCCGTGCGCATCGCGGCGACCAGGGCTAGTGTGAGATCCGGCGCAACTTGCCCGCTCGCGTGGGGCTGTACGACTTGACTAACGCTAGTTACCGTCACAACAGTTTGGGCGCTTGCGTCCGATCCGGGTTCCGCGCGAGGAGAGATTTCTACTTTGCACCTTGCTAGTACTAGTTCGGCAGTGGCTTGCCGGGCCGTGCATTGACCAGCCAGCATCCGACGGAACGGTGCGCAGCGTCTCGGCGGTCAGCACGTCAAGCGCCGAAAACGGCTCGTCCATCAGCAACAGGTCCGGATGCACCACCAGCGCCCGCGCAAATCCGACGCGCTGGCGCATGCCGCCCGATAGTTCCTTCGGATAGGCCGACTCGAACCCGTCGAGACCGATCAGGTCGATCGCGGCGAGCGCCCGCGTGCGGCGTTCCGCGCTTTCGATCCCCAGCGCTTCCAGTCCCAATTCGACATTCTGCAGAACGGTCAGCCACGGAAACAGCGCGAAGGACTGAAACACCATGGCGACGCCGTTCGGCGGTCCTACGATCGTCTCGCCGCGGCATCTGGCGTCGCCCGAGGACGGCGCGATCAGGCCAGCGATGATGCGCAGCAGCGTCGACTTGCCCGATCCGGAACGCCCGAGCAGACCGACGATTTCACCCGAACGTATCGTCAGATCGACCTTTTCGAGGACCAGCAGATCCTCGCCGCTGCCCTTCGAAAAAGACCGGCAGACGCCGCGGATATCGAGCAGGTTGGTCTGTTGGATTTGATCGAGCATGAGTTTCTCCTGATCAGCCGAGGCGGAGACGACGCTCTCCGAAGGCATAGAGCCGCCGCCAGAGCAGCCGGTTGAAGAGCGTCACCAGAATGCACATGATCGCGATGCCGAGAACGACGCGAGGGAAATCACCGGCTTCTGTCGCAGTTGCTATGTAGGCGCCGAGGCCGCTGGCCGTCAGATGCGTGTCGCCCCAGCTCGCAACTTCCGCGACGATCGAGGCATTCCATGATCCGCCCGATGCGGTGATTGCGCCTGTGATGTAATATGGGAAAATGCCGGGCAGAATGACTTTTATCCACCACCGCCATCCCTTCAGGTGGAAGCTCCCGGCGACCTCACGAAGGTCGGTCGGAAACGCGCTGGCACCCGCGATCACATTGAACAGGATGTACCACTGGGTCCCCAGAATCATCAGCGGGCTGAGCCAGACATTCGCGTTCAGGCCGTAGCGTACGATGATCACCACGAACACCGGGAATGCGAGGTTTGCGGGAAACGCCGCCAAAAACTGCGCGAGCGGTTGAATCCGCTCGGCCAGCTTCGGCCGAAGTCCGATCCAGACGCCGACCGGCACCCATATCAGCGTCGCCAGCGTAATTAGCACGATGACGCGCGCCAGCGTAATGAACCCGTATCCAGCGGCGCTGAGGACGTCCGACAGGCCCAGCGTTGCCGAGAGATACGCATAGACCCTCCAGGCGGCGTAGCCGGTGCTTGCGATGATGAAGGCAAGCCAGAGCGCATCGACAATCCGTGATGGCTGGCTGTTTCCTCTCGATGGCATTTTTAATTGGCTTGGCAGCGCGATATGCAAATTCGAGACGGCTTTGTTCAGCACCCCAAACGGATACAACAGCGCTCGCAAGGCCAGTGTACGACGGAACAGATCGAGCATCCAGGATGTCGGCGCCGATGCCGAAGCGGTCTGCTCGAACCGGAATTTGTCGGCCCAGGCCACGACCGGCCGGAACAGCAGTTGATCATAGGCGATGATGACGAGAAGCATGGCAAGGATCGCGTAGCCGATCGCGGGCAGATTCTGTTTTTGAATGCCCAACGCGACGTAGGAGCCGATGCCCGGCAGCGTGACCGTGGTGTTGCCGACTGTAATCGCCTCCGAAGCCACCACGAAGAACCAGCCGCCTGACATCGACATCATCGTATTCCAGATCAGGCCCGGCATGGCGAACGGCACATCGAGCCGCCAGAACCGTTGCCATCCGCTGAGATGAAAGCTCTGGGACGCTTCTTCGAGATCCTTCGGGACATTGCGCATCGACTGGTACATGCTGAAGGTCATGTTCCAGGCTTGGCTGGTGAAGATCGCGAACACGCACGCGAGCTCTGCGCCGAAGACGCGGCCGGGGAAGAGATTCAGGAAGAAGACGACGGTGAAGGTGAGAAAGCCGAGGATCGGCACCGATTGCAGGATGTCGAGCAGCGGGATCAGCACCATCTCGGCGCGCCGGCTCTTGGCAGCCAGGGCGGCATAGATGAAGGTGAAAATGATCGAGCAAACGATGGCCAGCAGCATCCGCATTGTCGTTCGCAACGCATAGCCTGGAAGATTGGTCGGATCGAGAGATACCGGATCGACGTCGAGGACCGACAAAGGTGCTGCGGTTTGCTCGCCGCCATAGACGATGAGCACCATGGCGCCGATCACGAGAATCAGCGCCACGACGTCCCAGACGTTCGACCGCAGCGCCTGCCCCAAGGTCGGCGCCCGAATATCTTGAAGGGTCATAAGAGCCGCCTTCTTCATAACTCGCCGTGCAAACGGCCAGAGAAGATGGAGACCGCTCCACGGTCGGCGTTTTGGCGGGATTTGTGATCAATCGATATCTTCATTCTGAAATCTACTCAACTTATGGGCTCTTTCGCCGGTAACCCAGAGCCAATAATGCCCAGAACCGTTCCAGAAATCGCGTTCCTGATAAGACGATTCGAAGACCGTTGCGTGAAATCCTACGCTTCCGATGAAGGATCATCGCACAACGTAAGATTCCGCTCGCCAACCGCAAAACTCCAATGGCTCTCCACCGTCGTGCGTTTTCGATGGCCGGCCTGATCACGCTCTTACCGCCTTTTGTACCGCCTTTTGAAATTTCGGCCAGGCAATATCTAAATAGCTGTCGATCTCAGCGAAACTGCCTCGGCTTTCGAGACCTTCGGCGCCTCCTCGCCGCACGCGATGGCACGCAGCTTTTCGATGTCAGTGATCGATTGCTCGAAGATATGTCCGAGTACCGTGACCGGCACCTCGCTGCGATAATCCCATTCGCCGAGGATGGCGAGATCGGTCGCCAGCGGATCGGGAATCACCAGTGCGTCGGCGACTAGATCGGGCGCGAGCAGACCGCCATTGTAGCCCCAGATGTTGAGCGGACCACTACCCTCGTCGACCGATCGAAACAATCCCTGGAAATTGTGCCACAGCGGCTTCGGCACATATTTGCTAATTTCTTCAGCCGCGCCTTTCAAAAGGCGATCGGGCAGTTCGCGAGCTGGGACGATCCTTCCACCGTCGCACCGCGTTCTCAGCCTCAAGCCGGATCTTCGACTTGAATGGCGAGGCCAAGACGGCCAGGACGAAACACAGAAGCCCGATCATTCCGCCAGCTTAGGTGATTCCGTCACGTCATCAATACGGATAAGGTTTTCGGTACGCACAAGTAGCCTGTCGAGATCGCACGGTTAACGCTTGCTCTTGTTAGTGAGGCGCTCGTTGAACGAACGGAGGTTGATCACCGTTCTCTGATGAGTTCCGTTGCCAATCTCTTCTATCTCGTCGCTCGCCGACACCTTGAACTCAATTCGCTTTCCTTCGACCTTGATAACCTCGGCTTCGGCGCGAACATCATGACCAACAGGTGTAGCGGCAAGGTGCTGGACATCTATTGCGGTACCGATCGCGCTCTCACCCAAATCCAGAAATGACCGGATCGCATTGAGAGCGGCGTTTTCCATGATCAAGATCATGACGGGGGTCGCCAGCACCTGCGGAAGCATCGCGTCTTTGAACCGATTGGCAAGATGCTCAGGCAGCACACGCAGCGTGAACGTTCCTTTCGCCCCCAGCGGTATTTGGCGCATTCAGTTGTCTCCCACCTGCCCAGCGTTGTCTGTCTGTAGATACGCGCCGAACATTGATCCCACCTCAAATTCGGCCTATCCAGTTGAAATCATGCGTATACTGCGCCTGGCAGAGGAGGCACCGCCTGCAATCGTCGCAACCCTTCATGAAGCGCAGACCGTACCGGATCAATCGCTTCGATCAAAGAGGGCGAAGGGTCAATATTGCCCGCGATTTTACGGTGTAAGTTTTTTGCCCCGCAACGCACTGAATGAACACAATGCAGCAGCCGGAATGACGGGTCTCGCACAGGGAACCGTCACCAGCGCGCCATGAGTTGCAGGCGGTAGTAATCAAAATCGCGGCCACCCGCCGCCTTGATGTACACCGCCCATAGCAAAGGGCCTGTGCCTAACACACGACGCGCCCGCCGTTGTGTACCGAAAACCCACTCTGGGGACCGTCCAAAAATTAGATGAGCTGCTGCCCTGGAATTGGCGCCAGCTCAACGTCAGGACCAACAAGGCGGCCTGACAAGTTACATTCCACGAACGACCCCGCCGCGGCCTTCACCGGATGCTTACCCGCAAACTACCACGGGGAGGCAATCAGACCGTCCGACGGCAATCCTGACGCCACCCCTCCGTGCCAATGATCATGAGACATCTGAGTCCGAAGAGTTTAGCCTTCTGGGCGTAGGACCGAGATCACATGGTTATGCCAATCAGAGACGTGAAGTTGGATGGTGCCGCTGGGGCTCCCGAACTGTCGGATCGGCCTCGCCGGCGGACGTTCACCGTCGGGGACAAGTTTCGGATACTGGCCGAGATCGATCGCGCCCCCGCCGGCGGCACCGCCGTCATCCTACGCCGCGAAGGCCTGTATTCCTCGACCCTGAGCGATTGGCGCGGATTGCGCGATGCTGGCGCACTCGGTGGACTGACGTCGATCAAGCGAGGGCCGAAACCCGCACCACGCAATCCATTGACCGCCGAACTGGCGCAGGCCAAACGGGAGAATGCGCGGCTGGTGCGCCGGCTGGAGCATGCCGAGGCCATCATCGCCATCCAAAAAAAAGTGGCAGCCTTGCTGGGTCTGCCGCTGGCGACATCCGACAGCGACGACGCATCATGATCGCTGCCGTCGTCGCGCTGGCGCCGCCGCCCGGTCTCACCGCCAGTGCGTGCGCGGCACTGAACCTGTCGCGCGCCAGCGTCTATCGTCATCGCTGGCATTTGGCGAGGCCACAGGCCATGCGTCGCCCCAGACTGAAGCCGCGTCGCGCTCTGGCTGCCGTCGAACGCCAAATCGTGCTGGATCTTCTGCACGCGCCGCGCTTCGCCGATCAGGCGCCAGCCGAGATCTACGCCTGCCTGCTCGACGAAGGCGTCTACCACTGCTCGATCCGCACCATGTACCGCATCTTGGCCGCCAGCCAGGAAGTCCGGGAGCGGCGCAAGCAGCTGCGGCATCCAGTCTATAAAAAGCCGGAGCTGCTGGCGCTGGCGCCCAACGAGGTCTGGTCCTGGGATATCACCAAGCTGATGGGACCAGCCAAATGGTCCTACTTCTATCTCTACGTCATCATCGACATTTTCAGCCGGCGCGTCGTCGGCTGGTGTGTCGCCGATTCCCAGGTCGCCTCAAGGCCCTCCCCCAGCGACGAGACAATTCCGATGCCTGTGATCCATGTCTCTCGCTTTTCCATTAAACTGCTCACCAATCGCGCGATCCACAGGCCAGGTCGCGGTTACGCAGTCTCCCTCGCCGGATTGACCACCGCTCATGATTGCTACGCATCACATCGTTGAGCGCTGAACGCGCGTTCAGCTGCTTTTCCGGTAAGCATGCAATGACCGCATTTCGGTCCTCGATACCCTGCTCATCGACGATCCAAATCTTCAGGCTGTCACCGGCAAGTCGCGCCGCGATTCGATCCGGTGTGGGATCGATATCGTTCATTACCAGCACATTCATCACAAAGCGGCCGCCGGGAGCCAAGCGGGCGCGGATGGCGTCGCAGGTCTCGACATTGAACTCATCGTTGAAATTAAAACCCGGACCGCCGACATCGATTGCGATGCCGTCGTAAAGAGCATCGTCTTGATAGACGAACTTCCGGAAATCGGAGACCATACACGTCAGATCATCCGGCAGCCCGAAAAACTTATGAGCGATCACGAAGCTGATCGGATTGCTGTCGACGATCGTCAGCCTTTTTCCGAGACGGGCTAACCTGGTGGCAAGGTTTCCGCCGCCGCATCCCAGTACAAGTATGTTTGTCGACCGGTACAAAAGCTCATCCATGAGCTTGACGTAGGTGAACACACTTTCACCGTCGGGGGTCGCCTGGCTTTGCCTCACGCCCTCTTCGAAATACACGCGCGTGCCGTCCCAAGAACACTCGACTATTTCGATTTGCCCGTTCCTGCCCTGATAACGTCCCAACAATCGCATCGCGGACATCCACATAAGATCTAAACATTAATAGGCATGCATTATGCATCTCTTATCATGTAATTTGCGACGAGACAATCAATTTGGCTGACCGCTGGCTTCCGCCGAGGGGCCGCTTCGGCACTCTTGGCAAAATAATACACGGTGATATCTTGTGCATGTAAATTGATGCTTGAAACCATAATTCGTATTGTGTAGATATATTACGTACTCATCGCATCGGAGGCTGCCAACTCATGATTACCGCCAATCAACTCAGGGCTGCCCGCGCGCTCCTGAACATAGATCAGCGGCAAACGGCCGCACTGGCGGATCTCTCAGTACCTACCATTCAGCGCATGGAAGCGAGCGACGGCGTCATACGTGCCAATGTCGATTCTTTGATGAAGCTGGTTTCGGCTCTGGAGAACGCCGGGATCGAGTTGATCAATCCGGGTGTTCCCAGCTCGGCCGTCGGTCGAGGTGTCCGGCTCAGGGAACACGTCACGAAGCCGAAGATGAAAAACATAAAGCAACCTAAGACTTCACCGTCGCGGACTTTGGAACGCGCCCGATGAATCCTCGGGCTGTCGCAACAATGGGTTGCCCGATCGAAGATGATGAAAACGCTGAAGACAAGTGTTCTCGCCGATGGATTCTGGCGCCTCAAGGCACCTAGGTGGCATATGGGGGCCCTATGGGTGTCCGATACACGCGCCGGCAACGTCTTCCGCGTCGACTTGGACAGCAAGGTCACGCTCGTCGCTGACGTACCCAGCCGGCCATTCGGATTGGGTTTCCTGCCTGACGGAGAATTGTTGGTCGCCTCGATGACCAAAAGGGTGATCCTGAATTTCAGTAACACAAAACCGGCGATCCACGCCGATATGGCCGATGTCGCGGTGGGCTATCTGCGAGACATGGCGGTCGCTCGGGACGGAAACGCGTATGTGATCTCTTTTGACGCGGACGCGGGCGGTTTAGACTGCTTTGCGTCCGCCAAAATTCTCCTGGCGACGCCGGACGGCAGTGTCCGGTCCGTTGCCGAAAATATGGCGCATCCGAACGGATTGGCGATCACAAGTACTCATGAACTGCTGGTTGCGGAAACGCTCGGCAATCGGCTGCTCGCGTTCAAAATCGAGGGTGACGGCACATTGTTGCATCGGAGAGTCTTCGCAAATTTCGAGAGGATGAGCCCGCTCGGTATCTGCGCAGATTCCGAGGGGGCGGTATGGACTGCGGCTGCCCGGCAACCGCTTTTCGTCCGCGTCATGCAAGGCGGCCGCGTCACGCACCGTGTTCATGTTCCGGGACGTCATGCCGTGGCGTGTCAGTTGGGCGGACGGGATGGTCGGACGCTCTTTTGCCTGACGGTCGCCGCTAATCTCGATGAATACCCAAATCGGCAGCAAACCGGACGGATCGAGACGACACTCGTCGACGTGCCGGGAGCCGCGAGCTCAATACGATTCGCGGAAATTGGTTCGCATTAGGTTTCCGATTGGCATGGTCATTTGCCATTCAGGCTGGACCACGCAGAAAGTTAAAATGAAAGTTTCAGACAAACAGGTGCCGGAAAATGCGCCTTCGCCGTACCTCGCGGGCCTTCTGTGCCGTTGTCCGCGCTGCGGCAAAGGAAAGTTGTTCGACGGATTCTTGACGCTGAAATCAAGCTGCGATGTGTGCGGCCTGGATTTCAACTTTGCGGACGCGGGCGACGGGCCCGCGATATTCGTCATCATGATCGCCGGCGCCATCGTCGTTGGGGCCGCCTTGGTGACGGAGGTCAAATATCAGCCTCCGTACTGGCTTCATGCCCTGCTTTGGATTCCCCTGATCTTGACTGTGACGCTTTGGCCGTTGAGAGGGCTGAAAAGTCTACTCATCGCGTTGCAATACCATCACAAGGCCTCTCAAGGGCGGCTTCTTCCGCGAGTCGACGAATAGTCGATTTACTGGACGCGCTGCCGCCCAATCCGACTTCGAGGCTTAGCGCCTGGGCAGTCCTAAGCCGAAACAATTCGTTTAATACTGCCCGAATTTTTGGAAACAGGAGATGACTATGACCGCATCGATAGTGGGTTGGGCACATACGCCCTTTGGCAAGCTGGAGCAGGAAACTGTCGAAAGTCTGATCGTTCGCGTTGCGACGGACGCGATGGTCGATGCAGGCATCGCCCCCGGCGATGTCGACGAGATCGTTCTCGGACATTTCAACGCCGGCTTCTCCGAGCAAGACTTTACTGCATCTCTGGTCTTGCAGGCCGATCCGGGGCTGCGCTTCAAGCCGGCTACGCGCGTTGAAAATGCTTGCGCAACAGGTTCAGCAGCAGTGCATCAGGCCATCAAAGCAATTCGCGCCGGCGCCGCACGCGTGGTGTTGGTAGTCGGTGTCGAGCAGATGACCCGGACCCCTGGTCCTGAAGTTGGCAAGAATTTGTTGAAAGCCTCCTATCTGCCAGAAGACGGAGACACTGTTGGCGGCTTCGCTGGGGTGTTCGGCAAGATCGCCGAGCAATACTTTCAACGCTATGGTGATCAGTCCGATGCGTTGGCAATGATCGCCGCAAAGAACCACAAGAATGCTGTTGCCAACCCTTATGCGCACATGCGCAAGGATCTCGGCTTCGAATACTGCCGCTCGGAAGGCGGAAAGAACCCATTTGTCGCAGGTCCCCTCAAGCGGAGTGATTGCTCGCTGGTGTCCGACGGTGCGGCCGCACTAGTCATCACCGACGCCGAGACCGCAAAGGCAATGCGCAAGGCGGTGTCCTTCAAAGCAACGGCACACGCGCAGGATTTCCTGCCCATGTCGAAGCGGAACATCATCGACTTCGAGGGATGTTCGGTCGCCTGGACACGAGCGCTGCAAACCGCAGAAGTCAAGCTGTCCGATCTGTCGTTCGTGGAAACCCACGACTGTTTTACAATTGCCGAATTGATCGAATACGAAGCCATGGGATTGACGCCTAAAGGCCAGGGCGCGCGCGCCATCAAGGAAGGCTGGACTCAGAAGGACGGCAAGCTACCGGTAAATCTTTCCGGCGGCTTAAAAGCAAAGGGCCATCCGATTGGCGCCACCGGCGTTTCCATGCATGTGATCAGCGCGATGCAATTGACCGGTCAGGCGCCCGAGGGGATGCAACTGAAAAACCCCCGGTTGGCAGGAATTTTCAACATGGGCGGCGCGGCCGTCGCGAATCATGTGTCCATTCTTGAGGTCGCGCGTTAGCCGTCGACATTGGCAGCAGCTCTTAGCCTTTAACAGCTTTGCAGGTGAGCGCCGGCGTCAGTCGATTGGAAGTGAGCCGTCGGTCGACATTTTCCAAGACGTTTGTGGCTGCCTTCAGTGGCGAGTCGCAGACCATGCAGGATGGTTGGTGCCGAATGAAGGAAGCGCAGATTGCACGCGTGGGCGACGGGGATCAGACGTNTNC
>JGI20177J14857_1000251_pt1 | contig 16481 bp, 12 predicted proteins | sample NGESurdeep072012_6_FD_14857 | JGI IMG/M metagenome (IMG submission 14857) | reverse complement strand
CCCTTGACGTCGATCTCGCCCAGCATCGCGGGCGTCTCGCGCACCGCCACCGCGCCCGGCCCGAAGGCTTCGATCGCCAGGCCGAAGCGCGCCAGTTCGCCGGCGCGCGCAACCAACCGCGCGGCGTCCGCCTCGTCGAGTTCGACGATTTCCGGGATGAGCAGGATCTGGCGCGCCATGCCGGCCTTGCCGATCGCCGCCTTCATGCGCTCGTAAACGATGCGCTCGTGCGCGGCGTGCTGATCGACGATGATGAGCCCGTCGCGGGTCTGCGACACGATGTAGGTCTCGTGCACCTGCGCGCGCGCCGCCCCGAGCGGGCGCTCGATCAGCTCGGCCGCCGGCTCGAAGCTTTCGACCCGGGCATCGGCGGATGGCTCGCCCACCTCGAAGGCGGCTTGCGCAGCTTCCGCGAAACCGAGCGCGGTGGCGCTGCGCGTGGAGACGAAGCCGGTCGGCCGCGCCGGCGAGCGCCGCCAGTCATACGCACCGCGCCGCGCCGTCCCCAGCGGACGAAAGGCAGCGATGGTGGCGCTGCCGCCGGTCGAGGCCGCGCGCTGGCCCTCGCGCGCCAGCGCATCCTTGAGCGCGCGCACGATCAAGCCGCGCACCAGCCCGCCGTCGCGGAAGCGCACTTCGGTCTTGGCTGGATGCACGTTGACGTCGACCTCGCGCGCGTCGAGCGTGACGAACAAAGCAAGCAAGGGATGCCGGTCGCGCGGCAGATAATCGGCGTAAGCACCGCGCACCGCGCCGACCAGCAGCTTGTCGCGCACCGGGCGGNCGTTGACGAACAGATATTGCCCGAGCGTGTTGGCGCGCGACAGCGTCGGCAGCCCGGCGAAGCCNGTCGACGCGNACGCCNTCGCGCTCGGCATCGATCGCGATGGCGTTGGCGCGGAAGTCCGACCCGAGCACGTCGCCCAGGCGGCCAAGCTCGTCATTGGCTGCGGCCCAGGTGACGGGCGCGCGCTCCTCGCCGGCCAGCGTGAACGCAACATCCGGCCGGCTCATGGCGAGGCGCCGCACCACCTCGCGCACGGCCTCCGCCTCGCTGCGGTCGGTCTTGAGGAATTTCAGCCGCGCCGGCGTCGCGTAAAAAAGATCGCGCACCTCGACGCTGGTGCCCTGGCTCAGCGCCGCCGGCTTCACGTCCGATTTCTCGCCGGCATCGACGGTGATCGTCCATGCATGCGGCTCAGCTTTATGGCGCGTGGTGATCGTCAAGCGCGCCACCGCGCCGATCGACGGCAATGCCTCCCCGCGAAAGCCGAGCGTGTCGATGGCCAGCAGATCGTCGCCAGCGAGCTTAGAGGTGGCGTGGCGGTCGACGGCGAGCGCCAGATCGACGCGCGGCATGCCCTCGCCGTCGTCGCTGACGCGGATCAGCCTTCGGCCGCCGCCGTCGGTGAGCACGTCGATGCGGCGCGCGCCGGCGTCGAGGGCATTCTCAACCAATTCTTTGACGACGCTCGCCGGCCGCTCGACCACCTCGCCGGCGGCGATGCGGTTGACGATGGCCTCGGACAGTTGGCGGACGGGCATGAAATGCGCCTGATTCGGATTGGCCCCGACCTTAACGGCGCGATGCGGCGCCCGCGAGGCAAAGGCGGGAGCTACCCCCGCTATTCAATCGACGGCTTGCCGTGGCGCAGGCTTTTGATGCCGGAGCGGTGCTTTTTGGCCTCCAGGCGCTTGCGGCGCGAGGCCTTGGGCGGCTTAGTGGCGCGGCGCGGCACCGGCCGCACTGCCGCCTGGCGGATCAGGTCGAACAGCCGCTCGCGCGCATCGGCGCGGTTGCGCTCCTGGGCGCGGTGCGATTGGGCGATGATGACGATGACGCCATCCTTGGTCAGCCGCTTGCCAGCGAGCCGCATCAGCCGCACGGCGACGTCATTGGGCAGCGACGGTGATTGCCGCACGTCGAAGCGCAGTTGCACCGCCGACGACACCTTGTTGACGTTCTGCCCGCCCGGCCCGGACGAGCGCACGAACGTCTCCGACAATTCGGAGTCGTCGATCGAGATGGTGTCGGTGACGCGGAGCATGGTTTCCATCATGCGTCATTCCGGGGCGCGGGCGAAGCCCGCGAGCCCGGAATCCATAATCCCAGAGTCGCCGATGAAACGAAAGCCGCGCCACATTGAGCCGCTGCGGAGTATGGATTCCGGCTCTCGCGCTGCGCGCTCGGCCGGAATGACTAAGAAGTGAGATACTTCTTCGCCAGCACCTTGCCCTCTTCCACCGCCGGCTGGTCGAAGGCGTCCACGCCCAATAGATGCGCGGCGATGATGGTCTCCAGCATGAAATGCATCAGCAGCTCGCCGAGCGTTTCTTCGTTTAATTGCGGCAGATGAATGGTGCGCACCGGACAGCCGTTTTTCACCAAAGTTTCGGCGGTGGCGCGGCCTTCCGCCGCCACCAAGTCGCCGATTGTTTTGCCACCGAAAGCGGGCTCGCCCGCGAGCTTGGCAAGTTCGGCATCCATGCGAGGCCCACGCCCTGTGCCGGCGACGGTGACAACGGTGAATAATTTGTCGCGCGGCCCGCCGATGAACAGTTGCATCTGGCTGTGCTGATCGACCGGCCCGAGCGCCGCCACCGGCGTGGTGCCCTTGCCGTTCTTGCCGAGGCTCTCGGCCCAGAGCTGCACGTACCAGTGCGTGAAGCGCTCCAGCCGGTCGGCATAGGCCATCAGCACGCTGATGCTCTTGCCCTTGCTCTCGGCCAGCGCCACGGCAAGCGCGGCGCCGAGCGCGGCCGGCACTTGCGCGGCCGGCTTTTTCGCCAGCACCGGCGTCAGCGCTAAGCCCGCGCCTTCGCGCACCGCCGCGATATCGAGATCGAGAATTGCCGCCGGCAACAGTCCGACATTGCTGAGCACCGAAAAGCGCCCGCCGATGCCGGTGTGATGATCGAGGATCGGCACATGATGCGCGGCGAGCAGCTCACGCAGCCCGTTGGTCTTGCCCGGCAAGGCCTTTTCGGTGAGACCGAGGAAAATATCGGGGATGCGCGTCTCCAGCCCTTCCGCCTTCACCGCCGTGAGCGCGGCGATGGTCTGCATCAACGTCTCGGCGGTGCCGCCGGATTTGGAGATGGCGACGAAACGCGTCGTCGTGTGCGGTAGCTTGCCGAGCAGCGCGCCATAGGTTTCCGGATCGAGATTATCCATGAAATGCAGGCGCGGGGCAGCGCGCAGCGCGCCGACGCCGGGCACCGCGTGGCCGGCAAGCTGCGCCAGCGTCTGCCCGCCCAGGCTGGAACCGCCGGTGCCGAGCAAGACGACGTCGGTGGCGTTTTCGGCCAGGCGGCGCGCAGTATCGCGGATCGGCACCAGATCGTCATGGGTTTTCGGCAGCCACAGCAACGGCAGAGAGCCGTCGGCGTGGCGCGCGCGCAAAACTTCGAGCGCCCCTTCGGCGCGGCCAAGCGCATCGTTCAGGGCCTTTTCGGCGACGCCGTGCGGCCCGATGCGCTGCTCGCGTGCGCTGTCGATGGATTGGACGATTGCCATGGACTGTTGCCGCTCCGCCGGCACAGGAATGGGGGGTATTTGCCTAGAGTCGCGCGGGCGACGCAATGGCCGAAACAACGCGGGCGCCGGCTACTCGGTTCCGCTGGAGGTCAGCCCTATCGGCCTACCGGCCACGGTGACCAGCATGCCGCCGCTATAGAGGCGCTTGGCTACCCGCCTGGCGTCCTCGATGCTGACGGCGTCGATCAGGCCGCCGCGGCGCTCGATATAGTCGATGCCGAGATTATCGATCTGGATCTGCGTCAGTTGGGCGGCGATCTTGCCCGAGGTGTCGAGCGAGAGCGCATAGGAGCCCTTGAGGAACGATTTCGCCGCCGCCAACTCGTCGGCGGTCGGGCCGTTCGCGGCCATGCGCTTNGTCTCAGCTTCGACGATCCCAAGCGCGTCGGCGGTGCGGTCGGCGCGCGTAGCGGTGGTGCCGATCAGCACCGCGGCGCGCCTGAACCAGACCAAGCTGTCGGAGACGCCATAGGCTAGCCCGCGCTTTTCGCGCACTTCCTTGTAGAGGCGCGAGGAAAAGGTGCCGCCGGCCAGGATGTGATTGACGATATAGCCGGCGATGAAGTCGGGGTCGTTGCGCGCAAGGCCCTGCCCGCCGAAATTGACCACCGCCTGCGGCACATCGAGATTGATCACGATGCGCCGGCCCAGCCCGCTTGGACTGGCATTGGCGACCGGCTTGAGATCGTTCTTGGCCGGCAGGCCGGCGAAGGCGCGATCGATCAGCGCGCCGGCGGTCTTGGCGTCAATGTCGCCGACGATCGAGATCGTCAGCTCGTTGCGCGCGAAGGCGCGGCGCACATAATCGCGCATGTCGTCGGCGGTGATGCGCGGCACGGTCTCCAGCACGCCCTTGCTTTCGCGGCCATACGGATGACCCGGGAAGGCCGTCTCCCACCAGCGGTTACTGGCGAGACTGTTGGGACTGGTGGTTTCGCGCTGCAATGACGACATCACCTGCCCGCGCACCCGCTCGACCGCATCGGCGTCGAAGTGCGGCGCGCTTAGCGCGAGCCGCAAGAGATCGAAGGCCTCGTCGCGGTGCTCATTGAGCGTGCGCAGCGAGCCGTGGAAGTAGTCGCGCACGACCTGGAAACCGAGTTCGATGGCGTGGTTTTCCAGCCGCTCGTGGTAGGTCTTGCCGTCGAGGTCGCCGGCGCCCTCGTCGAGCAGGTCGGCGGCGAGGTTGGCGGTGCCAGATTTTTCGGGCTCGTCTTGGGTGGAGCCGCCATGGAAGGCGAAATTGAGCGCGACCAGTGGCGCGGACTGCTCGCGCACCAGCCAGGCCTCGATGCCGGACGGGCTGACGATCTTTTCGATCTGCATCGCCGAGGCGGCAGACGCGCCCGCCAGCAGCGCAAGANCNGCGAGCGCGGCGGCAGNCAAAAACCGCGTCATGATTTTTTCTCCGCCTGCGGGCTCACGTCTTTGATCAGATAGCCGGTGACCGAGCGCTGCTTGTCGAGCCATTGGCGGGCGGCGTCCTGCACCTGCTCGACGGTGACCTCGCGGATGCGGTCCGGCCAGTGCCGCACGTCATTGACGGTGGCGCCGGTCATGATGGCGCTGCCGTACCAACGCGCCATGCTGACCTGATTGTCCTGCGCATAGACCGCGTCGGCGATCATGCGGAACTTGGCGCGTTCCAGCTCCTCGGCCGATACGCCGTGCGCGATCACGTTAGCGATCACCGTGTCGGTCTCGGTTTCGAGCTGGGGCAGCGAGACGCCCGGGTGCGGCACGCCAAAGACGCCGAACTTCGACATGTCGAACGCGAAACTGTCGTAGCTGGCGCCGGCCATCACCGCGACGCGCTTGTCCACCACCAGCGCGCGGTAGAGCCGGCTGTTGGAACCGCTACCGAGGATATGCGCGAGCACCTCGATCGCTTCCGATTGGCCCGGCTTGGCGGTGTGGAAAGACGGCACCAGATAGGCGCGCTGCATGACCGGCTGCTCGACCTGCGGGTCGGCGAGCGTGAGCGAGCGCACCGCCACCGGCGGCGGTTCCTGCGGCCGCTGACGCGGCAGGATATTGTTGTGGCGGGCAACCTTGCCGTAGGTTTCTTCCGCAAGCTTGCGCGCAGTTTCCGGCTCGACGTCTCCGGCGATCACCACCACCGCATCGTTGGGCGCGTAGAAGCGCCGATAAAAGCCGATGGCGTCGTCGCGCGAAAGCTGCTCCATCTCGTGCCGCCAGCCGATCACCGGCTTGCCGTAAGGATGGTTGAGGAAAAGCGCGGCGTCGATCTGCTCGCCCAGCCGCGCGCGCGGATTGTTGGCGACTCGCTGATTCTGCTCCTCTAGGATGACATCGCGCTCGGGCAGCACGACCTGGTCGGTGAGCTGCAGGCCGGTCATGCGATCGGCCTCGAATTCCATCGCGGTCTTGAGCTTCTCGCTCGGCACGCGCTGATAAAATGCGGTGTAGTCGTTCGTGGTGAAGGCGTTTTCCTGGCCGCCGACGGAGGCAACCACTTGCGAGAAATGGCCGGTCGGATTCTTCGCGGTGCCCTTGAACATCAGGTGTTCGAGGAAGTGCGCGAGCCCGGACTTGCCCGCCGTCTCGTCGGCGGCACCGACCTTGTACCAGATCATATGCGTGACCACCGGCGCGCGGTGGTCGGGAATGACGACCAGCTCCAGTCCATTCGCCAGTGTGAAGTCGGCGACGGGAGCGCCCGCCGGCTCAGCGGCAAGCGATGGCGTCGCGAGCGCGGCGGCCAAGACCGCGATGGCGGCCGCGGAATTTATTCTTTTCAATGGCACGATTTTAAAACCTTGCAGCCTGCGTTGATGCGCCCCACGCGAGGTTTCTCAGCCGGCACGCACGAATATTACAGGTCGGATCGGCTGGTGGCTGCGCGGCTAGTTGGTCTTGCCGTCCACGGTACCGTGTGATTCTAGATAGTTCGTCGGCTTGGGAGCGGCGGTAGACTTACTGACGCCATAGGGCTGCTCCGGCGACGGCGTCTGGTAGCCTTGCGGCGGCTCGGTCAGAGCCGTGCGCGGCGGCTCGCTGGTAAAACTGCCGGCATCCGGTTCGTCTTTCCCGAACATCTTGCCCCAGAAACCGGGCTTGGTGCCGAGCTGCGAGGGCGAGAGCCGATCGCCCGAGCCGTTCGGCGAGGCCCGATAACCGTCATCGGTCCGGCGCGTCGTACGCGGCTTGGGTCCCGGCGCAATTTCATTCGGGCGCAGCGGGCGCTGCTCATTTCGCAGGGTCTCATCGGCATTCATGCTGACGTTACGCTCTTGCGCCGCTTCTTCCTTCCTGCGTTTCACGTCGGGATCGACGGGCCAAGCCGGATTGTTTGCGAGCGCGGCGCCGGAATTTTCCGGCAGCGGGAGAGTATGGGTCGGCGGGAGCACCAGTGGCGCGCGCTCCCCGTAGCTGATCGATTCACTGCCGTCGCGTCGCAGGCCGAAGCCCTCGAGAATGCCGCGAATGATTTTGGTATCGATCGGCACGCCGTCGTCGTTATCGCCGGCGCGGGCCGGGGTGCCGGGCACGAGCAGGACAGCGCCGAGCAGGCAGCCGAAAGCCGCGCGAGAAACCGTCCGCAGGCTGAATGTGGCCGCCAAGCCTGTCCGCAATGTATCGGTCATCCGATCCCTTACACCCCTTGCACATCCAAGGGGAACTCGCGTTTCGATCCCTGACCATTGGCCGGGATCAGGGCGCTTTTTGGGCGCGCTCCCCGGCCAGGGACTCATACAGCAGGCCCATTACCCCGGCAACGATGGCGACATCGGCTAGGTTAAAAACATACCAGTTGAACCGCCAATTTGCCGTAGAAACGTGGAAAAACACGAAGTCGGCGACCCAGCCATAGGCCAACCGGTCGATGGCATTACCCACCGCCCCGCCAATAATCAGGCCCAGCGACAGCGCGGTCAGCCGGCCTTGCGAGCGCGCCAGCCACAGCCAGAGCAGCAGCACCGCCAGCGCCTTAAAGCCGAGCAGGACCCCTTGGCCCAGCGGCCCTTGCGTCTGGAACAGGCCATAGCTGATGCCGGTGTTGCGGGTGAGCACGAAATCGAAGAACGGGCCGAGATGCACCGGATTGGCGGCAAGATCGAACACGAACAGCAAATAAAGCTTGCTGGCCTGATCGATCAGGCATGCGATGGCCGCTACGGCAAGGCCGAAAAATGTAAGCGGACCATAAAGATAGCTGGCGCGCATTTACTCCGCCGCCTTGCGCATGGTTTCCCATTCGCGCAGCGCCTTGGCGTCGCGCGGCGAGACCTCCGGGTATTCGGGGTCGGCGCCGATGCTGGTGAGAATCTTCCACGAGCGCGCGCACTTAGTGCCTTCGGCGAGATTGGGAATCACCGCGACGCCGGGCACATCTGGCAGGCTGAAAGCCCCGTCAGAACTGCCGACGTTACGCAAGGTCAACGCCGAGGTAATGCAGACCTCGGCCAGATCAACGCCGACGATGGCCTCGAACAAGTCTTCGTCGGTGACCAGAACAATCGGATGCGCTTCCAGAGAAGAACCGATGCGTTTTTGCGCGCGCTCGATCTCCAAGGCGCCGGTGACGACACGACGCACGGTCCTAACTTTGCGCCACTTGTCGGCGAGCTTGTCGTCGCGCCAGGCCGCCGGCACATCGGGGAACAATTCGAGATGCACGGACTTCGCCGCCTCGCCATAACGCGAGGCCCAGGTTTCCTCCGCCGTGAAGCACAACATGGGCGCCAGCCACACCACCGTGCAGTGGAACAGATGGTCGAGCACGGTGAGGCAGGCCTTGCGCGTCGTGGACGAGTAAGGATCGCAATAGAGCGCGTCCTTGCGGATGTCGAAATAGAACGCCGACAAGTCCGAGGTCATGAAGGCGCTCAGCGTAGAGAAGATGCGCTTGTAATCGAAATCGGCGTAGGCCTTGCGCACCAGCTCGTCGAGCTCGGCCAGCCGGTGCAGCATCAGCCGCTCCAGCTCCGGCATCTGCTCGAACTTGACGCGTTCGTCCTCGTGGAAATGCGCCAGCGAGCCGAGCATCCAACGCACGGTGTTACGCAGCTTGCGATAGGTCTCGATCGTGGTCTTGAGAATTTCCGGCCCGATGCGCAGGTCGTCGGCGTAGTCCGACGCGCACACCCACATGCGCAGGATGTCGGCGCCGGATTGCTTGATCACGTCCTGCGGCGCGGTGACGTTGCCCATCGACTTCGACATCTTGCGGCCCTGCTCGTCGAGCACGAAGCCGTGCGTGAGCACCACGTCGAATGGCGCGCGTCCGCGCGTGCCGCATGATTCCAGCAGTGAGGAATGGAACCAGCCGCGGTGCTGGTCGCTGCCTTCCAGATACATCACCGTGTCCTGGCCGCCGTCGACCTTGCGCTTGATACCGGCGAGCTGCGGGAAATGCACCGGGTCCTCCAGCACGAAGGCGTGCGTGGAGCCGGAATCGAACCAGACGTCGAGAATGTCGTCGACTTTTTTCCAACCTTCCTTGGCGAGCTTGCCGAGGAAACGTTCTGCCGCACCCGGCTTGTACCAGGCGTCGGCGCCCTCTTCCTCGAAGGCTTCGACGATGCGCACCTCGACCTCGGGGTCTTGCAGGATATCGACCGAGCCGTCCGGCTTTTCCTTGATGAACACCGCGATCGGCACACCCCAGGCGCGCTGGCGCGAGATCACCCAGTCGGGCCGCGACTCGATCATGCCGGTGATGCGGTTCTGGCCCTGCTCGGGAACCCAGCGGGTGACTTTGATGGCGTGCAGCGCGCGCGCGCGCAAAGTGTCGCCGCGCTTCGCGATGTCTTTATCCATCGCGATGAACCACTGCGGCGTGTTGCGGAAGATGATCGGCTTCTTCGAGCGCCAGGAATGCGGGTATTGATGCTTGAGGCGGCCGGTCGCGATCAGCATCCCGGCTTGTTTGAGCGCTTCGATGACAGCCTTATTGGCGTCGCCCTTCTCGCCCTTGTCGTTGATAACGCGCTTGCCCGTGAAGCCCGGCGCCTGCTCGGTGAACGCGCCGTTCTCGTCGACGGTGTAGGGGATGGCGGGATTGATCCCGCGCGCTTCCAACACCGCGCGATTGGCGGTCCACACGTCGAAGTCTTCGCGGCCATGGCCGGGCGCGGTGTGCACGAAGCCGGTGCCATCCGTATCTGTGACGTGGTCACCGGCTAATAGAGGCACGCCAAAATCGTACCCACCTATTCCCTTAAGTGGATGCGAGCATACCACTCCATTGAGCTCGTTCGCGCTAAGAGACCTCACTTTTTCGAAAGCAGTCACGCGCGCCTGTTTGAAAACGTCCGATGCTAACTTATCGGCGAGTACCAGCAGGTCGTCGGCCTTGGTCCAATTATCAGCCGGTGCATCGGTTACTTTGTAGAGACCGTATTCGATTTTAGGCGAGAAGCTGATGGCGCGGTTACCCGGCAGAGTCCATGGCGTCGTCGTCCAGATAACGATCGACGCGCTGTAAAGATCTTGACTGAGTGTTGAAGTCGACCGACTTCCTGGCTCGCCCGGTAGACGTCCAAAACCACCTTCTGTCTTTCTTAGAATTGCTTCTTGAATCGGAAACTTCACCCACACCGTATCGCTGGTGTAGTCCTCGTACTCGACCTCGGCTTCCGCCAGCGCGGTCTTCTCCACCACGCTCCACATCACCGGCTTCGAGCCGCGGTACAGCATGCCGTTGGCGGCGAACTTCAGCAGTTCGCGCGCGATTTGCGCCTCGGCGAAGTTATCCATCGTCGTATAAGGATGCGCCCAGTCGCCCTCGACGCCGAGCCGCTTGAACTCCTCGCGCTGCACGCCGATCCATTTTTCGGCGAAGGCGCGGCACTCCTGGCGGAATTCCACCAGCGCGGCGGCATCGGAAAAATCCGGCTTCGGCTTGTTCTTGGAGCGGTAATTGTCTTCCTCGATCTTCCATTCGATCGGCAGACCGTGGCAGTCCCAGCCCGGCACGTAATTCGAATCGTAGCCGAGCATCTGCTGGCTGCGCGTCACGACATCCTTGAGAATTTTATTGAGCGCGTGGCCGATATGGATGTTGCCGTTGGCGTAAGGCGGGCCGTCATGCAGGATGAATTTCTCTTTGCCCTTGGCCGCTGCGCGCAGCTGCTTGTAGAGATCGCCCGCTTCCCAGCGCGCCAGGATTTCCGGCTCGCGCTGCGGCAGGCCCGCACGCATCGGAAAATCCGTCTGCGGCAGGAACAGCGTCTCGGAATAATCGCGCTTGTCGGACTTTGGCGTGTTCATGGGGGCTTACTAGCAGGCGGATTCCGTGGCGGAAAGAGCAGCCATACACTCAGTGTCATGCCCGGGCTTGACCCGGGCATCCATGATGAGGTGCCACATGATTACGGCCTTTCGTAAGGCTGCCGTTGCCGAACTGCCTCATGGATTGCCGGGTCAAGCCCGGCAATGACAAGGAAGAGATCAAATCTCCCCCAGCAGCGGGAACGCCTTGCCGGCGCGCTTGAGCGCGTCGCGGGCCTGGACGCTGTCCGCCAGGATGTGGCGCTGGAGCGTCTCGATCGTAGAGAATTTCTGCTCGTGGCGGATCCAGCCGATGAAGGCGACGTCGATGACCTGGCCGTAGAGGTCACCGTCGAAGTCGAACAGGAACACCTCCAGCAGCGGCGCGCCGCCGTCGAACATCGGGCGCACCCCGAAATTCGCCACCCCGTCATGACGCTTAGCCCCGACCGCGACGCGCACCGCATAGACGCCGTGCTTGAGGCCGCAGGCCGGATCGAGCCGCACATTGGCGGTGGGAAAGCCGAGTTCGCGCCCGCGCTTGGCGCCGTGGATGACTTCGCCGGAGACGAACCAGGGCGCGCCCAAGAGCTCAGCCGCCTCCACCACCTTGCCCTGGCTGAGCGCCGCGCGCACCGCGCCCGAGGACACCGGCCGGCCCTCGTCCTCCAGCGGCGGCACGATGTCGACGGCAAAGCCGAGCCGGGCCCCCTGCTCGGCCAGATAGGCCGGCGAGCCGGCGCGTTTATTGCCGAAATGGAAGTCGAAGCCGATCGCCGCGCCGCCGATGCCGAAGCGCCCGACCAGGATGCGCTCGATGAAATCGGCCGCTGTGGTAGCGGCGAGTTGCGCGTCGAAGGTCATGACGATGGCGCCGTCGAGCCCGCTGGCCGCTAGCAGGCGCAGCCGGTCGCGCTCGCTGGAGAGCTGGAATAGCGCGTCCTGCGGCCTTAAGAAAAGCCGCGGGTGCGGCGCGAAGGTCAAGGCCGCGGCCTTGCGCTGAAGCGTCTTGGCTCTGCTGAGCGCGGCGCCGATCACCGCGCGGTGGCCGCGGTGCACGCCGTCGAAATTGCCGATCGCCACCACGGCGCCGTGCAGCGGCCCGATATCGGGCGCAATATCAGTATTTTGCGCGCCGTCGCGGACGATGTGGAAGACCGGGGATTTGCTCATTTTCGCGTCATGTTCGTATCTTGCCGCCTTTCGCACCCGGTTACGGTTAGCGCGCGGTTAACAAACTTTCAAATTAACCGGATATTCAATGCCTCCGGGTACCTTCCGCTCCTTCTGGGGGCCCATTGCGGGTGTAGCGTCATGGCTGTCAACACTTCGATACCGATTCTGATCGTCGACGATTACAACACGATGATCCGCATTATCCGCAATCTTTTGCGGCAGCTCGGCTTCGAGCAGATCGATGAAGCCAACGACGGCTCGATGGCGCTCGCCAAGATGCGCACGCGCCAATACGGCCTGGTGATTTCCGACTGGAACATGGAGCCGATGACCGGCTACGACCTGTTGCAAGTGGTGCGCAGCGATCCCAACCTGGCGGAGACGCCGTTCATCATGGTGACGGCGGAATCCAAGACCGACAACGTGATCGCGGCCAAGCGGGCGGGCGTGTCGAACTATATCGTCAAGCCGTTCAACGCACAGACGCTCAAGAGCAAGATCGACGCGGTGTTCTTGAATCGATAGTCGTCCGCGTTTTCAATCCGCTGAACCTCTCACCACGTCAACTGACGCATCACCGCCTTCGGCCTATCGCCGGCGGCGGCGAACGTGGCGTTGAGCGCCTTGCTGTCGGGCCGCTCGCGGCCGCCCAGTTCCTCGGCGTGGATACCTGAAGTCACGAACAGGAAATCGACGCCGATCGTGCGGGCTCCTTTGAGGTCGGTGCGCACCGAATCGCCGATCGCCAGCACGCGGCTGACCGCGACCTTGCGCCCGGCCGCGGCTTGCGCCTTGGCCAGCGCCAAGTCGTAGATCGGCCGATAGGGTTTGCCGGCATAGAGCACCTCGCCGCCCATGGTGGCGTAGAGATCGGCGATCGAGCCGGCGCAATAGACCAACTTGTCGCCGCGCTCCACCACCGCGTCGGGATTGCCACAGACCATGAACAGCTTGCGCGCCAGCATGGTTTCGAGCCGGGCGCGATAGTCCTCCGGCGTCTCCACGTCGTCATTGTCGAGGCCGGAGCAGACAACGTAGTCGGCGCTTTCCAACGGCACCAAGCGCACATCGACCCCGGTGAAGATCGAGCGGTCGCGTTTGGGCCCGATATGGCACACGCTTTGCCCCGGTCGCGCCTCGATCACGCCGCGGGTGACGTCGCCGGAGGAGACGATGGCGTCATAGGTCTCAACCGGCACATGCAGCTTTTCGAGCTGGCGGGCCACCACCATGCTTTGGCGCGGCGCATTGGTGATCAGGATCACAATCGCGCCGCGGGCGCGCGCGCGCATCAGCGCGTCGCAGGCGTGCGGGAAGGCGGCGATGCCGTTATGCACCACGCCCCAGACGTCGCACAGCAGCGCGTCGTAATCGGCGGCCAGCGTCGAGAAATGCGGGATCAAGGGCGGCACGGCGGCGCCTCAGCCGGTGCCGGCCGCGGCCAATTCGCTCGGCGCCTCACCCGCCGTAGTCGACGCGCCGGCCGCGCTGCCCGTACCTTGCAAGGCCTCGGCCCGCACCGGCCGCGGCGGCGAAAACAGGAAACCCTGACCGAAGCGCACATCGTAGTCGAGTAGATCGACCACCATGCTCTCAGCTTCGATGCGCTCGGCGATGAGGTCGATGCCCGAGCGCGCCAGTAGATCGGCGAGATCGCCGGGATGGATGTCGCTCTGCGCGCTGGCTGCGGGATTGAGTAGTAGCTTGGCCGGCACTTTCAGGAAGCGGAACGAGCGGTCGGCCAATTCCTTCGGCTCCATGCGCAGGTCGGTGACATGATCCATGGAGAAGCGGAAGCCAAGTTCGGAGAGCGCCGCCAGGCTTTCGTGCTCGAGCGGCCCGAGCGCGCGATAGGCGCTTTGGGTGAACTCGAACATCAGCGCGTTGCTGAGTGCGCGGTTGGCGTCCATGAAATCGAGGAACTGCCGGAAGAACACCGGATCGCTCAGCGTCGATGCGCTGACATTGCAGAACAGGCCGACGTCGCGGTTCTTCAATTGCAGGCGGCGCGTGACCTGCACGCAGCGGAACAGCAGCAGGTTATCGATTTTCGGCATCAGGCCGACGCTTTCGGCGTAGTCGATGAAGTCGGCGGCGGTGACGATGTCGCCCTCGTCCGTGCGCAGGCGCGACAATGCCTCGTAGTAGCGCACCTTGCGCTGCGGCAGCGTGACGATCGGCTGCAGATAAAGATCGATGCGGTGGGCGTCGACCGCCTTGCCGATCAATTCGACGATGCCCTCGCGGCTCAGACTGCGGAAGCGGCGGCCGTCCACCGCGTCGCTTTCGCTCAAGGTCAGCGCGCCATCGGCATCGGTTGCGGCCGCCGGCGGCGGCCCGGCCGCGGCCGGCAAGGTGCCCTGTTGTTGCAACACGGCGGCATGGCTGGCGACCGTGTCGGCGATCTGCCGCACCANGCCGCCCAGTTCGCCGATCTCGGCGGCGATCGGATCGACCGCGCCGCGCGCCTTATTCACGGCGCCCTCGACCCGGCTTTCCACGACGGCGAGCCGGCGCGACATCTCGGCCACCTGGCGGGCGAGGTCGGCGGTGCCGCGCGACAGATCAGCGATCTGGTCGCCGACATCGCCGCGGTCGCGCAGGCGGTTGCGGACGGTATTGACCAGCGCCATGGCGGTGAGCGCGGCCAGCGCCACGATCGCCGAGGTGCCGGCATCGAGCTTCACGGCCAGATAGAGCACGGCGCCGATCGAGCCGGCGATAAGCACCATGCAGACTGCAATGAAGATGGCGCTGATACGACGCATGAAGCCAATCCCGGGCTAGACCCTGGGCCATCCATGGGGCGGTGCGCGATTCGCAGCCCCGGACACCAATGTCCATGACGCCACGGGTCCGCGCAACCTCGAACACCTGCTATGGTAGCGGCAATTCGCCCGTTATTCGCAAGAAGTTGCGCGCTAATGGAACCTGAGACGACGCCGGCATCCCGCGGTACGCCCATTCTGGCCTGGATCGCCGCCCGTCCGGGGCGCGCCTTTGCCGCCTTCCTGGGCCTGCATGCCGCGGTCTGGACCGCGCTGCCGACGCTGCTTTACCCCAATTTGCCGCTCGACCTGATCGAGGCGCTGATCTACGGCCGCGAATGGCAGCTCGGCTACGACAAGCTGCCGCCGCTGCCCTGGTGGCTGGTCGAGATCGCCGACCGGCTGGCCGGCCACGATTTCGCCTATTACCTGCTGGCGCAGGCGGCCGTGCTGGCGGCTTTGGCGATCGTGTGGCTGGCCGCGCGACCGCTTGCCGGCCCGCTCGGCGCGTTGGTGGCCGTGCTCATTGTCGACGGCCTGCACTACCTCAACTACACTTCCGCCAAGTTCAACCACGACGTGATCCAGCTGCCGTTCTGGGCGCTGGCGGGCTTCGCCTTCCACCGCGCGCTGCGCGGCCGGCAGACGACGGACTGGCTGCTGCTCGGATTGGCGGTCGGCCTGTCGCTGTGGGCGAAATATTTCGTCGCCGTGCTGGCGATCCCCCTGGCTCTGTTCGTCCTCATCGACCGCGACGCGCGCAAGACCTTGGCGACGCCCGGACCCTATATCGCGATTGTTACTGCACTGATCACCATGGCGCCGCATCTGGTCTGGCTGGTGCAGAACGATTTCCTGCCCTTCGCCTATGCCGAGCACCGGGCCGTGCTGCCGCGCGGACTGATCGATCATGTCTGGCACCCGCTGCAATTCGCGGTGAGCCAGTTGTTTTTCCTGGTGCCGTCGCTGCTGATCGCGCTGCCGTTGTTCTATCCGCGCGCGGGCGCCGGCGAGCCGCCGGTCGCGGGCAGCGCCGATGCCTTCGACCGCCGCATCGTGACGTGGCTCGCGTTCGGGCCAATGGCGACCGTGCTGGCGCTGTCGGGGTTAAGCGGCCGCGGCACTGTCGCCATGTGGGGCTATCCGCTCTGGCTGTTCCTCGGCCTCTGGCTGGTGCTGACCGCGCGCCGGGTGTTCGACCAAATGCGGCTCAACCGCGTGCTGCTCAATTGGGCGGTGGTGTTTGCGGGGCTCGTTATCGCCTTCATCGCCAATTACGCGGTGCTGCCGCATTACGATCACCGCTACCGCGCGGTGTTCTTCCCTGGTGGCGATCTCGGCCGCGAAATCTCGCAACGCTATCGCGCCGTCACCGGGAAACCGATCGCCTATGTGATCGGCAACATGTGGGACGGCGGCAACGTCGCCCATTATGCGCCCGAGCATCCGCGTGTACTGATCGACGGCAAACCGGCACGCGCGCCGTGGATCGACCTCGCCGATCTCAAGGCGCGCGGCGCGGTGGTGGTGTGGACCGCCGGCGATCTCCACGTCATGCCGCCGGAGCTCAGGACGATCGCCGCCGATGCCGCGGTACAGCCGCCGTTCCTGCTGCACTACCGGCGCGGCGACGCGAGCCTCTATGTCGGCTGGGCGATTTTGCTGCCGCAGCCTTCGTATGCGAAAGGGCCGTAGGGCGGGGACGTTCCCCGGATGCGGCCGAACTCCCTCTCCCCATGGGGGAGAGGGCTGGGGTGAGGGGG
>JGI20177J14857_1000247_pt1 | contig 16610 bp, 11 predicted proteins | sample NGESurdeep072012_6_FD_14857 | JGI IMG/M metagenome (IMG submission 14857) | reverse complement strand
CCCCGCCAATGCGTCGGCTCCGAACTCGGTGATGACGATCGGCTTGTTGTGGCGGCTGGCCCACAGCCGAAGCTCGTCTTCAAGCCTGCGCTCGGCGGTGATGAGGTCGCCGGAGTCGACGTACCAACCGAAGTAACGATTGAGGAGAATGACGTCGAACAGGTCCGTGACCTGGTCGACGTCGGGGGTCGACAGGCCTACGTTTGCGAAGCCCACCGGTCGGGTGTCGTCCAGGTCCCGAACGAGTTGTGCGAGCGCGGTGAAGTACGGTCTTGAAGCGGGCTCGGTGGTGTCGGGCTCGTTCGCCACCGACCACATGACAACGCTGGGGTGGTTCTTGTCGCGGGCGATCAGCTCGCGTATCGCCGCAAGGTGAGTCTCCAGAGTGGTGTCATCGACTGCGCCCGGCCGAAACGTTCGCGTGTCTTCTACGTGGACCCGTTCCGAATTCAAGGCCAGATTCAGCCCGACCGCAGCTGTCTCGTCGATCACTAGAAAGCCGAGCCGGTCTGCGAGGTCGAGGACTTCCTCCGCGTACGGGTAGTGCGACGTGCGGAAGGAGTTGGCACCAATCCAGCGGAGCAGTGCGAAGTCCCGTGCCATTCGGACGTCGTCGTGCCCTTTTCCGCGCCACGCTGCGTCTTCGTGCATGCCGAACCCACGGAGATAGATCGGTTTGCCGTTGAGCAAGAGGCGTGCGCCGTCAACATGGATCGTGCGAATTCCCACGGGTATTGAGTAGACGTCGACGTCGGTGCCCGATTCATGCCGCACCTCGAGGGTGTAAAGGTACGGGTTCTCGGGCGACCAAAGTTCCGCGCCGTCCACAGTGAGGGACCCGATGGCGCCCGACGACGTACCAACAGACGCGCCGGTCGCGTCACGCAGGATCACGGTCGTCTGATCAGAGCGCGGATCGGATATGTCCAGGCCCGTGCCCGCGATCTCGGCCTCATAATGGACGACGCCGCAACCGGTCCCCAGGTCCGTGCGGACGACGATGTCGGCGATGTGGCGAGCGGGTGTCGACAGAAGCCACACTGACCGCGACAGCCCGGCGTAGTTGAAGAAGTCGTGGAAATAGCTCTGCTGCCGCCGGCCGTCGTCGCCGACGCTGACAATCCCCGGCGGGATGCTGTGCATGGTGAGCCGGTTGTCAACGCGTACGGTGATCCGAAGAGAATCCAGGCCACTCACGAGGGCCGAGATGTCAAATTCGAAGGGCGTATACCCGCCTTCGTGCGTGCCGACCCGAGTGTCGTTGACCCAGACTTCGGCCCGGTGCGTCGCCGCGTCGAAGCGCAGGACGGTTCTGCGGCCCGGTACAGCGGGGGGCGCGACTACCTGGGTCTGATACCAGACATCGCCCACGTGCTCCCGTTCGCCGCGATCGACGACTAGGTCGTTGTAGCTGGCGGGGACAGGCATTGGGCGCGCAGCCGGCAACTGATCGCGCCACCACTGTTCGGTCACGCCCCGCGACTGCGGGTCGAACGTGAAGTCCCAGAGTCCGTCTAGCCGGCGCGCGGTGCGCGAGGTAGTCCAGCGGGGGGCGAGCATGTCCGTCCTTTCGTAGATGTACGTGTGACTCGACGTCGACTAAGCACCGAGCGCAGCCGCAGTCGCCGGCGTCATCCTGTGGGGACGGCCCGGTTCCGGTCGATCAGGTCTCGGTAGGTCTGACCGCTCAACTTGAGGACTCGGCGCTGCGTGGCGTAGTCGACGTGGGCGAGGCCGAAGCGTGGCCGGTAGCCGTATGCCCACTCGAAGTTGTCGAGCAGGGTCCATGCGAAGTACCCCCGGACCGGCGCTCCTTGTGCGACGGCCTCGGCCACTGCGTCCACGTGGTCGAGCAGGTACGCGGTCCGTTCGTGATCGGCAACGTACCCGTTGGCGTCGGCTTCGTCCGTCCAGGCCGACCCGTTCTCAGTGACGTAGAGCGCCGGGGCGTCGTAGTCCTTGGTCAGCCGCAGGAGCATTTCCTCCAGCCCGGCCGGGTGGACCTCCCAGTCGAGCGCTGTCGTGGTGGCCCCCTCGACCGGCACCTGCCGGAAGCCGAGGGTCGCGACCGTAGGATCGGCGGCAATCTTCTGTCTGAAGTAGTAGTTCAACCCGAGGAAGTCCAACGGCGTGGCGATCGTCTCCATGTCGCCCTGCCTGACTGGCAGCTCGATCCCGTACAGCTCGACCATGTCCACCGGGTAACCGCGACCAACGAGCGGATCGAGCCACCATCGGTTGGTGTGGCCGTCGGCGCGCATCGCAGCCTCGATGTCCGTAGGCGTGTCGGTCGCCGGCTCGCACGGACTGAGGTTGTTGACGATACCGACCGACGGCGTCTTCGTCGCGACCGACCGCAGTGCCTGGACGGCGAGCCCGTGGGCGAGCAGCAGGTGGTGGGAGGCGTGCACCGCGCTGCGCAGGTCTCGCATTCCGGGCGCCATGCGGCCCTCCATGTGCCCGATCCAGGCGGAGCACAGCGGCTCGTTCAGGGTCACCCACTGGCTCACGCGGTCGCCGAGGCGTTCTGCGACGATCGTGGCGTACTCCGCAAACCGGTAGGAAGTCTCGCGCGAGGTCCATCCGCCCGTGTGCTGTAACGCGGACGGCAAGTCCCAGTGGTAGAGCGTCGTGAACGGCCGGATGCCGGCCTCCAGCAGGTCGTCGACCATCTGGTCGTAGTGGTCCAGGCCGGCCACGTTGGCCGGTCCACGACCGGTCGGCTGGATGCGAGGCCAGGCGATCGAGAACCGGTAGGACGTCACGCCGAGCTGGCGCAGCAGGTCGAGGTCTTCGGGCCAGCGGCGGTAGGAGTCGCAGGCGACCTCGCCGGTGTCGCCGCCCTCGACAGCTCCTGGTGTGCGACCGAAGTCGTCCCAGATCGAGGGCAGCCGACCGTCCGCGGAGGGTGAGCCTTCGGTCTGGAATGCCGACGTCGCGGCCCCCCACAGGAAGTCGGAGGGAAGGGCAGGGCGGTTGTTCATCGATGGTCTCCGGTCAGGTGGTCAAGGGAACGGGAAGGGGCCCAGCGGAGACCGACACGTCTCACTTGACCGATCCGGCGGTCAGGCCAGCGACCATGAAGCGCTGCATCAAGAGGAAACCGATGACGATCGGCACGCTCACGGTGAGCGAGGCTGCCATGATCTGATTCCAGTACACGTTGTTCTGGGTGGCGTATCCGCGCAGGCCGACGGCAAGCGTTCGCGTCGTGTCATCCGTCATTATGGACGCGAAGAGGACCTCGCCCCAGGCGGTCATGAAGGCGTAGATGGCGACTGCCACGATGCCCGGAATCGCAGCTGGCACCACGACGCGAAAGAGCGCGCCGAGCGGGCCGTTGCCGTCGACCAACGCCGCCTCGTCGAGTTCACGCGGGATCGAGTCGAGGTACCCGATGAGCATCCAGATGGCGAAGGGCAGGGTGAACGTCAAGAAGGTGAGGATCAGACCCAGGCGGCTGCCGTAGAGGTTGATCCCGGTCACGTTGCTGATGTTCACAAACATGACGAAGAGCGGTAGCAGGAAGAGGATGCCAGGGAACATCTGCGTTGACAGTACGACCACGGAGAACGTCTGCCGGCCGCGGAAACGGTACCGGCTGATCGAGTATGCAGCGAGGAGGGCAATCAACACTGACGCCAGCGACGAGGCCGCGGCGACCACGAGGCTGTTGACGAAGTAACGGGCAAGCGGAATCGTCGTCCACATATCGCGAAACGGCGCGAGCGTGAAATGTGACGGCCACCACGTGAAGGTACCTTGAACGTCCTGCAACGGTTTGACGGCCGAGCTCACCATGACATAGATGGGGACGAGCGTGAACACCAGGAGCACGAACAGTCCTACCCGCCGGGTCCATCGGAACCAATTCGGTTCATGCACTGTCGGTCCTCCTGTTCACGAAGAAGAGGTAGAACCCCGTCACGACCATCAGGAACAGAAGCAGCAGCACCGACATTGCCGACCCTGTGCCGAAGTTCCACGTGCCGAAAGAGTTCTGGTAGATGTGGATCGAGATCAAATCCGCCTGCACCGGCGTGGTGTCACCGAACAACGTGTACGGCGTTGTGAAGTCGTTGAAGGTCCACAGGAACAGCACGAGCACCAGGACGCGGTTGACGGGTGCCAGCAGGGGCAGCGTCACCCGACGGAGCTGCGCGAATACTCCGGCACCGTCGAGCATCGCTGCTTCGTACACGTCGGCCGGGATGCTCTGCATGCCGGCCGACATCATCAGAAATGCGAATGGCCAGGTGCGCCAGATAACCACCAGCGTGAGGGTGACAAAGCTGTTCCCCCCGATGAGCCAGAAGGGATTGCCCTGAGTCAGATGCAGCTGGTTGACCAACACGTGGTTGATGACACCGGTGTCGCGCTGCGCCATGAAGTTCCAGGTGATGACTGAGGCGAAGATTGGCAGGGCAAACGGCACGAGAAGCAGCGTGCGGACGATCCCTCTGCCGCGGAATGGTCGCTGCGTAAGAACGGCGGCTGCAAGACCGAGGGACCAGGAGAAGGCCAACACGAGCACCGTGAAAGCAATCGTGACCGCAAACGAGTGGAGCAGCGCCTTGCCCGCGGGCTGGTTGAAGTCCATGGCGAGGCGGTAGTTGTCCAGATGAGCGAACGGGGCCTGCTGCCAGTTGCCGAGGTAGAGCTGTGTCATCTTGAAGAAGCTCATCATCACCCCGATGAGCATCGGGATGATGTGGATCAGCAGCTCCATCACGATCGCCGGTATCAGCAGCACATAGGGCAGCCACTGGCGGCGGGGCTTTCGGCGCCGGACGGAATTCACCGGTAACCGCCCATGCGGCGCCTTTGCCTGGACGGCGGCGACCATGTGTTCCTCTCCGGCGGCGTGGTGGGCATCGCAACTTCCCACCACGGCGCGCTTCTAGGACTGTCCTCGCGTCAGCTTGTGACCTGCTGTTGCGCTGCTGCCAGTGCACTTGCGATCTGAGCGCTGGTGACCGTCTTGCCTGTCGCAGCGTCCGCAAACAGGGTGGTCATCGCGGCACCGACCAGCTTCTCGAACTGGCTCTCACCGGGAACCTGGGGCAGTGGCGCCGCACTCTTGCTCAGCACGTCCTTGATCACCAGGACGTTGGGTGCCTGGAACGCGGGGTCGCTGTAGGCGTCGGTAACGGACGGCAGCGAACCATAGGTCTTGTTCAGCATCTGCTGCTCGGGCGTGCTCGTCATGAACTTCACGAACTGAATCGCTGCGTCCTTGTTCTTGGTGTTCTTGAAGATCCCGAGGTTGATGCCCGCCACCATGCTCGTCACGGCCTTTCCACCGGCAGGAAGCTGCGCTGGCAGTGGGACAGGTGCGACGCCGATGTCGTCAGGATTCATGCCCAGCTGCTTGAGCGAGGCCTGCGCCGCCTGCCAGAAGACCATTGAGGTCGTACCCGTCGCGAAGTCCTTCAGCGCTTCCGTGCCGTTTGAGTACTGGGCGTCGCTCGGGTTCACGATCTTGTCGGTCTGCATGAAGTCGATGTACTGCTTGATCGCCGCAACATTCTGCGGCGTGTTGAACGTCGCCTTGCCGGACGAGTCGAACCACGACCCACCCTGCTGCTGGCTCAACGTGAAGGCGCTGTGGATGTTCTCGGTCTTGCTTCCGGCCTCGAGCGACAACGCCCAATGCTTCGGCGTCGTGAGCTTCTTGGCGTCGACCGCGAACTCATCCCAGGTCTTCGGCGGGCTGGCGATGCCCGCAGCCTTGAACTGCTTCTTGTTGTAGTACAGCCCGTAGGCCATGCTGTAGATCGGGACGGCAGCGGGGGGTTGACCGGCGACGCCGGTGGCCGACATGCTGCCGGCGAGGAACCGCGACTTGCCGCCGATCGCGGTCAGCGTCGCATCGTCAAACGGGAGAAATGCTCCCGTCGCCTGGACCGACGACGACCAGGTGTTGCCGATGTTGACGACGTCAGGGCCCTTGCCCGAGGTGGTCGCCGCGAGCACCCGGTTCAGCAGATCCGCCCAAGGCACAACTTCGAGTTGGACCTTGATACCGGTCTGCTTGGTGAACTTGGCCAGTTCCGGTGTGAGCACCTGCTTGTCATTGTCCAGGCTGGTGCCCTGGTTGCTCGCCCAATAGGTCAGGGTTACGCCGGCGTTCGCCTTGTTCGAGGCTGTCCCGGAACTGGTACTGGTGCTGCCACCGCAGGCAGCCAGGGGAAGCACCATCAGCCCTGCAACGGCTGCAGTTGCAATCTTGTTTAGTCGCACGATCTGTCCTTTCCGTTCAAAAGCCGGGCGGGTGTACGTCAAAGAACGAACACGCAGGCGACGGCGCCGTGCAGTCCCGCACCTCCTCCAAACTTTCCTATAAGTCTTGTGATATGTCAAGAGTTGACATATCATCGTGCGGTCCGTGCCTGGACCGCGATCCTATGTTGAGGGCAGACGAGTCACGTTTGGATCGTTGACTTGTGTTCGTTCACGTCCCAAACTATGTTTGAAGCACGACCCGGTTGGAGCCGGTCGACCCACAGAGCGAGGTTAAGAATGACCAAGGCCAGGGCCAGGGCCAGGGCCAGGGTCGTCAGCGTCCGCGACCTACGCACGCGCAACCGCGCGCGAGCGTTGGCAGCGGTCTACCACAACGGACCGATGACCCGACAAGAGATCGGCGAGGCGATCGGTGTCAGCCCTGCCACCGTGAGCAACCTCGTGGGTGATCTGCTCAACCAAGGAGTGATCGTCGAGGCTGGTGCCGAAGATTCCAATGGTGGGCGCCCGCGCACGTTGCTACGCGTCAAGCCCGAATACCGGTTCGTCGTCGGCGTCGACGTCGGCGAGACCGCAATTCTTGTCGAGCTCTTCGATCTCGACATGCAGGTTCGCGCCTCGCATTCAACCACCCCGAACGCGGGGCGGCTCGATCCCGAGAAGACGGCCGAGTATGTGCTGGACGGGGTCGATCGCGTCGTTACCTACTCCGGGTGCGCTCCGGAAGAAATTCTCGGAGTCGGAGTTGGCGTACCCGGACTGGTCGAGCACGGCAACGACCCAGCCGTGTACGGCGACGATGCGGTCGTGCACGCACAGACCATCGGGTGGGACGGAGTGCCCTTCGGAAAGTTGCTGCGAAGCGGTACCTCGTTGCCGCTGTTTGTCGAGAACGGTGCGAAGACCTTCGGCCAAGCAGAGAAGTGGTTTGGTGCCGCAAGGGACGCTGAGAATGCGATCATCGTGCTGCTCGGCACGGGCACGGGCGTCAGTATCTTTACAGAAGGGGAGTTGTACCGCGGCGCGTCGAGTAGCGCGGGCGAGTGGGGACACACCACGGTGATGGTCGACGGGCAGACGTGTCGTTGCGGTGCCAAAGGGTGTCTGGAGGCATACGTTGGCGGCCGGGCGATCGTGGCTCGCTACGACGAATTGCGCCAGCGAAAACCTGCGGGCGAGGAGACCGACCTCGTTGCTCGTCTGATCGCCATCGCTGAGGCGCCCAGCGGTGACCAGTCCGCTGCCACGGTCCTGCAGGAGACGGCAACGTATCTCGGCGTAGGCATTGCCAACCTCATCAACTTGTTCAACCCCGAGCGAATCGTCATCGGAGGCTGGGTCGACCAGATTCTCGAAGCAAAGCTCTTGCCAGCGATTCGCGAGGTCGCGTCTCGACAGGCATTGCGGATGCCTTTCCGCGCCGTCTCGATCGTCCCAGCTCAACTCGGGCGCGACGCGGTGGCTCTGGGTGCGGCTACTCTTCCAGTTGATGACTTCTTGGCGTCCGGCGCCGTTTCGCCGACGCGAAAAACGACAAGAGGCACCATCCGGCCCGCCGTCACCGTGCGTCATCGCATCTGAGCCTGGGCAGTCTGGTGTTCGGCGTGCTGCTGGTGCGCGGCCTGAACTGCGGTGGGCCAGACGGGTACTCGGCATCACCGCGAAACCCTGCGCTCGGCCACGCGTCGGACCGGTGGCGGGACGCTGGACAACAACCCGTCACCCGCCAGCGAGGAGCTCGACCTTGGCCAGGAAGAGTTCGTCCCCTGGCAGCTCGGCACGGAGACCTGACGCGGTTTCGGTCAGCGACAACATACGGCAGCCAACTGCCGTGTTATGGAAAGCGACACGATGACAGGCATGCTCAGCCAGCCAACCTCGCTCGCGCTGCACCCCGACCGGCTCCTGCCCGCGGACCCCGCCGTCCGCGACATCGCCCGTCGGCTGTACGCCGCGGTGTGGGATCTCCCGATCATTTCTCCCCACGGCCACGTGAACCCGCGAATCCTCCTGGAGAACGTGCCGTTCCGCGATCCAGCGGAGTTGTTCGCGACCCCGGACCACTACGTGACCCGGCTCCTGCACGCCTCGGGTGTGCCTTTGGACGCGCTTGGCGTCGGGCAGGGCCCGTTGTCGGAGGCCGCGGCGCGCGCGGCCTGGCGGTTGCTCTGCACACACTGGGATCTCTACCGCGGCACGCCGGTGCGGTACTGGTTGGAGTCCGAGCTCGTCGAGATCTTCGGCGTCACGGTGCGGCCATCGGCCGCGACGGCCGACGCCATCTACGACCACCTCGCCGAGCGGTTGAGCCAGGACGCCTACAAGCCCCGGGCGCTGTTCGACCGCTTCAAGATCTCAGTGCTCGCTACCACCGACGACCCGTGCGACGACCTGGCGGTGCACGCCGCGCTGGTGGCTGACCCGACATGGTCCGGACGCGTCATACCCACCTTCCGTCCCGATCGCTACCTCGAGGCGTCCGAGGCTGGTTGGCCCACCGCTGTGGCGCGGTTGGGCGAGGTGTCCGGGGAGGACACGAGCAGCTATGCCGGCTGGGTCAGGGCCATGGAAGAACGACGCCAGTACTTCATCTCCCACGGCGCCAGGTCCGCGGACCACGCGCACACCGACTGCGGGACCGAGCCGCTCGAGACCTCCGAGGCGGAACGGATCTACCGGACGACCCTGGCCCGCACCGCGACGCTCACTGAGGCCATCGCGCTTCGTCGACACATGCTGCTGGAGATGGCGCGGATGTCGACCGAGGACGGCCTGACCATGACGCTCCACCCGGGCGCGCGACGCGGTCACCACCAACCGTCCACCGCGAGGTTTGGACCGTACACCGGCCATGACATCCCGCTGCGCGGTGACTTCACCGACCCGCTGCGGCCCCTTCTCGAGCGGTATGGAACGCACCCGAACCTGAAGCTGGTGCTTTTCACTCTCGACGAGACCGTGTTCTCGCGTGAGCTTGCGCCGCTGGCCGGCTTCTACCCGTCGGTGTACGTCGGGCAGCCCTGGTGGTTCCTGGACGCTCCCGACGCGATCCGACGGTGGCGATCGGCGATCACCGAGACGGTTGGTTTTACGCGCACGTCAGGCTTCATCGACGACACCCGCGCGTTCTGCACCATCCCGGTGAGGCACGACATGTCCCGCCGACTCGACAGCGGCCATCTCGCCAATCTCGTGGCCGAGCACCGTCTCGACGAAGGCGAGGCCTTGGAAACGGCGGTCGACCTCGTGAGTGGTCGCCCCAAGGAGGTTTTCAAGCTATGAAAGAGCTCCGTAGGTCCGCGGGTGGACCCCCCGTCCGCCTCGTTCACCTCGGACTGGGCAACTTCTTCCGGGCTCACCAGGCGTGGTACACCACGAACGCCTCGGACGCGGCTGAGTGGGGTATCGCAGCCTTCACCGGTCGCTCGACAGAGCGCTCGCACGCGCGGGCGGCGGCGCTCAGATTGCAGGATGGGCTGTACACGCTGATCACCCGCGCCGCTGACGGGGACCGCTTCGAGGTCGTCTGCAGCCTCGCCCGGATCCACGTCGCGGACGAGCACGCGGCTTGGCTCGCCTATCTTGCGGACCCGCAGGTCCAGGTGGTCACCACCACGGTCACCGAGGCCGGGTACCTGCGCGGCGCGGGCGGCGGCCTCGACGTCGACCGACCCGAGGTCACGACCGACATCGACGCCCTGCGCGCCGACTGGACGGCCCCTGTCAGCACTGTTCCCGCCAAGCTGGTCGCCGGCTTTGCGGCGCGTCGGCTGGCCGCCGCCGGCCCCCTCACCGTGGTTCCCTGCGACAACCTCCCCGGAAACGGCGCAGCGGTAGCCCAGGTGATTTCTGATCTTGCTGAGTCGGTCGACCCGGAGCTGCTCCCTTGGATCCGGGACAACGTGTCCTACGTCACCACCATGGTGGACCGGATCACCCCTGAACCCACCCCGCAGGACATCGCTGGCGCCGAGGCCGCGACCGGCGTCCATGACCGCGCGGCCGTCGTCACCGAACCGTTCAGCGAATGGGTGATCGGCGGAGAGTTCGCGGTCGGCCGCCCGCGCTGGGAGGGCGCCGGTGCGATCTTCACCACCGATGTCGCACCTGAGAAGTTGTGGCATTGCGCACATCCGACTTCCGGCTGCGTGCCCCTTCCAGGCGCTCGGCCGTCGCAGGATCGGCCATTGTCAGTGGCTGAGCTACCGGGCGCTCAAGGAGTCCGTGTCATTCGGCACCGGCGTTCCTCGACGAGACGCTGGAGCGCGGCATTGCCTCCCGCTCAACAGACTGTAAGGGTTTTGGTCTGATTGTCGTATTGCTAAAGAACTGTCCAATTCTCTTGAATCGCCTCTTTCTCATCACAGTTTGATAAAGCGACCCTGTGCGGCTGCGGACGAGCGCGATAATGTAGCGATACGGCCATGGGCCATAGGGGTCGCGTCATCAACGGAAGGAAAATCGATGGAAACCGCACGCAAGTCCGTTGCGCTAACGGGGGCGCTGCTCTCGTTGGGACTGGTGGTCGCAGTCTCAGGGTGTAGCTCGTCTACCACGTCCTCCCCGACAGCGTCCGCGACCCCCAAGACGTCGGCTGCCGTACCTCAGATCAGCGCGACTGAGTTCACATCTGACTTCGCGCTCATGAAGCAGCTGACCGGACTGGCCTCACAGGGCAAGGGCATGGTCGGAGTACTCCTGCCCGACACGACCACGTCGACCCGGTACGTCCAGTACGACGCTCCATACCTGAAGCAGGCCTTCGCGGCCGCGGGGCTCTCCTCCAGCAACTTCAAGATCGACAACGCCAGCGGCAGCGCGTCTACCATGCAGACGCAGGCCGAGGCGGACATCAGCGCCGGCGCCTCGGTCCTGCTGGTCGACCCGCTCGACCCAGGCAGCGGTGCCGCGATCGAGTCGAAGGCCAAGGCGGCGGGTGTGAAGGTGATCGACTACGACCGTCTGGTCACCGGTGGACCTGCCGACCGCTACTACGTCAGCTTCGACAACGTCAAGGTCGGCAAGCTGATCGGCGACGGGTTCGTGGCGTGCACCACGGCCTGGAAAGTGACCAAGCCGAACATCCTGGTCATGAACGGCGACCCCTCGGACAACAACGCGAAGCTCTTCGCGAACGGATACCACAGTGTCGTCGACCCGAAGTTCACTGCCGGCACCTATGTGAAGGTCGGCGAGCCGGCCGGCACGTGGATCCCGTCGGTTGCCGCAACAACGTTCGAGCAGCAGTACACCGCTCACCCGAACATCAACGCGGTCCTCACGCCGAACGACGACAGCGCGAACGCCGTCATCTCGGTTCTCAAGAAGAACAACATCCCGGCTAAGAAGTTCCCGACCACCGGTCAGGACGCCTCGCCCCCGGGTCTGCAGAACGTCCTGACGGGCTACCAGTGCGGCACTGTCTACAAGCCGATCTACCTTGAGGCGCAGGCGGCCGCAGCGCTGGCCCTGTACCTGCGGGCGGGTCAGACGCCGCCGGCGACACTGGCCAACGCGACGACCATGGACTCGGTGCTCAAACAGGCCATAAAGTCCGTCTACACGACGCCGCTCTGGGTCACCCCGGCCAACATGGCCGCGACAGTCGTCAAGGACGGTGCGGTCAAGGTGTCCGCCCTATGTGCGGGCGCGATCGCGAGCGCGTGCACGGCAGCAGGGATCAAGTAGTCACCCTCGGGACGTGGTTGGGTCGCGGCTGGCGACTCAACCACGTATCCTGCTCACCGAACACCCGAGGAGGCCACGGACACCATGACCACAGCCACAGAGGGCACCGCCCCGACCAGTCCGCCGGGCGGCGAGGAACTTCCGCTCCTGCGCCTGCGAGGCGTCAGCAAGCACTTCGGTCCAGTGCAAGCGCTCACGGAGGTTGACCTCGACATCCCGGCCGGCCAAGTCACCGCGTTGGCAGGCGACAACGGTGCTGGCAAGTCGGTCCTGATCAAGTGCATCTCAGGCATCCATCCCCCCGACGGCGGGCAGATGTCGTGGGCCGGCGAACCGATGCATGTCCATACCCCGGGTGAAGCCGCCGCTCTCGGGATCGAGACCGTCTACCAAGACCTCGCGCTCTGCGACAACCTCGACATCGTGCAGAACATGTTCCTCGGTCGCGAACGGATGCATCGCAGGCAGTTGGACGAGGAATCGATGGAGAACGCGGCACGGGAAACGCTCACCAGCCTCGCTGTCACGTCGGTCCGGTCGGTCCGGCAAGCGGTGGCATCCCTCTCGGGTGGACAGCGCCAGTCTGTCGCCATCGCCAAGGCGGTCTTGTGGAACTCCAAGCTCGTGATCATGGACGAGCCCACCGCTGCGCTGGGGGTTGCCCAGACAGCCATGGTCCTGGCCCTGGTGCGAAGACTCGCCGATCGAGGTCACGCGGTGCTGATCGTCTCGCACAACATGAACGACGTGTTCGAGGTTGCGGACCGGATCGCAGTGCTGCAACTGGGCCGGATGGTCGCCGAGCGACCCGCCGTCGAGATGGACCGGCAGATCGTGGTGGACCTCATGACAACGGGTGTGTCGACCCGGGCCGCACAACCACGACCGAGTGCGGAGTAGACGATGTCGAACCTCAAGGAAGAAACCCCGACGCCCGACGCTGAACACCCAGGAGTCGTTGACCCCTCGACCGGCACGGTGGAGACGGCGGACTCCGCAGGTGCCTACCTTCGCGCATCCTTCGTGCGCATCAGGGGCGGCGAGACCGGAATCCTACCGGTGGTCGCTGGCCTGCTGCTCGTCTCGGTCCTGTTCCAGTCGCTCAACAACCACTTCCTGACCGCCGGCAACCTCGTCAACCTCCTGGTGCAGGCCGCCGTCTTCAGCCTGCTCGCGATGGGCGAGGTGTTCGCACTCCTCCTCGGCGAGATCGACCTGTCGAGCGGATTCGTGGCCGGCCTCGCCGCGGTAGTCATGGCCGAGCTCGTCAGGCCCACGGTCGGCTGGCCCTGGTGGGCCGCGATCGCCGCGGCGCTCATCGTGTGCGCGTTGATCGGGATCCTGCAAGGGTCCCTGATCACTCGCATCGGGCTGCCGTCGTTCGTCGTGACGCTGGCCGGCCTGCTGTTCTGGGAAGGGGTGATGCTCTACATCCTCGGCGACGGCGGGTCGATCCTGATCCAGGACAACACGATCAACGACATCGGCAGCGGGACCCTGACGAAGATCGGCGGCTGGGTCGTGATGCTGGCGGCCGTCGGAGTTTTTGCGATGCTGACCTGGCGCCGCGACACGCGTCGCCGTGACGCCGGTCTGACGGCACCTCCGCCTTCGCTGACCGTGGCGAAGATGCTCGCCACGCTCGCCGCGGGCGTGCTGCTCGTCCTGCTGTGCAACGCCGATCGCGGCGTCTTGGTCCCGGTCTACGGAATGCCCTGGGTCGTCCTTCTGGTCTTCGGCGTAGTCGCGCTGTGGACGTTCGTGCTCGGCCGGTTGAAGTTCGGACGCTACGTGTACGCGATCGGTGGCAACGCTGAGGCCGCCCGGCGGGCCGGAATCAACCTGCGAATGATCCGGACGACGGCCTTCATGCTCTGCTCGTTCACAGCCGGGATCGCCGGCGTCGTCTACGCGTCACGGCTGCGCTCCATCTCCACCGCACTGGACGGCGGCACCCTGGTCCTGTACTCGGTCGCAGCAGCCGTCATCGGCGGCACAAGCCTGTTCGGTGGCCGAGGGAAGGCCATGCACGGCGTCATCGGCGGCGTCGTGATCGCCGCGATCGACAACGGCATGGGCCTGCTGGGCTTCAGCGCCGCCGCGAAATACATCGTCACGGCGCTGGTGCTGCTGATTGCCGTCACGATCGACGCCGTTGCCCGACGCAATCGCCCGGAGGGCACCTAGCCAGGGGCGGACCACTCCAACCCGCGGGTGCAACGCGGCCACCCGGGTCGATCGAAACTGGGTCAACGCTCTGTCCGCCTCGGTCGTATGAAGTCACACCGCCTGCCCGTCTGCGTGCAAAGGTGGCACCGCCGAGCGGGCCGACAGATCCCCCCTGAGAACAGATCCCACCTGAGAACGCTGACAATGATGATGACGAGCCTCGACCAGCGCTTTGAACACCTCACCATGGGCGCAGTGCAATCCCCCGAAGCCTCGACGTCCGACCAGCACCTACCGCCACTTTATGACCGTTATATTCCGGGCCTTGACCAACGCGGTAGCGTGCCCAGAGCCGACAGGCAAAGGCAGCTTCCCCGGCTCCGGGCCACAGAAATGATCACCTCGCCATCATGAGGCGTCCCGGGCAACTCTCGATCACCGATCCCTCGCGGGACACCCGGAGGTCCCACCCCACATCGGCTGAACGCACTCTCATAGCCGCATACAGCGCGCGTTTGCGTTGCTGTTGGGGATCGGTCACCGGTCACCGATCCATGAAAGGTCGGCTTCCTTGGTCAGCGGACCAGCCATGTCCCAGTCGACGGAAGCCGACCAGTCGCCCTTGACACCCAAACCGCGTTGTACGGCGGGGCGCATCGTTGTGGGTCACGATCAGGCCTGGCTTGCAGGACTGACCTTCTCGCTAAACCGCATCGGCAGGAGGCACAAAGGCAGCGACAACCTGGTGCTAGCGGCGAAGCCAGTCGGCAACCTGAACAAGCGCCTCATTGGTGTGGGTCCATCTTGGCCAAGGACGGGCCAAGCCGACCGTCTCGCCGGGAAAGGGATGTTAACTTCCCCCGGCCTTGGTCATCCCTTCCCAGAGGACGAGGGACCTTCAAAACTGGCAGCGGCTAGCGGGAGTTTCCTGGCTATTTGATTAGAGCCGGCCCGGTTGATCTTGGCGCGGGCCGAAAACCGTTGGTGACATAGGTAAATGCGCGTGTCGGTGTTGGACTTGGCAGGCCGGTTGGTGTATTACCCATATATGGCATCAATCGTGGGTAAGAAGCGTGGGAACCAGACGTACTACTACCTGGTGGAGTCCGCCCGGGTGGACGGCAAGCCACGTATCGTCGCGCAGGAGTACCTGGGCAGCGCCCAGGAGGTGATGGACCGGCTTTCCGGTGCGGCCCCCGGGCGCCCGGAACGCACCCAGCACAAGGCGTTCGGCGGGCTCGCCGCGGTCTGGGGGATCCTGGACCGGCTCGGGGTAGCCGGCGCCATCGACGAGGTGTGCGGCTCGCGGCGCTCCGACGCCGGCGCGTCGGTCGGGACCTACCTGGCCCTGGCCACTATGAACCGGGTCGTCGCCCCGTGCAGCAAGCTGGGCTTCGAGCAGTGGTGGGCCACCACCGCCGGCCCCCGGTTCACCAAGGTCCCCGTCGCCGCGACCGACCACCGCCGGTTCTGGGACGCCATGGACAACCTGGACACCGCCAAGCTCGCCGCCGCCGAGTCCGCGATCGCCACCACGATGACCGCCGAGTTCGGCCTGGACCTGTCCGGGCTCGCACTTGACATGACGAACTTCGCGACGTTCATCGACTCTGCCAATGACCGGGCCCCGATCGCCCAACGCGGACACGCCAAACAGAAACGAAACGACCTGAGACTGGTCGGTCTCGCGCTCGTGGTGACCCGTGACGGCGCGATCCCGGTCACCAGCCACGCCTACCCCGGCAACCGCCCCGACGTCACCCAGTTCGGAGCCGTCCTGGACGAGCTCACCACCCGCTACGCCGCTCTCTTGGACACCCACGGCGACGCTGACACAGCGGCCTCGGCCCCGTCGGGCCCGACGGTGGTGTTCGACGCCGGACAGAACAGTGCCGCGAACTTCGCCCACCTCGCTGGCGCCGGGCTGCACTACGTCGGGTCGCTGCCACCGAGCAGCTTCCCGGACCTGCTCGCAGTCCCGGCCCGCCGCAGGCACCCCGTCGACCCCGACACGTATCCGGGGCTCAGCGCCTACGACACCCGCGCCATGGTCTTCGGCGTCGACCGGCGGGTCGTCCTGACCCACTCGGCGAACCTGCACGCCAAACAGGGCGCCGGCTTCGACCAGACCCTGGCCAAGACCACCCGGGAACTGGGCGAGCTCGCCGCGACCCTGGCCCGCGGCAAGACCCGCCGCCTACCCGACGCCGTCCAAGCCGAGGTAACCCGGATCACCCGCCCGCGCTGGGTCGCCCGGGTGCTGACCACCCAGCTCACCGGGACCACTGCCGCCACGATGCGCCTGACCTGGCAGATCGACGATGCCGCCCGCAAGGCCCTGGAGAGCGAGATCTTCGGCAAACGCCTCCTGGTCACCGACCACGACGACTGGGCTGTTCCCGAGGTCGTCGCGGGGCACCGCTCCCAAAACGACGTCGAGTCAGGATTCCGCCAGCTCAAAGACCCCCACGTCGTCGGGTTCTCCCCAATGTTCCACTGGACCGAGT
>JGI20177J14857_1000240_pt1 | contig 16931 bp, 15 predicted proteins | sample NGESurdeep072012_6_FD_14857 | JGI IMG/M metagenome (IMG submission 14857) | reverse complement strand
CGCCGTTCAAAACCACGGTGCAAACCGACGCCACCCGCAAGATCATCACCCGCAACGATTCACCCGACATCGGCTTCGACCGCTCGATCAATCCCTATCGCGGCTGCGAGCACGGCTGCGTCTACTGCTACGCGCGCCCGACCCATGCCTATCTCGGCCTGTCGCCAGGGCTCGATTTCGAATCCAAATTGTTCGTGAAGCCGGAGGCGGCCGAGCTCTTGGAGCGCGAATTGTCGGCGCCCGGCTATGAGCCGAAGGTGATCGCGATCGGCACCAACACCGATCCCTATCAGCCGATCGAACGGCGCTACCAAGTCATGCGCCGCATCCTGGAAGTGCTCGAGCGCGCCGGCCACCCAGTCGGCATCGTTACCAAATCGGCGCTGGTGTTGCGCGATCTCGATATCCTCGCGCGCATGGCCGAGCGCAATCTCGCCAAGGTCGCGCTGTCGGTGACCACGCTCGACCCCGAGCTGGCGCGCAAGATGGAGCCGCGCGCGGCGACCCCGATGCGGCGGCTGGAAACCTTGCGGCGGCTCGCGCAAGTCGGCGTGCCGACGACGGTGATGGTGGCGCCGGTGATCCCGGCGCTCAACGACATGGAGATCGAGCGCATCCTCGATGCCGCGCAGGCGGCCGGCGTCAAGGAAGCGGGCTATGTGCTGCTGCGCTTGCCGCTGGAGGTGCGCGACCTGTTCCGCGAATGGCTGATGGCGAATTACCCCGACCGTTACCGCCATGTGTTCAAGCTGATCCGCGAGACGCGCGGCGGCAAGGACTACGATTCAACTTGGGGCAAGCGCATGAAGGGCACCGGACCCTATGCCTGGATGATCGGCCGCCGCTTCGAGATGGCCTGTGAGAAGCTCGGGCTCAATGCCTGCAAGTTCTCGCTCTCGACCGCGCATTTCCGCGCGCCCAAGCCAGCGACGGAGCAGTTAAGCTTGTTCGAATAGTGCCGTGACGGCGGCTCTTGTCCCCGGTCATCCACACCGCCGGTCACCGTCATTGACTTAAGCGCCATGCCGCGCATTGTCTACGCGTCATGCCCCGCAAAGCCCTCGCGCAGCGCCTGCCGCTCGATGAGCCCGTGCTGCGCCCGACTTTCCGGCGCGAGCGGCGCGCGCTCAACAAAGGCATCTTCCCGATCGCCGGCTGCGACGAGGCGGGTAGGGGACCGCTCGCCGGCCCGGTGGTGGCGGCGGCGGTCATCCTCGATCCTAGCCACATCCCGCGCGGCTTAAACGATTCCAAGAAGCTCGGCGCGCCTGAGCGCGAAAGACTGTACGAGAAAATCTGCGCCACGGCGCAGGTGGCGGTGGCGTTCGGCGCGGTCGAACGCATCGACCGCGACAACATCCTGCGCGCCTCGCTCTGGGCGCTGGCGCGCGCGGTGCGGGCGCTGCCGGTGCGGCCGCAGCTCGTTTTCGTCGACGGCAACATGAAGATCGATTGCGGCTGCGATTGCGAGGCGGTGGTGTCCGGCGACGCGCTGCTGCTGTCGGTGGCGGCGGCCTCGATCGTTGCCAAGGTGACCCGCGACCGGCTGATGGGTCGCCTCGGCCTGGCGCATCCCGGCTACGGCTTCGAGCGCCATATGGGCTATTCCGTGCCGGAGCATTTCGCGGCGCTCGCCCGCCTGGGGCCGACCATCCATCACCGCAAATCCTTCGCGCCGGTGGCGGCCAGGCTCGCGGCCTTAAGTGGGGATTTGGGCGGCGCCGCCGACGACGCGGTGGGCGAGTTGTTGCCTCTTTAGCGCGGCTTCTCTATCTCTGGCCGCTCTTATCCCTCCCTTGCAAGGGAGGGATTAAAAAATTGCGGGCCAATGCATTACGTCTCCCTGATCATCGAATTCCTGCGCGGACGCCCGGCGGTGGTGTTCTGGACCGTGGCGCTCACGCAAGCCGCGTTGTGGACGCTGATGCCGGCGCTGTTCTACAGCGCGCCGCCCGGCGAAGTGCCTTTGCTGTTGGCCATCGGCCACGAATTCGTGCTCGGCAGCTATCTCGGGCCACCGCTGGCGTTCTGGCTGGGCGAGGTCGCGTATCGTCTCGGCGGCGCCTTCGGGCTCTACGCGCTGGCGCAGGCCTGCATCGTCGTCACCTACTGGGCGGTGTTCACGCTCGCCCGCCGCATCGTCGGCACGCGCCACGCGGTGCTCGCCGTGCTGCTGATGGTCGGCGTCGCGGCCTTCACGGTGCCGAGCCCGAATTTCGGCCCGGCCGTGCTGGCGGCGCCGCTTTGGGCGCTGGCGCTGCTGCACTACTGGCGCGCGGTCGGCGAAGGCGAGCGCGGCTACTGGTTCCTGCTCGCGCTCGATCTCGGCCTGCTGCTGCTTGCGAGTTATGTCGGTTTGATCCTGATCGCGTTGATGCTCGTGTTCACATTAGCGAGCCCGCGCGGGCACGCGGCGCTGTTCAAGCCCGAGCCGTGGATCGCGCTGCTGCCGTTCGCCATCGTCATATTCCCGCATCTGGCGTGGCTGAAGGGTGCGCGCGATCTCGTCGTCTCCGGTCTCAACGATAGTGCCGCGGCGGCCGGCACGCTGTCCCCCGGCATGTGGCTCGCCATCGCGCTGGCGCTGACCCATCTCGGCCTCGGCCTGCTGGTCGCGTTCGCCAGCGGTTGGCCGCGCCGCAGGCACGAACACGCGCCGATGATCGACCGCAATCCGGTCGAGCCGTTCGCGCGGCTGTTCGTCTATTTCTTCGCGTTGCTGCCGGCGGCCTCCGCGCTCGCCATCGTCTTTGCCAGCGGCCGGCTGGGACCGCTCGACCGCATCGCGCCGCTGGTGGTGCTCTCAGGCCTCGCGGTAGTGGTCGCCGCCGGCGATCAGGTGCCGCTTTATCGCGAGCGCATGGTCTCCTTCACCTGGCTCGGCCTGCTGGTGGCGCCACCGGTCCTCATCGTGCTTGGCATCGCGCTGCTGCCGTGGACCTTCGCCGTCGACCTGAAAGTGTCGCAGCCGGCCAATGCCGAGGGCCGCTTCTTCGCCGATAATTTTCAGCGCCGCACCGGCAAGCCGCTCGGCTTCGTCACCGGCGATGCGCAGCTCGCGCCGCTGGTCGCGCTCGGCAGCACAAGCCGTCCGCATGTCTATTTCGACTGGGCGCCGCAGCGCAGTCCGTGGGCGAGCCCCGCCGATATCCGCGAGCAGGGTGGCATCCTGGTCTGGCCGGCCGGCGACAACACCGGCACGCCGCCGGCGGCGCTGACGGCGCAGTTCCCCGCCATGGTGCCGGAAGTGCCGCGCTCGTTCGCGCGCTCGCTGCAAGGAATATTGCCGCTGATCCGGGTCGGCTGGGCCACGGTGCGGCCGCCTCAATGATATGATTCGCCTTCGCGCACTTTGCCGCGGAACAGCCAGTAGATGAACACCACGTAGCCGAGCACGAACGGCAGCAGCAGCAACGTGCCGAGCAGCATGAAGATCTGGCTCGCCGGCGCGGCGGCGGTGTCCCAGACGGTAAGCGAGGGCGGCACCAAATAGGGGAAATTGGAAATCACCAGCCCGAGATAGCCCAGCATGAAGAGCGCGATCGCCGCCAGGAACGGCGGCACCTCGCGTCCCTGCTCGAGCCAACGCCAAAGCAAAAACGCAACCAGCGCGGTCACCACCGGCACCGGCCACAGGAAATAGAAATTCGACAGCGAGAACCAGCGCGCCGCGATGCGCGGCTCGGCCAGCGGCGTCCACAGGCTCACCACCGCCATGAAGCCGAGCACCGCCAGCAACAGCCATTTCGCTTGCCCGCGCGAGCGCACGGCAACCGGGCCTTCGGTCTTCATCGCCAGCCAGGTGGCGCCGAGCAAAGCGTAGCCGGCGACCAGCGCCAGCCCGCAAACAAACGCGAACGGGCTCGCCCAGTGCAGCGGCCCACCGGCATAGGCGCCGTCGCGCACCGGAACGCCCTCGATCAGCCCGCCCAGGATCACGCCTTGCGCGAAACCGGCGAGCGTCGAGCCGCCGGTGAACACCACGCTCCACCAGGTCTTGCTGTGCGAGACGGTGCGGAATTCGAACGCGATGCCGCGAAACACCAGCGCCAGCAGCATGACGATCACCGGCAGATAAAACGCCGGCATGATCACCGCATAGGCGCGCGGGAACGCCACGAACAGACCGGCGCCGCCGAGCACCAGCCAGGTCTCGTTGCCGTCCCAGAACGGCGCCACCGAGCGCATCATCTGATCGCGCTCGCGCTCGCTGGGCGCGAACGGGAACAGCACGCCGATGCCGAGATCAAAACCGTCGAGGATCACGTACATGGCGACGGCGGTGCCGATGACGCCAGCCCAGATCACCGGGAGATACCATTCCATCACGCAGTCCTCATCGGTGTGCTGCCGAAATCGGGCGGCGTGAAAAATGTCCGGTCTCTTCGGCGACCTGACGCGGCCCCTGCGCGATCAGCCGGTTGATGTAATAGATGCCGAACCAGAACACGACGCCGTAGGCGACGACGAACAAAGCGAGCGTGCCGGCGATGCTGGCGGCCGGCACCGGCGANGTGGCGTCGGCGGTGCGCAGCAAGCCTTCGACGATCCAGGGCTGGCGTCCGCTCTCGGTCACCACCCAGCCGGCGATCACCGCGACGAAACCGATCCACCAGCATTGCGCCATGACGCGAAGGTACCAGTTTGTTTCGAACAGCGTGCCGCGCCACCACAGGAAGGCGCCGAGCAGCGCCGCCGCGATCATGAAGAAGCCTACGCCCAACATGATGCGGAAACCGAAGAAGACGCTCTTCACCGGCGGCCGTTCCGAGGCCGGCACGCTGTTCAAGCCGGGGAACAGCCCGTTCATGCGGTGGGTGAGGATCAGCGAGGCCGCCTTCGGGATCGAAATCGCGAAGCGGTTGATGCCCGCCTGTTCGTCCGGCCAGGCGAATATCTCGAAGTTGCCCGGCTTGCTGCCGTCCCAATGCGCTTCGATCGCCGCGATCTTGATCGGCTGATGCTGGAGCGTATTGAGGCCGTGCTGGTCGCCGATCAGCAATTGTAGCGGAGCCAAGACTACGGTCAGGCCGATCGCCATGCGCAGCATGGTGCGGCCTTCCTCAACATGGCGGCCGGCGATCAGATAGCGCGCACCCACCGCCAGCACCACGAAGCCGGTGGTGAGGTAGGCGGCATTGAGCATATGCGCGAAGCGATAGGGAAAGCTCGGATTGAAGATGACCGCGAGCCAGTCGGTCGGAAAGGCGACGCCGTCCTTGAGCTCAAAGCCGGCCGGCGTTTGCATCCAGCTATTGGCCGACAGGATCCAGAACGCCGATGTGGCGGTGCCGGCGGCGACGATCGCCGCCGACAGCACATAGACCCAGGGCGGCACCCGGTTGAAGCCGAACAGCAGCACGCCGAGGAAGGTCGCCTCCAGGAAGAACGCGGCCAGCACCTCGTAGCCGAGCAGCGGCCCCAGCACATTGCCGGTGAACACCGAGAAGCGGCTCCAATTGGTGCCGATCTGGTAGGACAGCACGATCCCCGACACCACGCCCATGGCGAAGGAGACCGCGAAGATCTTGGTCCAGAACCGCATCAGCCGCTGGTAGCGCTCTTCGCCGCTGCGCAGCCAGAGCGCGCCCAGCGTGGCGATATAAGCCGACAGCCCGATGGTGAAGCTCGGAAAAATGATGTGAAAAATAATGGTGAAGGCGAACTGCAAGCGGGCCAGCAGGACAGGATCAAAATCCATTACGACCTCCGTCCGCACGCCTCCGGGGCGCGACTTTAGTCCCAACCGTCAAGTCTTTGCGAGCCAATCCTGTTCCGCCCCTGCGCCAAATCGGAGCGGGAAAAACTCCCGCGCTATCCACAGCATCCACAGCAGCGGCCCCTGCGGGAAGCCGGCGCCCGGGCTAGGCTTGCCGCCTGAGGCAGCCGGCGGAGGGGGTCCCCATGGCCAAGCGGGCAAAGCAATCGGAAGCGAAAGCGGCGGCAAAGAGCGAAATGCCGGGCGCGGCGATGCTGGACAAGTATTTCGGGCTCAAGGAGCAGGGCACCGACATCCGCACCGAATTCATCGCCGGCCTGACCACGTTTCTCACCATGGTCTACATCGTGTTCGTCAATCCGGCGATCCTGAGCAAGGCCGGCATGGACCCGGGCGCGGTGTTCGTCGCCACCTGCGTCGCCGCCGCCGTGAGCACCATGGTGATGGCGCTCTACGCCAATTATCCGATCGCGCTGGCGCCCGGCATGGGCATCAACGCCTTCTTCGCCTTCACCGTGGTGCTGACCTACAAATATACCTGGCAGCAGGCGCTCGCCGCGGTGTTCTGCTCCGGCGTGCTGTTCTTCCTGATCTCGGTATTCCGCATCCGCCAATACGTGATCGAGTCGATCCCGCAAAACCTCAAGTTCGCTGTCTCGGCCGGCGTCGGCCTGTTCCTCGGCATCATCGCGCTGGAGGAAGCCAAGGTCGTCGTCGCCCAGCCGGCGACGCTGGTCACGCTCGGCGACTTGAAGAACCCGGTGGCCGCCCTGATGCTGCTCGGCTTCGTGCTGATCATCGCGCTCAACTACCGCCGCATCATCGGCGGCACGCTGATCGGCATTCTAGCGGTCACCATCATCGGCCTGCCGTTCGGCCTGGCGCATTATTCCGGCATCGTGTCGTTGCCGCCCTCGATTGCGCCGACCTTGCTGCAGCTCGATTTCTCGCGCGTGTTCGAAGGCACGTTCCTGATCGTGGTGTTCTCGATCCTGTTCATCGACGTGTTCGATAACGCGGGCACGCTGATCGGCGTCACCCACCGCACCGGGCTGATGAAGAACGGCAAGCTCGCGCGCATGAAGGAGGCGCTGATCTCCGACAGCTTTGCCGCCATGTTCGGCGCGGCGATCGGCACCTCCACCACCACCAGCTACATCGAGAGCGCGGCCGGCGTCTCGGCCGGCGGCCGCACCGGCCTGACCGCGGCCTTCGTGTCGATCTTCTTCCTGCTGGCGCTGTTGTTCGCTCCGCTCGCCGGCATGATCCCGGCCTATGCCACGGCGGCGGCGCTGCTCTATGTCGCCTGCGTGATGGCGCGCGGCTTGGCGGAGATCGACTGGGAGGACATCACCGAATATGCGCCGGCGGTGGTGACGGCGATCACCATGCCGTTGACCTATTCGATCGCCACCGGCATCGGGCTGGGCTTCATCACTTACGCGCTGGCCAAGCTGATCTCCGGCAAGGTGGCGGAGGCCTCGCCGGCGGTGATCGTGCTGGCGGTGCTGTTCGCGATCAAGTTCGCGGTGTCGGGCTAAGCCCCGGGAAAAATGGAGGTCACATGCCCGTCCTGTTCGGTTTCAAGCAACTCGCTGCGCTACCGGAAGAGCGCATCACCGACAAGATCAGCCGCCGGGTATTGTCTGGCAAACAGAGCATGATGGTGTGGTGGAAAATCAAGGCCGGCGCGCATGCGGCGGCCCACAAGCATCCGCACGAGCAGATCGTTTGGATGCTCAAGGGCAAAATGGATTTCCGCATCGGCGACGAGCGCCGCAGCATGGGCGCCGGCGACGTGGCGGTGATCCCCTCCGGCGTCGAGCACGAAGGTTTCTTTACAGAGGACACCGAGGTGGTGGATATGTTTGCGCCGCCGCGCGAGGATTTCCTTACCGGGGGCACGCCCGACTATATGAAGAAAAGCTGATCAGCCCGCGAGCGCTTTTTTGATCGCCAAAAAATCGCGCCAGACGAAACGCTTTTGCAGCGGGCTGCGCAGCAGGAAGGCGGGATGGAATGTCGCCATCGCGCGGATTTCGCGCTTGCCCGTGTTGAAGGCAACCCAGCGCCCGCGCGTCTTGGTGATGCCCTCCTTGATGCCGAGCAGCGTCTGCGCCGACGGCCCGCCCAGGCACACCAGAATATCGGGATCGGCGAGCTCGATCTGGCGCCGGATGAACGGCAGGCAGATCTGCGATTCCTGCGGCGTCGGCGTGCGGTTGCCGGGCGGCCGCCAGGGCACGATGTTGGCGATGTAGACCGAGGTACGATCGAGGCCGATCGCCGCCAGCATGCGGTCGAGCAGCTTGCCGGAGCGGCCGACGAACGGAAGTCCCTCGATGTCTTCGTCGCGGCCGGGCGCTTCGCCGACGAACATCACGCGCGCCTGCGGGTTGCCGTCGGCAAACACCAGTTGCGTGGCGGTCGCTTTGAGCGCGCAGCCGTCGAATTTCTCCAGAATGGCGCGTAGCTCGTCGAGCGACTTGACGCTTTTCGCCGCTTCGCGCGCGGCCATGGCGGCCTCATCGGGCGCGATTGTTGCGGCGGGCGGGCTGGCGCGGCCTTTGATTTCGAGGTCGGGCGGAAGTGACACCGGCTGCGGCGTGCGGGCGGGCGGTGCGGCTGTCTCAGGTGCGAAACGGTCCACCGGCGCTTCGCCGACCAGGGCATCGACCCCGGCTTCCAGGTAGAAGTCGAGCAGGTCGCGCGCCGGTTTTTCTTGGGCCGGGGTCATGATCGAACCTTAGCACGGCAAGCGCGCGATTGCCCCCGCTGTGCAAAAGTGGAATATCGGAAGCAAGGAGACCTGCATGGCCGACCTACCTGCCCGCGAGGCGATGGAATTCGACGTGGTGATTGTCGGCGCTGGCCCTGCGGGCTTGTCCGCCGCCATCCGCCTCAAGCAGATCAATCCGGATATCTCCGTGGTGATCGTGGAGAAGGGCTCCGAGGTCGGCGCCCATATTCTCTCCGGCGCGGTGATCGATCCGGTCGGGCTCGACCGCCTGCTGCCGGAATGGCGCGGCGAGGAGACCCCGGTCACGACCGCGGTCAGCGACGACCGCTTCTATTGGCTTTCGGCGGGGGCTGCGCTGCGGCTGCCGAATTTCGCGATGCCGCCGCTGATGAATAACCACGGCAATTTCATCGTCTCGCTCGGCAGCGTCTGCCGCTGGCTGGCGGGTAAGGCGGAAGGCCTCGGGATCGAAATCTATCCGGGCTTTGCCGCGACGGAAGTCTTGTTTGCCGGCGACGGCGCAGTCGCCGGCGTCGCCACCGGCGACATGGGGGTCGGCAAAGGCGGCGCGCCCAAGGACAGCTTCACGCGTGGCATGGAACTGCGCGCCAAATACACGCTGTTCGCGGAAGGCGCACGCGGCAATCTCGGCAAGCAGCTCATCGCCAAGTTCGGCCTCAGCGACGGCCGCGAGCCGCAGAAATTCGGGCTTGGCCTCAAGGAGCTCTGGCAGGTTGCGCCCGAGCAGCATCGCAAGGGGCTGGTGCAGCACTCGTTCGGCTGGCCGCTCGACGGGCGGACCGGCGGCGGCTCGTTTCTCTATCACTTCGATGACAATCTGGTGTCGGTCGGCTTCGTGCTGCATCTCAATTACAGCAACCCGTATCTGTCGCCGTTCGAGGAATTCCAGCGCTTCAAGACCCACAAGCTCGTGCGCGACACCTTCGCGGGGGCTAAGCGCCTCGCCTATGGCGCGCGCGCGTTGACCGAAGGCGGCTACCAATCGGTGCCCAAGCTCGCATTCCCCGGTGGGGCGCTGATCGGTTGCGATGCCGGCTTCATGAACGTGCCGCGCATCAAGGGCAGCCACAACGCCATGCTGTCGGGGATGTTTGCCGCCGAAGCCGCCGCCGCCGCGCTTGCGGGCGGGCGTGAGCATGACGAGCTTGCCGATTACGAGGCGTCCTGGCGCTCCTCGGCGATCGGCAAGGACCTGTGGAAGGTGCGCAACGCCAAGCCGTTGTGGTCGAAACTTGGGACTTTCGTAGGCATCGCGCTCGGCGGTCTCGACATGTGGTGCAACACGCTCGGCTTCTCGCTGCTCGGCACCCTCAAGCACGGCAAGCCGGATAGCGCCACGCTNAAGCCGGCGTCGGAATGCACGCCGATCGCCTATCCGAAGCCGGACGGCACGCTCACNTTCGACCGGCTNTCGTCGGTGTACCTGTCCAACACCAATCACGAGGAAGATCAGCCGGTNCATCTGCGCGTCGCCGACATGAATCTGCAGAAGACCTCCGAATATGACATCTTCGCCGGACCGTCTTCACGCTATTGCCCGGCCGGGGTCTATGAATGGGTTGAGGAGGCGGGTACGCCTAAATTCGTCATCAACGCGCAGAATTGCGTCCACTGCAAAACCTGCGATATCAAGGACCCGAATCAGAACCTCACCTGGGTTCCACCGGAAGGCGGCGGCGGGCCGAACTATCCAAATATGTGATGGCCGGCCGGCGTTGTGGCCACGATGCTGCCACATCGAGGCTTTCAACCTCACACTTAAGTGTGGCGGCCGCCGTTCTTGCGGGGGCGGCGCAAAAAGGCCATTCTCGGCCCAAACTCGGCGGTTCGCGTGCAACCCGCGGCCATCCGCCTCATTGGAGCATCGCCCGTGATTTCTTCGAGCCTCGCCCGGTGCGTTATCGGCACCGCGCTTGCTGCATTCCTGGTGGCGGCGCCGATCGAGCTTGCCGCCCAGGCGCCGGACGCGCGGGACCTTTCCGGTTTGACGGCCTCGGGCAGCTATCTGGCTGCCCGTCACGCCGGCCAGGACCGCGATGCCGCCGCGGCTGCCGCCTATTACCGCGCCGCGCTCAAGCACGATCCGAAGAACGGCGAGCTGCTCGACCGCACCTTCCTGTCGCTGCTGGTCGGCGGCGACATCGACGAAGCCGTGAAATATGCCGAACGCATCGCGCAGGCCGATAAGAACGATCGCGTCGCCGAGCTGGTACTCGGCGTGGCCGCGCTCAAGCATAAGCAATACGCCGCCGCGCGCCGCAATCTGGCGCTGTCGATCCGTGGCCCGATCACCGATCTGACGGCGACGCTGCTTTCGGCCTGGTCCATGTACGGGACCGGCGACACCAAGGGCGCGGTGGCGGTGATCGACCGGCTGGCCGGGCCGGAATGGTACGCGATCTTCAAAGAGCTGCATGCCGGCATGATTTACGACCTCGCCGGCAACAAGAAGGAAGCCGGCAAGCGCTTCGAGCATGCCTACAAGCTCGATGCCACAGCGCTGCGGGTGGTCGAGGCCTATGGCAGCTGGATGTCGCGTAATCGTACGGCCAAGGAGGCGCTCGGCGTTTTCGAGGCCTTCGACAAGGTGCTGCCCCGCCATCCGCTGGTGGTCGAGGCGATGAACCAGCTCAAGGCCGACGAGAAATTGCCGACGCTGGTGACGACGGCGCAGGCCGGCGCCGCCGAAGCGCTCTACGGGCTCGGCGCCTCGCTCGGCCGCCGCGGCGGCGAGGATCTCGGCCTGGTCTATCTGCAGGTTTCACTCTACCTCGCGCCCAACCATCCGCTGGCGTTGCTCTCGCTCGCCGATCTCTATGAATCGCTCAAGAAGCCGGCGCTGGCGATCAAGGCCTATGAGCGCATTCCGGCGAGTTCGCCGTTGCACCGCAATGCCGCGATCCAGATGGCGGCCAATCTCGATTCGCTCGAGCGCGCGGACGAGGCCGAGAAACACCTCGACGCGCTGATCAAGGAACACCCGGACGATCTCGAAGCGATCATGGCGCTGGGCAACGTCCAGCGCGGGCATAAGAAGTTCGCCGAATGCGCCGACGTCTATTCCAAGGGCGTCGCCACCATCGCGCATCCGGAAAAAGCGAACTGGGTGATCTTCTATTTCCGCGGCATCTGCTACGAGCGCTCCAAGCAGTGGCCGAAGTCGGAAGCCGATCTCAAGAATGCGCTCGACCTGTTCCCCGAGCAGCCGCACGTGCTCAATTATCTCGGCTATTCATGGATCGACCAGGGCGTGAACCTGGACCAGGGCATGGACATGATCAAGCGCGCCGTGCAGCAGCGTCCGGACGACGGCTACATCGTCGACTCGCTGGGCTGGGCCTATTTCCGGATCGGCAATTATGAGGAAGCGGCCAAGCAGCTCGAGCGCGCGATCGAGCTCAAGCCGGAAGATCCGACCATCAACGACCATCTCGGCGATGCCTATTGGCGCGTCGGGCGCCTGCTCGAGGCTAAGTTCCAATGGGCGCATGCGCGCGACCTCAAGCCCGATCCGGAAGATCTGCCGAAGATCGAAACAAAGCTCAAGAACGGGCTGCCCGAAGAAACATCGTCGCAGGCCAAGGCCGGCAAGAAGAGCGGCGACGGGGGTTAGCGCGTGATCCCGAAAAGTGGGCACCGGTTTTCGGAAAAGATCACGCGCAAAGGTTAGGGCTTCCGCGTGAGCGCAGTGCTGGTCGAAAAGGCCCCCGCCAAGATCAATCTGACATTGCGCGTGCTCGGCCGCCGCGCGGATGGCTATCATCGGCTTGAAAGCCTGGTGGCGTTCGCCGATCTCGCCGACACGCTCAGCTTGCAGCCGGGCGGCGATGCCGCGCTCGACATAACCGGACCGTTCGCCGCCGCATGCGGGCCGGTTGCCGGCAATCTGGTGCTGAAAGCGCTCGCCGCGCTGCGCGAGCGCGTCGCGGGGCTCAACGCCGGGCGCTTTGTGCTTGAGAAGAACATTCCGGTCGCGGCCGGCCTCGGCGGCGGCTCGGCCGATGCGGCGGCCGCGCTGCGGCTGCTCGCGCGCGGCAACGGTTTAGCGCTCGACGACGCGCGGCTGGCGGCGGCGGCGCCGACGGTCGGCGCCGACGTGCCGGTCTGCCTCGAATCCCACGCGCGTATCATACGCGGCGTCGGCGAAGAGCTCTCGGCCGCGCTCGAGCTGCCGCCGCTTGCGGCGCTGCTGGTCAATCCGGGCGTGCCATTGGCCACCCGCGACGTGTTCGCCAGGTTTGCCGGCAAGCAAGACGGCAAGACATCGCTCGCCGGCGTGCCGCGCGAGCGCGCGGCATTGATCGAATGGCTCGGCGCGCACGGCAACGATCTCACACCAAGCGCGATTGCTTGCGCGCCTGTAACCGCCGACGTGCTGCAAACCTTAGGCGCCTTGCCGGGCGCCCGGCTCGCCCGCATGTCGGGGTCGGGACCGACCTGTTTTGCGCTGTTTGCTTCGGCCGCTGAAGCTGCGGCGGTGGCACGGCTGCTTCAGGCCGAGCGTAAGGATTGGTGGGTCTATCCCACCACGCTCGGTTCGGTGGAAAATCGCTCTTGAAAATGCCGGCTTTGCAGGGAACCGTTGTCAGCCTGGCGATTTGCGAGTAGGCAGCGTCGCGCAGCAGGAGATGCAAATGAAATTCAGGTGGATCGTGGTTGCCGTCGCGGCTTTGGGCGTCATTGCAGCCGATCCGGCACTCGCGCGCGCCAAGCACAAGGCGTACCGCTATTGCGCTCCCCAGCCGCGCGATACTTCCTGGAGCGGCTGGTTGTTCAATCCGGCACCGCAGCCGAACGGTTGCGCGCCGCCGGTTTATGCCTATGGCAGGTATGTCGGCCAGGATCCCGATCCCTATATTCGCCTCCAGTTGCAGCGCGACCCCGTGACGGGTTACTCGCCTTTTTAGACACTTGGCGCGCGATGCGCGGCGGCGTTAACCTTCGTCCCGATTTGTTGTTGGCGATCCTGAAATCTGCTACTGGCACGGCCAGGGTGGTGCGGCGTTCATGTCGTTGATTGTCGACCGTAAATATTATGAGGTTGTTGCTCGGGGCAGCATTACCGAACGGCTGCTGATCGCCGCCCGCGACGGCATTTATAAGGACTTTATGGCGCGCATGCGCCCGGCGCCGACGGATCGCGTGCTCGACGTCGGCGTTTCCGATGTGATCAACGCCGGCGCCAATGTCCTGGAGCGGAACTATCCGTATCGCCACAACATCACCGCATGCGGATTGAGCGACGGCCGCGATTTCCAGCATGCCTATCCCGACGTGCGATACGTGCGCATCGAGCCGAATATGCCTCTGCCGTTCGACGACAACAGCTTCGAAATCGCGACGTCGAACGCGGTGCTCGAGCATGTCGGCAGTTTCGAACACCAGGCTCTCTTCGTGCGCGAACTTTGCCGGGTGGCGCAGCGGGTCTTCATCAGCGTGCCCAACAGGTTATTCCCGATCGAGCATCACACCGCGTTGCCGGTCGCCCATTATGGCAACGGGCTGTTCCGCATGGCCTGCCGGATCGCCGGAAAGTCCAAATGGGCGCAGGAGGAAAACCTTATCCTGATGACGCGCAAGCGGCTGTGGCGGCTCGCGGCACCGATCGAAAAGAGCACGGCTGTGGGCTATACCGGGCTGCACCTCGGGCCGTTCTCGTCCAACCTGTATCTTGCCTTCCATTAGATCGCCGGCGGGTGAAGCGCAGGCGCGCGATTTGCGCGCGCTCGCTGTCCAATGCACGCTCGCTGTCTAGTGCGCGCGCGCGATGCAGAAGGCGACGGCTTCTTCCAGCGCCGTTTTGATCGCGGACGGCGGCACCAGCGCCAGCGCGTCGGTGGCGATGGCGCCGTAGTGGCGGGCGCGCCCGACCGTGTCCTCGATGGCGTGATGCTTGGCCATGAGCGTCATCGCGGCATCGAGATCGCCGTCGCGGATTTCGCCCTCGCCGAGCGTACGGTTCCAGAACGCGCGCTCGCTTTCGCTGCCGCGGCGGAACGACAGCACCACCGGCAAGGTGATCTTACCCTCGCGGAAATCGTCGCCGACGTTCTTGCCAAGCTTGGCGGACTTGCCGCCGTAGTCGAGCGCGTCGTCGATCAGCTGGAAGGCGATGCCGAGATTCATTCCGAACGAACGGCAGGCGGCAAGCTCGGCCTTGTCCTTGACCGCCAGCGCCGGGCCCACCTCGCAGGCGGCGGCGAACAGTTCCGCGGTCTTGGCGCGGATCACCGCCATGTATTCGTCTTCGTTGGTGGCGGTGTTCTTGGCGGCGCCGAGCTGCATCACTTCGCCTTCCGCGATCACTGCGGCGGCCGAGGAAAGGATATCGAGCGCGTGTAGATTGCCGACCTCGACCATCATCTTGAAGGCCTGGCCGAGCAGGAAATCGCCCACCAATACGCTCGCCTCGTTGCCCCAGAGCATGCGGGCGGCGAGCTTGCCGCGGCGCATGTCGCTTTCGTCGACCACGTCATCATGCAGCAGGGTCGCCGTATGCATGAATTCGACCGCGGCGGCGAACTTGATATGGCCGTCGCCGGAGTAACCAGCAAGTTTGGCCATGGCCAGCGTGAGCATTGGCCGCAGCCGCTTGCCGCCCGAGGAGATCAGGTGGTTGGCGACTTCCGGGATCATGGCGACGTCCGATCCGGTCCGCGCCAGGATCGTCGTATTGACGCGCTCCATATCCGGTGCCACCAGATCGGCTAATCGGGTGAGCGAGGCGCCTTGCGGGCTTTCAAAGGGGACGACGACGGCCAAAAGGGTTACTCCGGGAATTGAAGGACTAAGCGAGCATAGAAACGCTGTGTTAACGGGGCAAGTGCGTTAGATTGTCGGTTTACCGCAAATTGACGCAGCGGATGGGCAAGGGGGCTCCGATTGGCGAAACGAACTGCAACCTCGGCCGCGCCTAAGTCGGGCCGCTTCGACCAGTACACGATCGCGGTGCTGGTGCCTTGCTATAACGAGGAGGTGGCAATCGCGAAAGTTGTAAAGGACTTCCGCGCCGCGCTGCCCACCGCCACGATCTTCGTATTCGACAACAATTCGACGGACAATACCGCCGCGGCGGCGCGCGCCGCCGGTGCTGAGGTTTACCAGGAAAAGCGCCAGGGCAAAGGCTACGTGGTGCGGCGCATGTTCACCGACGTGGAGGCCGACATCTACGTGCTGGTGGACGGCGACGCCACCTACGACGCGCCGATCGCCGCCGCCATGATCGAGCGGCTGCTCGAGGGCCGGCTCGACATGGTGGTCGCCAACAGGGTCGATCGCGAGCAAGCCGCCTATCGCGCCGGCCACCGCGCCGGTAACTGGCTTCTCACGTCGTTCGTCGCTTCGGTGTTCGGCCCCACCTTCAACGACATGCTGTCGGGCTATCGGGTGTTCTCGCGCCGGTTCGTGAAATCCTTTCCGGTGCTGTCCGGCGGCTTCGAGATCGAGACCGAGCTCACCATCCACGCGCTCGAACTGGGGCTGGCGGTGGCGGAGATCGACACGCCCTATTACGCGCGGCCGAAGGGCTCGGCCTCCAAGCTCAACACATGGAGCGACGGCTTCCGCATCCTGCGCACCATCGTCAAGCTCTATCGCGCCGAACGGCCGCTGCCATTCTTCAGCGGCATCGGTCTGGCACTGACGATTACGTCCTTTGGATTCGCGACCCCGGTTGTCGTCACCTACCTGGAAACCGGTCTGGTGCCGCGGCTGCCGACCGCCGTGCTCGCAACCGGATTGATGATCCTGGCGTTTTTATCCGCCGCCATCGGGCTGGTGCTCGACACGGTAACGCGCGGGCGCCGTGAGATGAAGCTGCTCGCCTATCTGGCGCACCGGGCGCCGGGCGAGGAACGCCGGCGCAGATAATTCGATCCGATATGATTTGGCTTTGAACGCATGCGCGAACTCGTTCGCACCAATGACATGGTTCTGGTCTCGGCAGTGGTGGCCCTGCTTGAGGGCGCCGGCATTCGTCCCATGGTGCTCGACCAGAACATGAGCGTGCTGGAAGGCTCGCTTGGTGTATTGCCACGGCGAATTCTGGTGGCCGAACGACACGAGCTCACGGCGCGGCAGATTCTGGAAGACGCTGGGCTCGGCAAGGAGCTGCGTCCCGATGCGGACTGACGTCCTCGAAACCAGCGAAGATGCGGTGCTCGGCGGCAGGCTGCGCTTGCGCCAGCCGCTCGCCGGCCATCGCGTCGGCCACGATGCGATCCTGCTGGCGGCGGCCACCGCCGCGCGCGCGGACGAACACGCAATCGACCTCGGCGCCGGCGTCGGTGCCGCCGGCCTGGCGCTGGCGGCGCGGGTGGCGGGGCTCAAGGTCACGCTGGTCGAGATCGATGCGGCGCTGTGCCGGCTTGCCGCCGACAATGCGCGGCTCAACCGGCTGGACGACCGGGTCGATGTGCTCACCCTCGATGTCGAGAATACGCAAACGCTTGC
>JGI20177J14857_1000233_pt1 | contig 17134 bp, 18 predicted proteins | sample NGESurdeep072012_6_FD_14857 | JGI IMG/M metagenome (IMG submission 14857) | reverse complement strand
CCGCCCCGTCTACGACAGGCTCGCTCACTCAGCGTCAGCGACGATGGATCCCACTCGATCGCCCAGCGACGGGTCCCGTCGGGTGAGGTAGACGGCATACAGGATCGCGGCGACCAGGATGATCACTGCGGCGTAGGGGAACCAGTTGTACGGGGCGGGCTGTCCGGGCTCGGCCAGGTAGAAGAGCGGTATCACGATGGCCACCGCACCCAGGGCGGGAAGCAGCACGTGCTTGGTCACGTTGAACTCGGCGGGCCGGAACTTCTTGTAGTAGAACGGCAGGGCGATGTTGGAGGCCAGGTAGACCAACAGGACCAGGATGGTCCCCATCGTGGATGCCTCGACGAAGAAACTCACGGGGTCCATCGAGTCGGTGTGGCCGCCCAGGATGTGGCCGGCCCCCCAACCGCCAATGATCAGCAGTGCCATGGCAACGAAGGTGAAGATCGCGTTGGTGGGGGTGCGACGATCAGGGTGGACCCGGCCCATGAAGGACGGCAGCAAACCCTCACGACCGGCGTTGAACACCAACCGCGCCTGCGAGTTCGTTCCCGCGATGAGGGCGCCCAACGTCGATGTGAGGCCGGCGAGGTAGGCGGCGAAGGCCAGGATGCCCAGGGTTCCCTGGGCAACCCCGATGAACGGGATCTCCGAGGCGCTGAGCTTGGCGATGTTGTACCCGAAACCCGTCACAGTGGCGTAGGCGAACAGGACGTAGCTGACGGACATGATGGCCACGGAGGTGAAGACCGCACGACCTACGTTGCGCCGGGGGTTGTCGGTCTCCTCGGCTAGCGCGGCGGAGTTCTCCCAGCCGATGAACAGGTAGATCGCCAGCGGGAACCCTGCGGCCAGACCGCTCAAGCCACCCGTGATGTGGCTGGGCTGGAACGGCGCCAGGGACAGGTGCGCATGGTGAGAGATGATGGCCCACGCCGAGACGACGACCAGGACCAGCATCTCGAAACCGAAGAACACTCCGGCCAGCCGGGTCGAGACGGCGACGCCGCGGACCATCATGACCACCGAGACTGCGGTGAGCACAAGCGTCCAGACGATCCACGGGACGTCCCAGCCCAGGTAGTGCTTGAGAGTGATCGCCAGGAACCCTCCCGAGACCGCGATGACCGAGGCCATGGCGATGATGTAGCCCAGTCCGGCGAGCAGAGCGGTTGTGACCGCGCTGGTCGGACCGAACGTCTTGCCCACAAAGGTGATGAAGCCACCGGCGGAGGGCTGGGCCCGGGAGAACTGTGCAAGCGTGTTGCCGAGCAGGGCGACGGCGATGCCGGCAGCGATGATGGTCAGGGGCGAGGCAACACCAGCGGTCTCGGCCAGGAAGGCGAACCCGAAGAAGAAGCTCATCGCCGGCCCGATGTTCGCCATGGTCGCGGCGGCGATGTCCACCATACCCAGGGCTCCGGACCGCAACCTTTCGGGTTCGTTCGTCGGGAGCACGGGAGACTTCGACTCCACGTACAGCGGCCTCGCGTCATTCGGGCTCATGTCAACTCCATAGTGCCGTCTATCGGTCACGTTGGTTTCGCCCTGGGGCGAGTGAATGGGTCGGGGCTAGACCGCCGCTCCGAGGCGGTGCAGACGACTAGCCCTACACCGATTGCTGCGTAAATTAGTTCATACCGATCCATTAGTCAATGGTCCGTGAGCAGGCTGTTACCGGAGGGGACTACGAGCCGCCCCTGGAAGGCCAGCAGCGCGCATGCAGCTTGACGGCCTCGACCACCACATCGATCGACCTGCTCTCCAGACCGGTCAGCAACTGGGCGTGAGCTCGGTTCTGTTGCCTGGCAACCTCAAGCGGCGGCTTGGGTAGCAGGAGACACAGCTTGCCCAGCAGATCGGTTTGACGCTCCCGGGCACGCCAACCACCCAGGACCGTGGCGAGGGCGAGGTGGAAGTGCGCGTCCGCAAGGGCGTACGAGTCAGGGTTGTCCAGCTCGGCTTCGGTTGACCGGACATGCTCACCCAAGTCCGCCAGCTCGGTCAGGTCGAGCTCACCACAGGCCAGTGCCGCCAACCCGCACTCGAGCACCCTCTGGAACTCGACCAGCTGCCCGGCCTGCTGATCGTCCCGCATTGCAGCCGCCACCGCGTCCCAGCGCTGGGCAACGAACGTCCCGCCAGCCCGTCCCCGGCGCCGTTCAAGCAGACCACCCTGGCCCATAGTCTCCAGCGCCCGGCGGACCGTGATCTCGCTGACCCCAAGCGCCTGCGAGATCACGCCAGCGTCGGTGAGTCGGTCTCCCGGCGAGAGGTCCCCAAGGCGAACCTCCAGTGCGATTCTGGAACGGACCAGCTCAGCGCCGGACAAGGCACCGAAGACGCCACGCCTGTTCGACCCGGTCTGTCGCTTCGGCACCAGAAGGCGCGACGGCTCGCCCACCACGTATGAACCGAACTTGCCGGCATGCCGAGCCACGCGCACACCTTACGCCGCAGCACCAGGAAGCTGCATCTTGGAGATGGCCCTCTTGCCGGTGAAATTCGGATCGCAAACGGGCCCAAGTTCCTCCAAGCGTATGGGGATTCTCGTCTCCAGGATGCAGCGATGTCACCGCGGCTGGCACGACACCGGGTGCCCCGCCAAGACGACCACCACTGACACGGAGCGTGGCAGTGGCACGCCGGTGATGCACCCCGACAACTGACCGAGAGGCAGTGAGACACCAGTGAGGTTGACCCTGAGCGCGGGTCCACCGTTCGGGGTCAACCTGCGTACCTGGATCGCAGGGATCACGGACAGATCCCGGGACTCGACCCGAATCTCAGCTGCTGCCGCTTCATTCGCCGGAGACTGTTGGAACCGGCACGGGTGGCCCGCCCCAGGTACCGTTTCGCCGCCGCAACGCCTCGACCATCGCTGCACGACCGCCCCGCATGAAGTCTGGCCAGTCACGGTTGTCCAGGAACTGCTGATAGAAGCCCGTCGCACGGACCTTCCAGTAGGGGACCGGCTCGAGCAGCTCGACGTCGAGTGAAGTCCTGAGCCGGGCGAGGTTCTCACGGGCCAGCTGGACCTGCTGGGAGCTACGCACCTGCCTGGCAATGTGCATGATGCTGGCCAACTGGCGCTGCCAGCCACTCTCGTCCTCTCCTGCGAAGCTTGGTGGGTAGAAGACGTTGAGCGCCACAACGGCATCTACCGGTGGCTCGATGTTGAGGATCGGGTGCACGGGGAAGATATCCACGATCCCTCCGTCGCACCAGGACCCGCCATCCAGAGGCACCGGCTGCATGAACAGCGGGAGCGAGACCGCCATCCGGATCGCGCGGGCCACCGGCAGATCCGGGTATGTCCGCGGCCCGAGATACTCCAGCCGGTTGGACTCGATGTTCCAGATCGGCGCGTAAGCCGGCGTTTGCAGTTGGCCCAGCGTGAGGTCGCCCAGATGCCGCCGGTAGTACTGCTCCAGCTTGTCTCCCCGAAGGATCCCGGCCCAACCCCGCCCCAACGACGCAAGCGCCCCCGCCATGCCGCGCCAGGAAACGTCGATGTACTCCCCGGACTCAAGGCCCATGGTGAGCTCGGCAGCCTCCTGGCTGGAGAGCCCGGCCGCCAGCGGAAAGCCGAACAACGCCCCGCCAGAGCACAGCGAGTAGACGCTGATCGATCCACCTGCCTCTTCCAGCGCGCGGACCACGCCGATAATGGTCGCGAGCGCCCCGCTGCCGCCGGTCGCGACAAGACCGAGTCGTCCCGACCCAGGGCCGGGAAGGTGAGGTTCGGCCGGGGGAAAGCTCACCGAAGCCTTCGGCCGACGCTCGAACGGCAGGCTTACGACGGCCCGGCGGACCTCGTTGACGAAACCCGCGTCCCGCACCAGCCGACCTGCCAGGTCCGTGGCCCCGACCAGCAGGTTGAAGTACTGGCGCACCTGGAAGACGTCCAGCAGCGCGTCGAGCGGCGTACTGCCGGTCCTTTCGTTGTCGGCCGGCTCAGGGGTGGTGAACGGTCCGCGCTGCTGGGACATGTGACTCCTTCGAACCTGACCTGATTCTCCAGCCTTGCCGTCCCGAGTCGTCTCCGTCAGGCTTGATCGACCTTGACGTGGCGCGGCGCGTCTGGGCACCTCAGACGGGTGTACCAGGACGCCCCGCCATGTCGAGATCGGACGGGCCGGCGGTCGTTCACTTCTTCTTGGCGCCCGACTTGCTCAGCGAGCGGTCCGCGCTGCGCACGACGTTGCGCAGGAAGTCGTACTGTGTCGTGACGAGCCTGTCGGCCATCTCCAGCGCGGCGTCGATGACGGCCTCACGGCGGGACGGGTGGTCACCGATCGCGGGAAGCACGTCGTCGACGGTGTCGAGGAACTTCCGCACCGCCTTGAGGGCGGCAAGCTGGCCGCCCTCAACGGACTTGAGCACTTCTTCGGACAGGTCCGCCGTCCTGGCAAGGGCCTTTTGCAGCTCGGCTGTGGGACTCCCCTTGGCTCCCGCGCTGGGGCCAGCCGCCGCAACCTTCGTGGTCTTCTTGGCTCCCGCGCTGGGGCGAGCCGCCGCAGCCCTCGTGGTCTTCTTGGCTCCCGCGCTGGGGCCAGCCGCCGCAACCTTCGTACGCTTCGTAGTGGTCTGAGCCATGGTCGCTCTCCTTACGGTTGGCGTGCGGACTCCAAACCCATCGGTGGGTCGGCCCCCGGCACGCGCTCACGATTCAGCCTGGGCCCCGCAGACCACGTTCGGCCAGTGCCTTTGGTCCCGGCGAAAGTACGCATCCCGCAGCAACGAAGGCGGCCCCCAGCAAGGCGTCGCCGATTCAGACGAAGCGGGCCGCGGCCACCGGCTCGCCCATTGGGTCAGGGCCGTCGGCGCCGGTGAGCGGGCTGGCCAGGGACCGGATCGCGGCAACGACGTCGGCGCCGTTCACCTCCCGCCGCAGCGCACTCATCCCGGCGATCCCGCGGCCCGAGCGGCGTCGGCCGGCAGGAGGTAGCGGGCGAACCAGTCGCTCGCCAGCAGCGCCGCCTCTGCCAGCGTGCCCGGCTCTTCGAACAGGTGCGTGGCGCCCTGGACGACGCTTAGTTCGCTGGGGCAGGCCAGCTGGGCCTGTGCCAGCCGGTTCAGCTTGAGGACCGCCTGGTCGGCGCCGCCCACGATCAGCAGCGTCGGGGCCCGGACCTCGCCAAGCCGCGGCCCGGCAAGGTCCGGGCGCCCGCCGCGAGACACGACCGCCACGATCGGTGTCCCCGGATCCGCCGCCGCCCACAGCGCCGCTCCGGCACCGGTGCTGGCGCCGAAGTAGCCGACCCGACACGAGGCGGCGTCCGGCCGGCCGCGCAGCCACCTGGTCGCCGCGGTCAACCGGCCGGCGAGCAGCTCAATGTCGAATACGTTGGCGCGGTCTAGTTCCTCTTTCGGGGTGAGCAGGTCCAGCAGCAGCGTGCCCAGGCCCGCCCGATACAGAACGTCGGCGACGAACCGGTTGCGCGGGCTGTGGCGGCTGCTGCCACTGCCATGGGCGAACAGCACCACACCGGTCGCCGGTTCGGGAAGGTGCAGGTGTGCGTTCAGGGTGATCGCACCGACGGGGATCTCGACATCGACGTCGCAGTCGGGCCCGTCGCCGGACCCGCGGCCGCTGCGCGCACGCCGTTCGGCCGCCTCAAGCAGCACCATCACGTCGTCGTCACTGGTCGGTGAGAAATCGCGATAGTGCTGCCCGATCGCCCAGAAGAGCTGGGGCGCCGCAACGCATACGACCTCGTCGGCGCAGGGCAGGCTCCCGAGGTTCTCGGCCGGAGCGACCGGAACCGCCAGGACCACCTTCGCCGCGCCGAGCCGGCGGGCGACCTCGCAGGCCACCTGCGCCGTTGACCCCGTCGCAATCCCGTCGTCGACGATTACAGCGATGCGACCGGTCAGGCTGACGCGCTCACGGCCCCTGCGCAGACGGGCGACGCGCGCTTCCAGCAATGACCGCTCGCGGGTCTCGACCGCGCGCAACTGCTCCTCGGTGACGCTAGTCAGCCCCAGAACCTCGGCGTTGAGCACCCGAACGCCACCCTCACCGATGGCCCCCATGGCCAGTTCGGGCTGGACCGGGACGCCGAGCTTTCGCACCACGATGACATCAAGGGGCGCGTCGAGCGCGCTGGCCACCTCGAACGCCACCGGAACGCCACCTCGCGGCAGGCCCAACACCACTACGTCCTGGCCATGCAGGTACTCAAGACGCTCCGCTAGTTGGCGCCCGGCATCGACCCGATCTGCGAACTCGACCATCGCCAACACCTCCCTTCGGTCACACCCCGCTAAGGGGTGGGATCCCTCAACCCAACGTGGTCGCAGGCCGCGAGGAAGTCAACCACCTGGCAACCCTGAACTGAGGAGATCGACGGGCCCTCGTCGGCGATGGCACGCGCCGACAGCCCTGCGTGTCGAAGGGGCTGCAGGCACGGCTATCGGGCGCATCCCGGCTCGGGTGCGCAGCCAGAAGCCGACCACGGCGCCATGCAGGAACAACGGGCCGGCCGCGCTGGCCTCGTCCACGGGCCAGTCACCGTGTGCGAGCAGAGGCCGATGGCTCACCCCGACACCGGGCAGCTCGAGCGCAGCACCCAGGTGCTGGGCCAGCCCGGCGCGGCGAGGCTGGTCGCGTCCAGTGGCGTCGAGCAGGACAACGTCCGGCAGCGGTCGCAGCGGTCGCAGCGCGCGAACAGCGGCCTCGCGAATCCGGCCAAGGCCAGGGCGAGCAGACCGGGCACGTATGCCCGCCCTCGGCACCACGCAGCTCGTGCCGGGCCCCCGACCTGGCCTGCGCGCACTGTGACCGCCGCGGCCCACTCGGAGTCGCCCGGGCCGCCGCGCCCGGTCAGGCCGCGCCCGAAGCTGACCCAACAGGCGGCCACTGACGGATCGACCGGAGGCGTCCATGGCTGCGTCGACGCCGCGGCGAGTTGGTCCTGCAAGGGTCATCAGCTCCTGGGGGATCCACCCGCCGCATGCCTTCATGGTGGGCCACCAGGCGGGGTACCGTTGGACTGTGGAGGGGGTCCGCGATGGACAACACGATCACCCTCGGCGACCCGCATACCGTGCCCACGCGGTACTGGCACCGGCTGGAGGACGGCAGAGTCCAGTGCGATGTGTGCCCTCGCGCGTGTCGGCTGCACGAGGGCCAGCGCGGGCTGTGCTTTGTCCGGGCCCGCGTGGACGACCAGATCGTCTTGACGTCCTACGGTCGCTCGAGCGGGTTCTGCGTGGACCCCGTCGAGAAGAAGCCGCTCAACCACTTCCTGCCCGGCAGCGCAGTCCTCTCGTTCGGCACTGCAGGCTGCAACCTGGCCTGCAAGTTCTGCCAGAACTGGGACATCTCCAAGTCGCGGGAGATCGACACTCTGGCAGACTCCGCGAGCCCGCAGACCCTTGCGCACACGGCCAAGACTCTGGGTTGCCGCAGCGTCGCGTTCACCTACAACGACCCGGTGATCTTCTGGGAGTACGCCGCGGACGTGGCCGATGCCTGCCATGAGGTCGGGATCAAGACGATCGCGGTGACCGCGGGCTACATGAGCCCCCAGCCGCGCGCAGCTTTCTTCAGGCACCTGGATGCAGCGAACGTCGACCTCAAGGCGTTCACCGAGGACTTCTACCATCGCACCTGTGCCGCGCGGCTCGCCGACGTGCTGGACACACTGCGCTACCTGCGCCGCGAGACCGAGGTATGGCTGGAGATCACCACCTTGCTGATCCCTGGCCACAACGACTCAGATCACGAGCTCGACGCCGAAACCGCCTGGATCGCAACCGAGCTCGGCACCGATGTGCCGTTGCACTTCTCCGCGTTCTACCCGGCCTACAAGATGATGGACGTCCCCCCTACCCCGGCGGCCACACTGACCCGCGCACGGCGCATCGCCCTGGCCAACGGGCTGCGATACGTCTACACCGGCAACGTCCACGACACCGAGGGCGACACGACGACGTGTCCGGGCTGCGGCACCGGCGTCGTGGTCCGCGACTGGTACGCGATACGCAGTTACCTGCTGGACGACGACGGCAGGTGCCGCGGATGCGGCAGGCAGATCCCAGGGGTGTACGACGGCCCGGCCGGTCAATGGGGCCAGTCTTCCCTGCCGGTGTCCATCGCCCGATCCAGGCGGTGAGCCCGGTGCCCAGGCCTGCTGTACGGCCGGCGGCCGTGGCCGGCTCCTTCTACCCGGGCGACTCCGACGAGCTCGCCGCGGTCGTGGACACGCTTCTGGAGCGGTCACGGCGACAGGCATCGGAGGGCGCCGACGCGCCAATGCCGGTTGCCCTTGTGGCCCCGCACGCCGGCTACGTCTACTCAGGCCCGGTGGCAGCCTCGGCATACGACTGGTTACGCAACCGGCCCGTGCGTCGAATCGCCGTGCTCGGGCCGGCTCACTACGTCCCCCTGACCGGGATCGCCGTGCCGACAGCCGCGGCGTTCGCCACACCGATCGGTGAGGTACCCGTGGAGATCCACACCTGCACCACTTTGGCCGAAAGACACGAATGCGTCACCGTCGACGACCGACCCCATCGACCGGAACACTCGATCGAGGTGCAGCTTCCGTTCCTGCAGCGTGTGCTGGCCCACGGATGGACCTGCGTCCCGCTCGTGGTCGGCGCCACCGCTGCGGAGCAGGTTGCCGACGTGTTGGACACCCTGTGCGTCGACGGGGACATGTTGCTGGTCGTCAGCACCGACCTGTCCCACTACCTCGACCAGCCGAGCGCGCAACGACGCGATCGCCATACCGCGCAAGCAGTCGTGGACAAAGATGCCACTGCGATCGGTCGCCGCGACGCGTGCGGCGTGTACGCCCTTCGCGGCCTCGTGCACTGGGCGCGGCGGCACGACCTCGACGTGCGGCTCCTGCACCTGGGCACCTCTGCCGACGCTGGCGCAGACCCAGGGCGGGTGGTCGGCTACGCCGCGTTCGCCCTCCTCCCAAGGACGGCGTCGGCTGACGATCGCCCCAAATGAGGCTCGTGGACATCTCGGGGGCTGACGCCCGACCACCAGCAACAGCCGCCGGAACCGCCTGCAGTCGCGGCGCACGCCGTGACTGTTCGAGATCGAAAGCCACGTACCTGACATCATCGTCGAGCTCGGTTCGGGGGCTGTCGCGGTCTTCGCCGGCTGGCACTACCCGTGTGCCGTGACCACTGTTGGCGCGCTCAGGTGGTGGGGCGACAACGAATTGGGGCCAACAGGGCGACGGAACCACCACCAACTCTCCTGTCCCAGTGCGCGTTGTCGGGCTGGGAGGCCCCGCGGCCGGAGCGCACCACCCGCGCAGATCGGCGGCACACTGCGCAAGACAAAGACCCACGGTGGGTCCTGCAGTGCGAGCGGGTACGCCGACCCTTGCGCCGACACCGGCCGCGGTGGACCGATAACCCCAATTCGGCCGCCCGAAGCAGCTATCGGCCGACTTCAAGCAGTTGTTCCCGCCGTTGCCTGCCCGTCATCGGGGCGCGAGAGGTCGTCGCCCGGGTATCTCCTGTGCTTGGGTCACCACGCCATCATGTCGAAGGTTCGATCCATTTGCGGTGACCGGCTCGTTAGAGTAGATCCATGTGAGACACCCTCGTCGATATACCGCTCGCTGCCTTGCGGGCGCGACGGCGCTCGCGTTCGTTTTGACCAGCTGTGCGGGTGCAACCGCACCGACGTTGCAGACGCCCACCGCCCCCATCAGCTCGACCGTGACGCGCCCTGCGCGTTCCGCGCCAATAGCAGCTCCCACCAGCACGGCGGCACGGACCCCGCCAGTCCAAGTTCCCAAGCCGGCGATCACCAAGGCACCCAGCTCCGTGAACACCTCGTCGCTGCGTCTGGTTCCGATGTTCATCGACTTCCCTCAGCGGCGCAAGGACGAGATGGCGAGCTACTCCCTGAGGCACTACGGCGCGAGCAGTTGGCGACTCAACCCCTCGATGATCGTCCTGCACTTCACAGAGACCGATACTGCGGCAGCAGCCCGCAACGGGTTCGCGAACGACTCGCCGAACCTCGGGGAGCTGCCCGGCACCTGCGCTCACTTCATCGTGGCCCAGAACGGGGACGTGTGGCAGATCGTTCCGACGAGCATCAGGTGCCGGCACACGATCGGCCTGAACGACAAGGCGATCGGTATCGAGATTGTCCAGGGCACCCACGGCAACAGCTCGCACTGGGCCGATCAGCAGATCCTCGACCGACCAGCCCAGATCGGTGCAGTCCTGGCCCTGTTGCGTTCCTTGCAGCGTGACTTCGCCATCAGCTCGGGCAATATCATCGGTCATGCCACCGCCAACGAAGCGCCCCAGTTCCGGGACCTGCAGGGTTGGCGCAACGACCACACCGACTGGCAGGCCCAGGATGTACTCGAGGTGCGTCGCCTGTTGTCTGCAACGCGCTGAGATATGCCAGTCCCCCGCCATAGGGACCTTCGCCCTAACCCGTCCCGGGACCCTCGGGCGACCATGGGTAGGGAGGGAAGAGGTGGTCAACGGTGCAGACGTCGGTGAGTCAGATCCGTGTCATGGCCTTCGCGGTCTCGGCGCTGCTGCTGGCCGCTGCCTGCGCTTCCTCACCGCAGACGCCAAGAGCGGGCCCGAGCACGTCGGCGACGGTCACCAACATGGCCACCTCTTCCGCAGCCGGCCGCACGTCGACGGCTACGTCCACCGCCACACCGGGCACGACGTCGATCACCCGAGCGAGCACCACCAAGGCCCCGACCTCGTCGAACCCGACCAGCCGCGCGAGCACGACGGCGCCGACCGCGACGATCCCACGGTCCCTGGCGGGTCAGGTGGTGACCCACATCCCGACCAGCCGCAAAGTCGTCGCTCTAACGTTCGACGCCGGGGCCAATGGTGACGGCGTGGACTCGATCCTGGCGACACTGGCCAGGGAGAGGGTCGGGGCGAGTTTCTTCCTCACCGGGGACTTCGTCGCCGGCCACCCGGCACTGGCGCGCCGAATGTCCGCGGCGGGCCGACTGGGCAACCACACGACGGACCATCCGCACCTACCGCCCCTGACCGATACCCAGGTCCGAGCGCAGATCACCGGCGCGCGGACGACGATCCTGCGCGTCACAGGGAAGGACCCGCGCCCGCTCTTCCGCTTCCCATTCGGGGACTCCAGCCCACGCGACCTGAAGATGGTCAACGCCCTCGGTTACGTCGCCGTTGGCTGGACCATCGACACCCTCGGCTGGCAGGGGACCTCGGGTGCTCGAAGCGTGAACTCCGTGGTCCAACGGGTCCTGGCTGCAGCCACACCGGGTGAGATCGTGCTCATGCATGTCGGGTCCCACCCGAGCGACCGCAGCACGCTCGACGCCGACGCCCTGCCGCGGGTCATCTCAGGACTGCGCGCCGCGGGCTATGGCTTCGTGACCCTGGACGCCGTGGTTCCCTGACGACATCACGTCCGTGATCTGAGAGGCAGCGGAGTCGAACGCCGCCGTGGCGACCACCTCTGCGTGCTGGGTCACCACTTCCGGATGAACCTCACCTCGGGTTGGCCAGGGCAAAGGCAACGGCATCTGACCCCAAAACCGGCACAGGCTTACCTGCCTTGCCGCTGAGCCGGGAGTCCCGCAACGATGCGACGACTGTCAACGACGGCCGGTACGCCCCAGCGGCCCGATCCGTAGCTGCCGCCCCAGAGCGGTCGTCGGCCGCCATCTGGTCAGAGTCGATGTGGGACGTCAAGCCCGCCAAGCGCATCAGCAGGACGTTCCCACGTCGCGCACCGACACGCAGAACCTCTTTCCATGCCGCAGACAGCGCGTTTGATGTCCGTTCGCCGATCCCCGTGCGGTGATTGCTGGCTTGTCTCGTCAGCGCTCTCGGCCGCACCGCTCACCGTTCCCCTCGTGGGATGGCTGCCGACTACGCCTTGCTCCGAGGCCGACGCGGGCTCAGGTCCGCTCGTGGCTGAAGGAGTAGCCTCTGGGAGGCTGCGTTTCCCGAGACCTTGGTGGCGTGGGTATGGGCTCCGGTGCTGCTCCCGAATCTCGGTGGCCCTGGGCCCTAAACATTGAAGCGACTTCACTTCGGATCATGCGGGCTGGGGCTCGCTCCGTCTCCGGCTGGTTTGGTGGTCAGGGAGTTCGTGACCTGCTCGACCGTGCGTGGCACCGAACGAGGTGTCCGTCGCCTGGAAGCTAGGGTTACTTCGCCTAACACTGCCGATGCTGACGTATGGCAGATCGCCAGCAAACTCACACTTGAAGCCCTGCGGTAACGACGGCCTTCGCATGGAACGTCAACAAGTTGCTCTTCGATGTCACCGAAACGGCGACCGGGCATCAGCGGCTCGAGCCGAAGTGGGCGACGAACCTCCGGCACGAGCTGCTTCCGTAAGACGAACCTCAATCGAGAACGGGTCTGGTCAGGCGCGTGCTTTCCGGGGCGTCTGAGGGACACATCGGCTCCTGCCCGCAGTGCCGCATTCACGGTCGAGGCTTAGCCGCCAAACAGTGGCCGGATGGTTCTGATGGCCTGGAACACACCGTAGACCAAGGGGGCTCCGACGATCACCCAGGAAATGGCCAGCCTGGTGGCGTGACCGGTCGATGTGGGTAGGTCCTGCCGAGTCGTGGGCATGTTCACTTTCGCCATCCTTGCTTCGTGGTCACGTTGATGTGTTTCACACCGGGATAGTTGCCGCGGTATCGGCTTTGGCGAGGACGTCAATGTCGGTCTTCTCGTGCCACCGCGGGGAGACTGGCCGTAGGAGGAGGTTTGCGACGAACCCGACCGCGAGGACGCCGACCATGGCGAACAGCGCCGGTTGGTAATCTGCTGCGACCAGCTGACCTGGCTTGCCCTGCGCGTCGAGGATGCTATTGATGATTAGCGGCCCGGTGATGCCCGCCATTGACCAGGCAGTGAGTAGCCGGCCATGGATGGCACCGACCTGATAGGTGCCGAACAGGTCACGCAGGTACGCAGGGAGCGTGGCGAAGCCACCGCCATAGAAGGAGATGATGACGGCGGCCAGCAGGACGAACAATGCCGTCGACGTGCTTCCGACGAGACCGAGCAGAGCGTAGAGCACCATGCCGACACCCAGGTACATCATGTAGGTCGGCTTGCGGCCGAGGAAGTCCGATGCGGACGACCAGACGAAACGGCCGCCCATGTTGAAGATCGACAGCAGTCCCACGAACCCGGCTGCAGCGGTCGTGGCGACCGTCGACGTGCCGCCGTGGCGGAAGAAGTCCTGAATCATCGGGCTGGCCTGCTCGAGGATGCCGATCCCCGCGGTGACGTTGCAGAACAGCACGGTCCACAACAGCCAGAACTGCGGTGTCTTGATCGCATTGGCTGCGGAGACGTGAGACGTTGTCACCATCGGCCTTGACTTGAGTCTTGTAGGGTCGAAACCGATGGGTTTCCAGCCCGGGGCCGGCACCCGGACGTTGAACACGCCCAGCATCATGACCAGGAAACACACGATGCCCATCGTGAGGAATAGCTTGGCGACCGCGCTGCCGGAGGCTGTCGGCGCGTCCACACCGACGTCGTAGAAAGAGAGCAGTTGGCGCGATAGCGGCGAGGCGACCAGGGCGCCTCCGCCGAAGCCCATGATGGCCATCCCAGTGGCCAGGCCCGGCCGGTCCGGGAACCACTTGATCAACGTCGAGACCGGGGAGATGTAGCCGATCCCTAGCCCGATGCCGCCAATGAACCCGTAGCCGAAGTAGACGAGCCACAGCTGTGTGGTGGCGATGCCCAGCGCTCCGATGAGCAAGCCGGAGGACCAGAAGCACGCGGCGGTGAACATCGCCTTACGCGGTCCGACCTTGTCAACCCACGTTCCCATGATCGCCGCGGATACGCCAAGCATGACGATGGCGATGGAGAAGATGATCCCGACCGCGGTCAGGCTCGTGTGGAAGTGCGCGACCAGGGCGGTCTTGTAGACGCTGGTGGCGTATACCTGACCGATACACAGGTGGATGGCAAGAGCGGCGGGTGGGATCAACCATCGGTTGTAACCTGGCTTCGCTACGGTGTGTTCGCGATCAAGAAAAGACAATGCGTCCACGACGGACCTCCTTATGTGGGGGGGTGGGTGAACTCGTGCGCGGGGATCATGTGGGCGTGCCTGGAGTCGTGCCGTTGCGGTGTCGCGCGCACCGTCACCGCACCAGAAGAGGTCAGGACGTTGACGCGGTCGCGGTGTTGGTGCACACACAGCACCTTTGCCATAGTGGCTTTCTCCCTAGAATCTGGCCGTCTCGCTCGATGGCGAATGGTACACCGGTTCCGACACGGGTGTGACCTGGGTCTCTAACCTAGGCGCGTGCGCGACGTCAGGTCCAAGCGATGCTTTCGATCAGTTCATAGCTCAGTGAACCGTCCCGGGTTTGATGCCGCTTCCTTTTTTGAGAAGGATGCACCTCATGCCGAAGAAGTACCCGAGCGAGCAGCGTGACCGCGCGACCCGAATGGTTCTGGATCGTCTGAAGGACTATCCGTCGGTCTGGGCCGCAGCCCAGGGCCTCGGCCCGAAGCTGGGCGTGGGACCCGAGACGCTGCGCAAGTGGGTGGTCCAGGCCCAGGTCGACCAGGGCCAGCGACCTGGGCCCAGCAGCGAGGAACTGGCCGAGATCAAGCGCCTGCGGGCTGAGAATCGTGACCTGAAGGAAGCCAACGAGACCCTGAAAGCGGCCTCGATTTTCTTCGCGAGGGAACTCGACCCTCGCCGCCGCTGATCTGCAGGTTCATCGACGCGATGCGCGCCGATGGGCACGGGGTCGAGCCGATCTGCGGGGTCCTGCGTGAGCAGGGCCTCGCGGTCGCCCCGCGCAGCTACCGAGCCTGGAAGGCTCTGCCCGCTTGCGCGCGGTTCCGAAGCGACGCCGCCGTGCTCGACAAACTCCGGCACGTGCGGACCGGCGGACCCAAGGGCCGGCCGTTGCCGGAGGTCCTCTACGGCCGCCGCAAGATGACGGCCTGGCTGGCCCGCAACGGCTTCCCGGACATCTCCAAGCACACCGTGGACCGGCTGATGCGCGACGAGGGGATGAACGGCCTGATCCGTGGCCGTCACACCCGCACCACGATCCCCGCCAAGACCGGCGCCATCCGGGCCACCGACCTGCTCAACCGGTGCTTCAGCTCCCCACGACCCAATCACGCATCCTCATACGGACGCGGGGTGTCCTGCAGTGGCTCGAATGCGGACACCGTCCTCGTTCGAGCTCGGACCGCGGCGAGGACCCTGAGCAGCCCTTCCGTGACGTCGTGGCCTACGCGACCCACGTGGCCGAGCAGATCTGACCGACCCTGCCCCGAACAGGTCGGGCTCTGCGCTGTGACTGCGACGTCGGCGGTTCCGAGGCCCTGTTATGGGTGGAGCGGCGCGTCGTCGATAAGGCGGGCGTGTAGGTGCATGTCGTGCCAGCCGTCGGTGTGCAGCGATTCGCTGCGCTTGACCCCCTCGAGTGTGTAGCCAGCGTTTTCTGCCACGTGGCAGGAGGCCGGGTTCAGCGTGGAGTGGGCGAGCTCAACACGGTGCAGGTTGAGTTCATCGAAGACCCACGTACTCAGCGTGCGCAGGGCTCGGGTTGCCACTCGATGACCACGCGCCGCAGGGAGCACCCAGTACGACACTTCCGCGAGTCCTTCCTTCAGGCTCAGCCGGCGCAGGCTGATCTGGCCGAGCAGGCCGGATGGGTTGACGACAGCCCAACCGCCTCCGCTCTCCTGATCCCACCGACCAGGCCATGAGTCGATCCAGGCCCGAGCCTCATCCTTGGTCATCGACCGTGCGTGCCAGTGTTGAATGCTGGGCTCGGAGTAAGCCTCGGCGACGACTGCCGCATCTGACGCCCGCCAGGGGCGCAGCACAACGTCGTGCAGGTGCAGAACCGGCTGGGCCAGTCGCGCGAGGGTACCGGGGGCAACGGCTGGGTCGACTAGTAGCGGCATGACGTCAGTGTGGCTGCCCAACGGACCATCAGCGATCAGATCCTCATTACCGAACGGTCAGCGGCGACGCCCATTCGACGTTTGGCTCGTCACAAGCGGATCGTCCTGCGGGCACCGAGGATTGGCTTTCTATGCGTCCGGCCAGCGTTCCGCTATCGGGACGGTGGACGCGTGTTCTATCGACCGTCCATCGTCGAACGTTCGCAGCGTCTAGGCCATACTCCACCCATGATTGTTGGTCTCCTGTCGATCGCAGTTGCCACCTCATTGGGCGCGTGGGGGACGGCGCGCCTTGCCGTCGCGAACCCGACCGCACGTCTGCCGTTCTGGGGATCACCGCCCCACAAGCCCTCGGGCACGCGGTTCCTGAACCTCGTGATGATCTCGTCGCTAAGACCGCGCAGTTGTTTGATGGCGGCAACCACCCGTCGCAACTATGGGAGATCCCTGTCTTCCTCACTTTTTTGGCGGCCAGCCTAGTGCCTAGTGCCTAGTGTCATCCGCAACCGCAGGGCCGGTCGTAGCCTCTGATCCTGGGCGAGGCCGATCGGAGTTCTTCTCTGCTGCGCTCATGGGCAGGAGCGCCCGACGCAATGCACCTCATTCGACACTTGCGCGGACCCTACTACCGGAACCCATCCCAGTTGCCATCCCCTGCCGAGACGATGCCTTCGCGCGAGTGCAACGATGTGGCACATGCGTAGGGCGAGAACTATGCGGTTTGGTCTGGCGCGTTGAGGCGCATGCCGTGACGTTGCCCGCCGCGGTGCTCTCGTTTGCCGTGGTGGCCGGGCTACTGACGGTGATTCCTGGCCTTGATACGGCGCTGGTGCTACGTGCGGCGATCGCCCAGGGGCGCAGGCAGGCGTTCGCTACTGCTCTCGGGATCAATACCAGTGCTCTGGTGTGGGGTGCGGGAGCTGCGCGGCACTGTTGACGTCGTCGAGCATCGCCTACATGTTGGTGCGGGTTGCTGGTGCCGCGTACATGATCTGGCTGGGATCGAAGATGTTGTGGTCAGCGGTTCGCGACCGCGTCGGGATCGATGTGCCGGAGTCCATCCTCGCTGCGGTGCCAGCGACCGCCTGGGGCTCGTGGCGCCGAGGGCTCCTGACCAACCTGCTCAACCCCAAGATCGGTGCGTTCTACGTCGCAGTGCTACCCCAGTTCATCCCGGCCGGTACGTCCCACCTCGCTGTCGGGT
>JGI20177J14857_1000227_pt1 | contig 17310 bp, 16 predicted proteins | sample NGESurdeep072012_6_FD_14857 | JGI IMG/M metagenome (IMG submission 14857) | reverse complement strand
TAGAAGCGCTGCGACGGCTAGAGGCGCTGCAACGACCGGAGACGCTGCGACGGCTAGAGGCGCTGCAACGACCGGAGACGCTGCGCAGCAGCCGCCAGCCGTGCCGGAGCAGGCCCCTTGGGTGGGCGTTGACGGGGGCGCGGGTGAGGCTCTGCGGCTGGCGCTCGCCGACCCGCCCCCGCCGTATCCGGTTGCCACCGAGTCGACGGGAACNGGCCGCACGCTGGTCGGCCCACCCGAGGTCGGGTTCGGCCGGACGACGAGGGGGGACCGGACGCGAGCTCGGCTGCTCGACGCCGCCCGCAGCGCGTTTCGCGGCGTGGGCTGGAACCGGGCGCGAGTGGAGGACGTCTGCCGGGTCGCCGGCGTCGGCCACGGCACCTTCTACGCCTACTACGCCAACAAGGCCGCCATCCTAGAAGCGTTGGTACGTCGGCACGCTGCCGCCCTCTATGTGTTGGCCGATGGGAGCTGGACCGGGGGAGACGTCCGGGCCGACGTCCACCGAGTGATCGCTGGGTTCGTAGCCCTGGCCGACGCCGACCGGGACATCCGCGAGATCTGGGCCAGTGCGGCGCCCAGCGAGCCGGCATTGGCGGCGCTGAAGGACGAGGTCCGCGCGCAGTTCGTGACCCGGATCCGGACCAGCCTGACAGCCGCGGTGGACGCCGGGCTGGCCAGGCCGAGCCTGGACGTCGGCGTGGCCGCCACGGCGCTGGCGGTCATGGTCGAGCAGTCGACCGCGCTCGGTGGGGTGTCGGGCACGCCCGACTTCCGCGCCACCCCGCAGCGGCTCGTCGACGGCCTCGCCGACCTGTGGCTGCATGCCGTCTACGCTCCCCTGCAGACCGGCTGAGGTCCTTGTCGACCGTCAGCCGTGGCCGTCGGGCTGCTGCCACGTCTGGGACTTCATCCGTGCCTGGCCGGCTACCGCCCGACCCGCTCGGTATCCTGGGCGAACTTCCTCCGCATCCGCATCCGCATCCACGCTGCCAGAAGAGAGTGGTAATGACCGAGCCAGAGCCCTCCGAGGTGGCCGCGTTGTACGACGCGGCGAGCCGTCTGTCTGGACCCGACCTGCACGAGCTCGTCACCGAACTCACCACCCTGGAGCACCGGCAGGCGTACCTGGAGTGGGCGGACACCGGCGAGGACGACTCCGGTAACGACGAGATGCTGGCGAACGAGAACGCCCTCGGCTGACCGTTGCCCAGCGCTCCACCCGCCCCGCCCGCGCTCCCTCCGCTCGTCACCACGTCCCTCGCGCGTCCCTCCGCGCCCCGCTCGCGCGCCCGTGGGATCACCGCGGCTGATCCGCACGTGCGCTCAGCATCGACTGCGCTCAACATCGGCGTAGTACGGCGCCTGGTCGGCGCCCGGGTCCGCCGGTCGGGCGCCATCCATCGGTGTACGCCGACGCGACTCGGACGCGCCGACAGCCGCGTGCCTACGGGACATCGTCGGCGCGGTGGTGTGTGCTAACGCCGATGCCCGAACGCTGGAGCCTGCCGCCGTTGTGCACCCAGCTCACCGTTCTCGCCCCGCCGACCCGGTCGGCGGGGCCTTTTGCGTTGTGGGACTTCTCGTTGCCGTTGACGGTGGGGCGCAGTGGGGTAATGTGGAGCGAAGTGGAGCGCCAACGCCGGTCGGGTGCGAACGACGCCCCGGTCGCGGAGGGGTGGGGCCGTGTTCCTGGGCACCTACTCCCCCCGGCTCGACGACAAGGGGCGGCTGTTCCTGCCGGCCAAGTTTCGAGACCAGCTCGCGGAGGGGCTCGTGATCACAAAGGGGCAGGAGCACTGCCTCTACGTGTTCTCCACCGAGGAGTTCGCCCGTCGGGCGGCAGCGCTGCAGTCCGCGCCGCTCACGGCCAAAACGGTGCGCGACTACGGCCGGGTCTTCTTTGCCGCGGCGACGGACCAGGTGCCCGACCGGCAGGGCCGGGTGAGTGTGCCGGCCACGCTGCGGACCTACGCCCGGCTGACCCGCGACTGCACGGTCATCGGCGCCAACGACCGGATCGAGATCTGGGACACCGCGTCCTGGGAGTCCTACCTCGGCGAGCACGAGGAAGCCTTCGCCGCTCAGGCCGAGGAGGTGGTGCCCGGAGTGCTGTGACGGCGGCCCACGCGAAGGTGCTGCCAGGCTTCCACCCGCTCCAGCCCAGCTGGCGCACCTTCCCCGGCGCCAGGTGGGGGAGTGGGCGGGGACCTGGCCTTCGCGTTCGCCCGACATTCGCCCACCAACGTCCCTGGTTCGTGAGCCGAGACGACGCCACCGCTTGTGACCGGTCCCGGCCGGCAGGAAGGGTCGAGATGCCGTCGATGACTCCGCCCGGCGGGCCGGCTCCGGCCGCGGAGCACATCCCGGTGCTGCTTGGTCGGGTGCTGACCCTGTTGGCGCCGGCGCTGGCTGGCCCGGCCGCGCTCGTGGTGGACGCTACGATCGGCCTGGGCGGCCACGCCGAGGCCCTGCTCGCCCAGCATCCGAGGCTGCGGCTGGTCGGCCTGGACCGCGATCGCGACGCGCTGGCACGCAGCGCCGCCCGGCTGGCGCCGTACGCCGAGCGCACCATGCTGGTGCCAGCGGTGTACGACGAGCTGCCGCGGGTGCTGGCCGATCTCGGTGTCGCCCGGGTGAACGGCGTGCTGTTCGACCTGGGCGTGTCCTCCCTCCAACTGGACACCCCCGCGCGGGGGTTTGCCTATGCCGTGGACGCATCGCTGGACATGCGGATGGACCGTTCGCGCGGGCAGACCGCGGCCGACGTGCTCAACTCCTACTCCGTTGCCGAGCTGGCCCGGGTGCTGAGCGGGTACGGCGAGGAGCGGTTCGCTCGCCGGATCGCCGCCGCCATCGTCCGGGAGCGCACCCGCGCCCCGCTGCACTCCACCGCCCGGCTGGCCGAGCTCGTGCGTAACGCCATCCCGGCCGCTACCCGGCGGACCGGGGGGCATCCGGCCAAGCGCACCTTCCAGGCGTTGCGGATTGAGGTCAACGACGAACTCGGGGCGTTGGCACGGGCCCTGCCCGCCGCCGTCGCCGCGCTCGCTGTCGGCGGCCGGATCGTCGTGCTGGCCTACCAGTCCCTGGAGGACCGACTGGTGAAGCGGATTCTGGTCGCCGGCGCGACCAGCCAGGCACCTCCCGACATGCCGGTCGTGCCGCCCGAACTGCGCCCGGAGCTTCGGCAGCTAACCCGGGGCGCGGAGCAGGCCTCGGCGGCCGAGGTGGCGGCCAACTCGCGGGCCGCATCGGTGCGGCTGCGGGCCGCCGAGCGCATCCGGGAGGCGGCGTGACCGCGCAGCCGGCGCCCACGGGCGCGCCTCGCCCCCGCGCCGGCGCCCATCCGTCCGGTCCCCCGGCGCGGGAAGCTCGGCCGCCGCTGCGGTTGGTGCCGACCGGGGCGCCGGCCGCCCGCCGGGCGCCGTTCGTCGTCCTCATCCTCGGCCTGCTCGCCGGGGCGCTGGTCGGGCTGCTGTTGCTCAACACCGCCCGATCGCAGGACTCCTTCACCGTTAGCGACCTGACCAAGCGCGGCGCCGTGCTCAGCCAGCGGGAGCAGGAGATGCAGCGGGCGGTGGAGGCCGCCGAGGCCCCCGGCCAGCTGGCGCAGCGGGCTCGGGACCTCGGCATGGTCCCGAACGCCAACCCGCTGTTCATCCGGCTGCCGGACGGGGCCGTGCTGGGCGCGCCGTCGGGATCATCCACGCCGCACATCGCCACCCCGGCGTCCCCGGACACCACCGCGTCAGCACCAGCATCCGCGGCCCCGGCCGACCCAGCCCCGGCGACCGGGCCGGCGGAGGGTGCGGCGGGGATCTTGGCTCCGACCGTGGGTGCCCCCGGCACACCGGCAAGCGTCCCGTGACCTCCTCGGTGGGCACTCGGGAGCGGTCGCGAGTGGCTGCCCGGCCGACGGCGCCGACGGCGCGGCGGACGCCCCCCGCCGCCCCCCGGTCGCTTCGCCGGAGTCGGGTCCGGCTGGGCCGGCCGAGTCGCCGGCTGCATGTCGCGCTGGCGGCCGCGCTCACCGTGCTGGTCGTGCTCGCCGGTCGGCTGGTGCAGCTGCAGGGCCTGGACGCCCCGGCGTACGCCGCCCAGGCAGCGAAACAGCGGCTGCGCACGGTGGCCATGCCGGCCCCTCGCGGGGAGATCCTGGACCGCAACGGCAACCGGCTGGCCGGCACCGTCCCGGCCCGGGCGCTGTTCGCCGACCCGATGCTGGTCGTCGACCCGCCCGCGACGGCAGCGCGGATCACCGCCCTGCTCGGCGGGGACCCGGCGGCGATGGAGGAGAAGCTGCGCCGGCCCGGGCGGTTCGTCTACCTCGGCCGCGGCCTGGAAGCCGATCAGGTAGACCGGGTGCTCAGTCTCGGTCTGCCCGGCATCGGCAGCCTTTCGGAGACCAAGCGCGTGCACCCAGGCGCCGACCTGGCCGCGAACGTGATCGGGTTCACCGGCCAGGACGGCAACGGCCTCGGTGGCCTGGAGGCGACCTTCGACGGGGTGCTGGCGGGCAAGAGCGGCCGGGAGACCATGGAGGTCGACCCGGCCGGACGCCAGATCCCCTCCGGCGAGCACTCCGGCACCCCGCCGGTCCCGGGCAGCTCGCTGCAGTTGACGCTGGACCGCGACATCCAGTGGCAGGCCCAGCAGGCGCTGGTTGCCCAGGTCCAGGCGACCGGGTCCCGCAGCGGGTCGGTGATCGTGATGGACCCGCACACCGGTGAGGTGCTGGGGCTGGCCGGCGCGCCGACCTTCGACCCCGACCAGCAGGGCGCGGCGCCGGAGGCGGCGCGCGGTGACCCGGCTGTCAGCGAGGTATACGAGCCGGGCAGCGTGAACAAGGTCATCACCGCCGCGGCCGCGCTGGAGGCGGGCGTGGTCACACCGGACACGCCGGTCACCGTTCCGCCGACGTTGGCGGTGTACGACCGGGTCTTCCACGACGCCGAGGAGCACGGGGTCGAGCACCTGACCTTCACCGGCGTACTGGCGAAGTCGTCCAACATCGGCACCGTGCTGGTGGCCCAGCAGCTGGGCAAGACCAAGCTGTACGACGCGCTGCGCGGCTTCGGCTTCGGCCAGTCCTCGGGCGCTGGCCTGGCCGGGGAGAGTGCCGGCATCCTGCCTCCGCCGGACAAGTGGTCGGGAACTCAGGCCGCGACCATCGCCTTCGGTCAAGGGGGTGTCGGTCAACGCGCTGCAGATGGCCTCGGTGTACGCGACAGTGGCCAACGACGGCGTCCGGGTGCCCCCCAGGGTGGTGCGCGACACGATCGGCAGCGACGGCCGGCTGAGTCCCACGCCGGCACCCGGGCGGACGACGGTTGTCAGCCCGAAGACCGCCCAGGAGCTGCGGACCATGCTGGAGGCGGTCACCTCCAACGAGGGGACGGCCCCGGAGGCGCGCATTGACGGCTTCCGGGTCGCCGGCAAGACCGGTACGTCGCAGCGGGTCGACCCGACGTGCGGCTGCTACCGCGGCTACACCGCCTCCTTTGTTGGGATGGCGCCGGCGGACAACCCGCAGCTGGTCGTCGCGGTGGTGCTGCAGGACCCGCAGAACGGCCACTTTGGTGGCACCCTGGCCGCTCCGGTGTTCCACGACGTGATGGCGTTCGCCCTGCAGGCACGGCAGATTCCGCCCACCGGCACGGCTGCCCCGACCGCGAAGCTGACGACGGACTGACCGGTAACCTCCCCATCGTGTCCGCGTCCCTGCCCGTTGCCCAGGTGCGCCCGGCGCAGTCCCGCCGACAGCCGCTGGCCGGACTGGCCGCCGTGCTGCCCCAGGCCCGGTGGGCGGGTCCCGCGCCGGCGGGACGGACCGTGACCGGAGCGACGTTGAACTCGCGAATGGTGCGCCCCGGGGACCTGTACGCCGCGCTGCCCGGGGCGCACAGTCACGGCGCCGACTTCGCGGCCCAGGCCGCCGCCGGCGGAGCGGTCGCCGTGCTCACCGATCCGGTGGGCGCCATCCCAGCGGCGGCCACCGGGCTGCCGGTCGCCGTCGTGCCCGACCCGCGCGCCGTACTCGGGGCCGTGTCGGTCTGGGCGTACGACGACCCAGCTCGCGACCTGGCCGTTCTCGGAGTCACCGGCACCAACGGCAAGACCACCACGGCGTACCTGCTGGACTCTGGCCTGCGCGCCGCGGGACACGTCACCGGCCTGGTAGGCACGATCGAAACCCACATCGCGGGCACCGTGGTGCCCAGCGTCCGCACCACCCCGGAGGCGCCTGAGCTGCAGGCGCTGCTGGCGGTGATGCGCGAGCGTGGCGTGACCGCGGTGGCGATGGAGGTGTCCAGCCACGCGCTGGCGCTGGGCCGGGTGGACGGCATCCGGTTCGCCGTGGCGGTCTTCACCAACCTTTCCCAGGACCACTTGGACTTCCACGCCGACATGGCGCACTACTACGCCGCCAAGGCGTCGTTGTTCACCCCGGACCGGGCCGCTCGCGCGGTGATCACTGTGGACGACGGCTACGGGCAGCGGTTGGCGCGGGAGACGAGGCTGCCGGTGCAGACCTGCTCGACCACCGCTGTCGGCGGGGCGGCNTGGACGACGACNGCCGTCCAGGCCGGGTTGACCGGGAGCACGTTCACCGTGCGCGGACCGGTCGGNGAGATCTCGGTGTCCCTCCAGCTGCCCGGCGCNGTCAACGTGGCCAACGGCCTGTCCGCAGTGGCCACCCTGGCCGCCGCCGGGGTTCCCCTGGCGGATGCGGCCGCGGGGGTCGGGGCACTGGCCGGAGTGCCCGGCCGGATGGAGCGGGTCGACGCCGGCCAGCCGTTTGTGGCCTTGGTCGACTACGCGCATACGCCGGCGGCGGTGGCCCGGTTGCTGGCTGAGGTCCGCGCCGCCGCGCCGGTCGGCCGGGTCCTGGTGGTGCTGGGCTGTGGTGGCGACCGGGACGCCGGCAAGCGCCCGCAGATGGGGGCTGCCGTTGCCCGAGCGGCCGACCTGGCCGTGCTCACCAGCGACAACCCGCGCTCCGAGGACCCGCTGTCCATCCTGGCGGCGATGACCGCCGGCGCCCGCGACGTTGCCGCCGCCGAGCGGGCCGAGGTGGTGGTCGAGCCGGACCGCGCGGCCGCGATCGCGCTGGCGGTGGCTCGCGCCGGGGCCGGGGACGTGCTCGTCGTCGCCGGCAAGGGGCACGAGACCGGCCAGGAGTACGGCGGCGTAGTGACCCCCTTCGACGACCGCGAGGTGCTGCGCGGCGCCCTGCGCTCGGCCGGTTCGCGCTCGTGATCGCGCTGTCCCTGGCGGAGGTGGCGCAGGCGGTGACCGGGCGGCTCGACGCCGTCGAAGTTCCCGTGACGCCGGTCACCGCCGTCACCATCGACTCCCGCGCGGTCGCTCGCGGTGCCCTGTTCGTCGCGCTGGCCGGGACCCGGGTCGACGGCCACGACTTTGCCGCCGCCGCGGTCGCCGCCGGTGCGGTCGGGGTGCTGGCGGCCCGGCCCGTCGGCGTACCGGCCGTCGTCGTCGACGACGGCGATGCGGGCGTGGTGGCTGCGCTCGGCCGGCTGGCTAGGGCGGTGCTCGGCCGGCTCCCGGGTACGACGGTCATCGGCATCACCGGCTCCAGCGGCAAGACCTCGACCAAGGACCTGCTGGCCGGGATGCTGTGCCGGCTCGGCCCGACCGTGGCCGCGGCCGGCTCCTACAATAACGACCTGGGCCATCCGCTCACCGTGCTGCGGGCCGAGGCAGACACCCGGTTCCTGGTGCTGGAGTGCAGTGCCCGCGGCCTGGGCCACCTCACCCGGCTGGCCCGGATCGCGCCGCCGGACATCGCCGTCGTGCTCAACGTCGGCAGCGCGCACCTGGGCGAGTTTGGCAGCCGGGAGGCGATCGCCCGGGCGAAGGCCGAGCTGGTCGAAGCCCTGCCCGCCGACGGGCTCGCGGTGCTCAACGCCGACGACCCGCAGGTCGCGGCCATGGCCAGCCGCACCGCCGCCCGGGTGCTGCGGGTCGGCCGGAGCGCTGCCACCGACGTCCGCGCCGACGACGTGGTGCTGGATGCCGCGGGTCGGGCCAGCTTCACCCTCGCCACCGCGGAGTTTGCGGCCCGCGTGCAGCTCCAGCTGTACGGCGAGCACCAGGTCGACAACGCCCTGGCGGCCGCCGCCGTCGCGCTGGCCGTGGGGATGCCGGCCACGGAGGTCGCGAGCGCGCTGGCCACCGCCGCGCCAGTCAGCCGGTGGCGGATGGAGGTGGCCGAGCGGGCGGACGGGGTCACCGTCGTCAACGACGCCTACAACGCCAACCCGGAGTCGATGCGGGCCGCGCTCAAGGCGCTGGCCGCGATGTCGGCCGGCGGTGCGCGGCGTACCTGGGCGGTGTTGGGGGCGATGGGGGAGCTCGGCGACGCCGCCGCGGCCGAACACGATGCGCTCGGCCGGCTGGCCGTCCGGCTGAACGTCTCTCGGTTGGTGGCCGTCGGCCCGCAGGCGCGACTGATCCACGCCGGCGCGGCGCTGGAGGGGTCCTGGGCGAACGAGTCGGTGGCTGTCCCCGATGCCGCCGCCGCCCTCGCACTCCTGCGCGCCGAGCTGGAGCCGGGGGACGTCGTCTTGGTCAAGGCCTCCCGGGCTGCCGGCCTGGAGCGATTGGCCACCGCTCTGTTGGCCGACTGGCCGCCAACGGTTGGCCTCGGGGCAGCGCCGGTGGGACGCCCGTGAGGTCCGTCCTCGTTGCCGCCCTGACCTCGTTGCTGCTGTCCATCGTCGTCACGCCGGCCGCCATCCGGGTGCTGCGCCGCCGCGGATACGGCCAGGAGATCCGCGCCGACGGGCCGACGTCGCACCACACCAAGCGCGGTACGCCGACGATGGGGGGCATGGTCATCATCGCGGCCACCCTGGTGGGTTACGCCGCCGCCCACGTGGCGAGCCCGGGTCCTGGTCGCGGCCCCACCGCGTCCGCGCTGCTGGTGCTGTTCCTGATGACGGGGCTGGGTCTGGTGGGCTTCCTGGACGACTACATCAAGATCGTCAAACAGCGCAGCCTCGGGCTGAAGTCGAGGGCAAAGCTGGCGGGGCAGTCGGTGGTGTCGATCGCGTTCGCCGTGCTGGCGCTGGGCTTTCGCAACCACTCCGGACTGACGCCGGCCTCCCGGACCGTCTCGTTCGTGCGGGACAGCAACGTCGTGTTCGCCGCTGGCGCCGTCGGGTCCACCCTGTTCGTNATCTGGGCGTACGTCATGATCGCCGCAACCGCGAACGGGGTGAACCTGACCGATGGCCTGGACGGGCTGGCCTCNGGTGCCGCGGTGATGGTGTTCATGGCCTACGTGGTCATCGCCTTCTGGCAGTTCGGCAACAGCTGCGCGCTGGCTGGCGCGTCCGCGGCCGGCTGCTACACCGCGCGGGATCCGCTCGACGTCTCGATCGTCGCGGCTGCCGCCATGGGGGCCTGCTTCGGCTTCCTGTGGTGGAACGCCTCCCCAGCGAAGATCTTCATGGGCGACACTGGCTCGCTCGCGATCGGCGGGGCGCTGGCCGGGATCGCCATCGTCACCCGCACGCAGCTGCTGCTGGTCGTCCTCGGTGGGCTGTTCGTGATCGAGACGGTTTCGGTGATCTTGCAGGTGGCTGGCTTCAAGCTATCGCGCCGCAGATTGTTCAACATGGCGCCGATCCACCACCACTTCGAGCTGGCCGGGTGGGTGGAGAACACCGTCATCGTCCGGTTCTGGATCGTGGCCGGCCTCGCCGTCGCCTTCGGCCTGGGCGTCTTCTACGCCGAGTTCCTCTCCCACGGGGCGATCGGGTGAACGGCGGACCACCCGAGGGCGGCTGGGAGGGCCGGTCGGTGTGCGTGGCCGGGCTGGGGATCTCCGGGGTCGCCGCGGCGGAGACGCTACTGCGGTTGGGCGCCCGGGTCAGCGTGGTCGACGGCTCGGACGCTGCCGAGCTGGCGACCCGGGCGGCCGCGCTGGCCGCGCTGGGGGCCACGGTGCGGCTCGGCCCGGCCGCCACCGCCGCGCCACCGGCCGGCGCGACGCTGGTCGTGACCTCGCCCGGGTGGCGACCGCAGGCACCGCTGCTGCGCTCGGCCGCGGCCGCCGGCATCCCGGTCTGGGGGGAGGTCGAGCTGGCCTGGCGGCTGCGGCCGGCCGCGGCAGCCGGTCACGCCGCGCCCTGGCTGGCGCTCACCGGGACCAACGGCAAGACCACCACCGTGCGGATGCTCACCGCCATCCTGACCGCCGCCGGTCGGCGTGCGGTGGCGGTCGGCAACGTCGGCACCCCGCTGCTGGCCGCGGTGCTGGCGGACCCGCCGTACGACGTGCTTGCGGTCGAGCTGTCCAGCTTCCAGCTGCACTGGTCGGCCTCGCTGCGCCCGTTCGCCGCGGCGGTGCTCAACCTGGCCGACGACCACCTGGACTGGCACGGCTCGGTGGCGGCCTACCAGGAGGCGAAGGCCAAGATCTGGGCCGGGAGCCAGACCGTGGCCATCGGCAACGCCGACGACCCGCCCACGGCGCAGGCGCTGACAGCCGCCCCCGGCCGGCAGGTGTCGTTCACCCTCGCCGAGCCGGGCCCGGGTCAGCTCGGGGTGGTCGCCGGCCGGCTGGTCGACCGGGCGTTCGGTCCGGATGCCGCTGCGGCCGACCAGACCGGCGTCGACCAGACCGGCGTCGACCTGGCCGCCGCCGCCGACGTCCGGCCGGCGGGGCCACCCAACATTGCCAACGCGCTGGCCGCCGCGGCCCTGGCCCGGGCGTACGGCGTGCTCGCCGACGCTGTGCGCGCCGGCCTGCGCGGCTTCACGCCGGACCCGCACCGCAACGCGCTGGTGGCAGTCGTCGACCAGGTTAGCTACGTCGACGACTCCAAGGCCACCAACCCGCACGCGGCGGCGGCGTCGCTGGCGGCGTACCCGTCGGTGGTCTGGGTGGCCGGCGGTCTGGGCAAGGGGCTGAGCTTCGACGAGCTGGTGCTGGCGGCGCGCGAGCGGTTGCGGGCCGCCGTACTGATGGGCAGCTGCCGGGCCGAGATTCGCGACGCGCTGACGCGACACGCCCCGGCAATCCCGGTCGTCGAGGTGGCGCGCACCGACACTGGGGCCATGGGCGACGTCGTACGGCAGGCGGCTCGGCTGGCCCAGCCCGGCGACACCGTTCTGCTGGCGCCGGCCGCTGCCTCGATGGACATGTTCGCCAACTACGCCGCGCGCGGGGACGCGTTCGCGGCGGCGGTCAACACGGTGTCCGGGTCGGCGCGGTGAGCGCCACCACCACCGACCGTCGGCTCGCCAGCGGGTCCGCGCCGCAGCCGGCCGCGCCGGACCGGCTGCCGGTCTTGCGCCGGCCGCTGACGTCGTACTACCTCGTGCTCGGTTGCGCCGCCGCCTTGGTGATCATTGGCCTGACCATGGTCTTCTCTGCCTCCAGCGTCCGCTCCTACGCCCGCAGCGGTTCCTCCTACACCGTGTTGGTCACGCAGGCCCAGTGGGTGGCGCTCGGCCTGCCAGCGTTGGCGCTGGCGCGCTGGCTGCCGGTGCGGACCTATCGCTGGCTGGGCTATCCGCTGATGCTGTTCTCGGTGCTCGGCCTGGTTGCCGTGCTGGTCCCGGGCGTGGGGCGCAACGTCGACGGCGCCACCCGCTGGATCGAAATGGGTCCGCTGAGTTATCAGCCCAGCGAGTTGGCCAAGCTGGCGTTGGCGCTGTGGGGAGCTGACCTGCTGGCCCGCAAGCAGCGGTTGCTCGGGCAGTGGAAGCACCTGGTCATCCCGCTGTTGCCGGTGACCGCGCTGCTGGCCGGATTGATCATGCTGGAGCCGGACCTCGGCACCACGATCGTCCTGCTGCTGGTCACCATGGCGCTGCTGTGGGTGGTCGGGGCGCCGGTGCGGCTGTTCGCGGCGATCAGCACGACGGTGGCCGGGCTCACCGGATTGCTGATCTACATCGAGCCGTACCGGATGGCGCGGTTCACCGGCTTCCTGAACCCCTTTGCCGACCCGCTGGGCCGCGGTTTCCAGGCGATCCAAGGCCTGTACGCGCTGTCCTCGGGCGGTTGGTGGGGGATCGGCCTGGGCGCGAGCAAGGAGAAGTGGCTGGGCGGGCTGCCCAACGCGCACACCGACTACGTCTTCGCCATCATCGGCGAAGAGTTGGGCCTGGTGGGCACCTTCACGGTGCTGCTGCTGTTTGCCACGCTGGCGTACGCCGGGATTCGGACCGCTCGGCGGACGACTGACCCATTCGTCCGGTTGGCCGCGACCGCGGTCACTGCGTGGCTGGTCGGCCAGGCCGTGGTGAACGTGGGCGCGGTCGTCGGCCTGCTGCCGATCACCGGCATCCCGCTGCCGCTGATCTCCTTTGGCGGATCGGCGCTGCTGCCCACCCTGTTCGCCGTCGGCATGCTGGCATCGTTCGCCCGGACAGAGCCGGGCGCAGCGGCCGCGCTGGCAGCGCGCACCGGCGGGCCGCTGTCCCGGTGGCGACGGTCGCGCCGCGCCGGTACGCCACCGGTCCCCGGAGGCCGCCGGCGCCGCCTGGTCCGGCGGTGAGCTCGACCGACGCGCTGCGGGTGGTCTTGGCGGGTGGGGGCACCGCCGGCCACGTCGAGCCGGCGTTGGCGCTTGCCGACGCGTTACGTCGGCTGGATGCGGACACCAAGATCACCGCACTCGGCACCGCGCGGGGTCTGGAGACCCGACTGGTGCCCGCCCGCGGCTACGAGCTGCGGCTGATCCCACCGGTACCGCTGCCGCGACGGCTGACGCCGGGCCTGCTGGTGGTGCCCGCGCGGGCAGCAAGTGCCGTGCGCGCCGCCGGGCGGGTGTTGGCCGAGGTGCGCGCCGACGTGCTGGTCGGGTTCGGTGGCTACGTCGCGTTCCCCGCCTACCTGGCCGCTCGCCGCCGCGGTATCCCGATCGTCGTGCACGAGGCCAACGCCCGGCCGGGCTTGGCCAACCGGGTGGGGGCCCGGTTGACGCCGTACGTCGGGGTTGCCAACGAGGGCATTGCCTGGCCGCACGCCCGGGTGGTCGGCGTTCCGCTGCGCCCCGTGGTCGCGACGCTGGACCGGGCGGCGCTACGGCCGGCGGCGCGCGCGGAGCTTGGGTTGGCGCCGGAGCTGCCGACGCTGCTGGTCTTCGGTGGCTCGCAGGGGGCGCGGTCGCTGAACGCCGCGGCAACCGCCGCCGCGCCAGCGCTGGCTGCGGCCGGTGTCCAGGTGCTGCACGTCACCGGCCCGGCCAACGCCGCTTCAGTTTCCGCGGCGCTGCCGCCGCCCGTTGCCGGGGGGCCGGCCTATGTCGTCGTGCCGTACCTGGACCGGATGGAGCTGGCCTACGCCGTGGCCGACCTGGCGCTGTGCCGGGCGGGCGCACTGACGTGTGCGGAACTGACCGCGGTCGGTCTGCCGGCGGTGTACGTGCCACTGCCGGTGGGCAACGGCGAGCAGCGGCTCAACGCCGCGGCCGTGGTGGCCGCCGGCGGCGGGCTCGAGGTCGCCGACGCTGCGCTGGCCGCCGCCTGGGTGGCCACGCACGTGCTGCCGCTGGTCACTGACTCCGAGCGACTCGGGCGGATGAGCGCTGCGGCGGCCCGCTTCGGCCGGCGGGACGGTGACGTGGCGCTCGCCGCGATGGTGCGGACGGCGGCTGCCGGGGCGAAGCCGATCGCCGACCCCAGCCACTCGACCGCCGCTGGGGGCGACATCGGGCGATGGGGGAGACTGATCAGGTGAGGAGCGCGCACGGCTCAGGGAGGGAACCCGGGCTGGACAGCCCCGAGCCGACGGGTCCCCGAGTTGCCCTCGGGCGGGTGCACCTGATCGGTGTCGGCGGGGCCGGGATGAGCGGGCTGGCCCGGATCCTGCTGGCCCGGGGCACGCCGGTCTCCGGCAGCGACGCGAAGGACTCGCGCGCCCTGGCGGCGCTCCGGGCCCTCGGTGGTGAGATCTTTGTCGGTCACGCCGCCGACCACCTCGGCGCGGCCGACACCGTGGTGGTCTCCAGCGCTATCCGGGAGTCCAACCCGGAGCTCGCGGCGGCCCGCCAGCGAGGGCTGCGAGTGCTGCCGAGGGCGAAGGCGCTGGCCGCGGTGATGGCCGGGCGCCGCGGCGTGGCCGTGGCCGGCACCCACGGCAAGACCACCACGACGTCGATGCTCACCGTGGCCCTGCAGCGCTGCGGGGTGGACCCGTCGTTCGCGATCGGCGGTGACCTGAACGAGGCCGGTTCCAACGCCCACCACGGCAGCGGTGAGCTGTTTATCGCCGAGGCGGACGAAAGCGACGGCTCCTTCCTGCTGCTCTCGCCGTACGCCGCGATCGTGACCAATGTCGAGGGCGAGCACCTCGACCACTACGCCGACCTGGCCGCGGTGGAGCGGGTCTTCGCGCAGTTCGTTGGCTTGGTCCCCCCGGCCGGCTTCGTCGTGCTGTGCGCGGACGATCCGGGCGCCCGGGCGCTCGCCGGTAGCGCGCCGGCGCCGGTCCACACCTACGGGGAGGCCGACGACGCCGACCTGCGGGTGGCCGACCTGACGCTGGCGGGTTTCGGGTCGCGGTTCGAGGCAGTACTGCGCGGCCGCCGGCTTGGGGAGATCCGGCTGGAGGTCCCCGGCCGGCACAACGCCCTGAACGCGGCGGCCGCGTTGACCGCCGGCCTGGCGCTGGGGCTGCCGGTCGAGGACCTGCGCGCGGGGCTGGCCGCCTATCGCGGCGTGCGGCGGCGGTTTGAGCTCAAGGGCGCGGCCGCGGGAGTGCGGGTCTTTGACGACTACGCGCACCATCCGACCGAGATCACGGCCACGCTGCGGGCCGCCCGCGAGGTGGCCGACGGTGGTCGACTGGTGGTCGCCTTCCAGCCGCACCGGTACAGCCGGACGGCGGCCCTCGGAGCGGAGCTCGGGCAGGCTCTCGGGCTGGCCGACGAGGTGGTCGTGCTGGAGGTGTACTCCGCCGGCGAGGACCCGGTGCCGGGCGCGACCGGAGCGGCGGTGGCGGCGGCGGTGCCACTGCCCGGCGGTCAGGTCTTACTCGAGCCGTCGTTCTCGGCGGTGCCGGCCCGACTGGTGGAGCGGACCCAACCGGGGGACCTAGTGCTCACCCTCGGCGCCGGCGACGTCACGATGTTGGGACCCGAGGTGCTCGCGGCGCTGGCAGAGCGGACGTGACGTCGGGGGCGCGGGCCTCGGCGGCCATGGCGGCAACCGCGCCGGCTTCGGCGGTGCCGGCGTACTGGGAGCCGACTGCCGATCCCGTACTGGTGGCGGAGACGATCGCCCGGATTCGCGCCGGCGGGGTCGCCGTCGAACAGGACCGGCTCCTCGGTCCGCTGACGACCTTTGGCATCGGCGGCCCGGCGGCCGGGTTCGTCGAGCCGACCGACCGGGCGGCGCTGGCAGTGGTGCAGCGAGCGCTGGCCGGCACTGGCGACGACGAGGTCCCGGTGCTGGTGCTCGGACGGGGGTCAAACGTGCTGATCTCGGACGCCGGGTTCCCCGGCCTGGTGCTGCGGCTCGGGCGGGGCTTCAAGGAGCTCCGTCGGGTCGCTGGCGGTACGCCGGCGGGGCTAGGCGTGGATGGGGGCGGCGTGGATGGGGGCGGCGTGGATGTGGACGCCGGAGCGGCGGTCGCGATGCCCGCGTTGGCCGCTTGGGCGGCGAAGGAGTCGCTCGGCGGCCTGGAGTTCGGCGCCGGCATCCCCGGCAGCGTGGGTGGTTGCGTACGGATGAACGCCGGCGCCCACGGCGGCCAGGTGGCCGACCGACTGCTCACGGCCGAGCTGATGCCCATCGGCGGTGAGGTCCGGGTGGAGCCGGGCAGCGCGCTCGGTTTCGGTTACCGGCACTCGGCGTTGCCGCCCCGCGCGGTGGTGACCGGCGCCCGGTTCCGGCTGGTGTCGGACGATCCGGCCCGCATCCGCGCCCGACTAGACAACCTGCGGGCCTGGCGGCGCGCCACCCAGCCGCTGCGCGAACGCAACTGTGGGTCGGTGTTCACCAACCCAGACGGCGACTCGGCCGGTCGGCTGGTGGAGGCGGCCGGGTGCAAGGGCCGGCGGCGCGGTGGTGCCCGGGTCTCGGACAAGCACGCCAACTTCATCGTGGTGTCCCCGGGCACCGGCGCCCAAGATGTCCTGGACCTGATCACGCAGGTGCGGGCAGCGGTGGCCGCCAACGGCGGTCCGTGGTTGGTCCCCGAAGTCCGAGTCGTCGGCCGGTTCGCCGCCCAACCCGCGGCGTCGGTGCGGGCTTCGGCCCGGTGAGCGATCCGGTGAGCAGCGTGCGCTTCCGACGGGGCCGACAGTGGGGTCCCCGACGAAGCCGGGTGCTGGCCGTCGCGGTGGTCGCGGCGGTGCTCACCATCGGCTGGCTGCTGACCTTTGCACCGCTGCTGGCGGTACGCCGGGTCGAGGTCGCCGGCGCGCGGCAGGTCTCGCCAGCGCAGGTGCGGGCCGCGGCGGCCGTGCGGACCGGTGTGCCGCTGCTGCGGGTGGACACCGCGGGCGTTCGCCGCCGGGTCGGCGAGCTGCCGCCGGTGGCCGCCGTTGCTGTCCAGCGGCGTTGGCCGGCCACGCTGCGGTTGCGGGTCACCGAGCGCCAGCCGGCGGCGGTGCTGGTGCTACCGGGGGGCGGCGTGGCGCTGGTGGACCGCATCGGCGTGGTCTTCGGTTCGGCGCCAGCCGCGCCACCCGGCGTACCGGTCCTCGATGTTGCCGCCGCCGACCCGCACGACCCCGTGACGGCCGCGGCGCTGACCGTGGTCGGTGAACTTCCTCGTGAGCTGGCGGGGCAGGTCCGGACGGTGGCTGCACCGTCGCCGACAGCGGTGTCGTTGACCTTGCGCGGTGGTGCCGTGGTCGCCTGGGGGGACACCCGAGACGCCGGGAGAAAGTCTGCGGCCCTGCAGGCGCTGCTGAAGCTGCGGCCGGTCTCGCGCTACGACGTCAGCACGCCGGACGTGGTCACCACCCGCTGAGGCGGCGTCGAGCGACGCGACGCCGGCAATCTGTGCTGACGCGCCGGCGGTCTCGGTCGCTGGCGAACTCTCGAAGCCGGCGGCCGCGTCGACCAATACGCAGGCAGTGGTGGCCAGTAACCAATACCCACGCGGCTTCCAGCGGTCTTCATATGTCCGCGACACGCCGTACGACGGAGCACTGAGTGCACCACGATCGCGGCAGCGCAGCCTCGACGGCAGGCCCGCGACGAAGGGCCCGCGACGAACAGGCCCGCGACGAACAGGCCCGCGACGAACAGGCCCGCGACGAAGGGGCCGCGACGAAGGGCCCGCGACGAACTTCCGGGCGGCAGCCAGTCACCCCA
>JGI20177J14857_1000223_pt1 | contig 17461 bp, 20 predicted proteins | sample NGESurdeep072012_6_FD_14857 | JGI IMG/M metagenome (IMG submission 14857) | reverse complement strand
CCGCGGGGCGGCCAATCGGTTGGCGGACGAACGGATCAGTTCTTCTTCGTCTCGGCCGGCGCGGCCTGCGGGTTTGCCTTCAGGTAATCCTGATAGGTCTGGCCGGCATAGTTCGCCGGGCCCTGCTCGGCTTGCGCCTGATCGCTGCCGGCGACCGGCGCGCTTGCCATTTCCTTGGTGCACAGATCCTGGAACACCACGATGCCCTCCGGCGTGTAGTTCTTGGTCAGGCAGGTGCACGGGCCGGGCTCGATCGCGCGCACGGCGTAGCCAACCGGCCGCACATAGACGTGCTCGCGGTAGTGCTTCCAGTAGACCTGGTGGTGGAAATGCGGGTGACCGTTCGGATGGCCGTTTGGGTGACCATTCGGGTGGCCGCCGGGGCCGCGCACCATGGCATTGGCACCGGAGACGAGCGACGCCGCGGCAAGCGCACCGATGGCGAGGCTGAGGATGAACTTGCGGGTCATGGCTATTCTCCAAATCTGAGGTTGCGATAGCCATTGGTCGGCCGCCGCCGCAAAAGGTTCACGGCCCGCGCGCGCCGCCGCCCGTTTGACAATCCGGGTCCGGGGTTTAACGTTTGCGCACAAGTATTTAGCCCCCGGACGCTAGGCGATTTGCCGCATGAAGCCAGCGCCGTTCACCCGCAACGCGCCGCGCACGCTCGACGAGGCGCTCGGCCGCCCCGGCGCGATGACGCGATTGCCGGTCTCGCCGCAGCGGCTGAAGGCGCTCATGGCGGCGGGCTGATGGCGCCCGATCAGCCGCGTGCCGCCGGATCGAATTTAGGCCGGTAGCCGTCTTTCGTGGATTCAATGTAACCGGCGAACGGCGCTCCGACGTGACCGGGCATCACCAGCGCACCGCTGGACGCACAATAGTCGAGCACCTTGCGCCGGCTGACGCGCGCCTGCGTCGCATCGGAATTTTTCGGGAAATTCCAATCGGGATAATAGACCTGCAGCAGATGGTGCCAGACGTCGCCGATGAAGACCCCGCGTGCGCCTTTGCTTTCGAGCTTGAAAAACACGTGACCGGGCGAATGGCCGGGCGCCGAGTCGATCTCGATGAAATCGTTGAGCCGGTAGGGCCCGCCGCTGACCAAGTCGGCGTTGCCGTATTCGAGAATCGGCACCACGCATTCGCGGAACGTGCCCAGTTCCGCCGGCCCTTCCTTCGGATCGGCATCGACCTTCGAGAAATAGTCGACGTCGGGCTTGGAGAAAACGTAGCGCGCATTGGGAAAGGTCGGTACCCATTTGCCGTCGCGCTGTTGCGTATTCCAGCCGACGTGATCGTGATGCAGGTGGGTGCACATCACCAGATCGATGTCCTGCGGCCGCGCGCCGGCCGCGGCCAGCCGTTCCAGATAGGGCTCGTTGAGCCTATGCCAGAACGGACGACCCGGCTTGTCCTTGTTGTTCCCACAACATGAGTCGATGAGGATCGTCTTGCCGCCGACCTTCAACAGCCAGCTGTGGACGGAGAGCCTGATGCGGCCGCTCTCGGCCTCGTAGTGATGCGGCGCCAGCCAGTGCCGATGCTCGGAAAATTGCGCATCCGTCATCTCGGTGAAAACATCGCGCAACTTGTAACTGGGGACGTTCGTCTCCTCGACGCGCGTGATGGTGGCCTCGCCCACTTTGAACACCGGCATCTCCATGCGAAATCATGCGGTAGCCATAGGCGCTACCGGTAAAGACATTCTATTGGCCATTAAAAACTTAGGCCAGCTTCTTCAACAGCCGTGTCACCGTCCGCTGCTCATCCCCGCTGAACGCCGCAAACGTTGTGGCAGTGATCTCGGCGGCGAGCCCCTCGATCATGCGCGTGGTGAAGATCGAGGTGTGGCGTTGCAGGGCGACGCGCAACATAAATCCGACCTGATCGTCGAGCACATAGCGTCCGTGCCCGGCCGCAACCGCCGCGGGCGTCACGACATTCAATTTTTCACGCCGCATCGCCGGCCCGTTCCTCTACAACCGCGTGCAACCGAAATCCCAGCGGGTGAGAAATCATGAACGGGATTGCGCCATGACGAAAGGCCTAACTTTGCCTAGACATTGAAAATGCAGGGATTCCTGGCGGCGACGATCTTACACCGTCAAATAGGCTCTTTGCACGTCAAGGTTGGTATCGAGTTGTGCTATCGAGCCCTGCCAACGAATCTGGCCCTTCTCGAGCACATAGACTCGGTCGGACACCAGGCGCGCGAAATGGATGTTCTGCTCCGAGAGCAGGATCGACAGTCCCTCCTTTTTGAGTTCGACGATGGTGTTGGCCATCTGCTCCACGATCAGCGGCGCCACGCCTTCCGAGGGCTCGTCGAGCAGCACCAGCAGCGGATTGCCCATCAGCGTGCGCGCCACCGTGAGCATCTGCTGCTCGCCGCCGCTCATGCCTCCGCCCAGTCGGTTCGGCATCTCGCCGAGATTTGGAAACAGCGCGAACAGTTTTTCCGGCGTCAAGGACGGAGCCGGCGCGCCATCGGCAAAGTGACGCGGCGGCTGGCGGCCGATGTCGAGATTTTCCATGACGGTCAAGTCGGAAAAGATGCGGCGGTCCTCCGGCGTGTAGCCGAGGCCGCGCCGCGCGATCTCGAACGGCTTCAGGTGAGAAATATCGCCGCCGTGGAAACGCACCCTGCCCTGCCGCTCGACGATAAGGCCCATGACCGCTTTTAGGGTGGTGGACTTGCCGGCGCCGTTGCGGCCCATCAGCGCCACCACCTCACCGCGGCCGACCTCGAAGGAGAGGTCGTAAAGAATGCGCGCCGCGCCGTACCAGGCGCTTAAGGACTCGACCGCGAGCATGGCGTCACTCATGACGCGGCTCCTTGTGGCGCAGGTCCTTGGGTGAAGGTCTTGCCGGTGCCGAAATAGACCTCACGCACCTGGGCATTGTCGCGGATCGATACGGCGTCGCCGTCGGCGATCAGCCGGCCGCGCGCCAGCACGATGATGCGGTCGGCGAAGGCGAACACCACGTCCATCGAATGTTCGGTGAACAGCACCGAGATTTTGCGTTCGACCACCAGCCGCTTCACAAGGGCGATGAGTTCATGCCGTTCGCGCGCGCCCATGCCGGCGGTCGGCTCGTCCATCAGCAACAGGCGCGGCTCGTTGGCGAGCGCAATGGCGAGTTCGACGCGCTTGACGTCGCCATAGGCAAGCTCGCGGCTCGGCCGGTCGGCGGCCTCGCGCATGCCGACCTGATCGAGCAGGTCGAGTGCGCGCTCGCGATGCAACTCGGCGGCCGCGCGCCAGAGCCGATAGATTTCGCCGGCGTGCGAGATCAGCGCCATCTGCACGTTTTCGGCGACCGTCATCGAGCCGAACGTGGCGGCGACCTGAAAGGTACGGCCGACGCCGAGCCGCCAGATCGCGCGCGGCGCCAGCCCGGCGATGTTCTTGCCTCGCAGCAGAATCTCGCCGGAATCCGACGCAAGCTGGCCGTTGATGATGTTGAAGCAGGTGGTTTTGCCGGCGCCGTTCGGCCCGATCATGGCGAGGAATTCGCCGCGCTCGACCTTGAAGCTGACGTCATTGACCGCGCGCACACCGCCGAAGTCCTTGGACAGGGAACGGACCGCGAGCACGCTCATGATGCGCCCTCTAATTTTTCGATCTTGCCCTTGCGCCAGAGCGTCGCGAAGCCGCCGACGATGCCCTGCGGAAACGCCAGCACCAGCAGCAGGATGATGGCGCCGAGCAGCGCGCGCCAATATTCGGTCTGCCGCATCACGGTATCCTGCAACGTGGCAAACACAGACGCGCCGACGATCGGTCCGGTCAGCGTCTGAATGCCGCCGAGCAGCACCATGACGAGGCCGTCGATGGAGCGACCAACGCCGATGGTCTCCGGCGAGATCGAGCCCTTGGCAAAGGCGAACAGCCCGCCGGCCACGCCGCAGACGGCGCCGGCAATGGCGAAGCCGAGCCAATGCACGCGCTTGACGTCGATGCCGATGGCCTCGGCGCGCAGCGCGGAATCTCGGCCGGCGCGCATGGCATAGCCGAACGGCGCGAACAAAAACCGCCGCAGCAGCAACACGCCTGTCACCGCCAGCGCCAACGTAAGCAGGAAATAGACCCACGCCTTGTCGAATGGCGGCGGCGGCCACACGCCGATCACGCCGTTCGAGCCGCCGGTGAAACCTTCCCACTGGAACACTGCCGCCCAGACAATTTGCGCGAAAGCCAAGGTGAGCATGGCGAGATAGACGCCGGACAGCCGCACCGCAAACCAGCCGAACAGCAACGCGCCGGCGAGCGCGACCAAAGGCGCCGCGGCGAGTGCCCATCCCATCGGAAGGCTGAGCCATTTCACCAGCAGCGCCGCGCCATAGGCGCCGAGCCCGAAATAGGCGGCATGGCCGAACGAGTGCATGCCGCCCGGCCCCATGATGAAATGCAGCGAGGTGGCAAAGATCACCGCGATCAGTACGTCGATGCCGAGGATCAAGAGATATGGCGAGTTCTGCGCCAGCAGCGGCAGGCACAACAGCAGCGCCAGCACCGCGATGCCGAGCGCCTTCAGCGCCGGCGTAGCCGGGCGGAGCGGGTCCTCCGGCTCGGCGATCGAGCGCACCACGGCTTGCGCGCGGCCGAGCAACCCGTAAGGGCGCGCGATCAGCACCACCGCCATCACCAGGAATTCGGCGACCAGCGTCAGCTTGGAGAAATTCACGCTGACGAAACCGAAATCCACTACGCCGATGCCGATGCAAATGGCTTTGACTTCGGCGATGATGACGGCGGCGAGATAGGCCCCGCTGATCGAGCCCATGCCGCCCACCACCACCACCACGAAGGCGTCGCTGATCGCCACCAGGTCGGTGGCGAGATTGGCCGGCTCGCGCGCGACTTGCAGCGCACCGCCGAACCCGGCGAGCGCCGCGCCGAGCGCAAATACGGCGGTGAACAGCATCGCCTGATTGACACCGAGCGCGCCGACCATCTCGCGGTCCTGCGTCGCCGCCCGCACCAGCCGGCCGAAGCGCGTTCGCGCCAGCGCGAAATGCAAGGCCAGCAACACCAGCGGACCGATGAAAATCAGGAATAGATCGTAGCTCGGCAATTGGCGGCCGAGCACTTCGATCGCGCCGCGCAAGCCGGGCGCGCGCGGCCCGAGCAGATCCTCCGGGCCCCACAGCCAGAGCGCGACGTCGTTGATCACCAGCACCAGCGCGAAGGTGGCGAGCAGCTGGAACCATTCGGGCGCGCGGTAGATGCGCCGCAGCAGCATGACCTCGATGAGCGCGCCGATGGCGCCCATCACCAGCGCGGTGGCGACGATGCCGCCCCAGAATCCGAGCGCGCCGCCGATCTTGGTGGCAAACGAATAGGCGATGTAAATCCCCAGCATATATAGGGACCCGTGCGCGATATTTACGATGCGGGTAACGCCGAAAATAAGCGACAGGCCGACGGCGACGAAAAACAGTCCGGAGGCGGTGGACAGCCCGTTGAGCGCCTGAAACAGGAATGAGCTGAAAGTCATGAGAAGATCACCTCTCCCCGCGATACGGGGAGAGGTTAGCTAAGCACATAAGGACCGCTTTTAGTCCCCCGCCGGGCGCAGCTTTTTGACCTCGGCATCGGACGGCAACACCGAGGCGCCGTCGACATATTTGAAGTCGACCATGGTGCCCTTGCCGCCTTCCAGCGCGAGCTTGCCGACATAGGCGCCCATGGTGGCCTGATGGTCGCTCGCCCGGTAGGAGAACGGCCCGAATGGGCTGTCGACCTTGAGGCCCTTGAACGCTTCCACCAGCTTCTCGGTGTCGGTCGACTTTGCCTTGACGATGCCGGCGGCCAGCGACTTGATGGTCACGTAGCCGACAATCGAGCCGAGCCGCGGATAGTCGTTGTATTTCTTCTGATAGGCGGCGACGAAGGCCTGGTGCTCCTTGGTCTTGATCTTGTCCCAGGGATAGCCGGTGACGACCCAGCCGACCGGCGCCTCGTCCTTGAGCGGGTCGAGATATTCCGGCTCGCCCGAGAGCAGGCTGACCACGGTGCGGTTCTTGAACACGCCGCGGGTGTTGCCCTCGCGCACGAACTTGGTGAGGTCAGCGCCGAACAGCACGTTGAAGATCGCGTCCGGCTTGGCGTCGTCGATCGCCTGCGCGACAGGGCCGGCATCGATCTTTCCGAGCGGCGGCGCCTGCTCGGTGACGAACTCGACGTCGGGCTGCGCCTTCTTCAGTAGCGCCTTGAAGCTCTCGGCCGCCGACTGTCCGTATTCGTAGTTCGGAAAGACGAGGGCCCATTTCTTTTTCTTGGCCGCGATTGCCGCCGGCATCAGCATGGCGACCTGCATGTAAGTCGAGGGGCGCAGGCGGAAGGTGTATTTGTTGCCGTTCTGCCAGACGATCTTGTCGGTAAGCGGCTCAGCGGCAAGGAAGAAGACTTTTTTCTGGCCGGCAAAGTTGGCGACCGCCAGGCCGACGTTCGAGAGGAAGGTGCCCGCGATCACCGCGACATTCTCGCGCGTCACCAGCTCCTCGGCCACGCGCACCGCTTCGCCCGGATTGGTGCCGTCGTCGCGCGAGATCACTTCCAGCTTCTTGCCGAGCACACCGCCTTTGGCGTTGATCTCCTCGATCGCCAGATCCATGCCCTTTTTATAGGGATCGAGGAAGGCCGGCACCGCTTTATAGCTGTTGAGCTCACCGATCTTGATGGTGTCCTGTGCCGCTGCCGGCGTGGCGAGGCAAATAGCGAGATTTGCGGCGACGGCGAGCGCGAGATAGAACGCGTGACGCGTGGTCATAATGAGGTGGCTCCATGCGAGAAATCTTGTTCAGTACAAAGTGTCGGGCTGTAGCCGCAAGCTTGTCAAGCAAAGCAGCCCGCAAGGAATGCGTCTCTGTCGTGCATTTTCAACCTTTCGGCCGGTCGCGGAAGCGATCCATCAGCGGCTTGTCCTGGCCGCCGTCGATCTCGATCATGGTGCCGTTGACCATCATCATTATCGGCGACGCCAGCATGACGACGAGATTGGCCACCTCCTCCACCTCGGCGATGCGGCCCATGGGAATCGAGGCCGGCGCCAGCCTGTCGGCTTCTGCGCGCGGGATTTTCATGTCGCGCGCCATAGCGTCCACCAGCCCGGCCCAGCGCTCGGTGCTCACCGGCCCGGGATTGACCGCGACGAAGCTGATATTGTCGCGGCCGTATTGTCCGGCCAGCGACATTGTGAGGTTCTGCCCCGCCGCATTGGCGGCGCCCGGGCAGGTTTCCCAATAGGACGGCTTCACGCCGTCATTGCCGATCAGGTTCACCACGCGGCCGCCGCCTTGGCGGACCATGATCGGCAGCACGTAGCGCAGGCAACGCACATAGCCCATGAATTTAAGTTGAAGCCCCTTCTCCCAATCGTCCTCGGTCAAATGCTCGATCACGCCGCCGGCCGCCGAGCCGGCATTGTTGACCATGATATCGACGCGGCCGAGCGCCTTGTGGGCCTGCTCGATGAAGTTCCTGGCGTCGGCATCCTTCCGCAGATCGACGCCATATCTCCCTTACGGTTGTCGGTCGCGTGCATGGCGCCGTCGAAATGGGTGCCGACATGCAGCGCGGTGTCGATGTGCTACGCCATGATCATCTGGGTCTGTAAATTCTGCGCGTAATACATCTTGTTGCCGGCGTAGCCGACCCAGCCGGGGGTGTGCACGTTCATGACATGGGAGAGATCAACGATTTTCATTGCCTAATCCAATTCTGAGATTTGCTTTAGTTTACTCGATCATATCAACGCACACGCCTGCAAGGGTGCCGCAACGTTGCCGCGGCCAACGGTTCGGTGCCATACTTTCAAGGCCATTGCCGCTGTCGGGGGGCGGTGGAGGGAGGACAACGTGCGTACAGTTCTGGCCTTGATATCCGCAGGTCTGCTTTACGTGTCCGCCGCATCCGCGCAGGACGACGCGGCCAACTATCCCAACAGGCCGATCAGGATCATCGTCTGCGTTCCGGCCGGCGGCGGCGTCGATACCGTCACGCGCATCGTCGCCAATGGCTTGCAGCAGCGCCTCGGCCAGCCGGTGGTGGTGGAGAACCGCGCCGGCGCCGCCGGCAATATCGGCGCGGAGGCCGTGTTCACCGCCGATCCGGACGGTTACACGCTGCTCGCCGCGCAGCCGTCTCCGCTCACGGTCAATCCGCTGCTCTACAAAGACATCCCCTTCGATCCCACCAAGTTCGAGCCGGTGGCGATCATGACCACGGTCGCCAATGTGCTGCTGGTGCGGCCGGACTTTCCCGCCAAGACCGCGCAGGAATTCATCGCCTATGCCAAGGCCAATCCGGGCAAGATCAACTATGCCTCGCAGGGGATCGGCACGACCTCGCATCTGACCGCGGCGCTATTTGAAAAGGTGACCGGCACCAAGCTGGTGCATGTGCCCTACAAGGGCACCGCGCCGGCGCTCACCGACATTATCGCGAGCCATGTGGACTTCATTTTCATGGAGCTCGCTTCCGCGATCAAACTGCACCAAGGCGGCAAGGCGCGCATTCTTGCAGTGGCGACGTCGGCGCGTATTGCAAACCTACCCGACATCCCGACGCTCGACGAGGCCGGCGTGAAGGGATTCGAGTCCGCCACCTGGAATGCCATCGCCGCGCCGCCGAAGACCCCGCCGGCGATCGTCGCCAAACTCAACAAAGCGATCAACGACGTGCTCAAGAGCCCGGAGGCGCAGGATCACTTCAGCAAGATCAACCTCGCCGCCGCCGGCGGCACGTCCGCCGAAGCGAAGGCCTTCATTACGAAGGAAACGCAGGTCTGGGGCGAGGTGATCAAAGAGGCGAACGTCCCGGCGCACTGAGGCGCCAGCGGCGCGGGTTGCGCGTCAACGCGACGGCGTGACATTCTACTCGTCCTGAAAGTCGAGGATTTGTCATGGCCGGTCCGATGATCCCCAAAGAACGCAGCGACTATTCGGCGATCGTCGATCGGCCGCCGCTCAAGCTGCCGGGCAANGCCCGCATCGTGTTCTGGACCACCGTCAATTACGAGGTNTGGGACATCGGCAAGCCGATGGCGCGCCAACTGCTGCCCGCGCCGACCGGCGTGCCGCTGATGCCCGACGTGGTGCATTGGGCGTTCCACGAATACGGCATGCGCGTCGGCTGCTGGCGCTTCTTCGAGCTGTTCAAGCGGCTCGGCATCAAACCGACGCTCGCCGCCAATGCGCGCATCTGCGAGGAATACCCGCGGGTCGCAAAGCAAGCCCTCGACGACGGCTGGGAATTCATGGGCCACGCCTACGAACAAGGCCCGATCCACAAGGAGGCCGATCAGGCCGGCATGATCAACCGCACCATGGACATCATGCAGAAGTTCACCGGCAAGCGGCCGGTCGGCTGGCTCGGTCCCGGCCTGACGCAGACGCTGGAGACGCCCGACCTGCTCGCCGCCGCCGGCGTGAAATATGTCGGCGACTGGGTCTATGACGACGAGCCGACCGTGATCCGCACCGCCAAGGGCCCGCTGGTCACCCTGCCCTATAGCATCGAGCTCAACGACATCCCGATGATGCTGATCCAGCATCACGAGAGCGACTACCTGCTCAAGCGCACCATCGATCAGTTCGACCGGCTCTACTCCGAGAGCGAAAAGCGCGCCAAGTTCTGCGCGCTGGCGATCCACCCCTACATCAGCGGCCAGCCGCACCGCATCAAATATCTCGAGGCGATCTACGACTACGTGAACAAGCACGACGGCGTGCTGCACTGGAACGGCGAGCAGATTCTCGACTGGTACCGGAGCATTGCCAAAATCTAGCCTGCCGCTTAGCCTTAAGCGGCTGCCAAAAAAAATAACAAGCCCCACTCGGGAGGAAACACCATGCGTTTCAAGGCGTTTCTAAGCGCGCTGGCGGGTATCGCCGCGCTGCTCGGCCTGCTGGCGCCGGCCATCGCGCAAGTGCCGGAAATCCGCCTCGCCAAACAATATTCCATGGGCTATCTGCAGCTCAACGTGATCGAGCATCAGAAGCTCATCGAAAAGCACGCCAAATTGCTCGGCATTCCCGAAGTGAAAGTGACTTGGGAATTGTTCAATGGACCGGCGGCGGTCAACGACGCGCTGTTGTCGGGAAATATCGACATCGCTTCGGGCGGCGTGCCGGGCCTGCTGGTGCTGTGGGCGAAGACCAAAGGAACGCCGCAGGAAGTGCGCGGCGTATCGGCACTGAGCTCGCAACCGTTCCTGCTCAACAGCCGCAATCCGGACGTCAAGACCATCAAGGATTTCAAGGAGAGCGATCGTATCGCCGTGCCGGCGGTGAAGGTTTCCGTGCAGGCGATCATGCTGCAGATGGCAGCCGCCAAAGCATACGGCGAAAAGGAATTCGCCAAGTTCGACGTGCAGACCGTGTCGCTGTCGCCGCCGGACGCCACCATCGCGCTGATGGGCGGGAAATCGGAAATCAACGCCGCGTTCAGCGTGCCGCCGTTCCAATACCAGCAATTGGAGCAGCCCGGCGTGCACACCGTGCTCAATTCGTTCGACGTCATGGGCGGTTCGCACTCCTTCACCGTGGCGTGGACCTCGGCAAAATTCCGCGACAAGAACCCGGTGCTTTACAAGGCGCTGATCGCGGCGCTCAAGGAAGCCACCGACATCGTGAACAAAGACAAGGCTGCCGCCAGCGCGCTGTGGATCGAAGATTCCAAATCCAAGCTGCTACCCGACATGGTGGCCAAGATCGTCGCCGGTCCGCAGGTGCGATGGACGCTGACGCCGGAGGCCACCATGAAGTTCGCGGACTTCATGGCGAGCGTCGGCACCTTGAAGGTGAAAGCAGCCTCCTGGAAGGATTACTTCTTTCCCGAGGTTTACGATCTCAACGGAAGCTGATTGCCATGAACTTTCCCAAGCCCGCCGTCGGCATGCTGCCGAACGATCGTCTCGATTATTCCGCGATCCCTTCGCGCCAGCCGCTCAAGTTGCCGAAGGGCGCGCGCATGGCGGTGTGGACGATCACCAATGTCGAAGACTGGGACCCGACCCAAACCATGCCGCGCACCGTGTTGACGCCGCCGGCCGGCGGCTCGCCGATGCCCGACATTCCGAACTGGTGCTGGCACGAATACGGCAATCGCGTCGGCTTCTGGCGCCTGCTGAAAGTCTATGACGAGTTCAAGATTCCCGGCGTGATGAACATCAATGGCGTGGCGGTCGAAGCCTATCCCGAGATCGTGCAAGCTTGCGTCGAGCGCAACTGGGAATTCGTCGGCCACGGCTATACCCAGCGCAACATGCAGAAGGTGGAGAACGAGCGCGCCGATATCCGCAAATGCGTCGAGGTCCTAGAAAAGGCCACCGGCAAACGCCCGCGCGGCTGGCTCGGGCCCGGCCTGACCGAAACCTGGGAGACGCCGGATATCCTCGCCGAGGAAGGCTACGACTATGTCGCCGACTGGGTGCTCGACGATCAGCCGGTCTGGATGAAGACGCGCGGCAAGCCAATCCTCAACATCCCCTATACCCAGGAATGCAATGACGTCGCCATGATGCTGATCCAGCACCACAAGGCCTCGGAATTCTACGAGCGCGCGATGGACCAGTTCGAGCAGATCTACAAGGATGCCAAGGGCTCGGCCCGGGTGATGGCGATTTCGGTGCACCCCTACATCATGGGGGCGCCGCACCGGGTCAAATATTTCCGCAAGATCTTCGAGAAGATCCGCAAGAAGAAGGATGTCCTGTTCTGGACCGGCGCGCAGATCGCGGATTGGTTCGCCAAGGCCGGCCCCAAGCCGTGAATAACGGCGCTTCGGGCCTTGGTTTCACGCCGCCGGTGGACTATTCGTTACCCCATGACCCCAGGCGCGGAATTCCTCGACAAAAAGACCATCGCCGAATTGACGGCAAAGATGTATCTCGACGTCGGCGCCGTCCGCTTTATGCAGGACAAGCCGTTCATCTTCACGTCGGGCTGGGCCAGCCCGGTCTATAACGACTCGCGCTGGCTGATCTCGTTCCCCGACGTGCGCTCGACCATGATGGATTTCGCGGTGGCGACCATCGGGCGCGACATCGGCCGCAACAACATCGACGCGGTGGCGGGCGGCGAGACCGCCGGCATCCCGTTCGCCGCCTGGGTGGCGGACCGCCTGCACTTGCCGATGCAATATGTGCGCAAGAAGGCCAAGGGCTTCGGCCGCAATGCGCAGATCGAAGGCCAGTTGATCCCCGGTCAGCGCGTGCTGCTGGTGGAAGACCTCGCCACCGACGGCCGCAGCAAGGTGAATTTCGTCAAGGCGATCCGCGACGCCGGCGGCATCTGCGAGCACTGTTTCGTCATTTTCTTCTACGACATCTATCCCGAGGGCAAAAAAATTCTTGCCGATCTCGGCGTCACGCTGCACGCGCTCACCACCTGGTGGGATGTGCTTAGCGTCGCCAAGGCGAGTGGGAAATTCGATACCAAGATGCTGGCCGAGGTCGAAAAATTTATGAACGACCCGGCCGGCTGGTCGAAGGCGCATGGCGGAGTGGCGACCGCGGCGGAGTGAGTATGCGCTAGGATTGCCCAGATAGTTTCCGCTGCAAACGCGTCACCGCCAGATCGAGCGCCGAGAGAAACCGCGAAATATCCTGACGGCTCAAGGGTGGCGGACCGCGCGTGGTCGCGCCGGCGCTGCGTAAATCCGTCAGCAGGTCGCGCGTGGCCAGCGCCATGCCGATCGAATCGTCGGTGAAGGGTTTGCCGGTCGGACCAATCACTGCCGCCCCCTTGCGCACGCAACGGCCCGCCAGCGGAACGTCGGCGGTGATGACGATATCGCTGGCGCCGGCACGTTCGACGATCCAGTCATCGGCGATATCGGGGCCTTCCGCGACAATGATTCGCTCGATCAGCTCGCTGCGCGGAACCGCCATGAAGGCGTTGGCCACCACATAGACATGAAGCGCATAGCGCTCCGCCACCCGATAGATTTCAGGTTTCACCGGACAGGCATCGGCATCGACGAAGATGCGTATCGCGGACTTTTCCGGCTCTTCCATGACCTGCGCCGTCGTGCTCCAATCGAACAAATTCAGGGAGGCATCAATGGCCAAGGCACGCAAGAAAGTCCAGGCAAGACGAAGATCAGCAAGCCGCAAACCGGCCGGCCGGAAAGCATCCGCGCGGCGCACCGCGAAAGCAAAGGTCAAGGCGCGAACCAAGACGCGGCCGAAGCACAAATTCACCGTCAGCCATCACCGCGAGCAAGATTTCGACCAGGGCCTGCGCTCTTACGCCAAATACCGCGATCTCGGGATCGCGCCGGCGACCGGCGGCATGGTGCAGGCGCACGTCATTCGCTTCATCCCGCCGTTCAAGCCGGAAGACGTGTCGACGCCGCATTATCACGACGTCGAGTTTCAGATGATCTACGTGCTCAAGGGCTGGATCAAAAGCGAATTCGAGGGCGAAGGCGTGCACACGTTCAACGCCGGCTCCTGCTGGATTCAGCCGCCGAAGATCAAGCACGCCGTGGTCGACTATTCCGACGATTGCGAATTGCTCGAGATCGTGCTGCCGGCAGATTTCGAGACGGTGACGCTGGCTTAAACGAGCCGCATCAGCAGTAGGCCACCGGTCACGATCGCGAAGATGACGGCACTGGTGCCGAGCACGGTGGTGATGTGCCGCCAGCCGAGCCCGACGATGGTCTTGATCGAGGTGCCTAAGCCGAGCGCGCCGATCGCCAGCAGCAGCCCCCAGGTCGAGGCTTCCACCAGCACGCTCTTGATCGGTGCGTAGGCCGGCAGCAGCACCGGCATCAATGGAACCGCGCTGTTCAACGCGCACAGCACCAGGAACACGATGGCGAACACCGGCACCGGCACCCGCGCCTCGCCGTGCTTTTGCCCGATGCGGGTGAAATACCAGCCCACGCCCAGCACCACCGGCAGCAGCAAGAATACTCGGAACAGCTTGACGATCACCGCCGTGTTGCCGACCGGCACCGAGACCGCGTAGCCGGCGCCGACCACCTGGGCGACGTCGTGAATGGTGCCGCCCAACATTACGCCGGTCGTCTGCGTATCGAAGCCGAGCAGGATGCAAAGCGGCGGATAGACCAGCATGGCCAGCGTGGCGAGCGCATTGACCGCCACCACGACGAAGGCGATGTCCGGCTGCTTGCCGGGATAGTCCGGCACCACGGTGGACACCGCCAGCGTCGCCGAGGCGCCGCACACCGCCGTGCCGACGCCGACCAGCGCGCCGAAGCCCGGCCCGCGTCCATACCAACGCGCGAAAATGAACCCGGACACCAGCGTCGCCAGCATCGAAACCACGATCAAGACGGCGGTCTCCGGGCCGAGCGCCGCGATATCGGCAAGTCCGACGCGCAGGCCCAAGAGCGCCACCGCCCAGCGCAGCGCCGTGCGCACGCAGAACGCCATGCCGGGCTGCATTGCCGACCGTGCGGCGAGCGGATTGAGCGCGATGCCGACCACCAGCGCGATCACCATGTTCGGGATCGGCGCTACATGCGCGACGAAAGGCACGGCGACATAGCCAATGGCTGCGACGAGGGCCGATAGGGCCACGCCCGGCGCATATTCGACGGCCAGGGCCATGGATGGCAGCGCGCTTTGCGAATTTTCGGCAGTCACGCGATGTCCTTGATGCCGGCGGGCAGCAAGGAACGTATCGCGACTAACTGCACAGGGATACTGACAACCGGTTGATTATTTCTCGATATCGTCGTCCGACAGCACGCGCAACGCGGCGCCCTCGACGTCGCTGTATTGCCCGCTGCGCAAGGCCCACAGGAATCCGAACAGGCCGATCAGCCCCAGGCCCAGCGCCATTGGGATGAGATAGACCAATACATTCATGACCGTCCTCCCCGCCCACGCAGCGCATTCAGCGTCACCATGATCGACGAGCCGGACATCGCCAGCGCGGCGATCAGCGGCGTGACCGCGCCGGCAATGGCGACCGGCACCGCGATGGCATTATAGACCACCGCCAGCCAAAGATTTTGCTTCATCAACGCGCGCGCGCGGCGGGCGATCACGACAGCGTCCAGCACCGGCGCGAGCCGTTCGCCCAGGAACACCGCGTCGGCCTGCGCCTGCGTGACGTCGGCGGCGGCAATCGGCGACAGCGACACATGCGCGGTGGCGAGCGCCGGCGCGTCGTTCAAGCCATCGCCGACCATCAAGACGCGGCGGCCGTGAGCTTTGAGCGCTTCGATGAAAGCGATCTTGTCGGCCGGCTTCAAGCCACCTTGCCAGTTGACGATGCCGAGCGCGCAGGCGATCGGCTCCACTGCGTCTTCGCGATCGCCCGACAGGATGTGCAGATCGAGCCCAAGCCGGCCAAGCGCCTTTACCACCTCGACCGCGTCGGGCCGCAGCTTCTGGCTGATCGCAATGATTGCCGATTGCCCCCCATGGGCAAAATAAATGTGCGAGGCGCCCGGCTCNTGCGCGGCACCTTGCGCGACGCCGCAAAACTCCGCGCTGCCGAGCCGCGCTTCGGCGCCGCCGATCATGGCGCGCACGCCCTGCCCCGGCTCTTCGGTCGCGCCGTCGAACGGGGTGCGCGTCGCCGCTTCGCGCGCCAGTGCGACCGCCAACGGGTGCCGGCTCGACAACGCGAGACAGGACGCCTTCTGCAGCAAGCCGGAATCGATCGCGGCGGCATTGATCACGCGCGGCTCCGGTAGCGTGAGCGTGCCGGTCTTGTCGAAGATGACGGTGTCGGCTTCGCCCAGTCGCTCGATGGCATCGCCGGCATTCAAAATGACGCCGGCGCGGAACAACGCGCCCGAAGCCACCACCTGCACAGCCGGGATCGCCAGCGCCAGCGCACAGGGGCACGTGATAATGAGCACGGCGATGGCCGTCACCACCGCGTCGTGCACGGATGCGCCAGCCAGCAGCCAACCCACCAACGTCAGCGCCGCCGTCGCGTGCACCATCGGCGCATAGAAACGCGCGGCGCGGTCGGCGAGCCGCATGGTGTGGGACTTCGCGCTCGCCGCCTTTTCCAGCAGCCGCTCGATCTCGTCCAGCAGCGTGGCACGGTCGGCGGCAGTCACGCGCATGGTGAGCGCGCCGGAATAATTCATGCTGCCGGCATAGATAGTGGCGCCGGCCTCGACCTTGCGGCGCGCGGTTTCGCCGGTAATCAGGCTCTCGTCGAGCTCTGACACGCCGCCGAGCACGCTGCCGTCGGCCGGTACCCGCTCGCCCGGCCGCACCAGCAGCCGGTCGCCGGCACGAAGCGCCGCCACCGGCACGCTGACCAGTTCGTCGCCCATGAAACGGTGCGCGGTTTCAGCTTTCAATGCCGCCAGGTTGCCGACGACCGCCCGCGTCTTGCGGCGCATGGCGTGATCGAGCGCGCGCCCGACCAGCAGGAAGAACAGCAGCATGATGGCCGAATCGTAGTAAGCGTCCCTGGCGTGATGCGCGGTCTCGACCACCGACATGCCGAGCGCCAGGATCACGCCGAGCGAGATCGGCACGTCCATGTTGAGCGCGCGCGAGTGGAGCGCGCGCCACGCGCTGGCAAAGAAGGGCCGGCCGGCATAGGCCGCCGCCGGCAGCGCGATCAAGGCCGAGGCCCAATGGAAAAAATCGCGCGTCTCCGGCGTGATGTCGGTGCCATTGCCCGACCATACCGACACCGACAGCAGCATGATGTTCATGGCGGCGAAGCCGGCGACTGCAAGACAGCGCGTGAGGCGGCGCGCTTCGGCCGCCTCCTCCTGCTCGGCGCGTAAGGGCGCGAACGGATAGCCGTGATAGCCGGCATCCTCCAGCGTCTGCAGGATCTGCGCCGGCGCGATGGCGCCGTCGGTCCAATCCACGTGCAAACGCCGATTGGTGAAATTGAGCCGCGCCTCGGTCACCCCCGGCAGGCGTTTCACCGCGCTTTCGATGCGAGCGATGCAGGCGCCGCAGGCAATGCCTTCGACCGCGAGATCCATGCCGAGCGTGCCGTCGCCGGACGGCCTGGCAAAGAGCGAGAGATCGAGGGCTTCGCTCATGGTTATCTTTTCTGGCTTTCTTTTGGCTCTCTTTGCCGGCGCTATCGCAACGAAACGCGGCTGCGCGAGCGGAACACCCGCTGATCTCCGCGATAAAGATCGACGATCAATTCCCATTGCCCCGGCTGCGCCTCGGCCGCACCGTGAAAGACGCCGCCGGCCACGCTGCGAACCGCAATGACGCGATCGAGCCGATCATCGGCCGGATGCGCCAGTCGGGCATCGGCGGTGAGGCCTGAAAGCGGCGTCCCCTGCGCATCGCGTACGGTCACGTCGAGCACCGCAACGCCCGTGCCATCACGCGCGAGAGTGCCGCTCACCTGCCAATGCAGCTCATCCTGCCGCGCCACCAGGCCGACTTCCTGCTCGAATTGCAGGCCGGCCTTGTACGAGCTCAGCGTCTCGACACCGCCGAAGGTCGATATCGCGGCGCGCACCAG
>JGI20177J14857_1000211_pt1 | contig 17863 bp, 17 predicted proteins | sample NGESurdeep072012_6_FD_14857 | JGI IMG/M metagenome (IMG submission 14857) | reverse complement strand
AGTACTGGTGGACATCGGCGGCGACTCCTCGCTCTAGACGGAGGTTCGCCTGCAGTCCTACAAGATCAAGGGCCAAGTTCAACGGAGCGACACGCTACCGAATGTTCCTGGGTCTAATGACTTACCTGGATGTGAAAACTGAAGGGGACAGCAGCATGTCAGGAAAGCAGCGGTCGTGTTCAGGCGTATGAAACGAGGTGCTGTGGGACCCGCGTGATATGGCGAAAGCTGAATTGCCTGTAGCCTAATCTCCAGCGATGCAAAGTTCCATCCGCCGGAAAGACGTCCGTAACCGGTGGCCGGGTCCTGTGTTGGCATGGATCGTGGTTCGACACAACCTCCGGATACGGAGGGATGCCCAGTAAGGGCATATATGGAGATGAGTGGACCGCCTAACTCTCGCTAGATACGTACAACAAGGACGAACGTGGGATCACCTAAGGGCCGCGAGTCCTAGGGTGACGGAGGCCCCGCAGTAGTCGTGGGAGTCACGACCCACCAAGGAGGACGGGAAAGCCGTCCGCAGGGCCAAGGGGGCCAGGTGATCGGACACTTAAAGGCCGGGAGGTACGCGTAATGCAGAACGCCGAAACGGACTGAATGTCCATCTACATTCCGAAGAAGAATGGGAAACTCCGCCCGCTTGGCCTGCCGTCATGGTCGGACAAACTCGTCGGCGAGGTGATCCGACTCCTCCTGGAGGCGTATTGCGAGCCGCGGTTTTCCAAGCGGTCACACGGTTTCCGTCCCCGCCATGGTTGCCACACCGTTCTAAGCGAGGTGGCGAACACATGGAACGGGACTACCTGGTTTATCGAAGGAGACATTTTCGACTGTTTCGGGTCGCTTGACCATTCGGTCATGATCGAGACGATTGGTGAGAAGATCCACGATAACCGGTTCTTACGGCTGCTGCGTAACATGCTACAAGCCGGATACGTGGAGGATTGGGAATGGAACGCCACGTTCAGCGGCGCGCCGCAAGGTGGTGTGGCATCACCAATCCTATCCAATATCTATCTGGACAGACTGGACAAGTTCGTCGAGACAGTTCTCATTCCCGAATATTCCCGAGGCAAGGGTAGGGCCCGAAACCCTGCCTACCGAAAGGTCGAGTCGGCGCTGGCGGGGGCACGCACGCGTGGCGATCGCGTTGCGGCGCGTCAGCTACGCAGGCGGTTGCGTGACCTGCCCAGCCTGGATCCGCGAGATCCGGGCTACCGGCGGTTGCGCTACTCCCGTTACGCCGACGATCACTTGCTCGGGTTCACCGGACCGAAGGCAGAGGCCGAGGAGATAGAAGCTCGACTGGAGACGTTCCTACGTGAAGACCTCAGCCTGGAATTGTCACCGGACAGGACGCTGATCACCCACGCCCGCACAGGCGCGGCCAGCTTCCTCGGCTACGAGATCACCGTTCGGCACGACGAACACAAGCTCACCAATGGCCGTCGTTCGGTCAATGGGACCATCGGCTTGCGTGTGCCGGCAGCGGTGATCAAGGCCAAATGTGCCCCCGACACCAAACTCGGCAAACCCGAGTACCAACCCCGGCTGAAGGATCTCACCGACCGTGAGATCATCAGCATCTACGGGACCCGATATCGGGGGCTCGTCCAGTATTATCTGCTGGCCGGCGATGTCTACCGGCTATCTCGGCTGCATTGGGTCATGTTGACCTCGATGCCCAAGACGCTAGCAGCCAAGCACCGCTCGACGGTGACGAAGATGGCCGTCAAGTACGAGGCCACCCTCACTACACCTCACGGGCCCCGCAAGTGCTTTCAAGCCAGCATCGAACGAGAAGGCAAGAAACCACTGGTCGCCAGATTCGGCGGGATACCACTGAAGCGGCAGAAGAACGCGGTCCTCACCGACCGCCAACCCGTCCCGGTCACCGCCCCGCGCAAGGAGATCATCACACGGCTTCTTGCAGGACGGTGCGAGCTATGCGAGCGCAAGACCGACGTGGAAGCTCACCAAGTCCGCAAACTCGCCGACCTCGAAGAACTGGGACTGTCACTGCCGGACTGGGCACGAATCATGGCAAGACGCCGGCGCAAGACCCGCATGGTCTGCACCGGTTGCCATGCTTCCATCCACACCCGGCACCCAACCGCGTCATCCACGGAGTAATCACTGGAGAGCTGGATGATCGGAAACGATCACGTCCGGTTCGGCCCGGGGGCCACTGGAAAAGGGCCTGCTCAGCAGGCACCTCGCCAGTGGCCTACCGGCACCGCGGCCGCGGACAACAACCGAGACGTGACGCGCCCGAAATGACGGGTCTAATGTCGCGCGAGACCAAAGCAGCTCCTCTCCGGCTCCCGCTGCGCACAACGCACTGCCGCCGCCCCCGTAGTCATCGCTTTGCGGGGCGCTCAGCGCTCGGGCTCATCCCCGCGCCGTCCGCCTCAGATCGGGGCGTAGGTGCTGCCGGGGTGAGTGCCGGTCCGGAAACCGCCAGCCTTCGCGCGTCTGGTTTGCCAAGGTCTGGGGCGGAGCTCGTCGGGGGTTTCACGGTGCCGCTGTGCGCCTGACCTCACAAGTCTGCGGTGACGAGCGTTTACAGGGTGGGCGCCGATCGACGGTGGCTCGCTGACGCAGGATGGAGGTTGCAGGTGGTGCGAGGCAGTCAACGCGATGTCGGAGTACTGGGCCAGTTCGTGATGTTGGCCGTGGCCTGGGGTGCCAGTTCTTGCTCATCAAGATCGGGCTGGAGGGGTTGTCCCCACCGCAGGTCGTGCTGGGGCGGCTGCTGACCGGGTCAGCAGCTTTGGTGACTGCGTCCCTGGTCAGTGGCCAGCGACCGCCTCGTGAGCCGACGGTGTGGGCGCACCTTGCCATGATGTCCGTGCTACTGCATATGGCCCCGTTTCCGTTGTTCGCGTGGGCCGAGCAGCACGTCGCCTCGGGGCTGGCCAGCATCTATAACGCCACCACCCCGTTGATGACGACCCTCGTCGCGCGCCATTGTTGCCTTTCGCTTGGGTGTGTCTGATGTGATCGGCTGCTGGGCACCAGCCGGTGGAGCTGCAGGAGGCGTTCTTGCAGTTCGGTCTGGGTGTTGAAGAAGTCCCGCAGCCGCCGCCACAGGAGGCTCACGTCGCCGCCTCGGCGGCGACGGGCATGGACAGCCCGAGCTGGTTGATGCCGCTCATCGGCGATCCGGTCTCGTCCCCGTCGCTGGCGCCGGTGCGGCACCTGGGGCCTGTGGGGGTGGTGGCGGTGCGGTGGCCGAGGATGACGTAGAGCATGAACCCGACGCCGTTCGGTGACGCAGGGCTTTCACTCGTCCTTGGCTGACGGCGATCCTAGCAATCACGATCAGCCCTGGCTGGAGGACTTCACCCACTGGTCGGCCAACGAGGATGACCCCCACCTCCACGGATACCTACCACCACCCGCGGGCTGGCGACAGCACAGCGTCACCCGCAACCTGCGTAGCGTCGTTCGCAGCCCGGTAGGAGCGGCCGATGATGGCGCGCCCCACGAGCAGGACATTCTTCCGGTTCTCGCCGATGCGGCGCATCACATAGGGCCACCAGTCGCGGCCGAATGGCAAATAGACGCGGACGGAGATGCCTTGGCCCCGCAACTCCTGCTGCCAGGCTGGGCTGGGCGTACGCCGTAGAGCATCTCGAACTCGTACTCGTGGGACGACCAGTCGTTATGGCGCGCGACGGCGACGAGCTGCCGGGTGAGCGCATCGTCGTGTGTGGCAAAGACCGGGCGGAAGCCCGCCGCGCGTGCTTGCGGAGTGAGCATGGTCCGCCCGAGTTGAAGGTAGGCGGCGTCGATGGCCTCCCGGCCTTGATGGTCGTCTGCCACTCCCCGGGGAAACGCGCCCTTGACCAAGCGGACGCAGGTTGGCGTTCGGACGACCGTTTCGAGGTCGCGCTCGGTCCGGCGCAGACGGGCTTGCAGCGTGATGGCGGCGGGCAGACCGGCCGCCACGAGATAGCGGTGCAGCGCAAGCGTCGGCTCTACCAGGGAGAAGTCCTCCATGTCGAGCATGACAGTGGTGCGGTCGCCGCTTGCTCCGGCGGAAGCCGCCGCGCGCGCGACCCGCTCGGCGTTGTGGCGTGCGAGCTCCTCGCCGACAGGAAGCCGATCGCGGTCGGATCAACTGAGACGTGGATAAACTAGGGTGGCCTGGTGCCCATGACCGCACCAGCGCTCGGGCCGGCGAGCTATTTGGCCAGCGCCGGCGGTCGACATGGCACCTCGCGACCTGTGCGGCAGAACGAGCCGCCGGCGGCTCGAACCGTCGCACAACTTCGGCGCATGGCCGGTTCGGGCGTTTCTCGGGCCACTTCAAGCAACCTTCGCCCTGGCCACGATCTCCGGTAGCTTCTCGTCGTCCGCATGGTGGTTACGCCAGCCGAGGTAGCGGCGGATCATGCCGGCCTGCTCTTCGGGGCGAGGCGTGGTCGGTGCCGTCGAGGGCGCAGTAGCGCAGCGCCGGGAAATGCGCCGCGATCCGGGTGTCTAGCTAGCAGCGCGGTCATTGGGACACCGCAGCTAGATCGCGTGCGACCCTGCGAACAAGGCGATGCCCCTCGTGCTCAAGCCACCACTGAGCACCCGCCATGTTCGCCGACGGGCGGCCGCGGTCCTTCCTGGTGTGCAGGTGCGACGGCTGTTGTTCTGGCGCTACCTGCCGCGGTGGCGAAAGCCGATCAACCCGTATCGGTCTACGATCGTCGGCTGGGACGGGATTCAGATTCGGGCGCTTGTCGAGCGAATTTCAGGCTGCCTGGAGGTCGTGCCAGCCTTGGGGAGTCAGGGCATAGCCGCTGACCGCCTTGGAGGTGAGTAGGCGCTCAAGGGACGGCCGCAGCAGGCAGGCTAGCGCGGCGGCTGCCACCGGCACTGCGGCCAACGGGTCGCCGGCAACTGGAGTGAGCTCCTCGGTGCTGCCGGTGTAGGGCCCACTGCGGGTAGCGGCGCTCAGCAGTTCCCGCGCCACGCCGGCGCGACCCCGACCGGACTGCGCCGCGCCGAGCACGGCGAGCAGCAGCTGGTGCGTGCGCACACCCGGCGTACCGCCGACGACGGTCGAGGGGCCGGCCTGACCGCGGGCGAGCGCCAGTAGCGGGCCGAGCAGGTCGACTCCGCTGCGGGCTGCGTTGAACGGCTCGACCAGCCGCGGGTTGACGTCGATCCAGACCGGGCCGTCCTTGTCGAGGATCGCGTCCAGCGACAGCGCGCCGTGCCAGCCCAGCAGCTGCACGTCGTCGGCAGCGCCGGGCAGGCTGCGGCTGGTCTTGGTGCTCGCGCCGCCGCCGCCTTCCCGGGTTCGCTCGTTGGCGTGCAGCGCCAGCAGCCGACCGGCCGAGAAGACCGACTGCACCATCAACAGCGGCCCGGCGACCGGCTCCTCGACGAGCACGCCGCCGGCGGCGAACGCACCCGCCTGTTGAAACGCCGCGGCCGCCTCCCGGACCTGGTCGCGACCTCGCACGCGCTGCACCCCGGTGCTGACGGTGCCGATTGGCGCCTTGAGGAACGCCGGCCCGCACACGCCCCGGACCAGCCCAGCCGCGTCCCGGGCGACCCAGCTTGAGGGTCGGCGCAGCCCGGCTGCGCGCAGCGTCTGGTCGGCGGCGAGCTTGTCTTGTACCCGCTGAAGGGCCGCGAACGGCGGCACCACCGTCCCCACCCCGAGTGCGTCCAGGTCCCGCTGCCGGCGGCTGATGACCGCGACCTGCTCNTGGGTGGGCAGCAGCACGTCCGGCCGCTCCCGCTGGAGAACCCGCACCGCAANGTCCCACCAGCCCAGCGGATCCGGGCCGTACGGCGGCAGNCGGTGCACCCGACTCACGTGCCGCGTCCAGCGCGTCAGCGGCAGCGCCGCCGCCGCCAACACGGAGACGTCGTGGCCTTCCCGGGCCAGCAGCGTGGCGCACTGGCGCGACGTCAACCCCGAACCGTCCGACAGCAGCACCCGCACCGGGGAATCATGCCCGGCAAGACCAACGATCCGGCACCCACGGGTGTTCGCTGGGCGGACGGCGACCGGCCGCGCTTCCGCCTGCGGCCGAGACCAGGAGATCTTGTATCACACCTGGATCCTGTGTGACACGAGATCACGCGCACCGCCGGCCCAGCCGCGCCACCTCGCTCTCCCGGCACGCGCCCCGGCCAAGCGGGGACGCGTTGCCGGCGCCGGCCGCGACCTGCCCGTCCTGGCCGCCCGGCGCAGCGTCCGCCGCGCGCAGGCGATCGCCTGTCGGGACAGCCAAGGAGATTCCCTCGCGCCTGTCCGCCGGCCGCCGTACGGGACTCCCGGCTCGGACTGACGCGGGGGCAGAGGCATGGTCACGCTGTTCCGCAGGGCCGGGCAGACGAATCCAAACGTGCAGCCCGAATCGGCTCGCCGCCTGTCCGCATCGCTTGAGCACCTCCTTCAGCGCGCCCAGCTCGCGGCCGCCTCGAGTTCGGGCGCTCAACATCGGCGGAGAAGGTGTGGTTGTGACGGGCCGCCGCCGTCGCTGGTTCACGGTCCGTCGCCGTACGATGGCAGGGCCGCCGTCGGTGGCGCCTGCACCATCCTGCTCACACGTTAGCTGCCCAAGCTGCCCAGCCGCCTAATGACCCTGCGAGGTTCCGCCGTGTCTGCCGCCCCTTCGCCGCGCCCCGACGCCGACCCCGTCACCGGGTCGACCCGCGTCAAGCGGGGCATGGCGGAGATGCTCAAGGGCGGCGTCATCATGGACGTGGTCACCCCGGACCAAGCCAAGATCGCTGAGGACGCCGGCGCGGTCGCCGTGATGGCACTCGAACGGGTGCCGGCCGACATCCGGGCGCAGGGCGGCGTCGCCCGGATGAGCGACCCAGACATGATCGAGGGCATCATCGCCGCGGTCTCCATCCCGGTGATGGCCAAGGCGCGGATCGGTCACTTCGTCGAGGCTCAGGTGCTGCAGTCGCTCGGCGTGGACTACGTCGACGAGTCCGAGGTGCTGACCCCGGCGGACGAGAGCCACCACATCGACAAGTGGGCCTTTACCGTGCCGTTCGTCTGTGGCGCCACCAACCTGGGCGAGGCGCTGCGCCGGCTGACCGAGGGCGCGGCGATGATCCGGTCCAAGGGTGAGGCCGGTACCGGCAACGTCGTCGAGGCGACCCGGCACATGCGTTCCATTCGGGCAGAGATCCGCCGGCTGACGACGCTGGACGAGACCGAGCTGTACGCCGCGGCGAAAGACCTGCGCGCGCCGTACGGCCTGGTCAAGGAGATCGCTGAGGCGGGCAAGCTGCCGGTCGTGCTGTTCACCGCCGGCGGTATCGCCACCCCGGCGGACGCCGCGATGATGATGCAGCTGGGTGCCGAGGGCGTCTTCGTCGGCTCCGGCATCTTCAAGTCCGGCAACCCGGCGTCGCGGGCCGAGGCAATCGTCAAGGCGACGACCTTCTACGACGACCCGGATGTCATCGCCAAGGTGTCCCGCGGACTGGGCGAGGCCATGGTCGGCATCAACCTCGAGACGCTGCCGACCGATCAGCGGTACGCCGCGCGCGGCTGGTGACCCCGGGCTCCTCCGCGGCCGCCGGCCGGCCGGTAGTCGGCGTGCTGGCGCTGCAGGGGGACGTTCGCGAGCACGTCGCAGCGCTGGAGTCTGCCGGGGCGCTGGCCGTCCCGGTCCGCCGGCCGATCGAGCTGGCCAGCGTCGACGGCATCTTGCTCCCGGGCGGCGAGTCCACCACGATCGGCAAGTTGCTGGCCGTGTTCGACCTGCTGGAGCCGCTGCGAGCGGCGGTGGCAGCGGGGCTCCCGGCGTACGGGTCCTGCGCCGGCATGATTCTCCTGGCCGACCGGGTGCTGGACGGTCGTAGCGATCAGCCGTTGGTTGGCGGCATGGATGTCGTGGTCCGGCGCAATGCCTTCGGCCGCCAGGTGGACTCCTTCGAAGGTGTCGTCGAGATCAACGGTCTTGGAGCCGGGCTCGACCCGGGACCGATGCCCGCGGTGTTCATCCGCGCACCGGTGGTGGAGTCGGTCGGAGCCGACGTCGAGGTGCTCGGTCGGGTCTGCCGCAACTGCGAGAAGCCGGACCCGTACGGCGACGGCGAGCGCGTCGGTAGGATCGTCGCCATCCGGCAGGGCAACCTGCTCGCCACGGCCTTTCACCCCGAGCTGACCGGCGACCGACGTATGCACCGGCTCTTCGTCGGCATGGTCAATCAAGCCCGGCAGGGCGCCGGCCGGTAACGGGGCCGGGCTCGGACGAGGAGCACCAGTGAGCGGGCATTCCAAGTGGGCGACGACCAAGCACAAGAAGGCGGTCGTCGACGCCCGGCGCGGCAAGCTGTTCGCCAAGTTGATCAAAACGATCGAGATGTCGGCACGGGCGGGCGGTGGCGACCCAGCCGGCAACCCCACGCTCGCCGACGCCATCGCGAAAGCGAAGTCGAACTCGGTGCCCAACGACAACATCGAGCGGGCCGTCAAGCGAGGTTCGGGCGAGCTCGGGGACGGGGCCAACTACGAGGCCATCACCTACGAGGGCTACGGACCCGGTGGCGTCGCCGTCCTGGTCGAGTGCCTGACCGACAACCGCAACCGGGCCGCATCCGAGGTCCGTACGGCGATGACCCGCAACGGCGGCACCATGGCCGACCCGGGCTCGGTCGCCTACCTGTTCAACCGCCGCGGCGTGGCACTGGTTGCGGGTGACGGCCTGACCGAGGACGACGTACTGGGCGCGGTGCTGGAGGCCGGCGCCGAGGAGGTCAACGACCTCGACGGGTCGTTCGAGGTGATCTCCGCGGCGGCCGACCTGCACGCGGTGCGGACAGCGCTCACCGACGCGGGCATCCCGGTGGAGTCCGCCGACATCAGCTGGCTGCCCTCGGTCAGCGTTCCGCTGGAGGACGACGCAGCGCGGCGGGTGCTGCGGCTGGTCGACGCCCTGGAAGATCTGGACGACGTCCAGAACGTGTGGGCCAACTTCGACGTCAGCGACGAGGTGTTGGAGTCGGTCAACTGACCCGGCGTGGTGCGGGGTTTTCGTCGGTCCTCGACTCTAGGCTAGTAGTCGAACGTCAGTTCGGCTGTCGCGCCCACCGGTGCGGCCCCGACATTGCGGAGGTGCGGGTGCGGGTGCTGGGCGTTGACCCTGGCCTCACGCGCTGCGGGCTGGGTGTCGTCGACGGTGCTCCGGGGCGGCGGTTGGAGCTGGTCGAGGTTGATGTCGTGCGGACGCCGGCGGTGGACGACGTCAGTCGGCGGTTGCTCGGTCTGGACGACGCAATCACCCTCTGGTTGCGACGGCACCGTCCCGACGCGGTGGCGGTGGAGCGGGTGTTCAGCCAGCACAACGTGCGCACGGTGATGGGTACGGCACAGGCCGCCGCGGTGGCCATGCTCGCCGCCGCCCGGGTTGGCCTCCCGGTCGCCCTGCACACCCCGAGCGAGGTGAAGGCGGCGGTGTCCGGCTCCGGGCGGGCGGACAAGGCTCAGGTGGCGACCATGGTGACCCGGCTGCTCCGGCTGCCGGCCACGCCCCAGCCGGCGGACGCCGCGGACGCGCTAGCGCTGGCGATCTGTCACCTCTGGCTGGCACCCCGGCAAGTGGCGTCATGATTGCGTCGGTGACTGGGCGAGTGGCGGTCGTGGCCGGCTCCGGCGCGGTGGTCGAGGTGGGCGGGGTCGGGCTGCTGGTGCAGTGCACGCCGGCGACGCTGTCGTCGCTGCGGGTCGGCGAGCCGGCCACGCTGCATACCAGCCTGGTGGTTCGGGAGGACGCGCTGACCCTCTACGGCTTCGCCGATGCCGACGAGCGGGCGACGTTCGAGCTGCTGCAGGCGGCCACCGGAGTGGGCCCGCGGCTGGCCCAGGCGGTGCTCGCCGTGCACCCACCTGCGGCGGTACGGCGGGCAGTTGCCACCGAGGACCTGGCTGCCCTAACACTCGTGCCCGGCATCGGGCGCAAGGGCGCCCAGCGGCTGATCCTCGAGCTTCGCGACCGGATCGGCGAGGTGGCCGAGGACGGCGGCTCAGGCGCGGCTTGGGATGCCGGTCTGCGAGCAGCCGGTGTACCGGCGTGGCGAGAACAGGTCCGCGATGCCCTTTGCGGGCTGGGCTACACGGTGCGGGAGGCGGACGAGGCGGTGGCGCGGGTGGAGCCGGCCGGGGTCGGCACGAATGGATCCACCCCCGATGGGGCGACCGGGGCCGGGACCGACGTCGACGTCGCGGCGCTGCTGCGCGCGGCGCTGGCCGTGCTGCGGCCGCGGTGAGGTCGCGATGACTGCCCCCGTGCCCGACGGGCCGGACCTGCCGGACGTGCCGGACGTGCCGGTGGCGGGGGAGCCGGATGGCCCGACCGCAGGCTCGACCGCAACCCCGCCCGCCACGCCGACGCCCGCAGACATCGTCTCGGTGGTGGCCTCCGGCGACGACCGGGCGTTCGAGGCCGGATTGCGCCCGCGCCAGCTCGCCGACTTCGTCGGCCAACAGCGGGTCCGGGAACAGGTCGCGCTGTTGCTGGAGAGCGCGCTGCGGCGCGGCCGGCCACCCGACCACGTGCTGCTCAGCGGGCCGCCAGGGCTCGGCAAGACCTCGTTGGCGATGATCCTGGCCGCCGAGCTCGGCGCCGCCATCCGGCTGACCAGCGGCCCGGCCATTGAGCGGGCCGGCGACCTGGTGGCCTTGCTGACGTCGCTGGCCCCGGGCGAGGTGCTGTTCATCGACGAGATCCACCGCATCGCCCGCCCCGCCGAGGAGTTGCTCTACGCCGCGATGGAGGACTTTCGGGTCGACGTTATGCTGGGCAAGGGTGCCGGCGCGACCGCCATCCCGCTCGACGTGGCCCCGTTTACCCTGGTCGGCGCGACGACCCGCGGCGGACTGCTGACCGGCCCGCTGCGCGACCGGTTCGGCTTCGTCGGCCACCTCGACTTCTACGCTCCCGCCGAGCTGGAACAGGTGTTGACCCGGTCCGCGCGGCTGCTCGGCGTACCGCTGCGTCCCGACGGGGGCGCGGAGATTGCCGGCCGGTCTCGCGGTACTCCGCGAGTCGCCAACCGACTGCTGCGCCGGGTGCGGGACTACGCCGAGGTGCGGGCCGACGGCATCGTCACCCGGGAGGTGGCCCGGGCGGCACTCGCGGTGTACGACGTGGACGAGCTCGGCCTGGACCGGCTCGACCGGGCCGTGCTCGAAGCCCTGGTCCGACGGTTCGGCGGCGGTCCGGTGGGCCTGTCCACCCTGGGGGTCGCCGTGGGAGAGGAACCGGAGACGGTCGAGGAAGTGGCCGAGCCGTTCCTGGTTCGGGAGGGGCTGCTCGCCCGAACGCCGCGCGGGCGGGTCGCCACCCCGCACGGTTGGCACCACCTCGGGTTGGCGCCGCCGGAACCCCGGCAGCCGGGACCGGCGTTGTTCGATCTGCCGGCGCCCGCAACCTAGACTTGTCTGACGGGCGGAGACTTGTCTGACAGGCGGAGACCCGCACCCGAACCTCTTCGTACGGCGATTTCCTCGGCACGACGCCGGGTGCGTCGCACCCGCGCAATCTGACCCCTGACCCCAAATCGCAAAGGCGATGCCCGTGGCTGGCACCGAAAACATCTTGTTGCTCGTCCTGCTCGCCGCCGCCTTCTACGTGCTGATCCTGCGACCGCAACGAACCCGCGCCCGCGCGCTGCGGGAGGTGCGTTCCAGCCTTGCGGTCGGCGCGGACGTCCTGACCACCGCCGGCATGTACGCCCGGGTCGCGGCGGTGGACGACGAGGACGGCACCGTGCTGCTGGAGATCGCGCCCGGGGTGACTGCCCGGTACCTGAAGGCGGCGGTCGGTCGCGTCGTGACGCCGGCGCCCACCGCTGCAGCCGGCGGAGCAACTCCGGCCTTCGGCACCGAATCGCTGGGTCAGGAGGCGGGGGACTCCGACGCCGACGGTGGCCCAGCTCCCACCTCGCGGCCCCCGAGCTGACGAGCGCCCATAATCGGCGAGGACCGGTCGGCCGTCCGCCTCGCGTCCCGACGACGGAAACGGAAGAGTAGGACCCGTGGCTTCAGCCCCAGCGCAACGCGTCGGGCGTTATCTGGCCGGCCTGCTCGTGGTCGTGGTCGCGGCGTACGGCCTGCTGTTCTGGAAGGGTTACACCCCCAAGCTTGGCCTAGACCTGCGCGGCGGGGTGAGCGTGATCCTTACGCCGAAGGTGGAAGGGGGCGGCCGGGTCTCCAGCGCTCANCTACAGCAGGCGGTCGACATCATCCGGCAACGGGTCAACGGCGTCGGCGTGGCCGAGGCCGAGGTGGTCACCCAGGGCCAGAACATCGTCATCTCGGTGCCCGGCAAAGGGCGTGAGGTGGTGCAACAGCTCGGCAGCACCGCCCAGCTGCGCTTCCGCGAAGTGATCCAGGAGACGCCGACCGGCCCCGCTGTCGCGCCGTCTGCCGTCCCCGCGCCGGGTACGCCCGCGCCCACCGCACCGACGCCAGCGCCGTCGGGCGCCACGCCAGCGCCGTCGGGCGCCACGCCAGCGCCGTCGGGCGCCACGCCAAGCCCGCAGGGCCGCGCCCTGAGCGGTGCGTTGCTCGACACGGCTCCACCCGCGTCAACTGCCCCGGCCGCTCCCGACGTACCGACCCCGACGCCAGCCGCTGCGGCTCCCGCTACCCCGACGCCGGCCGACGCCAGCCCGCCGCCGCCGGGGGCAGCGACCGACCCGCTCGCCGGCGCTTTCGCCGCCCTGGACTGCTCCCAGCCGGCGAACCGGCAGGGCAACAGCAGCGTGGACAAGCCGACCGAAGAGATCGTGGCGTGCGACCGGGACGGCAAGGCCAAGTACCTGCTCGCGCCGGCGACCGTGGTCGGCACGGACGTCAAGGGCGCCACCGCTCGGCTGGACCCCGCCGGCACGAACCAATGGCAGGTTGGTGTCACCTTCACCGGTAGTGGGCAGAAGAAGTTCACCGACCTGACCGCCGCGACCGTCGGCAAGCAGGTGGCCATCGTGCTCGACGGCGTGGTCATCAGCGCCCCGGTGATCCAGAACACCATCCCGGGCGACGCTCAGATCACCGGCAACTTCAGCAAGGACGAGGCGCAGAACCTCGCTAACGTCTTGAAGTACGGCGCGCTGCCGCTGACCTTCACTACTTCCCAGGCCGAGGTGGTCTCGCCGACCCTGGGCACCGACCAACTGCACGCCGGCCTGCTCGCCGGCGGCATCGGGCTAGCGCTCGTGGTGCTCTACTCGCTGCTGTACTACCGCGGCCTCGGCCTGGTCACCATCGCCAGCCTGGCATTGGCCGGGGTGATCACCTACGCCGCGGTCGCGATTCTCGGCGCGCAGATCGGCTTCACCCTCACCCTGGCCGGTATCGCCGGTTTGATCGTTGCCATCGGGATCACGGCCGACTCGTTCGTCGTCTTCTTCGAACGGGTCAAGGACGAGGTTCGCGACGGCCGGACGCTGCGCAGCGCCGTCGACCGCGGCTGGGTGCGCGCCCGGCGGACCATCGTCTCGGCCGACTTCGTCTCTTTCCTGGCCGCGGCCTCGCTGTACTTTCTGTCCGTCGGAGCGGTGCGGGGCTTCGCCTTCACCCTGGGGTTGTCGACGATCATCGACCTGGCGCTGGTGTTCTTCTTCACCCATCCGTTGATGACTTTGCTCGCGCGCTCCCGGACGTTCTCGCGACCAGGGTTCACCGGCATGGGACGGTTGCCGGCCCCGGCGGTGCCGGTGCGCCGCCCCGGCCGGCCAGCAGCCCGTCGTGCGGTGACGACGAAAGGGTCCGGCCGATGACCCGGCTCGGCGATCTCGGCCACCGGCTTTACTCCGGCGACGTGTCCTACGACTTCATCGGTCGCCGGAAGATCTGGTACGCCGCGGCGCTGACGCTGATCGCCATCAGCTTCCTGGCGCTCATCCTGCGCGGCGGCTTCAACCTCGGGATCGAGTTCCGCGGTGGCGCGTCCTTCCAGTTCCCGGCGAACGGTCACTCCGTCTCCGAGGCTCGCGACGCCGCCCGGTCGGCCGGCGTGCAGGACGCGATCGTCACCACGGTCGGCCGAGACATCCGGGTGCAGACCGAGCCGTTGTCCGAGGCCCAGGTCGGCGTGGTGTCCAAGGCGCTGGCCACCCGGATCGGGGTGAGCGAGAACCAGCTCAACCCATCGACGGTCGGCGCGGCCTGGGGCAGCCAGATCACCAACAAGGCGGTTCGCGGTCTGGTCGCCTTTCTCGTACTCGTGATCTTCTACATCTCCTACCGGTTCGAGCCGCGGATGGCGGTCGCCGGGATCGTGGCGTTACTGCACGACCTGATCATCACGGCGGGCATCTATGCCGTGACCGGCTTCGAGGTCACCCCGGCGACGGTGATTGCTCTGCTGACGATCCTGGGTTACTCGCTCTACGACACGGTGGTGGTCTTCGACAAGGTGCAGGAGAACACCAAGGGCCTGGCCGGCGGCAGTCGGATGACCTACAGCCAGGCGGCCAACCGGGCGGTCAACCAGACGCTGGCCCGGTCGATCAACACCTCGGTGATCGCCCTGCTGCCGGTGGCCGGCCTGCTGTTCGTCGGCGCGGGCTTGCTGCACGCCAGCACGTTGAAGGACTTGTCGCTGGCGTTGTTCGTCGGCCTGGGGGCCGGGGCGTATTCCTCCATCTTCCTGGCCACGCCGCTGCTGGCCGATCTCAAGGAGCGCGAACCGCAGTACCGCGCGCTGGCGTCCAGGGTGGCCGCCCGGGAGCGGACCGGACGCGCGACCGGTGGCGGGGCGGTGGCGACCGGGCGAGCCGGCAAGGCCGGGTCGGTAGCCCCCCGGCAGCGCAGCGCCACCGCGGTCCTGGATTCGCCGGGTGGTGACTCCTCCGGGGGAGTCACCGGCAACCGGGACGGCGGCGGAGTCGACCCCGCCGAGGCGCCCGGCGGGGGAGTGCACCCGGCCGGAGGCGACGACGCTGCGGCCGACGACGCCCACGGCGCGGTCGGCGCCGGCGGGGCGAGCTCGGGGACGACGCCGGGCAGCGGTGGCGGTAGCCGGCCGGCCCGCCGCTCACAGCCGCAGCGCCGTGGCAAGGGTGGTCGCCCCAGCGGCAAGCGGCGACGATGACCGATCCCACGATGGAATCAACGACCGATCCCGCGACCGACTCGGTTTCGCACCACACCGCCAACACCGCCGCCGACACCGGGATGGTTGCCAACGGCCGGGGCCACAGCGCGAGTCGTGGCCGCGGACCACACGACCTCGGCGGACTACTCCGCGCCCGCATTCGCGACATCCCGGACTATCCCCAGGCCGGGATCGTTTTCAAAGACATCACGCCGTTGCTCGCCGACCACGTCGCCTTCGCGGGCGTGGTGGACGCTGTCGTCAACCACCACGGCCGAGGCACCGTCGACAAGGTGGTCGGGGTCGAGGCCCGCGGCTTCATCCTGGCGGCCCCGGTTGCCTACCACTTCGGGGCCGGCTTCGTACCGGTGCGCAAGAAGGGCAAACTGCCGGCGCCCACGTTCGAGGCGTCGTACCAACTCGAGTACGGCGAAGCGGTGCTGGAGGTGCACCGGGACGCCTTCGCCGGCGGGGACCGCGTGCTGATCGTGGACGACGTGCTCGCCACTGGCGGCACGGTGGCCGCCACCGCCGACCTGATCCGGCAGGCCGGCGGAGTCGTGGTCGGCTGCTCGGTGCTGCTTGAACTGGCGATCCTCGGCGCGCGCACGCGGCTGACCGACCTCGACGTGCACGCGCTGCTGCAGGTTTAGCCGGCCCGGAACGTTGGTGGTCGAGGGCCAACGGCTCAACCCGCCGCCACCGCGGATCGGCAAGCGCGGCCGGCCCAAGCTCGGCCCCGCCGCCGCGCTGCTGGCCCGGCTGGACCGTCACCGCGACGACGTGCTGCGCTTCACCAGCGACTTCCGGGTGCCCTTCGACAACAACCAGGCCGAGCGCGACGTGCGGATGGTCAAGCTGCAGCAGAAGATCTCCGGCGGTTGGCGGTCGGAGTCCGGTGCCCAGGCGTTCCTCGCGGTCCGCTCCCACCTGTCCACCGCCCGCAAGAACGGTCAGCACGCCCTCGTTGTGCTCCGCGACCTGTTCGCCGGCCCAGCCCTGGACCGCGCGGAGTACACCCGGCACGTCCTCGACGACGTCGTGGTCAACGGCCATCAGGGTGGGCAGCACCAGCGGGTCGACCAGCTCGTCCGCCGCCGCGGCCACCGCGCACAGGGCCACGGTCGGCAGCTCCTCGCCGCGGCGGCGCAGCAGCGGCCACAGCAGCTCCCGGTTCGCCTCCATCGCCGCATTCATCCGGCCGGCCCCCCATCTCGACTCGCGCCTGGCTCCCGGCCAAGCCAACCGCATCCGTCCGCGGCGACCCGCGTCGAGGAGGGGGGTCAATGGCGCAGCAAGGCCGGCCGGGACAAGTGGCTGAGCACTGCCAGTGGCAGCACCGCGGCGCCTGCCGGGACGCCGACCCTGAGCTGTCCTTCTATCCCGAGGGCGAGAGCGGGCCGGCGCGCGAGCGCCGGCAGCAGGCGGCTGCGGCCATCTGCGCGGGCTGTCGTTCGGGCGCAGTCCGGGCGTACGCGCTGGCGGCCGCCGAGCCCTATGGCGTCTGGGCGGGCTGCCCGAGAGCGCCCGCGATGCCATCTTGGGTTGGCCCGCCCGGGCGTCGTGACCGGACCAGCCAGCGGCGTTGGCCCGCCGGACCGGCTGGCTGTTGGTCTTCGACAACCGGTTCCGGTCAGCAGGCACCTCATCAGGCCCGCAGCGGCGTATCGCTCGGTGCCGATTCGTGCGATAGGATACTTCCGGCGCTAAGCTCGCCTGGATCTGTCCGGACCACGTGCTCCCTCGCCGCTCGTGGATCGACCGAAGGCAGCACTGAGTGCGATGACCGAACAAGTGGTCTGCCAGATCGCCTCTCTCCCGAGCACTCGTGTTGAGCTGGGTGCCGACGCACCCCCGGCGGTGCCCAGCGCCCATTGCCGGGCACTGATCCCGGCGGACTCCGTCGTCTACTCGGCCCCAGCCAAGCGGCTGGTGTCCGCGTCCGGCCCGGACTGCCACCGGCGGATGCCGCTGACCGCCTCGCCGTGGCGCCGCCGGAGTGCACTCAGGTCCGGTGCTCTTGGGATCTCCGCACCGTCAGGCCGCCGGCCGCAACGCGGTACCGGGGCGGCCATCGGCGTGGGCAGCATGATCCGGCCGCTGGCCGCTACTGGCGAGCGGCGACCTAGGAGCCGGCGTTCGATCGGGACGAACGTCGGGATCGGCCAAACGCTCGCCGCCGCCGGGCTGGCGCCGGTGATCGTCGACTGTGGCGCCGGGACCCGGGAGCTGCCTGCGACCTGCTGCGCTGGTCGCAGCTGTTGCCGCGTCCGCGCCCGCGCCCGCCGCTGGCGGACCGGGAGGCCACCGCGGGTGCGGTCCGGGACGGCCACTCCCCGGATGGCCCGCCAGTGGTCGTCGCGGCCCGCGGCGGACGTGCCCGGCCCCCGCCGGGTTCTGGCGACGCTGAGCAGCTTGGCCGCCGTGGCGATCGCCGCGGCGGCGGACACCACAGGTGCGCCGGTGGAGAGGAATCGAGGAGTCCGATGACCGACACGATGCCCGACACGATGACCGACACGACGATGACCGTGTCGGTGCCCGACACGGCGGTGCCCGACACGGTGCCCGACACGGCGGTGCCCGACACGGTGCCCGACACGGCGGTGCCCGACACGATGACCGACACGGCGGTGCCCGACACGATGACCGACACGGCGATGACCGGCACGGTGACCGACACGATGACCGGCACGATGACCGGCACGATGACCGGCACGACGACCGACACGATGACCGGCACGATGACCGGCACGATGACCGGCACGATGACCGGCACG
>JGI20177J14857_1000208_pt1 | contig 17883 bp, 12 predicted proteins | sample NGESurdeep072012_6_FD_14857 | JGI IMG/M metagenome (IMG submission 14857) | reverse complement strand
CATCACGATCACGCCGCCAAAGCCGACCAGCACCGCGGTCCAGCGATAGACCCGCACTTGCTCTTTCAGAATGACCGCCGCCAAAGCCACCGTGATTAGCGGCGAGGCGAAGGAAATCGCAGTGGCGTCCGCCAGCGGCAGCCGCGCCAGCGCGGAGAAATTGCTGAACATGCCGCCGACGCTGAGCGCCCCGCGCCCGAGCTGGCCGAACGGCCGGTTGGTGCGCAGCGCGCTCGCCAGCTCGCCGCGATAGGCATAGATCAACAATACCGGCGGGATCGCACAGGTGCTGCGGAAGAACACGAGCTGGCCGACCGGTACCACGTCACCCAACTGGCGCACGAATGCCGACAGGGCGGCGAATAAAAGCGCAGAGATCAGCTTGAAGCCGATGGCTTTGAATAGATTCATCGGGATCGGCTTATAGCAGCCCGCGCAAATGTCGACTCGTCAGGCCCGGCTTCGGGCGCCGCGTTATTCCGGCTTCTTCGGCGGCGGCTTGTGCCCTTCGACCGCCGGCAGCGACTTGATATAGGCCGCGATCGCCATGCGATCCGCGGCGGTCAGTTGCGAGATATTGCGCACCACCTCGACCATGTTGCCGCCAACCCGGTCGGCGTCCGCCGTCATGCCGGACTCGAGCGTTTCCGCGATATCGGCCTCCGACCAGCTCTTGAGCTTGTACTGGGTGATGTTGGGAACGCCGCCCTGGCCGTCGGGGCTCGGCCCGCCGGTGAAGCGCAAGCTCGCGATCACGCCACCGAGTGCGTTGCGCGGTGAGTGACATTCCGTGCAGTGGCCGGGGCCGTTGACCAGGTAAGCGCCCCTATTCCACTGCGCCGATCGCGACGGATCGGGCTCGAACGGCTTGTCATCGAGAAACAGAAACTTCCAGAGGCCGAGCGTGCGCCGGATATTGAACGGGAACGGCAGATCATGATCGCGCACGCTCCCCGGCACTGGCGGCAGTGTCTTGAGATAGGCGAACAGATCGCGCAGATCGTCGAAACGGATATGTTGGTACGAGGTGTATGGAAACGCGGGATAGTAGTGCTCGCCCTCGGGCGAGGTGCCCTTGNTGAGCGCGGTGATGAATTGCGCGTCGGTCCAGGCGCCGATGCCATCCTTCGGGTCGGATGAAATATTGGGGACGTAGAAAGTGCCGAACGGAGAATTCAACGCCAGCCCGCCGCCGAGCCTGNTCTTGTCCGGCTGTTTCGGCACCGCATGGCAGGACGCGCAGCCGCTGGCGTAGAACATCTCCTTGCCGTTGGCGAGATCGGGCGTGTGGGCCGCGAGCGCGCTCGCCGGCACCGAGGCGGGTGCGGTCAAATACCAGAACGCCGCGAGCNCCAGCACGGCGGCAATAGCCGCCAGCAAAATCAGCCTGCGAATCATCGGCGTCCCCCGGCCACGCTGGCGCCTGTCATACAGGAATCAAAACGCCGTCGCGACGGGATCGCAGCGGCGCCGTACATCGAAGTGGACAAGGCCTATTGCTTCGAAAGGCGATAGTCCTCATGGCAGTTATCGCAGGCCTTGCCGACCACCGGGATCGCGGCCCTGAGCCCGTCGAGCGATGATTTTGCCGTGTCATGGTTTTCCGCCACGGCCTTGGCGAAGGCCGCGGCTTTGGCGTCGAAATCCTTCTTGTTCAGCCAAATCTTCGGCGATGCGCGGTTGTCGCCTCCGGTCTTGGAATTGTCCGGGAACAGACTTGGCAGTTTCTGCGCGGTGTCAGCCCATTGCGCGAAGGCGGCATCGACCGCAGCCGCATCGAATGGCGCCTGCCCGCGCATCATGCGAACGACCGCGAGGGCGTGTTTGTTATTCGCTTTCATCAGGTCCTCGCGCGTGGTCACCGGATCTTGCTGGGCGATGACGGCGCCGACACTGAGACCGACCGCCAGAGCGGCGAGGATTGTGCGAACGAACATCGAGTTTCGCTTTCTGTCGTGCAAACAACTGTTCCCAGAAAAACCCTGGCGCCGCGGGGTTATTCCTCCACCGACTGAACTTGTCGCGCGTGATCCCTGTATCTCTGGCCCCGATCACAAATTCGTGATCCAATAAGCACCTAAGCTGATTGAGCTTTGCGGGCCGCCGCGATCGCGGCCCAGACCCGTGGCGGGGTCGCCGGCATGTCGATATGGCGGATGCGATAGCTGCGCCAGAGCGCATCGAGGATCGCATTGATCAGCGCCGGACAGGAGCCGATGGCGCCGGCCTCGCCCGCGCCTTTGACGCCGAGCGGATTGTTCTTGCACGGCACGTTGCGCGTTTCGAACACGAAGGACGGCGCGTCGCCGGCGCGCGGCATCGCGTAATCCATGAAACTCGCGCTGAGCAATTGCCCGGACGCCGGATCGTAGACGGTGTCCTCCATCAGCGCCTGTCCGATGCCCTGCACGGCGCCGCCATGCACCTGACCCGCCAGCAGCAGCGGATTGAGGGTGGCGCCGAAATCGTCCACCACGACATAGTTCAGAATCGCAGTGGCGCCGGTGTCGGGATCGATCTCGACTTCCGCGATGTGCGTGCCGTTCGGAAATGTCGGCTGCTCGGTTCCAAAATCTTTCGTGGCGCTGAGTCGTTCGGGCGTCGCCTGCGGATGCGCGGCAAGGTCAACGAAAGAAATCGCGCGGTCGGTGCCGGCGACGCGCACCGTGCCATCGGCGATTTCCATATCGGTGGGCGCCGCTTCGAGCGCGTCGGCGGCAAGCTGCTTGAGTTGTTCGGCCAGCGTCTTGGCTGCGCGGTCGACCGAAACGCCGCCGACCGGGATTGAGCTTGAACCGCCGGTGCCGGCGCCGGATGCGATGGCGTCGGTATCGCCCTGCAGCACGCGCACGCGCTCCGGCGGTAGATCGAGCCGCTCGGCGACCAGTTGCGCATAGGACGTGGCGTGGCCTTGGCCAGTCGACTGCGAGCCGATCAGCACGGTGACGCCGCCGTCGCGCTCGAGTCGCACGACGGCGGTTTCCGGCCCGTTGTTGCCGCAAGCCTCGATATAGGTCGCCATGCCGATGCCGCGCAGCTTGCTGGCGCGCTTGGATGAGGCGGCGCGTTTGTTGAAACCATTCCAGTCGGCGATCTCCTGCGCGCGCGTCATGCCGCCGGCGAAATCGCCCGAATCGTAGATTTTTCCGGTCGGCGTCGTGTACGGCATCGCCTTCGGCTTGATCAGATTCTTGCGGCGCAGTGCGTCGGGCGCCGTGTCGAGATCGCGCGCCGCCGCATCGACCAGCCGCTCGATCAAATACGCGGCTTCCGGCCGCCCGGCGCCGCGATAGGCGTCGACCGGAACGGTGTTGGTATAGGCCGCGCGCAGCCGCACATGCGCGACCGGAATGTCATAGGCGCCGGTCGCCATGCCCGCACCGAGCCAGGGAATGTAGGGCGCGTAGCAGGAAAGATAGGCGCCCATGTCGGCGACGATATCGAGCGCGAGCGCGAGGAAGCGTCCCTTGTCGTCAATCGCCAGCCGCGCGCTGGAGATGTTGTCGCGGCCGTGGCTGTCGCCGAGAAAATGTTCGGAGCGATCGCAAATCCATTTCACCGGCCGGCGCAACCGCTCGGCGGCCACCGCCGCCAGCGCATATTCGCGATAGGGAAACAGCTTGGTGCCGAAGCCGCCGCCGACGTCGGGCGTGATGACGCGCATGCGATCGGTCGGCAGATTGAGCACATTGCCGCAAATGATGTCGCGGATGATGTGGCTGCCCTGACTGCCGAGCGTAAGCGTGTAGCGGTGGCCATCGTATTCAGCGATGACGCCGCGGGTATCCATGTAATTCGTCACCAGCCGCTGATTGACGATGGTGAGCGCGACCGTCCGTGCGGCCTGCGCGAACGCCGCCTTGGTGGCGCCCGCATCGCCCAGCTCGGTCTCGAAGGCGAGATTGCCCGGCCGGTCGGGCCACACTCGCGGTGCGCCCGGCGCCAGCGCGGCCATGGCGCCGATCACATGCGGCAGCGGTTGCCAGTCGACGGTGATCGCCTCGGCGGCGTCCTTCGCCTGATCGAGCGTGTCGGCGACCACGAAGGCGATGGCGTCGCCGACGTGGCGCACCACATCCTTGGCCAAGATTGGATAGACCGGAATCTTGATCTCGGGTCCGGGGATCACGCCGGGCGTTGGCAGCGGCCCGAGCCCGGCCACGTCGGCGGCCGTGAGCAGCAGGCGTACGCCCGGCATGGCGCGCACGCGATCGAGATCGTGAATGCTGAAACGCGCATGCGCGTGCGGTGAGCGCAGCATCACCGCGTGCAGCGCGGCGGCGGGCGCAACATCGGCCACGTAACGCCCTGCCCCGCGCAGCAGCGCGTCGTCCTCCTTGCGCGTGAGCGCTTGGCCAAATCCGAATTTCATCGTCATCGTTTGGCCGGCTGCGATTGCTGACGGCGGCGCGCGGAGCGCTGCGAGATCCAGCGCGAGACCACATAGAACACCGGCGTGAAGATCAGGCCGAAGGCGGTGACCCCGATCATGCCGGAGAACACCGCGGTGCCGAGCGTCTGCCGCAATTCGGCGCCGGCGCCGACCGCAAAGGCCAAGGGCGACACGCCGAGGATGAAGGCAAACGAGGTCATCAGGATCGGCCGCAGCCGCAGATGCGCCGCCTCCACTGCCGCGGCGAAGCGGTCGCGTCCGGCATCCTCGAGCTGCTTGGCGAATTCCACAATCAGGATGGCGTTCTTGGCAGCGAGACCGATCAGCACGATGAACCCGACTTGGGTCAGAATATTGTTGTCCTGCCCGCGCAGCACGACGCCGACGATGGAAGCGATGAGGCACATCGGCACGATCATGATCACCGCCAGCGGCAGCGTCAGGCTCTCGAACTGCGCGGCCAGCACCAGGAACACGAACATCACCGCCAGCACGAAAGCGAAGATCGCGGTGTTGCCGGCGCGCAGTTGTTGGAAGGCGAGCGTGGTCCACTCGTAGGAGAAACCTTCCGGCAGCGTTTCGGCGGCCAGCTGCTCCATGATCTTGATCGCCTCGCCCTGGCTCTTGCCGAGCGCCGCCGCGCCATCGAGCTCGGCCCCCGGATAAAGATTGTAGCGCGGCACGCGATAGGGCCCGGTGACGGTTCGCACCGTGGTGAAGGCGCCGAGCGGGACGGTATCACCGCTGCTGTTGCGCACGCGGATCCTCAAAACGTCTTCGGTGTCATTGCGATAGTCGCTCTGCGCCTGCGCGACCACGCGGTAGGTGCGGCCGAACAGGTTGAAGTCGTTCACGTAAGCCGACCCGAGATAAATCTGCAGCGCGGCGAACACGTCTGGAATGTTGATCCCGAGCAACTGCGCCTTGACACGATCGATGTCGAGATAGAGCTGCGGGGTGGTGTTCTCGAACAGGGAAAAGACTTGCGTGAGCCCCGGCGTCTGCGCGGCCCGCCCCATCATCGCGTACACCGCATCCTGCAAGGCCTGCGCGCCGCGCCCGGCGCGATCCTCGACCATCATGCGGAAACCGCCGGCATTGCCGATACCTGAGACCGGCGGCGGCGTGGCAACAAAGATCAGGCCGTCCTTGATCGCCTGCAGGCGCATGAACAGCTGACCCTGGATCGCGGCGGCGGATTGCTGCGGATCCTGCGCCCGCTTCTCGAATGGATCGAGCGTCACGAAAATCGCGCCCGCATTCGGCGCGTTGGTGAAGGTGGCGCCGGAAAAGCCCACGATGTTCACGGCATGTGCGACCCCCGGCACCTTGAGCGCGATCTCAACCGCGCGCCGGTTGACGTCGTCGGTTCGCGCCAGCGACGCGGCCGGCGGCAGCTGCGTGACGATGATGAGAAAGCCGCGGTCGAGCTGCGGGATGAAGCCGATCGGCGTCTTGCGGAATTCATTGAGGCCAAAGGCGATGACGCCGGCGTAGACCACGAGCATCAGCACGGCGAAGCGGACAGTGCGTGCCGACAGCCAGCCATAGCCGCGCGTCAAGGCGCTAAAATAACGATTGAACCCGCGGAAAAATCCGTGGATCGGCTTGCTCCACCAGCGATCTTCTTCTGGCCTGCCATGCGGCTTGAGCAGCAACGTGCATAGCGCCGGCGACAGCGTCAGCGACACGGTGAGCGAGATGATCGTCGCGCCGGCGATGGTGAGCGCGAACTGCCGGTAGAACTGTCCGGAAATTCCGGTGATGAAGGCCGACGGTACGAACACCGAGATCAGCACTAGCGCGATTGCGACCAACGCCGCGCCCACCTCGTCCATGCTCTTGATCGACGCTTCGCGAGGCTTTAAGCCCGCTTCGATATTGCGCTGCACGTTCTCGACCACAACGATGGCGTCGTCAACGACAATGCCGATGGCGAGCACCAGACCGAACAGTGACAGGTTGTTGAGCGTGAACCCGAAGATCGACATGAAGAAGAACGTGCCGATCAGCGACACCGGTATGGCGACGATCGGGATGATCGCGGCGCGCCAGGTCTGCAGGAACAGGATGACCACAAGTACGACCAGGATGATCGCTTCGGCGATGGTCGTTTCGACAGCATCGACCGACTGCTGGATGAACTGCGTCGGGTTGTAGACGATGGTGTATTTCAGGCCCGGCGGGAACCGCTTGGAGAGATCTTCCATGGTTTTCTCGATCGACTTTGCGGTCGAAAGCGCGTTCGAGCCGGGCCGCTGGAAAATGCCGAGCGCGATCGCCGGATCGAGATCGAGATAGGAATTGGTCGAATAGTCCTGCGCCGCCAGTTCGACGGTCGCGATATCCTTCACCCGCACGATCGCATTGGCCGTCTGCTTGACGACGATTTTGCCGAACTCGTCCGGATCGGCGAGCCGGCCTTGCGTCTGCACCGAGATCTGGAACGCGCCCGGCTTGTCCATCGGCGGCTGGTTGAGCACGCCGGACGCGACCTGCACGTTCTGCCCCTGCAGCGCCGCCACAACGTCGCCCGCGGTCAGGCCGACCGACTGCAGCCGGTCGGGATCGAGCCAGATCCGCATCGCGTAATCGCGACTGCCAAACACGATGAGCGAGCCGACCCCGTCGATGCGCGTCACCGCATCAGTGATTTCGAGCGTCGCGTAGTTGGAAATGAACAGCGTGTCGCGCGACTTGTCCGGCGAATAAAGATGCACGACCATCATCAGGTCGGGCGAGCTCTTGGTCACCGTGACGCCGATGTTGCGCACGTCGGCCGGCAGGCGCGGCTGTGCGATGGCGACGCGGTTTTGCACCTGCACCTGCGCGATGTCGAGATTGGTGCCGATGTCGAAAGTGACCGAGATCGTGAACCGTCCATCCGCGGTCGAATTCGACGACAGATAGATCATGTTCTCGACGCCGTTGATCTGCTGCTCGATCGGCGTCACCACCGTCGAGGCGACGATGTCCGCGCTGGCGCCGGGATACTGGCCGGACACGGTGATGGTCGGCGGCGCGATCTCCGGATATTGCGCGACCGGCAGCCGCAGAAACGCGACGCCGCCGAGGATCACGAATATGATCGAGACCACGGAGGCGAAGATCGGCCGGTCGATAAAGAAATGCGAGATGCGCATCGGTTTCGGCCAGGGTTATTTCGGCGTCTGTGGCAGGCTCGCGCCTTGCGCCGGCGCGGCGCCCGGCTTGCCCTCTTCCTGCGGCGTGACCTTCTGGCCCGGTCGCGCGCGCAGCAATCCGTTGACGATCACGCGGTCGTCGGGGCCGAGACCGTCCTTGATCACCCGCAAGTTGTCAGCAGTGGTCTGGCTGAGCGTCACGTATTTGGAAACGACCGTATTATCGGCATTCACCGTGAGAACGAATTTTCGCGTCTGCTCGGTGCCGATGGCCGCGTCCGGCAACAGCATGGCTTCATAAGGCGGCGACCCGGGCACGCGCACGCGGGCGAACATGCCGGGCGTGAAAATATTGTTGGGATTGGCGAACACCGCGCGGCCGCGAATGGTGCCGGTCGAACGGTCGATCGCATTGTCGACGAAATCCAAGTGGCCCTGATGATCGAATTTGTCCTCATCGATGAGCTTGAGCGCCACCTGCACGCCGGCGCCGCGGCTGGCGATGTCGTTTCCGGTCTTCGACATCCGCTCATAGCGCAGGAATGACCCTTCGTCGAAGGTGAACTCGAAATAGATCGGATCGGTCGACACGATGGTGGCGAGCAGCGTGGTGTTGCCGGCGGTGCCGCCGGTCACCAGATTGCCGGGCGAGACGCGGCGGTCGCCGATGCGGCCGTTGACCGGCGCGCGCAATTCGGTGAACTGGATGTCGAGCTCGGCCTGGCGCACCGCCGCCTCGTTGTTGCTGACGGAGGCTTGCGCATTGTGGTAGGCCTGCGCGCGTTGCTCGAAGGTCTGTTCGGTGATGGTCTTGTCGCGCACCAGTTGCTGGCCGCGCGTGTAGTCGGACTCGGTGAAGGCGAGATTGGATTTGGCCTGCGCCAGATTGGCGCGCGCCTGATCGAGCGTGTTCTGGAACGGACGCTTGTCGATGGTGAACAATAGATCGCCCTGCTTGACGATCTGCCCGTCCTTGAAATGCACGCCCTCGAGATAGCCGGAGACGCGCGCGCGCACCTCCACCGAATTGACGGCGGTGAAGCGGCCGACATATTCGTCGAAATCGGAAACCGTGCGCTTGACCGGCGCGGCGACACTGACCGCCGGCGGCGGCGGCACAGCCGGCTTCTGCGCTTCGCCGCAACTTGCGACTAAAGTTGCAAACGCACACACCAAAACGATGTCGCGGCCACCACGCATCAACGAAAATGATGGAATTGCCCGTGCGGAATTCATGAAACCCTGCGATATCGGCCAATCACGAATTGCCCGGACCGTCCCCATAGCGTCGGCGGTCAGCTATGTCCACCGGACCCGATCGGCAATAGGACCGCGAAAACGGAACTTTGCGTCAACCGCGCCGCCGGGCGCGAAATGCGGCGAGCCAGCGCGAGCCGAACAGAGCCAATACGATGCCACCATAAACGCTGCCGCCGATTGCGGCCAGCAGCGCAAGGGTTGCGACATCGCGCAGCCGCTGCCAGCCCTCAAACAGATGCGCGACCGGCGCGTCGCATAGCCACAAGGTAGCGGCCAGCGCGAGGCCNGCACCCGCCAGCTTGACCGTCGATTGCCGCAGCCGCTCGTCGATTTGGAGGTGACCCGCGCGCATCGCAAACCATACCACCAGGCCGAGATTGATCCAGGCGCCGATCGAGGTCGCCAACGCGAGGCCCACCTGCGCGAGCGGGCCCATCAGCAGGAACTTGAAGGCGATATTGACGGCGGCGGCGGCGAGCGCCGCCTTCACCGGCGTTGCGGTGTCGCCGCGGGCAAAAAACGTCGCGACCGTGCTGCGGATCAGTACGAAGGGCAGCAATCCGCAGGCATAGGCCGCGAGTGTCTGNCCGGCCGCGACGGCATCGGCCGCGGTGAAGGCGCCGCGCATGAACAGCGCCCGCATGATCAGCTCGGGGATGACGAAGAAGGCCGCGAGACAGGGAATCGACAGCAGTAGCGTGAATTCGATCGCGCGGTTCTGCGCGCTGGCGGCGCCCGCTTCGTCGCCGGCGGCAAGGCGCCGCGACATTTCGGGCAGGATCACGGTGCCGGCGGCGATGCCGATGACACCGATCGGAAGCTGATCGATGCGGTCGGCGTAATAGAGCGCGGACAGCGCGCCCGCCGGCAGGAAGCTCGCGATGATGGTATCCGCGAACAGCGCGAGCTGCACGCCCATGGAGCCGACCGTGGCCGGCCCGAGCGCGCGGAAGAATTTTCGTACGTCGGCGTCGAGCTGCGGCCAGCGCAGCGCCGCCCAGCGCNCCGGCGCGGGCCGCGTCGCCGGCGACCAGCAGGAATTCGAGGATGCCGGCAACCAGCACGCCCCAGGCCGCGGCATGGCCGGCGGTCGGAAAGAACGCCGCCAGCGCGAGCGCGACCACGAGCGAGAGATTGAGCAGGATCGGCGCGGCGGCGGCGGCGGCGAAACGTTGCAAGGCATTGAGGATGCCGCCGTAAAAAGTGACCAGCGTAACCAGCAGCAGATAGGGAAAGGTGATGCGCGTGAGATCGACCGCGAGCGCATAGCGTTCCGGATCGCGGGCGAAGCCCGGCGCCAGCACATCGATCACCGCCGGCGTGAACAACAGGGCCACCGCCAGCAACACGATTTGGCTGGCCAGCAACAGCGTGAAAACGCGGTCCGCGAACAGTCCGGCGCGCTCAGGCCCACCCTGCTCGCGAATGCGGGCATAGGCCGGAACGAACGCGGCATTGAAAGCGCCTTCAGCGAAGATGGCGCGGAAATGATTCGGCAGGCGCAGGGCGACAAAGAAGGCATCGGCCGCCGGCCCGGCGCCGAGGATCGCGGCCAGCACGATGTCGCGGACAAAGCCGGTCACCCGCGACAGCAGCGTGAAACCACCGACCGTGAGTATGCGTTCAATCATTATCAATCCCGCCGGGGCATTGGCTAAGTCGCCGCAGATCAATGGACTTGGGCAACAAGCAACGATAGCGATAGCCAGATACGCCGAACTGCCTTAAGACGATTCCCGACCCGAACATAGAGCCCGGACGAGCCTCGCACGTGCATGATCCCGAAAAGCTTGTCCTCGACCCCGATCGGGGATGGCAACCGGTTTCCGGAAAAGATCATGCACAAGCAAAATGTTAGGGACGGTATTGATTTAATCTGAATGGATCGGACTCTAAAACCATGCCCTCGCCGATCATTCCCATCCTGCTGGCCGGGGGCGCCGGGACCCGCCTTTGGCCGGTCTCGCGCGACGCCCTGCCCAAGCAGTTCCTGCCTTTGGTCGGTGACCGCTCGACCTATCAGGAAACCCTACTGCGCGTGCAGGACCCGATGTTCGGGCCCCCCATCGTCATCACCGGCCCGAATTTCCATTTCTTCGCCCGCCGGCAGGCCGAGGACGTCGGCGTCGAGGCGACGGTGGTGATCGAGCCGCTGCGGCGGGATTCTGGTCCCGCCATTGCGGCCGCCACCGCGGTGGCGCTCAAACGCGACCCGGACGCGGTGGTGCTGGCGCTCGCCGCCGACCACATCATCCTCGACGTGTCGCAGTTCCGCGCCACCTGCCTGGCCGGCCGCGAGGCCGCCGAGGCAGGATCCATCGTTACCTTCGGCATCAAGCCGACCGAGCCGAAGACCAGTTACGGCTACATCCTGCCGGGCGCAGCCATCGGCAAGAGCGGCGTGCACGCGGTCAAGAGCTTCGTCGAGAAGCCGGACGCCGCCACCGCCGCCCGCTATGTGCGCGACGGCTATCTGTGGAATTCCGGCAACTTCCTGTTCCGCGCCGACGTGCTGCTGTCCGAATTGGCAAGGCTCGAGCCGGCGATGGCCGAAGCGATCGAGGCCGCGGTCGCCAAGGCCTCCACCGACCTCGGCTTCCTGCGGCTGCAGCCGGAGGCTTTCGCGCGCGCGCCGCTAAAGTCGATCGATTACGCGGTGATGGAAAAGACCGACCGCGCCGCGGTGGTGGCGGGCGACTTCCGCTGGTCGGACATCGGCAGCTGGGACGCGCTGTTCGACATCACGCCGCATGACGCGGCGGGGAATGTCTTGCATGGACCGGTGGTGACCATGGATGCCAGCGGCTGCGTCGTGCATTCGGACGGCCGGCTCACCGCCGTGGTCGGAGTCAACGACCTGGTGGTGGTGAGCACATCCGATGCGGTGATGGTGATTCCGCGTGCCCGCTCGCAAGAGGTGCGCGAGCTGGTGGCGAAGCTTAAGGCGGCCAAGCGCCCCGAGGCGACCGACCACAAGCGCGTGCACCGGCCATGGGGCTATTACGAGTCGATCGACATGGGCGAGCGCTTCCAGGTCAAGCGCATCGTCGTGATCCCCGGCGGCGTGCTGTCGCTGCAGAAGCACCGCCACCGCGCCGAGCACTGGGTCGTCGTGCGCGGTACCGCCGAAGTCACCATCGGCGACACGATTCAGGCCGTGCACGAAAACGAGTCGGTCTACATCCCGATCGGCAGCGTCCACCGGCTGGCCAACCAGGGAAAAATCCCGCTCGAATTGATCGAGGTGCAGACCGGCAGCTATCTCGGCGAGGACGACATCGAGCGCATCGAGGACATTTATAAGCGAAGCTAGACCGGCCGTTACAATATCTTCCGCTGCACCAGCGCCTCGATCACTTCACTCGCGAGCCGATCGGCGTCCTTGCTCCCGGCCATGAGGTGCAGCTCGGGATTTTCCGGCACTTCGTAGGGCTGATCCACGCCGGTGAAATTCTTGATCTCGCCGGCCAATGCGCGCCGATACAATCCCTTGGGATCGCGCGCGATACATTCTTCGACCGGCGTGTCGACGAAGACTTCGATAAATTCGTTGCTGTCGAGCAGTTCCCGCACCATGCGGCGCTCGGCGCGGAACGGCGAGATGAACGAGCACAGCACGATGAGGCCGGCGTCGGTCATCAGCTTGGCCACTTCGCCGATGCGACGGATGTTCTCGACCCGGTCGGGCTCGGTAAAGCCAAGGTCCCGGTTCAAGCCGTGCCGCACATTGTCGCCGTCCAACAAGATGGTATGAGCGCCGCGCGCGCACAGCGTGGCTTCCACAAGGTTGGCGATGGTTGATTTTCCGGAGCCCGGAAGACCGGTAAACCACAGCACGGCCGCCCGCTGATGCATGAGGGTCGATCGTTCGGCCTTGCTCACCGTCTGTTTCTGATGGTGGATATTGGTGGCCCGGCGCAAGGCGAAGTCGATCATTCCGGCGGCGACGGTTTCGTTGGAATAGCGATCGATCAGGATAAACGCGCCGGTGTCGCGGTTGTCCGCGTAAGCATCGAACGCGACCGGTCGGGCGACCGACAGATTGCACACGCCGATTTCGTTCAGCGCAAGCGTCTTGGCGGCAAGCTTCGACAGCGTAGTAACGTCGAGCCGATGCTTGAGGTCGGTGACGGTCGCGGCCACGGTGCAATTGTTGATCTTCATGAAGTAGCTACGCCCCGGGAATAGATGCTCGTTCGACATCCAAACCAGGTGGGCCACGAACTGGTCGGCGATCTGTGGTCGGTCGCGTAACGCGGCGAACATGTCGCCGCGCGCAACGTCGATTTCATCGGTGAGCGTGACCGTGACCGAATCCCGCGCTTGCGCGGCTTCGAGATCGTCGCCGGCGCCGATAATCCGCTTGATCCTGGTGGTTTGCCCGGATGGGAGAATGGCGATTTCGTCGCCCACGCTGGCGCTGCCGCTCGCAATCGTGCCGGCAAAACCACGAAAATCGGAATTGGGCCGATTGACCCATTGCACCGGCATGCGGAACGGCTTACCGGCGCGGTCGTCCTCGACTTCGACCGTTTCAAGATAGTCGAGCAGATGCGGCCCCGCATACCAGGGCGTGCGCTCGCTGCGTGATGAAACATTGTCGCCGTAGCGCGCCGAGACCGGGATCGCCTTGATGTCCTTGAAGCCGAGCCCGCCGGCAAAGCGGCTAAAGCTCGACGAGATCTGCTCGAACACAGTCCGATCGAACCCGACAAGATCGATCTTGTTCACCGCAAGAACGACGTGGCGAATGCCCAGCAGGCTCGCGATGATCGCGTGGCGGTGGGTCTGGCTCAGCAGACCCTTGCGCGCGTCCACCAGCAGAACCGCGAGCTCGGCATTGGACGCTCCCGTTGCCATGTTGCGGGTATATTGCTCGTGGCCCGGCGTGTCGGCAACGACGAAAGCGCGCCGCTTGGAGGCGAAATAGCGATAGGCGACGTCGATGGTGATGCCCTGCTCGCGCTCGGCTTCCAACCCGTCGAGCAGCAAAGCGAAATCGACGTCCGCTCCGGTGGTGCCGTGTTTTTTCGAATCGCGCTCGAGCGCGGCCAGATGATCGTCGAAGATGAGGTTCTGCTCGTAAAGCAAGCGGCCGATCAAGGTGGACTTGCCGTCGTCGACCGAACCGCAGGTGAGAAAGCGCAACGCCGGGCGCGCATCGGCGCTGTCGCGGCGCGCGGGGCGATCGGCTTTTAATGGCGCGGGACCGCTCATCAGAAATATCCCTCGCGCTTTTTCTTCTCCATCGAGCCGGCCTCGTCATGATCGATGACGCGGCCCTGCCGTTCCGAGCTGGTCGAACCGCGCATTTCCGCGATGATGGCGTCGAGCGTGTCGGCGCTCGATTGGATCGCGCCGGTCAACGGATAGCAACCGAGGGTGCGGAAACGAACCTGCGTCATCCGCGACTTCTCGCCGGGCGCGAGCGGCAGGCGATCGTCATCGACCATGATCAGCGTGCCGTCGCGCTGCACCACCGGACGCTGCTTGGCGAAATACAAGGGCACGACCGGAATATTCTCGGCCCGGATGTATTCCCACACGTCGAGTTCGGTCCAATTGGACAACGGAAACACCCGCATGGATTCACCGGTCTTGATGCGGGTATTGAACAATTGCCACAGCTCGGGCCGCTGATTGCGCGGGTCCCAGCCATGGCCGGCGGAACGGTGCGAGAAAATGCGCTCCTTGGCGCGGCTCTTTTCCTCATCGCGCCGCGCCCCACCGAAAGCGGCGTCGAAATGCCATTTGTCCAGCGCCTGACGCAGGCCTTCGGTCTTCATCACCTGGGTGTGGATCGCCGAGCCCGAGGATACCGGCGAAATGCCGCGCGCAAGTCCCTCTTGATTGACGTGCACCAGCAAATCCATTCCGACGCGCGCCGCCGTCTGATCGCGGAACGCGATCATCTCACGGAATTTCCAGGTCGTATCGACGTGCAAAAGCGGGAACGGCGGCTTCCCCGGCTGAAAGGCCCTTTGCGCGACGTGCAGCAGCGCGCTCGAATCCTTGCCCATCGAATAGAGCATCACCGGATTGCGGAATTCGCTGACGACCTCGCGCATAATGTAGATCGCCTCGGCTTCGAGCCGACGCAGGTGAATATTCTGGTGACGCCAATTCATCCGATGAATCCGAGCCCTTTGCCCGGTAGTGCTATTTCATTTCGAACGTTTTGGAAGCAGCTGATATTTCAATTTTGCAAGCTATATGGAAAAATTAGCCTCTAAATCCTCACGACACTAGTGCGCGACGCGTGGCATCGATGATGCGACCTTGCGTCGGCTCATCGAGATAGGCATGCATGGGCAGGCTGACGACTTCGGCGGCGAGCCGATCGCTCACCGCCACGCCGCCCTCGCCCACCGGGTAATGCTTGTAGGCCTGCTGCCGGTGCAGCGGAATCGGGTAGTAGATCGCGGTGGGAATGCCTTCGGCCTTGAGCGCGGCCGCCAGTTTGTCGCGGCGGCCGCCGGTGACGCGAATGGTGTATTGTGCCCATACCGACGTCGAACCGGGTGGCACTTTGGGGACGATCACAATGCCATCCAGCGCCTCGGCATAGCGGCGCGCGATACGGTTGCGCGCCTCGATCTCGTCGGGGAAAATCTTCAGCTTTTCGATCAGGATCGCGGCCTGGATGGTGTCGAGCCGCGAGGTCATGCCAATGCGCACATTGTCATATTTGTCGCTGCCGTGGCCGTGCACGCGCAGACTTTCGATCGTCTGCGCGAACGCGGCGTCATCGGTCAGCACCGCGCCACCGTCGCCATAACATCCAAGGGGCTTGGCCGGGAAGAAACTGGTCGCCGTCGCATGGCCGAAAGTGCCGAGCCGACGGTTATTGAATGTCGCACCGAAGGCCTGCGCCGCATCGTCCAGGATGAACAGGTTCGCTTTTTCAGCAGCGGCCGCCACCGCAGTATGGTCGGCCGCCAATCCGAACAGATCGACCGGAATGACCGCCTTCGGCGTGAGCCCTGCACTTTTTGCCGTCGCAATAGCGCCCGCGATTCTGTTCGCGTCGATATTGAACGTGGCGGCGTCGACATCNACGAAAANCGGCGTCGCGCCCACCAGCGCCGCCACTTCGGCGGTCGCNCAAAACGTGAATGACGGACAAATCACCGCGTCGCCCGGCCCGATGCCCCTTGCCCGCAGTGCCAGCATCAGCGCGTCGGTNCCACTCGCACAGGTCACNGCATGGCGCGCGCCGCAGAATCTCGCCAACTCGGCCTCGAACGCCCGCACCTCCGGGCCGAGGATGAACTGGCAGTGGCCGAGCACGCGCGCAACCGCGCCATCGATGGCGCCGCCGAGCCGGCGGCGCTGCGCGGCCACGTCGATGAACGGAATCATGGGCGGGGTGGGTCGCTGATTCATTCTAGGTCCAAGCGGTGGCGCCGGTCAGCCGGCAACCACGCGCGGCGCCTGCCGCTGTGACGACGTCACGGCCACCGGGCGAGCGGCAAGACAGCGGATGGCGATTTCGAGGCTGGCCACGCCTTCCTCTCCGGTCACCGCTGCCGGTGACCCGGATCGCACTGCGCGCAGGAACGCCAGCAGCTCGGAACGCAATGGCTCGGCGTGCCCGACTGAGAGATGGCGCATGGAATAACTGCCATCCGGCTGGAAGCCGAAGCACTCGGTCACCTGGCGCGTGAGCAGGTCGGCCATAATGTATTTACCGCGCGTGGCGACGATGACCGTGCGCGCCTTGAACGGCGTGAGCCAGTTGGTGTTGATATGCGCGAGCACGCCCGANGCCGTNCGGAACTGCAGCAGNGCGATATCNTCGCGCTCGGCGACCGCGCTGGAAAGCTGCGGCTGCACTTCGANNATNTCNGAATCGGTGAACCAGCGGATCANGTCGATATCGTGCACGGCCAGATCGATGACCACGCCGACATTCGACATGCGGGGNGGAAACGGCCCGACCCGGGTGATGGCGATCGAGAGAATATCCTCGTTGCGCAGCGCGTCCTTGATCGCTTCGACCGCCGGATTAAAACGCTCGACGTGACCGACCATCAACGTGACCCCGGCCCGGCGCGCCGCGGCGATGATCTCGCGGCCTTCTTCGACCGACGACGCGATCGGCTTTTCCACCATGACGTGGACGCCGCGCGCGATGCAGGCGAGCGCAATGTCGCGGTGAAGATGGGTCGGCGCCGCGATGGTGACGGCATCGACCTTGAGATCGAGCAGTTCATTGACGTTGGCGACGGCGGCGCAGCCGAGGGTGCGGGCGACGAATTCGGCCTGCTTGCGGTCGGGATCGGCGACGCCGACGAGTTCGGCCCCCGGCAGCCCCGTGAGCACCCGGGCATGGTTGCTGCCCATCACGCCGACGCCGATCACGCCGATACGCAACGAAGGCTCCGCATCCGNTTTTACCGCTTGCATCATGTTCTGACGGATTTCCCCTGACCCTGACCCGCAGCCAAGCCTTCCCCTAGCACGCTCAGCGCCGGCTGGCGACCANCCCGGGAAAACGCCGCGAACACGTTTTGATTCAAAGCGTTACAGCAATACAACGGCCAAAAATCCGGGCGCGCTGAATGTCTTCGCGTCTAAATCATTCGGCGGCGCACGAGGCGGGAACCGAAAGCCGCAAACCCGCGGCCAGCGCGTCTTCGCGGAATGATTTCACCGCGCCGAGCGAGAGCTCCGCCGCGGTCTTGGTACCGAGGCTGGGGAGCTTTTTCAGGACATCGGCCGGTGCGGTGATGATGTGGCAACCCATGGCGTCGGCTTCCACGACGTTGAATACCTCGCGCGTGGAGGCCCAGATGATCTCGATATTCCGCGTCTTGCGGGCGCGCGCAATCGCATCCTGCATGATGGGCCGATAGTCGATGCCTAAATCGGCCAAGCGGCCGGCGAATACCGACACGCAGGCCGGCGCGCCGCCGTCGAGCGCTTCGACCGCGCGCGCCACCTGCTCGCCGGCGAAGATGGCCGTCATGTTGATCTTGACGCCGTCGCGCGACAACGCGCGCACCACGTCGAACAGCGGCTCACCGCGCGTGGTGGTCACCGGCAGCTTGACGTAGACATTCTTGCCCCAGGCGGTGATGACGC
>JGI20177J14857_1000206_pt1 | contig 17961 bp, 12 predicted proteins | sample NGESurdeep072012_6_FD_14857 | JGI IMG/M metagenome (IMG submission 14857) | reverse complement strand
GGCGAGCGACAGCGGCACGCCCCAGTGATTGTTGTAGGAGGCGGCGGAAGCATGGGTCTCGCCGTCGGCGCCCAATGCGAGCCGCAGCGCCTCCTTGGTGCCGGTCTTGCCGACCGAGCCGGTGACGGCGATGACCTTTGCCGGTGAGCGGGCGCGGGCGGCGCGCGCGAGATCGCGCAAGGCCTCGAGCACGTCCGCGACGATCAGTAGCGGCGCAGCGGCAGCAAACTGTGCGCGCTTATCGCGCGCGACCACGGCAAGCCCGGCGCCGGCTTTGAGCGAGGTCTCGACGAAGTCGTGGCCGTCGCGATTGTCGCCCGTGATGGCGAAGAAGGCTTCACCCTTGGCCATGCTGCGGCTGTCGATGGACAGGCCGGGCACCTCGGCCGGCAGCGCGCCGGATTTGTCCGCGCGCATGGCGGCGGCCATGGCGTCGAGGGTCCACAGCGCGGTCATGCCACCTTGCCCTGCAAGGCTTCCGCCACCGCCTCGTGGTCGGAAAATTTCAAAATGCGATCACCGATAATCTGTCCGGTTTCATGGCCCTTGCCGGCGATCAGCAGCACGTCGCCGGCTTGCAGCGCTGAGATGCCGGCGCGGATCGCGTCGTTGCGGTCGCTGATCTCGGTCGCGCCCGGTGCGGCGGCAAGGATGGCGGCGCGGATCGCGGCCGGTTGCTCGCTGCGCGGATTGTCGTCAGTGACGATGACGCGGTCGGCATTTTCCGCCGCGATGCGGCCCATGATCGGGCGTTTGCCGGCGTCGCGGTCGCCGCCGGCGCCGAACACCACCACCAGTTTGCCGCTGGCATAGGGACGCAAAGCGGCGAGCGCTTTCGCCAGCGCGTCGGGCTTGTGCGCGTAGTCGATAAATATAGGCGCGCCGTTTTTGCTGCCAGCAAGTTCGAGCCGGCCTTTGGCGCCGGTGAGATGTTCCAATGCGGCGAACACGCGCGCCGGATCGGCGCCGGTCGCGATCGCAAGCCCGGCGGCCACGGCGGCGTTCTGCACCTGGAAGGCGCCGACCAATGGCAACTTTACCCTATGGGTTTTGCCGCCATGGGCGATGGTGACGACTTGCGCGAAGCCGTCGATGGCGCCGCCGACCAGTCTGATGTCGTCGCCCTGCACGCCCACCGTCATGATTTTGAGGCCGCGTTTCTTGGCGGCCTCGACCACCTGCCCGGCATAGCAATCGTCGGCATCGATCACCGCCGTGCCTTCCGGCGCGACCAGTTCCTCGAACAGGCGCAGCTTGGCGGCGAGATAGGCCTCGATGTTGGGGTGATAATCAAGATGATCGCGCGACAGGTTGGTAAAGGCGCCGGCGGCGATGCGCACGCCGTCGAGCCGGTGCTGGTCGAGGCCGTGCGAGGAGGCTTCGAGCGCCAGATGGGTGACGCCCTCGCCGGTCAATTGATCGAGCATGCGGTGCAGTTCGACCGGATCGGGCGTGGTGAGCGAGCCGTATTTTTCTCCCCGAGGCGAGACGACGCCGATGGTGCCGATGCTGGCGGCGGGAAACCCGAGCGCGGTCCAGATCTGCCGCGTGAAGGCGGCGACCGAGGTCTTGCCGCTGGTGCCGGTGACCGCCGCGATGGTGCCGGGCTGGCGCGGGAAAAATTTTGCCGCCGCCAAGGCCAGCGCGCGGCGCGCGTTTATTACCGGTACGAAAACGACGTTGGCGGGCAGTCCATCCGAACGCTGCTCGGCGGCGACCGCCACGCAGCCGGCCGCCGCCGCTTGCTTGGCGAAATGCGCGCCGTCGGCTTTGGCGCCGGCGATGGCAAAAAACAGGAAGCCCGATTTGACCTTGCGGCTGTCGGCGGCAATGCCGGCGATATCGATGGTCGCAAGTTGCGCGACTTGGCGCGCATCGAGCCTGGCTTCGCTCACAAGGTCGCCTAGCCTCACCGCGTCTCCTTCGTGCTCGCCAGCAGCAATTGATCGGCTTTCGGCAGGTCGAAGCGCGGCGGGATGTCCAACAGCGGCGCCACGCGTTCGATCACCTTGGCGCCGACCGGCACCGCGTTCCAGCCTGAGGTGGCAAAGCCGTGGGTTTCGGCCAAGCCCTGCGGTTCGTCGATCATGATCAACAACAAATATTGCGGTTTGTCGGCCGGCATAATGGCGGTGAAACTGGTCAAAACCTTGGTCTTGGAATAGCGGCCGCCCACCACCTTCTCCGAGGTGCCGGTTTTTCCGCCGACGTAGTAGCCGGCGACATTGGCCCGCGTGGCGGTGCCCTTTTCCACGTTCAGGCGCAGCAGATAGCGCATTTTATCCGATGTTTCAGGCTTGATCACCCGCGTGGCCAGGCGTTCGGCCGCGGCCTGGTCGCGCTTGAGGAAGGTCGGCGGGATCAGTCTGCCACCGTTGACCAGCGCGGCGATGCCCATCACCGCCTGCAGCGGCGCCACCGACAGGCCCTGGCCGAAGGCGATGGTGACGGTATTGAGTTCGCTCCAATGCTTGGGGACCAGCGGCTCGGCGCTTTCCGGCAATTCGGTGCGCAGCCGGTCGAGCTGGCCGAGTTTTTTCAGGAACGCCTTGTGGTAATCGACGCCGAGCGAGAGCGCCATGCGCGCGCTGCCGATGTTGGACGAATAGGTGAAGATTTCCGGCACGCTGAGAATGCGATGCTGCGCGTGGTAGTCGTGGATGGTGAACTTGCCGTAGTGCAGATCGCCGCGCGCGTCGAATTTGGAATCGAGCGTCACCTTGCCGCTGTCGAGCGCCATCGCCAAAGTGAACGACTTGAAGGACGAGCCCATCTCGTAGACGCCAGTGGTGAGCCGGTTGATGCGGGTCGGATCGTTCGCCTCGCGCGGATTGTTGGGATCGTAATCCGGCTCGGACACCAGCGCGACGATCTCGCCGGTATTGACGTTGACGATCACGCCGGACGAGGCCTTGGCCTTGAATTTCTCGCGCGCCTTCACGAGTTCGTCGCGCAACGCGAACTGCACGCGCAGATCGAGCGCGAGCTGCACCGGCCGCTGCAGCTGGTCGGTGGCGAGCCCCGCCATGTGCAGCGCGGCGAGCCCCTGCCCATCCAGCCACTTCTCGATGCCGGCGATGCCCTGGTTGTCGATATTGACGTGGCCGATCTGGTGCGAGACCACCGGGCCGTTGGGATAGACGCGCTTGTTCTCGGTGAGGAATCCGACGCCGGGAATGCCGAGCCGATGGATCTCCTGTTGCTGCTTGGCGCTGATCTCGCGCTTGAGCCAGACGAAGCCGCGCTTCGACGACAGGCGCTCGCGCACTTCGTTGCCGTCGAGATCGGGCAGCACCGCGGTGAGCAGTTCCTCCGCCTCGTCCACGTCGATGAGCTTGCGCGGTTCGGCGAACAGCGAAGGCGCCTTCACGTCGGTGGCGAGGATTTGGCCGTTGCGGTCGAGGATATCGGGCCGGGCGGTGGCGAGTGCGTCCGCCCCGACGCTGCGGCGGGCACCGTGGCCGTCGCTTTGCTCCGCGAACATTACCAGCCGCAGCGCGATGACGCCGTAGATAGCGGCGAAGGCGACGATGGCGAGGCCGAGCCGCGCCTTGGCCTTCACGCTGCGATCGACGTCGCGGCCATAGAGAAACGAGCGCAGCCAGCGTTGCCAGCGGGTCTCCAGTGGTTTCCGCGGCGCGTTCATCGGATCACCGTTGCGCCGGCACGCTGCCGGTGGTGTCGGGCGCGACCGGCACGAGCATGGCGCCGATCGGATCGTTGCCCGGCGCACCAGCAGGCGGGCGCTCGGGCAGCCGGTCGAGGCTGTCGAATTGCGTGGGTAAGATCGGCCGCAGCGCCAAATGGCGGGAGGCCAAGCCCTGGATGCGGCCGGGCGTGTCGAGCTTCGCCCATTCGGCGCGCAGGGTCGCGATGGCGTCGCGCTCGCGGCGCAATTCGCCGGCGAGCTTCGCCACGCGCTCGGCCTGCAGCGTGGAATCGAACTTGATCTTGTAGACGAAGGACGCCGCCAGGATGAGCGCGCCGATGACGAAAATGTTGAGAAGGCGCATGCTCAGTGCCCCTTCACAACGTCGGCGAGCGCCGGCAGGCGCGGCAGCAGATCGGACACATCGTCCGCGCGCGCAGGCGCTTCGCTGCGTTCGGCCGCGCGCAGTTTGGCCGAGCGGGCGCGCGGGTTATACGCGACCTCGTCGGCATCGGCCACGACCGGGCGCTTGGTGAGCACGCTAAACGTGGGCGCCGGGCGCTTGAGCTCGGGCGCGTGACGCGAGCCGGCGCGTGTTTCGCCGCGGCCGGCGAAGAACGTCTTGACGATGCGATCCTCGAGCGAATGGAACGCCACCGCCACCAGGCGGCCGTTGGGCTTGAGGATCCGTTCGGCGGCTTGCAGCGCTTCGACCAGTTCGCCCAGCTCGTCGTTGACGAAGATGCGCAGCGCCTGGAACGTGCGCGTCGCCGGATGGATGTCGCCCGGGCGCGAGCGCACGACCGAACCGACGATATCGGCGAGCATGGCGGTGGTGCGGATCGGTGCTTGTGTGCGGGCCTTGACGATGGCGCGCGCCACGCTGCGCGAGTGGCGTTCCTCGCCAAGAATGAAAATGATATTGGCGAGATCGCGCTCGCTCGCGCTGGCGACCACATCGGCCGCGCTCGCGCCCGCACCGCCCATGCGCATGTCGAGCGGCCCATCGAGACGGAAGGAAAATCCGCGCTCCGCCCTATCGAGCTGCATGGAGGAGACGCCGAGGTCGAGCACCACGCCGTCGACCGCTGCGAAGCCGGCGTCGCGCGCCACCTGATCGAGATTGGAAAATTGGTCCTCGATCAGTGTCAGCCGGACATTCGCCGCCTGCACCAAGTCCGCGCCAAGTGCGATCGCGCTTTGGTCGCGATCGATGCCGATCACGCGTGCATTGGCGGCCGCGAGGATGGCGCGGGTATAGCCGCCGGCGCCGAAGGTGGCGTCGATATAAACTCCGCCGTCACGGACATTGAGGAAGTCGATGGCGGGGCGGCCGAGCACGGGAATGTGGAGGGCTGCTCCGCCAACGACAGCCGCAAAGCCGTCGCCGCCCGCCGTCATTTTGCCGCTCCAGACTGGGCACTGCTGGATGAGGAACCTTGGGATATTTCTTGCGGCATCATGAGATAATGTTGGTGTCATGGAATAACCCAGCCCCGAGGCCCCCCTCCTCGAGGCCCCGGCGCATCACCGTGTGGACCTCATTAAACAGCCCTTAATCTTAAGGATTTGTTTCCGACCCCCTGGCGGGGCGTCGGCAACTGGGTCCGGTCCGCGCGGACAGGGCCGTGAGTATTGCTTTTTTGATGCGGTGCGGTGAAAGATAAAGCTGCTTCCACTCAGGACAATCGCCCTCCGGCCCATGTCAACTTTTCCGCCGGATTCCTTCATCGTCGCCGATGTGATGCCCTCGCCCAATCATGACGAGCGCAAGCAAAGCCGGGCGCCCGACATGATCGTGCTGCACTACACCGGCATGCAGACCGGCGAGGCCGCGCTGGCGCGGCTGTGCGCGCCGGATAGCCAAGTGTCGTCGCATTACGTGGTGTTCGAGGACGGCCGCATCGTGCAATGCGTGCCGGAGGAATTGCGCGCCTGGCACGCCGGCGTGTCGTCCTGGGCCGGGGAAACCGACATCAATTCGTGCTCGATCGGCATCGAAATCGTCAATCCGGGACACGAATTCGGCTACAGCAACTTCCCGCTGCGGCAGATCGCGGCGGTGATCTCGCTCTGCAAATCGATCATCACCCGCCGCGGTCCGATCAGTTCCGCGCGCATCCTCGGCCATTCCGACGTAGCACCGGCGCGCAAGCAGGATCCGGGCGAGAAATTTCCCTGGGACCTGCTGAGCGAATCCGGCATCGGGCATTGGGTACGCCCGGCCCCGCTTAATCTCGACGGCGCCTCGATCAAGCCCGGCGAGCGCAGCGAGCTGGTGACGCGGCTGCAACGCGCGCTGCGCGGTTACGGCTACGGCATCGAGGAAACCGGCAGCTATGACGAGGCCACGTTCGAGGTGGTCACAGCATTCCAGCGCCATTTCCGCCAGGCCCGGGTGGACGGCCTCGCCGATGCGTCTACGATGCTCACGCTACGCGCTCTGCTGGAGACGCGGCCGGCGCCGCTGGCATAAAAGGGCCAATTTAACGCTCTTGACCCCGCGGCCTTGACGCAGAAGCCCCGCAACCCCATTGCTATCCGCGTCAGTCGGCCGGACGGCCGTCCCGCGCCAATGCCGAAAGGCGGCCGGGGAGGAAAGTCCGGGCTCCATGGACGAACGGTGCCGGATAACGTCCGGCGGGGATCGCTTCCTGCGCAAGTAGGACACGGGCCTCAGGGACAGTGCCACAGAAAACAAACCGCCGCGGCTGCGTAGCGTTTTGGCCGCGGTAAGGGTGAAACGGTGCGGTAAGAGCGCACCGCGTTTCCAGCGATGGAAACGGCACGGCAAACCCCACCGGGAGCAAGACCGAATAGGAACGACGTTGAGACGCAAGTCTCAGGTCCGTCCGGGCCAGTCGTTCGGGTAGGTTGCTTGATGCGCCGGGCAACCGGCGTACCAGAGGAATGGCCGTCACGTTTGCGGTTTGCGCCGCAGGCCTTACAGAACCCGGCTTACAGGCCGGCTGATATGTTAAGGGGGCTCGGCGGAAAAACCGCCGGGCCCCCGCCAATTTTCGAGTTTCTTCGCGAGTCTAGTTACGGTTCTTTTGGTGGCGCGCGGCCGTGTAGTCTTTTATGTTCATGCGCGAAAACGGGGGAATGACGACCATGTCCGAACCAACCAAACCTGCGCCTTTGGCGCCATCCGCACCAACCAATCCTGCGCCGTTGGCGCCGGCCGCGACGGCAGAGCCACCCAAGACTTTTTGGCAGAAGGCCCAGCGCTGGTTCATGATCGTGTGCGGCGTGATCATCGGAATCGGCGGGCTGATTCAGCTCTATAAGGCCTTTACGCCGCAGTTGCCGGGTTGCGCGGCGGACTCGACCGCCACGGTCCTCCGCGACATCTTCAAGAAAAAGGATGTCGAACTCACCGTGCTCAACAATATGAAGACGGTGACCGATACGTCGTCGGAACAGACCTGCCAGGCGCATATCGAGACACCGGCGGAGACCGGGACAATCTCCTACAGCATCACCTTGCAGGGCAGTAACTTCCAGATCCGGATCGACAAGGTGGACGCGGCGCCGCGCTAAGCGCTCGCTCACCTGAGGCGCGGCGGCCCGCGCTCGGGTTGGAAATATGCGGCGCGCGCGCAGGCGCGTCGAAGGCGTCGACAGCATGGCGCAAGCCAATTCCGGGATCAGGCGGTAGGTTCCGTGCTAAAGTGAAACGCCTCGGTGAAATGAAAAAGCGGAACGCGCTGCAACTCACAATTGTTCCGGCGCCGCATTGATTTGAATCAAATAGACCGCCCCCCAAAATAAAATGAAATCTCACGTTTATATGCGGAATCGAGCTTATGGTTTATGCGGGATCGAGCCTATAGTTGCAAGGCTTCAAGCTGGAGCTGCACGATCCAGCGGCGCCGGCGCCAAATAAATATAAAAATGGATCGTGCTCCGCACGACGCGAGAGCGACCGGGAGGAGTAATGTCCAAGATCATTACGCGGCTTTTGCCGCTTTTGGCGCTTGTTTTTTTTCATGCTAACGACGCCGGCGCACAGCAGCCCAATCGGCCGCCAAACTTGAATTTAGGCGACGCGGTCGTCACCGGATTTTCCGGCACCATAACTCTCGACGCGACGCGACGCGGCTCGAACAAGTCCGCGACCGATCTCACCTTCATCAACCCGGATGGACCGTCGGCCCGCCTCATCGATGTCAGCCGGCCGGGTTATGTCTGGGACGGCTGGCTATTCGCGGCCCGCAAGACCTTCGATGTGCTCGCCAAGGACGTCGGTCAGGTGTTCGGCGTCGCGCTCGACGATGCTACTCCACCCAATATCTATGTGGCCGCCACGTCGGTCTTCGGCCTGCAGGTCGTTGGCCATGGGCGCGATGGGCTACCGAACGAAGGAACAAAGGCCAAAACGTCTGAAACCGCGCACGAGAATCAATCATAGAGGAGCGTCGCATGCGCCCTGTTATTTTTATTTCCCGACGGAATCGTCTATCCGTTTGTGTCGTAGGTATCCTGCCGCGTTCGCCGGGATAACCATTGAACCCGCGGCTGCGCAGCAAGATCTGCTGCAACCCGGAGAAGCCTACGCGACCCGCTTCTCGGGAACCGCATCGGTCAACGGACCCGATGGCAAGCCGCTCGTCGCGATCGATCCGGCCGGAACGGTGGGCAGTATTGTCGACCTCCGGGCCCCGGGCCAGCGGCCGGCCGGCGAGCACTGGGTCAACGAACCGCAGCGCAAGATGGTGACGGCCCGCGAAGTTGGCCAAGTATTCGGCGTCACTTTAGACGCCGGAGCGCCGCCCAACGTCTATCTCGCCGCGACGTCGGCGTTCGGACTGCACCGCAGCCCGGACAATTCCCAGTGGATGGATGGCATGTGGGGCGCCGGCGGCGGCCCCGGCACCGTATATCGGCTCGATCGCGAAAACGGTTACCAACCGCGGGTGTTTGCCAACGTAACCCTCAATGGCCGGCCGAATAGCGGGCCCGGATTGGGCAATATCGCGTTCGACAAAGGGAATCAGCAATTATTCGTGTCCGATCTCGAAACCGGAATGATCCACCGGTTCCGGGCTACGGACGGCGCCGATCTCGGCTTCTTCGACCACGGCACGCAAGGTCGCGCTAATTTCCTCGATGTCGTCAGCGGGCAGCCAAGCAGCCTCCCACCGATCCCGTTCAATCCCGCTTCGCGCTCGCGCATCAACGATTGCCCAACCGGCAAGTTCGACAACTCGCCCGAATGCTGGAACTTCGCGACCACCGGCCGGCGCATTTGGGGCATAGCTGCGTGGAAGCATCCGGTGACGGGCGAAACGCGGCTTTATTACTCCGTGTGGAGCAGCCCTTCGTTCGGCGATCCAACTTGGGACGCGACCACCGATCCCAGCGAAAAGCGGAATTCCATCTGGTCGGTGCGGCTTGGCCCGGACGGCGACTTTGTCGTTTCCGACGTTCGCCGCGAGTTCCTGCTGCCTGATTTCTTCACTAACCCAGACGTCATCGCTCTCCGCGGCTTTAGCTCCCCAGTCAGCGACATCACGTTTCCTGAGTGTGGCGGTAGCGGGCTCATGCTACTCGGCGAGCGCGGCGGCATTCGCAATCTCGGCCTCGATGCCAATAGCCCCTTCGCAAACCCGCATGAGGCGCGCGCGTTCCAGGTTGGATTGAGCCAACAAGGCAGCTGGGCCATTATAGGTCGTTACGATGTCGGCTTTTATAACCGGCGATTGGACGGCGAACCCTATGTCCGCGCGAATTGCGCGGCCGGCGTGGCCTTCGGGCCCGGTTATTCTGCGGCCGGAACGGCCGACCTTGCTCAGCCGGATCAATTCGCCTGGATCTCCGGCGATTCCCTCTGTTCAGTCGATGGCCCGTGCAACAACCCCGCTGAAAACCGGCCGGGACCGGGTCCCCAACCGCAGACTGCTCCCGCGCCGCAGACGGCTTCCGATCAGCAATCCATGGAATCGGACGATTCGGAAGTCCACGGCCTCCAGGGCATGCCCGTAGGGCTCTTGAGCCAGATAACCCCGCCCCCCAATGCGAACGATCAGGCGGCGGGCGTAGACCAAGCTTACCTCATCGACCTTGACATCAATGTTGATGCAACGGGCGCTGTCATACCGGACACATTGCTGCGCGACGACTCGACCAAAATCGGCGATGTCGCGATTTATCAAATCTGCGGAGGGGCCCCGTCGTTCGCGTTGCCGCCGATTCTGATCGCGCACTGGCCGGTTTTTTCTCATTCGCGTGCCGGATCACATAACCCGCAGTACAGCCATTACCGGCATGGAACGCACAATCCGAAGCTCAGTCACGAACGGGCGCGTTCACATACCCGGTCGATGACCCATTACCGATACATGAGTGGTCAGCAGCATGAGCCGAAGCTCAGCGCTCATCCAGTGGCCTTGAGCCACAATCGAGAGCTGAGTATTCATCGTCAGCCACAGAGCCATAACCCGCGGATCAGTTCGGACCTGCCGGTCCTGAGCCATAACCGCAAGCTCAGCCATCTGCCGGAGCATAGCCATAATACGAGACTCACCCACCTGACGGCTCCCAGCCAGGTCCACGATACGAGACTCACCCACCGGACGGTGCCCAGCCACGATACGAAACTCACCCACCGGACGATCCCCAGCCACAATACAGAACTCACCCACAGGAGAGAGCCCAGCCATAATCCGCAAATCAGCAACGAACATCCGCCGCAGCGCAGTCATAATCCGAAGATCAGCGATCATCCGCCGGCGCGTAGTCACAATCCGAAGATCAGTGATCATCCGCCGGCGCGTAGTCATAATGCGAGGATCAGCGACCGCAAGACGCCCGACAGCGTCGATCGGAAGGTCAATACTCACAAACCGCCCGGCAGCCATAATAAGAGAATCAGCAGCCGCGGCGAGCCTAAGCTAAAGCAGGAGCGGCTGCTTCCCCGGCGTCAAGGCATCGGAATTGGCGGCAGGAGTAACAGTCCCGGAATCGGCGGCGGCGGCCTAAACAGGTGACACGGACCTAGCCGATGAATTTTGGCTTTTGGCTGAAATCCTCAATCTCCGGCAGGACGGACCTGCCGGAGACCTTGCGGCTCAGTTCCGGAAACTGGGCTGATTGATTTTGTATCCGTAACTTCGCAGAAAAGGTCGTCGTCCAATGTACATAATGTCGCGGTATGTGGCCGCTTTTCTGTTTGGGCTCGTCATCGCCAGTCGAGCTTTCGCTGCCGAGGGTACCGATCGTCCGCGGCTTTATACCAACGAGGCTTTCGTTGAGGATGCCACACGCGCGACAACGCTGCCGACCACCGATCTCATGGCGATGCTGGCCTTCGTGCTCGGCAGCCTTCCGGACAGCGTGAAAGTATATCCGACGGAAAATTATTATTATTTCTCCTTCTATCACAATTCGACCCGCTATGCCGAAAACATTCGGCTCGATGCATCGGACCGCGACGAAGGAAAATTGCATTTTGCCTATTACGAAGATCTCGCCGAATATAAAGAACAGTCACCGGTGCAATATCAAAAACTCGACAAGTCGAACGGCGTGACGGTGGAGAAGCTCGAACGCCTGGTCTATCGCGTCTCTTACGGCGACAAGAGCGTGGTGTTCAGGTTGAATGATCTGTCCGAGGTCAAGCCGCCAGCGAATATCATGGGCCCCGATGAAAAATATATCGGACCGATCTTCGACGAGTCTGCCATCCGCTTCTTCCTGATTTTCAATAAGCGGCTAAAACTTTTTCATTATGTCCTCGATGAAACGATCACGGTCGCCGACCAATTCGTTCGCACCAGGCTAACCAGCCGCATCCTCATCGGTAAGCGAACCGGCTTCGCGTTCTACCAGGACTATCGATTGAATCGGAAAATTCTGATCGGCGTATTTGAGGGGAATGCCCGCATAAACAATTACTTCGATGGTCCATTCGATCAACTGCCGGACCATTTTATCGAAGGCGAAACGTTGCGCGAGGCCATTCTCGCAGTTGAGCCAAGTCTCGCGGGAAAGATCGATCGCGTTGGCGGGGCACCCGACGGTTCCGGCCGCTATTTGATCGGACCGTATGTCTATTACCGGACGGAGGAGGAATTCCAATCCTTCCATGATTGCGCGACCAGCCGGCGGCGAGCAGATGACACCTATTACAGTTGCTTCGTCCACAATGACGAGGAAGCGGAAGCCGACACCGCGCCGATCAAGCGCAGACCGGCGCGCAAGACATCCCGAACCTCACGATAGCGGCCTCACAATCGGGAATTTGCGGTTAAATGGAGTTACACCCTAATTAGGGCGCATTGGATTCGCATCAGGGGTTGAGCGAGGACTTGGCGGCTGAAGCCGCCGTTCCGGCTGGCGGCGGCGGCGAGCGAATCGCCGGCCGTTGCCGCGCGAGTTCGGGACGCGCCGCTATCTCGCGTCCAGCATGGTCGATGGCAGCCAGAGCGCGATGGCGGGGAACATCGCCACCAGCACCACCGCGACGCACATCAGGAAAAACAGCGGCAGCGCGTAGGCGCCGATGGTGAAGATGTTGCGCCCGGTCATGCCCTGCAAAACGTAGAGATTGAAGCCGACCGGCGGCGTGATCTGCGCCATCTCCACCACCAGCACGATGTAGATGCCGAACCAGATCAGGTCGAAGCCGGCCGCCACGACCAGCGGAATGATGATCGAGGTGGTCAGCACCACCATCGAGATGCCGTCGAGGAAACAGCCGAGCACGATGTAAAACAACGTGAGCACCGTGAGCAGGCCCCAGGCCGGCATATGATAGCCACTGATCCATTCGGCCAGCGCACTCGGGATGCCGGTGAAGCCCATGGCGGCGGTGAGGTAGGCCGCGCCGGCCAGGATGAAGGCGATCATGCAGCTGGTGCGCGTCGCGCCCATCAGGGAATCGCGCAAGCCCTCTTTGGTCAGCGTGCCCGACCACCAAGACAGGGCGAGCGAAAGAAACACGCCGACCACCGCCGCCTCGGTGGCCGAGGCCAGCCCGCCATAGATCGAGCCGATGACGCCGAGAATGAGCAATGTCACCGGGATTAGCCGGCGCGACGCTTTGATGCGCGCACGCAACGGCACATGCGGCTCGGGCGGCGGCATGCGCGCCTGGTTGAAGAGCGCCCAGCCGACGATGAAACCCATGAACAGGCCCGCCAGCATGATGCCCGGAATGACGCCGGCGATGAACAGCCGCGCGATCGATTGATCGGTCGCCGTGGCATACACGATCATGATGATCGAGGGCGGGATCAGCAGGCCGAGCGTGCCGGAGCCGGCGAGCGTGCCGATCGCCATCTTCTCGTCGTAGCCGCGCTTGAGCAGTTCGGGCAGCGCGATGCGGCCGATGGTGGCGCAGGTGGCGGCCGAGGAACCCGACACCGCGGCGAAGATGGCGCAGCCGATCACGTTCACATGCAGCAGCCGGCCGGGCAGCTTCTGCACCCAGGGCGCCAGGCCTTCGAACATGTCGTCGGATAGTTTGGTGCGGTAGAGGATCTCGCCCATCCAGATGAACATCGGCAGCGCGGTGAGGTCCCAGGAATCCGACGCCGCCCACATCGAGGTCGCCAGCACTTGGCCCGCCGGCGTTGCCACTTTGGTCAGCACCGCGGCGAAGCCGCACACCGCCAGCGCCAGCGCGATCCACACGCCGGAGCCGAGGATCGCGAACAGCAGCAGCATCAGGGCCAAGGAGAGCTGGAGCTCGTTCATCTTGTTGCGCTCAACCTTCCTTGCCAAGCGTGATGGCGTCCTCGGCCGTGCGGAAGGTCGGCCGGCCGCCGCGAACCACAATGAACAGCTCGTCCACCAGCGCGACCGTGAGCATGAACGTGCCGAGCGCCATCGCGGCTTGCGGAATGGCCAGCGGCACCTTGATCACGCCGTTCGAGATTTCGTGGAAGCGCAACGACACCCAAGTGAAATTAACTAGCTGGACCGTCATGTAGCCTGACGCCGCCGTGGCAAAACCGAATGCCCAGATTTCCACGAAACGGCGCGTGCGTTCGCTCAAAGCGGCCAACACCAAGGTGACGCGAATATGCGCGCCGGCCTTGAGCGTGCCGGCGAGCGCCAGGAAGCTCGCACCGGCGAGCAGATAGCCGCAGATCTCATTGAGCGAGAGGATAACGAAATCGGTGCGCGGAAGATGCAGCAGCGCCAGCGCGCCGTCGATGAGCCGCCCGGCGAGCTGTGCGCCGACCAGCAGCGCGATTGTGACCAGGCAGAACGCCGAGGCCCAGAGCGCCGCTTGATAGAGATAGTCGAGAACGCGGCGCACGCTGTCTTACCTCTCCCGGTTGCGGGGGAGGTCGACGGCCGGAGGCCGTCGGGAGGGGGTTCTATTGCAAGCGCCGAACAATCCTCTTCCCCCTCCCCAGCCCTCCCCCGCAAGCGGGGGAGGGAGAACCAAGTTCACTTCCTAAACGCCGCCAGCATGGCGGCGCCGTCGGCGCCGGCAGATTTTTCCCATTCGGCAGTAATGGTGGCGCCGATCTTGGCGAGGCCGGCCTTTAGCTCCGGGCTCGGCGGCAGCACGATGATGCCGGCCGCCTTCAGCGCGTCGGTCTTGACGGTCATTTCCTCGATCGACATTTTCCAGCCGCGCTCCTCGGCGGCCTTCGCCGCATCGATGACGGCTTTCTTCTCGGCGGCCGAGAGCTTGTCGAAGGCTTCCTTGTTCACGAACACGATGTTGCGCGGCAGCCAGGCCTGGGTGTCGATGTAGTGCGTGAGGTAATCCTGCGCCTTGGTGTCGACGCCGGTGGACGCCGAGGTGATCATCATGTCGACGCGGCCGGTGGCGAACGCCGTCGGCAGATCCGGCACCTCGATCTGGGTCGGGATCGCGCCGGCGAGCGCGGCGATGCGGCCGATCATGGCGTTGTAGGTGCGGAACTTGAGTCCTTTAAGATCGTCGACCGACTTGATCTCGCGCTTGGCGTAGAGACCCTGTGGCGGCCACGGCACCGAATAGAGCAGCACTAGGCCTTCCGAAGCTAGTTGCTTTTGCAGATAAGGTTTCTGCGCGGCATAGAGTTTTTTCGACGCGTCATAGCCGGTGGCGAGGAACGGCACCGAGTCGAGCCCGTAGACCGCCGCCTCGTTGCTGGCGAGCGACTCGAGGATTTCGCCGATTGGCGTCGTGCCCTGGCGCACGGAGCGTTTGATCTCGGCGTGCTTGATCAGCGAGCCGGCCGAATGCACGGCGATGGTGAGCGAGCCGTTGGTCGCCTTCGCCACGTCGGCGGCGAACATGGCGACATTCCTGGTGTGGAAATTGCCGTCTGGATAGGGCGTCGGCATGTCCCATTTGGTTTGCGCCGAAGCCGCGGTCGCTAAGCAGCCCGCGAGCATGAGGCCCGCGAACACGCGCACATATTTCGTCACATCACCCTCCCTGCAGACCGATACGGGTCCTGGCTTTGATGGCCAAGCATGGGGCTATCGGGCGGCCGATGGCAAGACCGGCGAATTGCGCAAAATCAGCTCGCCGGCTCGACGCCCTTGGCCTTGAGCGTGGCGGCGGCGGAAGGCGCGGTAAGGAAACGGATCAGTGCCTTGGCCGCATCGGGTTCCTTGGCGGACGCTGCCAAGCCGGCGGCGAACCCTATTTTCGTTTGCAGTTCCGCCGGGATCGGGCCCACCACATCGACGCCGGGAACACCGGTAATGCGGGTGGACACCACCACGACCATGTCGGCTTCTCCGCGCGCCACCACTTCGACGGTGTCTTCGGCCGCCATCGGTTTGAGCCTGGATTGCATCTCGACCTTGATGCCCATGCGGTCGAGCAGGCTGACAAAATACAACCCGCTGGCGCCCTTGCCCGGATAGGCAACCGCTTTCGCCGCCAGCAGCGTGCGCTTGAAGGCGTCGACCGATGAAATATCGGGCTTGGGCGCGCCGGCGCGCACCGCGACGCCAAGACCGGCGCGGCCGATATCGGCGCGCGAGCCTGCAACGATATTGCCGTCCTTGATCAGCGCGTCGATCACCGGCGGATTGAGCACGGCGACGTCAAAACTCTCGCCGGCGTCGATTTTCTTTTTTAGATCGGAGTTCACCTCGAAGCGAAGATCAATCTTGTTGCCGGTCGCGCGTTCGAACTGGGAACAGAGCTCGCGCACCGCGGCCTTGGCGCCGTTGCCGCTCAGCACTTTGAGTTCGGCCGATTGCGCGGTGGAAACGGTCAGCAGCAGCGCCAGCGCGGGGCAAACAAAAGCTTCATGGCAGCGGCCCTTTGTTGAGCCGCGACCATAGCAGGCTTGTTTTACCCCCGACAGGCTGGACATAGTGCGGCCTCCGTCCACGGCCTGAGCCATGCCCGCCAAGAACTCAACGAAGACCGCAAGCGAAGTTTGGGACTTCTGGATCGACCGCGGCGGCACCTTCACCGACGTGGTGGGGCGGCATCCGGACGGCACGCTCGTGCCGCACAAGCTGCTGTCGGAAAATCCGGAAGCCTATACGGACGCCGCCGTGCAGGGCATCCGCGATCTCTTGGGCCTGAAGGCGGGCGAGCCGATCCCGCCGGGGCGCGTCGGCGCGGTGAAGATGGGCACCACGGTTGCCACCAACGCCCTGCTCGAGCGCAAGGGCGAGCGCACGCTGCTGCTGATCACCAAGGGCTTCCGCGACGCGCTCAAGATCGGCTACCAGGCGCGGCCGAAGATTTTCGCCCGCCACATCATCAAGCCGGACATGCTCTATGAGCGCGTCGCCGAAGTGGACGAGCGTGTGCGCGCCGACGGCACGGTGGAACGCGCGCCCGATCTTGGCCAGGTGCGGCGCGATCTTGAGGCGGCCAAGGCGGACGGTATCGCCGCGGTGGCGATCGTGTTCATGCATGCCTATCGCTATCCCGAGCACGAGCGCCAAGTGGCTGCGCTCGCGCGCGAGCTGGGCTTCGCGCAGGTGTCGGTCAGCCACGAGGTGTCGCCGCTGATCAAGCTGGTCGGCCGCGGCGATACCACGGTGGTGGATGCGTATCTATCGCCGATTTTGCGGCGCTATGTGGCGCAGGTGGACAAGGACCTCGATGCCCGGCGCTCAGCGGCACGTCTGATGTTCATGATGTCGTCGGGCGGACTGACCGCCGCCGAATTATTTCAAGGCAAGGACGCGATCCTCTCCGGCCCGGCCGGCGGCGTGGTCGGCATGGCGGAGACCGGACGGCAGGCCAGCTTCGACCGGCTCATTGGTTTTGACATGGGCGGCACATCTACAGATGTCTCCCATTTCGACGGCGAATATGAGCGCGCCTTCGAAACCGAAGTGGCCGGCGTGCGCATGCGCGCGCCGATGATGCTGATCCACACGGTGGCTGCCGGCGGCGGCTCGATCCTGCATTTCGACGGCGCGCGCTTCCGCGTCGGCCCCGACTCGGCGGGCGCCAATCCGGGGCCGGCCTGCTACCGCCGCAAGGGGCCGCTGGCGGTGACCGACGCCAATGTGATGGTTGGCAAGCTGATCCCGGATTTCTTCCCGAAGATTTTCGGACCCGCCCAGGACCAGCCGCTCGACGCCAAGACTGTGCGGCACGACTTCAACAATCTGGCGCAGAAGGTCGGCGACAAGACCGCGGAGGAGATCGCCGACGGCTTCATCAAGATCGCGGTCGAGAACATGGCGAACGCGATCAAGAAGATTTCCGTGCAGCGCGGCTATGACGTGACGCGCTACGCGCTCAACTGCTTCGGCGGCGCCGGCGGACAGCACGCCTGCCTGGTGGCAGACAGCCTCGGCATGACGCGCGTGCTCATTCATCCGTTCTCATCGTTGCTGTCGGCCTATGGCATGGGGCTGGCCGATATCCGCGCCACGCGCCAGCAGGCAATCGAATTGCCCTTCGGCGACAAGGCGCTCGCCGCCATCAAGCGCATCGGCAGCGCGCTCGGCCGCGTGGTGAAAGCCGAAGTCGCCGGCCAGGGCGTGACGGCGGGGAAGATCAAAATCTTCGTGCGCGCGCATATCCGCTACGCTGGGACCGACACTGCACTCGTAGGGGGCGCAGGCGCCCTGCCCGCGATGCAACGCGCCTTCGAGAAAGCCCACAAGGCGCGCTTCGGCTTCATCGATCGTAGCAAGCAGATGGTGGTGGAAGCGGTGTCGGTGGAGGCGGTCGGCGGCGGCGCCAAGTTCAGCGAGAAGACGGTCAAGCGCGCGCGTGGAAAATTGCCGGCGCCGGCGCGGCGCACAAATTTTTTCTCTGCGGGTGAATGGCATAAGGCCAATGTTTTCACCCGCAGTCAGCTCAAGATCGGCGCGACAGTGAAAGGCGCCGCCATCATCGTCGAACCGCACCAGACCATCGTGGTCGA
>JGI20177J14857_1000200_pt1 | contig 18206 bp, 19 predicted proteins | sample NGESurdeep072012_6_FD_14857 | JGI IMG/M metagenome (IMG submission 14857) | reverse complement strand
ATCGCTTTCGCGCAGCAGCACCATCTGGATGCGCTGGCGCTGTTCGGACCGCCCTTTCCATCGCAGCGCTGTTTTCAACCGCCGGACCTGGCCTTTGGAGCATTTGACCATCTGTTCCCTCCGAATCAGATGGTCAAGCGAATCACACCCCGCGATCCGAAAACAATTCATTTCGATCTTCGGTCCCCCGCCACCGCAAACCTTTCGATTCAATCAGCTATGGAAGTGGTATCAGAACAATCCAAAGCTTCGGGAATCCTGCTGAAGGGGCCAAAGCGCACAAAGGCCGAGATGGGTCAAAAATTGACCAAAAACGATGTCCGCGTTGAGTCCGCTTGACCCCCACCAACAGACATGCGTTGGACTGCATGATATGGCAGTTTCGTCCCAGGCCAGGATGCAAGCGCTGAATGTCCGCTCTGCATGCAACAACAGACAGCGCGCGAGCAACGATAGTAAGCTTCAGCAGCATCGCATAATCGTCTTCGGCAGAAAGTCAACGTGATCTGATACGTTCTGCTCCCCAAAGAACTCGTGGTCTGCAATTTTTGTCTTCGTGGATCAAGCTTCGTCGAGCTCCAAAAGTCGGTCGCTGAGCCTAGCACAAAGCCGGAAATTTCAGGTAACCTATGTCCTATCAACCGAGCATGACGATGCGCCTTTGCCGGCAAGTCTTCGCCGTTGCCATTATTTTCGCTGCAACTCCGTCAGTTGCCGAGCCGTCCTATGGCAGCCGGCTTTTGCAGCATGTCCAGAATTTCAAACAATACCCGGCGACAGCGAAGGCTCATCACGCCGATGGACTTGTCATAGTGCCGTCTCCATTTTCCGACAGTACGCCGGGTAACCTGGAGACATTTTCACGGCCGGTAATTCTTGTCTCGAATGAGACCAAACGAGAAGAACCGGACATTGATATGCTCGCGCTGATGTCAGGAAAGTGCAGCACACTTAAAATCGCGGGACGCGATTTTAAGTGCAGGGCCGTTGCATACTTCCATAGCCCGCAAGGCCGGGCAAATTTTACGATTGCTCTCGACGACCCAGCTGACGAAAGTCACGTCATCTCGTTCTCGGGTGAGAACGGTCGGAGGGAACAAGATGATCTATACGAACTGCCAATCGACCGGATGTTGCTGAACTCCAAGGACAGGCCGAAGGTCGATGGCCTGCCAGTGCCGGTCGTCGAATTATCGGCCGGAATATGCAGGCAGCTTGGAAGCTTCGCGACGAGACAGGTTTTCAGTATCTCCTGCACCGCGATCGACAAGAATGGCAAAAAATATGAACTGCAGTTCGAATCCGATGGCTCACCGATGACAGTGCGGAAGATCAGGCAATCCCCACTGACAACGGAAAAGCGCCGTACCAAGCAAATCGAACAACTCGAATTTCGTCGCAAGGCCGATATTGCGAAGGTCCTGCCTGGAGATTTGACTGCCTACATTATTCGATGCCTGCCAGAAGATAGCCAGGAACCCCCCGCGGCCGCGCCTCAGTAAAGCGATACGCGAGGGCGATCAGATCGAACGTTTGCCGCGGGCTTTCCGCCTCGGAATAACTCGGCTGTTTTTGAGCTAGATCAAGGTCGTCACGGCGGGGAGGGACATACCATTTCTCTAACCCACGAAGGAGAAAACAAATGACCCTTCCGCGACTGTGGACGAGGAGCCAGGAACTGACTCCGGACCCGTTCCGAGCCATGCGGCGCGAAATGGAAAACGCGTTCCGCGCTTTCGATCAGAATCTGTCCTCCCCCGATATTGGGGCGGGCGCACCGCCCATTAATGTGGCGGAAACAAAGGATGCCTTCGAAGTGACAGCCGAACTTCCCGGCGTGGACGAGAAGGACATCAAGGTCAGTCTTGATGAAAACCAGCTGGTGATTTCCGGTGAGAAAAGGGCGGAGAGCACCAAGGAAGAAAAGGACTGGCATGTCGAGGAGCGGAGCTACGGCTCATTCTACCGATCGATGTCTCTGCCCTTCGAGCTGGAGGACGGAGCCGTCGAAGCTCATTTCGACAAGGGAGTGCTGCATCTCACGATCAAGAAGCCTGCCAAGGCGACGAAGATCACCAAGACAATCAATGTCAAGACCGGCGCTCCACCGAGTGCGGATGCTGTTGCTAACAAGACCGCGGCACCGAACAAGGCCGCTTAGTGCCTGACGATCGTTGCGACAGGGCCCAGAGACCGGAATTGATTGACTAGTTCCGGTCTCCGGATCTTGTTGTGCAGCTATCGCTTGCGGCGCCGGGGTTAACGCGGGCGAACAGTCCGGTTGTGGCGCTGCGGCGACATGATGAGAGTTCCGATGAAAAAGCCAGTCCGCTCCATTGATGAGCCTGAGCCGAAGAAGGAACCACGAGCCGACAGGCCTCCTGCCGAAGGTTTCGTGGTGATTGTCGACGGCCATTTTAAGTCAGAGTTTGACACGGTCGAAGCTGCCGAAGGGTCGGGCCGGAAACTGAAATCAACTTACCCGATGCTCCAGATCGAAATCTATGACGCCGCTACAAGGGTCCGGACTTTATTGAGCTAACTATGGCGTTTGCTGAGAGCATTCAATGAGTACAGCGCGGACGCCGAATACACAGACGAACAGACGAGACGTCACCTGCGGCGGGTTGACGTATGTCAAATTTGAAGCTTGGGAAATTGCTATCCTTCGCTTCAACTATAAGAGACGCGTCAGCAGGCAAGTCTGATCAATCATAAGCCAAAGGTGGCATATGAATAATTTGTCCAAGGAGTTTGAGCTGCTGTTAGGCCACGCAGCGTTTAAGCTTTGGCCAGACCTGCCGCGCGACATGCAGGAAAAACTCTTTGAGACTGCTGTTCCCGACAATCCTCTCTTGAGGTACAGCTTCGCCGTTTTTCTCCATGATCATCATCCGAGAACTGCACACCCACCTAAGCCGACTGGCTTGGCGTGAGACGTACGAAACGTGGTAACGACCACTGATCTCCGATTTCCACGGGCTGGCCATTGCGAGCGTCGATTGTGCGAAAATGGGGGGACACAACCCACCGCAAGAGCCCCGCAAGCCTTCGCGGAAGTGATCCTGGATCTGCGCAGCCATGACCTAAGCGCGACATTCTCTTATGTAAGACGCCGTTACTTCCGATATTGGCACAAATGCGAAGTGCTGACAGGCTCTGAAATTGTCTGCTTATCGGGGAAGACCGGAAGTGATCGGCGTCCAGTCGGAACGGCGCCAATGATCCTGACCGGACTCTAAATTGTTCTAACCGAATAGATAGCTGTGAGCAGCCTCCGGCCATCCTCATGGAGGACGAGCAAGCCGGGCAGCATATGCAATTTTAGATGATATTGACATGGATCAATGCACGAATAAACAAACGCTTAGACTGTTTTGTTTTAGCCTTGATCACAGCTGGGGGCACGGATGCGAGGCTTGTATGCCGCAGCGGAGGTCCATCATGTCCATAGCTCCCACACTCCAGCGATACTTGACTGCGGAAAAAATCCAATACGGTGTGATTCCGCATGACCCTACCATGTCATCCGCGCGTACCGCCGAGGCGTGTCGGATTTCGGAGGATTGTTTGGCCAAGGCAATCGTGCTGCGGCGCGATGCCGGCTATATGCTCGCCGTCCTGCCAGCGTCGCATCACCTTCGCCTTTCGGATTTGAAGAACCAGCTTGGCGATAATGTTGAAATGGCCAAGGAATCCGAGATTCCCGGATTGCGCGCACGGCGCAGTTCCGCCCCTCGGTCAGTGTTATGCGCTGCCTCTCGTCGTAGACGACAGCATCGAGGCGCAGCCGGAGATCTATATGGAGGCGGGCGATCACGAGACGCTACTCCATATAAGTCATGCGCAGTTTTCTCACTTGATGGCAAACGCACGACATGGCCGCTTTAGCGAGAAGCTGCCGAACAGCATAAGCAGTTCCATTGTGTGGGGGTAAGCTGCTCTAATGCGACGGCGTCACAATCGCCGTTCATTACGAAGCTACGACGATGGAAATTTGATAGATTGTTATCAAGAATCTCGCCGGGGCTTGTGCCCAAGGGAGGATCCAAATGACTACGGTGCGACAGCTGCTTGATCAGAAGGGCAGGAACATTTGGTCTATTCACCCAGATGCCACCGTCTTCGATGCCGTCGCGAAAATGGCTGAAAAAGACATTGGATCGCTGGTGGTGATGGAAGGCGATGAGCTCGTAGGCATCATCACCGAAAGGCACTATGCGCGGAATGTTGTTCTCAAGGGTAAAACGTCTCCCGCAATGCCCGTGCGGGACATCATGGAAAGACACGTCGTCATTGCACGGCCGGAACAATCCGTTGACCAATGTATGGCCCTCATGAGTGAGAAGCGCGTGCGTCATCTGCCGGTGTTTGAGGGAAAAAAGCCAATTGGCATTGTTTCAATCGGCGATCTTGTCAAAAGCAAAATCGGTGATCAGAAGTTCACGATTGATCAGCTCGAACACTACATCCACGGGTGAACAGGCCACATTGTGGACGGCTGAATACGATCCCGAACGACCTCAGCGCGGAAGCATTACCCTTGAACATCGCCGCGCCGCCGGTGCCGTTTGCGCTGGCCGACGAGGTGATCGAATGAGGCGGGCACCTCCGTTATTGGCGCTTTTGGACCTCGCGCGATGTCTAACTTGAGCCCGCGCACCAAAGCGGACGTCCGCCAACGTTATGGATTTATGAGTTCAACACCCTCGCTCTGATTGTGGTTGGTTTCCAGCGCAGGTCGCTTTAACCAGGATTCATCTTTCAGCCATCGGACCGCCTTTGTGGCCGATCTGCCGCGTTGACCGGACGCCGGAACGGCCGCACCATAGAGCGCGCTTTGGCTGAGGTGCCGCGTGACCGGACTAACTCACCGCCAATCCGAGATCCTGAATATCGCCCGCGCCTTTGGCCGGGTGATGGTGGAAGATCTTGCCCGCCGTTTCGAGGTCTCGGCGCAGACCATCCGCAAGGATCTGAATGACCTGTGCGATCACAGGTCGCTGACCCGGATCCATGGCGGCGCCATCATTGCCTCTGGAGTCGAGAATCTGGCCTACGAAGCGCGCCGGTTCGTCGCCGCCGAGGAGAAAAAGGCGATCGGCGCGGCGGCGGCGGCGCTGATTCCCAACGGCTGCTCGCTTTTCATCAACATCGGCACCACAACCGAAGAGGTCGCAAGCGCGCTGACCTCGCATGAGGACCTGCTGGTCATCACCAACAACCTCAACGTCGCGATGCTGCTTTACCGGCATCCGCGCATCGAGGTGATCGTGGCCGGCGGCGCGGTGCGCCGCGCCGACGGCGCGGTGATCGGCTCGACCGCCATCAGCCTGATCGGCCAGTTCAAGGTCGATTACGCCATCATCGGCGCTTCCGCGATCGACGAAGAGGGCGCGCTCTTGGATTTCGATTATCGCGAAGTGCAGGCGGCGCAGGCCATTATCGCCAATGCGCGCAGCGTGATGCTGGTCGCCGACAGCACTAAACTGCGGCGCAGCGCGCCGGTCCGCATCGCCCATCTCAGCCAGATCCAGACTTTTGTGACCGATGCGGCATTGCCGGCGGGGCTGCAGAATATCTGCCACACCCGCGGCATCGAGGTGATCGAGGCGATGCCCAAGCCATCCGCCGATCTCGACGAACCCGGCGCCGAGCCTGCTTCGACCGTCACGCGTCTGAGATAGAAACCATCCCCGTCATTCTGAGAGCCTGACTCAAAAAGCAGCCCAATAGAATGGGCCTTCTTTCGTCATTGCGAGGAGCAAAGCGACGAAGCAATCCACTAGGAGCTACATCCAAGGCTCTGGATTGCTTCGCGGAGCCTGTCATTCGGCGCGCATTCGCGCGACCCATTGGCTCGCGATAACGGCCTCAAACCCCCTGTTTTGCTGGCTGCTTTTTCGGTCATTCCGCCTTTTCGCTTGCTTTCACATTTGGTTGTGATTTATTCCAAACCGAAAGCCAAATCGCCAAAGTGAATGGGCGAACGCCGGGAAGCGTCTTTGGATCGAATTTTTGACCTCGCTATTATTGGGGGCGGCGTCAATGGCTGCGGTATCGCCCGCGATGCAGCCGGCCGGGGAAATTCCGTTTTCCTTTGTGAAATGAATGACTTGGCCAGCGGAACGTCGTCCTGGTCGACGAAACTCGTGCATGGTGGCCTGCGTTACCTGGAATATTACGAGTTTCGGCTGGTCCGCGAGGCGCTGATCGAGCGCGAAATCCTCTGGCAGATCGCGCCCCACATCATCCGCCCGCTTCGCTTCGTGCTGCCGCACCATGACGGGTTGCGCCCGACGTGGCTACTGCGGCTCGGTCTGTTTCTCTACGACCATATCGGCGGCCGAAACCTGCTGCCCCCGACGCGCACCGTCGATCTGACGCGCGACGAGGTCGGAAAGCCGTTGATTCCCAATCGCTACACGCGAGGCTTTGAATATTCCGACTGTTTCGTCGACGACGCCCGGCTTGTGGTTCTTACCGCGCGAGACGCGGCGGATCGCGGCGCCGAAATCCGCACCCGTTCGCGCGCGGTCGAGATCAAGCAGGGCGACGGAATCTGGCGGGTCACGGTCGAGAACACCTTCAGCGGCGAGCGCAGCACCGTCCAGGCCCGCGTGCTTGTCAACGCCGGCGGACCCTGGGTCGAGCAAGTGCTGGCGTCGGGCGCGGGCGTCAACGCCAGGGCCAAGGTGCGGCTGGTGCAGGGCTCCCACATCGTTGTGCGAAAACTGTACGCGCACGACCGCGCCTACATGTTCCAGAACAGCGACGGCCGGATTGTGTTCGCCATTCCCTATCAGGACGATTTCACGCTGATCGGCACCACCGATCGCGATTACGACGGCGACCCGGCCAAGGTGAAAGCCTCGACCGAAGAGATAAAATACCTCTGCGATTCCGTCAGCGAATATCTGGCGAAACCGGTCAGCCCCGAGGACGTGGTCTGGACCTATGCCGGGGTTCGCCCGCTGTATGACGACGGCGCCAGCGAAGCCAAGGCCGCCACCCGCGACTACGTGTTCGAACTCGACACCCCCGGCGGCGCGCCGCTGCTGTCGATCTACGGCGGCAAGATCACCACCTACCGGCGTCTTGCCGAGGAAGCGCTTGAACGCCTCGCGCCTTATTTGCGCAGCGCCAAGGCACGCGAAGGCTGGACCGCAAAATCGCCGCTGCCCGGCGGCGACCTGGATGTTTCGGCGATCGCAGCGCTATCAGCGGAGCTGGTGCGTGGCTATCCGTTTCTGTCGCCGGCGCATGCCAACCGGCTGGCGCACGCCTACGGCACCCGCGCCGGCAAGCTGCTCGGCAATGCGAAATCGATGGCCGATCTCGGTCAGGCGTTCGGCGCCACCCTGACGGAGCGCGAGGTCAGGTACCTGATGTCGGTGGAGTGGGCCTGCACCGCCGAGGATATCGTATGGCGGCGATCCAAGCTTGGATTGCGACTGTCGCCTGCCGAAATTGCCGCCATCGACGACTGGATATCAGCCCATCATGCTGCCTCTGGACGTCCCTTGCTTGAAGCAGGAGGGCGGACATGACTGTTACGCTGGAAAACGTCATGCGCGCGGTCGATGGCATTGCAACTATTTGCGATGTCTCCCTGACCCTTGAGGGCGGCACCTTGAGCGTGCTGCTGGGCCCGACGCTGTCGGGCAAGACATCGATCATGCGGCTGCTCGCCGGTCTCGACAAGCCGACCACCGGCCGCGTCCTTGTCGACGGCAAGGATGTCACCGGCGTCGATGTGCGGCAGCGTTCAGTGGCGANGGTCTATCAGCAGTTCATCAATTATCCCTCTTTGACCGTTTATGAAAACATTGCCTCGCCGCTGCGGGTGCAGCGCAGACCGCGCGAGGAAATCGACAAGCGCGTCCAGGAGGCGGCCAAGCTCCTGAGGCTGGAGCCGTATCTGAACCGCACGCCGCTGCAATTGTCCGGCGGCCAGCAGCAGCGCACCGCGATCGCGCGCGCGCTGGTCAAGGGCGCCGACCTGGTGTTGCTGGACGAGCCGCTCGCCAATCTCGACTACAAGCTGCGCGAGGAATTGCGCACCGAATTGCCGCGCATCTTCGAGGCGTCCGGCGCGATCTTCGTCTACGCCACCACTGAGCCATCGGAAGCGCTGTTGCTCGGCGGCCGCACCATCTGCATGTGGGAGGGCGAGGTCCTGCAGGCCGGCGAGACCTCGAAAGTCTATCGCCACCCCGACACCGTGCGCGTCGCGCAGGTGTTTTCCGATCCGCCTCTCAACATCGTCGGGATCGAAAAGCACAATGGCTCGGTGCAGTACGCCGGCGGTGTGCAGGCGCCGGCCACCGGACTGTTATGCTGGTCTTGGCGACGGCGCCTACCGGGTCGGCTTCCGCGCCCACCAGCTGGAGGTCGCCAACGGAATTGCCGGCCGCCATGCGTTTCACGCCACCGTGACGGTGACCGAAATCACCGGTTCGGAAAGCTTCGTACATCTCAACCGCGATGCTTCCAACTGGGTCGCGGTGCTGCAGGGTGTCCACGAATATCCGCCCGGGCACGTGCTGGATGCCGTGCTCGATCCGAACAATGTCTTTGTATTCGACGCGGCCGGCCGTCTGGTCGCCGCACCCGGCGCGATGTGAGGGACATGCAGCATGGCCCGCATTGACCTCGTCGATCTCGCGCACTCCTACAGCGGCAATACAGCCGATCCCGAATCGTTTGCGCTAAAGCCTGTTACGATGACCTGGAGGCAGGGCGGGGCCTATGCGCTGCTCGGGCCGTCAGGCTGCGGCAAGACCACCCTGCTCAATCTCATCTCGGGCATCGTCACCCCGTCGCGCGGCAAGATCCTGTTCGACGGCGTCGATATCACACCGCTGACAACCCAGAAGCGCAATATCGCGCAGGTGTTCCAGTTTCCGGTGATCTACGACACCATGACGGTCGGACAAAATCTCGCATTTCCGCTGAAAAATCGCGGCGTACCGAAAGCCGAGAACGATGCGCGGGTGGCGGAGATCGCGCGTCTGCTCGACCTCACGCCCTATCTCGGGCGCAAGGCGACGCGGCTGACCGCCGACGCCAAGCAGAAGATATCGCTCGGTCGCGGACTGGTCCGATCCGACGTCGCCGCAATTTTGTTCGATGAGCCGCTCACGGTGATCGATCCCGAGCTGAAATGGCAATTGCGGTCGAAGCTCAAGGCGCTGCATCGCGCGCTCGACCTGACGATGATCTATGTCACCCATGACCAGACCGAGGCGCTGACATTCGCCGATACCGTGGTGGTGATGCATGACGGCCGCGTGGTGCAGAGCGGCACGCCGGCGGAATTGTTCGACAGGCCGGAGCACACCTTTGTCGGCTATTTCATCGGCTCGCCCGGTATGAACATCGTGCCCGCCGAGGTCAGGGGCCGCGAGGCCCGGATCGATGGCCACACCATCGCACTGAACCGCAGCTACGACGGCTTGCCATCGGCTGCGAAAATCGAGATCGGCGTGCGCCCCGAATTCGTCGACGTCGCGCCGCCGGCGCCGGGCCTGCTGTCGGCCAGCATCGAGCGGATCGATGATCTCGGTCGCGTTCGTTTCGCGCGCGTTCGAATTGGCGATGCAAAATTTTCAGCGCGGGTGCCGCCGGGATTTTCAATTCCGGGCGAGGCCGCCGGACTGATATTCGACCCGTCGCACGTTCACGTCTACGCCGACAGCCGTCTGGTCGAGGGATCGGCGTGATGGACAAGACCGTCAACCAGAAGGCCTGGTTCCTGGTGCTGCCGGTGTTTCTGGTGGTGGCGTTCTCGGCCATCCTGCCGTTGATGACGGTGGTGAACTATTCGATGCAGGACACCTTCGGAAACAATCAGTTCTTCTGGAATGGCGTCGGCTGGTTCAAGGAGTTGCTCGATCCCTCGACCGATCTCGGCGAACGGTTTTTCGCGTCGCTGTGGCGCAATCTGTTTTTCTCGACCGTGATACTCGCGATCGAGGTTCCGCTCGGAATCGTGGTTGCGCTTTCGATGCCGCGCCAGGGCTGGACGGTCGCGGCCTGCCTGGTGACCATGGCGCTGCCGCTGCTGATCCCGTGGAATGTGGTCGGGACGATCTGGCAGATCTTCGGCCGGCCCGACATCGGGCTGCTGGGCTATGTGCTCAACAGCATTGGTCTGAACTACAATTATGTGTCCAACGAATTTGACGCGTGGGCCACGGTCATCGTGATGGACGTCTGGCACTGGACCAGCCTGGTCGCGCTGTTGTGCTACGCCGGACTGAAGTCGATTCCCGATGCCTATTATCAGGCGGCACAGATCGACGGCGCATCGCGATGGGCGGTGTTCACCGCGATTCAGCTTCCGAAGATGAATCGCGTGCTGCTGATCGCGGTGCTGCTGCGGTTCATGGACAGCTTCATGATCTATACCGAACCGTTCGTGGTGACCGGCGGGGGCCCGGGCAATTCGACGACCTTCATTTCCATCGAACTCGTCAAGATCGCGCTCGGGCAATTTGACCTCGGCAAGGCCGCCGCGCTGTCGCTGGTCTACAACCTGATCATCATCATCGTGTGCTGGGTGTTCTACACCGTCATGACCAATGCCGGCGCCGATCGGCAGGCCAACAAGGGAGTCGCGTGATGCATTCGATTCCCGGCCGCCGCGTCATTCTCTCGCTGTTCCTGATCTTCCTGTTGCTGCCGATCTATTGGCTGGTCAACATGAGCTTCAAGACCAATGGCGAGATCGTCTCGACCATGACGCTGTGGCCGCATCAGCCGACCATCGCCAATTACATGCGCATCTTCACCGACGAGAGCTGGTATTCCGGTTACATCAATTCGCTGAAATATGTTGTCATCAATACCGTCATCTCGATTTCGGTCGCCTTGCCGGCGGCCTACGCGTTTTCGCGTTACCGCTTCCTCGGCGACAAGCATTTGTTCTTCTGGTTGCTGTCGAACCGGATGGCGCCGGCGGCGGTCTATGCGCTGCCGTTCTTCAATCTCTACTCGGCGATCAACCTGTTCGATACGCCGTGGGCGGTGGCGCTCGCGCACTGCATCTTCAACGTGCCGTTGGCGGTGTGGATCCTGGAAGGATTCGTGTCCGGGGTGCCGCGCGAGATCGATGAGACGGCCTTTCTGGACGGCTACTCGTTCCCGCGGTTCTTCATCAGGATATTGGTGCCGCTGATCGCCAGCGGCATCGGCGTCGCGGCGTTCTTCTGCTTCATGTTTTCCTGGGTCGAGTTGCTGCTGGCGCGCACGCTGACGTCGGTCGACGCCAAGCCGATTTCGGCAGTCATGACCCGCACCGTCTCCGCGGCCGGGATGGACTGGGGATTGCTGGCCGCCGCCGGCGTCTTGACCATCATCCCCGGCGCGCTGGTGATCTGGTTTGTCCGCAACTACATCGCGCGCGGCTTCGCGCTCGGCAGGGTTTAGGAGGACGCACCATGGAAAACATCGCTTGGATGGCCTGGACGCTGCCGACCGCGATCTTTTTCCTGTTTCTTTCCACGACTTTGGCGGTGATGACGTGGCTCGCGGTTGCCTATCCGGAAGCTGAGCGCGTCGGGATCCTGCGCATTCCAACGACGCGCGGCGATCGATTGTTCATTTCACTGATTGTGACTGCCGTCATCCATCTGTTGTGGATCGGACTGGTCGGGACCGACACGATCGTGACGCTTCCGGTCGGAGAAGGAATTGAATTGTCGAGCCTGTGGCTCGCTACCGTGATTTCGCTTGGTTCGGCCGTTGCAATATTCCGCACCGTCTGAGGGAAGCGAAAAATGAGCAGATCCGGGATCAACCCGGCCTGGGTATGTCTGTCGCTGCAACGGAGGAATCAACATGCGACACTTGGAGAGAAGCAGAGGTCCTTTGACCAGGACCCGTGTTTTGATGATGACAAGCGCCGTCGCGCTGATGGCAGCGTCGGCTGCGATCACCGCGCCTGCATTTGCGGATGAGGCTGCTGCAAAAAAGTGGATCGACGCCGAATTTCAACCTTCGACGTTGTCCAAAGACGACCAGATGAAGGAAATGCAATGGTTCATCAAGGCCGCTGCGCCGTTCAAGGGGATGGAGATCAACGCTGTCTCCGAAACCCTGACGGTGCACGAATATGAATCAAAGACGCTTGCCAAGGCCTTCGAGGAAATCACCGGCATCAAGGTCAAGCACGACATCATTCAGGAAGGCGATGTCGTCGAAAAGATCCAGACCCAGATGCAATCCGGCAAGAATGTGTACGACGGCTGGATCAACGACAGCGACTTTATCGGAACGCATTTCCGTTATGGTCAAGCCGTCGATTTGACGGACTGGATGGCTGGCGAAGGCAAGGACGTAACCAATCCCGGGCTGGACGTGAATGACTTCATCGGCAAGTCGTTCACGACCGCGCCGAACGGTCACCTCTACCAGTTGCCCGACCAGCAGTTCGCGAACCTCTATTGGTTCCGCTACGACTGGTTCAGCAATCCCGAGTACAAGGCCAATTTCAAGGCCAAATACGGCTACGACCTCGGCGTTCCCGTGAACTGGTCGGCCTATGAGGATATCGCCGACTTCTTCACCAACGACGTCAAGGAAATCAACGGTGTCAGGATCTATGGCCACATGGACTACGGCAAGAAGGATCCGTCATTGGGATGGCGCTTTACCGACGCGTGGTTGTCGATGGCCGGCAACGGCGACAAGGGCATCCCGAACGGACTTCCGGTCGACGAATGGGGCATCCGGATGGAAGGCTGCCGTCCCGTCGGCTCGTCGGTCGAGCGCGGCGGCGACGTCAACGGTCCGGCGGCGGTTTATTCGATCGTCAAGTATCTCGACTGGATGAAGAAATATGCCCCGCCGCAGGCCCAGGGCATGACCTTCTCCGAGTCGGGTCCGGTACCGTCGCAGGGCAACATCGCCCAGCAGATCTTCTGGTACACCGCCTTTACCGCCGACATGGTGAAGCCCGGTCTGCCGGTCATGAATGCGGACGGTACGCCGAAGTGGCGCATGGCTCCATCGCCGCACGGCTCCTACTGGAAAGACGGCATGAAGCTCGGCTACCAGGACGTCGGCTCCGCGACCTTGCTCAAGTCGACTCCGATCGATCGTCGCAAGGCAGCCTGGCTCTATCTGCAATTCATCGTTTCCAAGACGGTGAGCCTGAAGAAGAGCCATGTCGGTCTCACCTTCATTCGTGAGTCCGACATCTGGGACAAGTCGTTCACCGAACGCGCGCCGAAGCTCGGCGGGCTGATCGAGTTTTACCGCTCGCCGGCGCGCGTGCAGTGGACTCCGACCGGCAACAACGTGCCGGATTATCCGAAACTGGCGCAACTGTGGTGGCAGAACATCGGCGATGCGTCGTCCGGTGCGAAGACGCCGCAGGCAGCGATGGACTCGCTGGCGGCAGCGCAGGATTCGGTGATGGAACGTCTGGAGAAATCCGGCGTGCAGGGCGCCTGCGGGCCGAAGATGAACAAGAAGGAGACGGCCGAACACTGGTTCGCGAAGTCGGCAAAGGACGGCAACATCGCGCCCCAGCGCAAGCTGGCCAACGAGAAGCCGAAAGGCGAAACCATCGACTACGATACGCTGATCAAGTCGTGGCCGGCATCGCCGCCGAAGCGCGCTTCGAACTGACGCAAACGCGACGAAAAATATAACGAAGGCCGGGAGCGATCCCGGCGTTTCTTTCTATTATACTTCCGTCATCGTCCGCGAAAGCGGACGATCCAGTACTCCGCGCGTTCTCGATTCCATCTCCGGCGGCGGCGATTACTGGATGTCCGGCTGGAGCCTGTCATCGGGCGGCCGTTCGGCCGACCCGTTGGCGGGCATGACGACTTGAGGATTTTTGCTATGCGCATGATTTTTCGCTGCGATCCGGCATTGTCAGAGCATTTGCCGCGGCCGGTTCCGGCGCGCGGCGCGCTTCCCGACTGGCTCCGGGCCATGCCGGCGAAAGCGCGATCGGAAATTCACGGACGGGAAATTCGCACCGTGAAGCAATGCCCGCCCTTTGTTGACGCGATGGCTTATGGAGTCCTGATTCTGCTGCCCTGCGACGTTGCCGTCGATCGAGGTTCGTTTTCGTGGGACTGGAACATTCCCGAGCCGCTGACATCGGGACATCCACGCGCACCCCTGAGCTTCCATGTCGCGGCCCAGTTCGCGGATGCGCCTTTTGCAAGGCAGGGACAGGCCGCGCTCAAATTCAACAGCTTCTGGACCATCGAGCTTGAGCCCGGCTGGTCGCTGTTTGCCACTCATCCGGTGAACCGCGATGACCTGCCGTTTCGTTTGATTTCGGGCCTCGTGGATGCGGATCGCTTTTATGATGGCGGAATCAATTTCCCGGCGATCTGGATGCAGCCTGATTTTTCGGGAGTACTGCCAAGGGGCACGCCGGTGGCGCAGTGTTTCGCGGTCCCGCGCGCCGCACCGCAGCTCGAATTCGAGTGCTTCGACGAGGCTCACAAGGCGGCATATGCGAAGGCCGTCACTGAGGTGTTGTCCACGCCCGGTGTCTATCGCAAGCGCTTCCGCGCGCGACGTGGCCGCTCGGAGCATGACCGGCCCTAGCCGCCCAGTGAGCGGCGCAGCGCTGCCTCGTCGATCCACAAGCGCCCGTGCGACGCCGACGTCAGCGCCATCGCGATGGTGCCGAACATTTGGGGACGCAGGCGATAGGCTTCGCTATAGGCGCGCATCGCGCTGTCCAGATCGCCGGCTTCCTGAAGCACGACGCCGAGATTGAGCGCGGCCTCGGCATAGTCAGGTTTTATGTCGAGCGCCTTGCGGTAGGCGGTGGCGGCTCCGCCATAGTCACGCAAATCCTGGCGGACGAGGCCGAGATCGAACCAGACGGATGCGGGGGGTCACTTGCCACCGCGCGTTCAAGCAAGGCCAGGGCGCTGGCGTGGTCGCCATCCTCCCATGCCAACCGTCCGAGCCGGGCCGCGGCCTCCATGCTTTGCGGAATGACTTCCAGAATTGCCCGCCACGCCTCGCGCGCGGCAAGCCGAAGACCGGCCTGGTCAAGTGTTCTGGCCTTTTCGAGAAATGCCTCGCGCTGCGGCGCGATCGCGATTGCCCGGTCCAGATGCGATAGCGCGTCGTCGAAGTTCCTGGTGGTGCGCGCGATACGGGCAGCGAGAAGCTGTGCGGCGGCGTTCGCAGGCCGTTTTGCAAGACTGGTCTCGAGGTGGATGCGGGCCGATTGAATTTCGCCTTTGGAAAACAGCACGGCGGCAAGAAGATGATTGAGCATGGGATCGCCGGGCTGGCGGGCCAAGCCTTGTTCGCAGAGCCTGCGCGCCTCGTCAGGCTGGCCGGAATTAAAGGCCGCCGTCGCACGACGAACAATGTCTTCGGCGCTGTTCTTGCTCATATCATCCGCGTCACGTTCGTTCGCACTCAAGATAAACCACTGCCGCCGCGCGTGGCTCATTCTGTCGGGCAGATTAGAACAATAGAGCGGGTCTGCAAGGAAGGTCGCTGGCTGACATAAAAAGGCCGGGAGTGATCCCGGCCTTTTTTTCGTCGCTTCGCTCCTCGCAATGACGGCTAAAGGGCGGCTTCCTACTGCGCCGCCAGCGCCTCTCCCAGCACCGGATAGTCGATGTAGCCCTTGGCGCCGCCGCCGTAGAACGTCGCCTTGTCCGGTACGTTGAGCGGCGCGCCGCGCTTGAAGCGCTCGACCAGATCGGGATTGGCGATGAACGGCTTTCCGAATGCGATCAGGTCGGCCTCGTTGGCCGCGAGCACCTTGGTGGCGAGCTCGAAATCATAGCCGTTGTTGGCGACGTAGGCGCCCTTGAAGCGCTTGCGCAAGGAACCATAGTCGAACGGCGCAATGTCGCGCGGGCCGCCGGTAGCACCCTCAATGACGTGGATATAGACCAGCTTCAGCGCATTGAGATGGTCGACGACATAATCGAACAGCGGTTGCGGATTGCTGTCGGAGACGTCGTTGGCCGGCGTCACCGGCGAAATGCGGATGCCGGTTCGCTCAGGCCCAGCTTCCGCGGCCACGACCTTTGCGACTTCGAGCATCAGCCTGGCGCGGTTCTGGATCGATCCGCCATAGGCGTCGGTGCGCTTGTTGGTGCCGTCCTTGGCGAACTGATCCAGCAGATAGCCATTGGCGCCATGGATTTCGACGCCGTCGAAACCTGCCTCAAGCGCGTTCGCGGCTCCGCGTCCGAAGCTTTCGACAATGCCGGGGATTTCCTCCAGCGTCAGGGCGCGCGGCTCGGATACATCGGCGAACGTTCCGTTGACGAACGTTTTTCCCTTGGCGCGAATGGCCGATGGAGCCACCGGCGGCTGATTGTTCTCCTGCAGGCTGACATGAGAGATACGGCCGACATGCCAGAGCTGAATGAAGATGCGGCCGCCACGCTCGTGCACGCGGTCCGTTACCTTGCGCCAGCCCGCAACCTGTTCTTTCGAGTAGATGCCGGGCGTGTCCTGATAACCCTGACCCTGTTGCGAAATCTGGCTCGCTTCGGTGATCAGCAGACCCGCGGATGCTCGCTGCCCGTAATATTCAATTGCCAATGGACTGGGCACCATGCCGGCGACCGCCCGGTTGCGGGTAAGGGGCGCCATCACAAGTCGATTGGGGAGTGTGATCGGGCCAAGTTTGTAGGGCTCGAAGAGTTTGGTCGGCGTGCTCATTTTATTGTTCCAGGAAATTGCAGGTGACAAGAATGTGTGCATTCCGAACGCCCGCGGCAATGCCGCGAGCTATCAGGATATTGCAGGCTAGCCGCGCGCGACGCTGAGCAATCAGTTTACCCCGAGAAAATCGCGCTTGCCGATTTCCACGCCATTATGGCGCAGAATGCCGTGCGCGGTGGCGGCGTGGAAATAGAAATTCGGGAAGGCAAAACCATTGAGGTACTGCTGCCCCTTCAGCGTCATGGTGTTGGTGGGGCCGACGGGAAAGCTGACATCGCGGCTGTCGGCGCCGTTGAACTGATCAGGCTTGAACGCCTTCACATAGTCGACGGTTTTGGTGAGCCGCTGCTTGAGCTCATCGAAGGTCTTTTCGGTGTCGGGGGTGGACGGCACCTCGCTATGCGCCAGGCGCGCGCAGCTTTTTGCGGCGAAATCGCAAACCAGCTGGATCTGTTTACTAAGCGGCAGCATGTCCGGATACAGCCGCGCGCCGAGCAGCACTTCGGGCTGAATATTCTTCGCCTTGCAATGCGCTTCGGCCTTGGTGAGGATACCCGAAAGACTGCCGAGGATTTGCAGGAACGCCGGAACGGAAGCGTCGTAGAAGGACATGGGATGCTCTTTTCGTGTTGTGGAATATCTTGGGGGTGCGGCAGACAGGCGAACTACACTTCTTACAATTAGCCCGTCATAACAACTAACGAATATGTCAACGCGGCGCTCCGCGCATCCGCGCCAGCAATTCGGCCGTGGGCCAGGAGTCGGCGGGCAGGCCGTATTTGATCTGCATCGCCTTCACGGCGCTGCGGCTTTGCTGACCCATGACGCCGTCGACCTTGCCGACATTGAAGCCGGCGCGCACCAATAATTGCTGCAGCTCGCGAAGCTCGTTGAACGGCAATTGCGCGATCGGCGCGGAGGGATGATGCATCGGCGGCGCGCCGGCGATACGGGTCGCGAGATAACCCGCCGTGGTCGAATAGATCAGCGAGTTGTTCCATTCGGTGTAGGCCGCAAAGTTGGGATAGGCCAGGAAGGCCGGCCCCATGCGGCCCATCGGCAGCAGCAGCGAGGCCGGGAGATTGTCGTTCGGCAGCGCGTGCCCGTCGGGGTAGGTCACGCCGAGCTGCGCCCATTTCGAACGCGGCAATTGAATCGTCAGATCGGCCTGGTCCCAGGGTAAATTTTGCGGCACCCGCACTTCCTGCAGCCAGGGTTCGCCGCGCCGCCATTTCAGTCCGTTGGCGATGTAGTTAGCGGTCGAGCCGATCACGTCGGCCGGGCTGCGCAGCAGGTTGCGGCGGCCGTCGCCGTCGTAGTCGACGGCGTAGTTGAAATAATGCGTCAGTTGCTGCAGCTCGCGAAGCTCATTGAACGGCAATTGCGCGATCGGCGCGGAGGGATGATGCATCGGCGGCGCGCCGGCGATACGGGTGGCGAGATAACCCGCCGTGGTCGAATAGATCAGCGAGTTGTTCCATTCGGTATAAGCCGCGAAGTTGGGATAGGCCAGGAAGGCCGGC
>JGI20177J14857_1000181_pt1 | contig 18726 bp, 19 predicted proteins | sample NGESurdeep072012_6_FD_14857 | JGI IMG/M metagenome (IMG submission 14857) | reverse complement strand
GGGGACGTGACCGGGAGCGCGAATTCTTCTCAGATGTTGATCAGCGAGCCGAGACCGTGGCCGGCGCGCCCTGCGGCTCGCCGAGCGCGACCCAGAGATTCGGATCGGATTGCGACTGCCGCTTCACGAAGCGGTAGCCGGTCTTGTTCCAGGCGAGGACTTCGGCCTCCTGGTTGTCGAGAATGAACTCGCCTTTATTGGTCTTGACCGTGAGCACGGCATGGCCGTCGCCCTTCTTGTCGCGCACCACGGTGATCAGCAGCGCCTCGCGCGGCCAGCCGGCCTGCATCAGCATGCGCCGCTTGAGCAGCACATAGTCCTCGCAGTCGCCTTTGCCGTCGTCGGGATAGTTCCAGCGCTCGACCACGCCCCAATGTTCGAGGTCGGTGATCGGCTTGATGTTGTCGTTGACCCAGGCGTTGACCTTGACCATGTCGGACCAGGCCTTGGGCGTGAGCAGCACGTCACGCGGCGTCGACGGCTTGGTGTTGCACTCCGGCTTGTACTCGACGCAAAACTCGACCCAGCCGATCGGCGAGCGTGTGACATCGCCGACCGCGATATAGGCAGCCCGCTCGTGCGGATTGACCGGCCCGCCATAGGCCAGACGCTCGCCCGCCGCCGCGCCGCCCGCCGCCGCGGCCAATACCGCCACGCCGGCCATGACCAGCAGGCCGCGGGTCGCAATTTGTTTGAAACGCCAGCCCATTCTTGTGGCCCCTTCCCGTCGTGATGGGACCACAATTCGCACAAAGTTTTTGCATCGCCGCTAAGTCAAGCAAGTAACTTTGAAGACAACCAAACTAAAAAAAGAGACGAATACAGTAAAACTTAAAATAGAATTCAATTAAAATCTTACAGAATACAATTTATCTAAAATTGTATACATTAATAGACTAAACGCAGCAATGGCGCGCCCGCATGGGTTCCCGCGCGCGTAATGTTTACTGTAAGCGGTTCTTGGATTTAGGCCTGGGGATACCGGTGGGCGGGCGCGGCAGGCGCAATTTTGCCGCCACCGATGCGCGCAATTTTACGCAGCCCGTTTACCGAAGGCTGACGCTAGCGCGCGATCCCGAAAAAGCCTGCCCCGGACTTGATCCGGGGTGGGAACCGGTTTTCGGAAAAGATCACGCGCCAGATTTAAGCGCCGGTGACGTTTTCTTCGATGAAATCGGGGTGCTGCAGGCGGGTGAATTCGACGGCGAAGCCGTCCTCGATATGACGGACCACCCGGCCCGTGGCCTTGCCGATGGTAACCATAGCGCCGACCACCGGCCGCAATTCCGGCGAGATCGAGATCGCGGCGCCCGACTCCGACAAGTCGATGACGCGGCACGTCACATTGTTGCCATTTGGCAGGATCAGCCGCGCCATCGCCTTACGCGGGATAAAGCGGCCGTGGCGGCGGTCTTCCGGCAGATTGAGGATATTCCGGTTGGCGAGCCAAGTGAGCTGGGCGGCGAGCTTGTCGCGCTTGCGCAAGGTTGCCTCGACCGTCATGGCGAAGCCAGTGTCGAGCAAGCGCGCGATTTTGCCCTCGAGCCGGCCAAGATGATCGACATAGGCGATCACCCGTTCGCCCGGGTCGCCGGATACCGGCGCGACCAATGCGATGCCGCCCGGCGACATGTTGACGACCTGACAGGGAAACTCGCGCCGATCGGCCAGCATGTAGCGCCCGAGCAGGTTGACTTTGACGCGCTGATGGCGCCGGCGCTCCTCGGCCAGCGGCAGCGATCTCAGCTTGGTCAATGGTACGGCCATGATGGGTCAACGCGGGTACTATGCCGACAGCGAATGACCCTATGAGTTTATCGTTAACGGGGCGTTAGCCGGTCTGCTCGCCGGACGGGGTTTCGCGGCCGCCGCTGTAGACCACAAAGCCGTGCTGTACCCGGCTGCCGGTCGCCGCGGGCATGAGACGCGGCGCAATGCTGATGTCCGCTTCCGGTCCGGTATGGCGCAGGGTGCCGAGCGTAAGCTCGGCCACCGGCTTGGCGCCAATCCAATAGGGCGGAATTATTGGCGCCAGCACCCCGAGCGCCCGGATGCGGGCGTGGCCGACATGGGCGAGCGGCAGCAGCAGCAGCTCCAACTCGGTCTCGGCGCCGTCCTCGGTGCGCGCGGTCAGGCCTGCGACGGCGCCGGTCGCTTCATTGGTGACGATTGCGAGCAGGTCATCGATCGACTGGCGGCTGGTCTCGCTCCACAGTGCGGCGAAGGCTTCGCCCTTGATCTCGCGGCCGAACAGCGCGCAGACGCGGGTGCCGGCAAGCCGGAACCGGAGCTGATCGACGAAATCCGCCGCCAGCATGAAGGTGTCGCTGAGCGCATGGCGGATCTCGGTCGGATCGATGTTGGCGCGCTCGGGGGCCGGGCGGGTTCCCCGTTTCTTGTTCCAGTAATCGAACACCGCCCGCGTGGATTGATGTTTCATAGACGCCACCTGTTCCGTCGCGAGACGGCGCCGGCGTTCATTGTCCCCGACTGGGACATCCGCGCCGGCTTTTCGCCGCGACGTCATTGGTGGAGCAGGCGCCGTGCCGTGGACGCGTCCGCCGGCCGGCACCTGCGCGTTAGCGTTAAAACCGCAATCGAGTTGGCAACAGCCCGATCGCTGCTATGGTCCGGCGATCCACACGGCTGACAGGAGGGCGAAAGCCCTCCTTTTTTCTTGCGAAGTTTGCTTGCGGTCAGGCGGTCAAGCGGGGTAACTGGGCCTCCCACCAAGCCTTTGGACCTCTGTGAAACGCGAACCGCTATTCAACATCCCGCCGGTCATTGTCGCTGTGCTGGCCGTGCTGGCGCTTATCCATGCCGCGCGCACTTACGTGCTCACCGGCGACCAGGATGTGGAACTACTGTTCGCCTTCGCATTCATTCCGGCGCGCTATGACACTTCGGTCGTGCTCGGAGGCGCGCTGCCGGGCGGCTTCGGCGCGCAATTGTGGACCTTCGTGACCTATTCGCTGATCCACGCCGACTGGACCCATCTCGGCGTCAATGCGGTGTGGTTGCTGCCGTTTGGCAGCGCGGTGGCGCGGCGGTTCGGCGCGCTGCGGTTCCTGGCGTTTTTCGCGGTGACGGCGGCGGCCGGCGCGGCGATGCATCTTGTTACCCATGCCGGCGAACAGTTCCCGATGATCGGGGCATCGGCGGCGATCTCCGGCACCATGGCGGCGGCCATGCGATTTGCGTTCCAGCGCGGCGGTCCGCTCAGCTTCTGGCGCGATAGCGATGCCGCCGCCTATCGCGTGCCGGCGATCCCGCTCACCGGCGTGTTGCGCGATCCGCGCGTGCTCGCTTTCCTGGCGGTGTGGTTCGGAATCAATATTCTGTTCGGGCTGGGGTCGTTTTCGATGACCGGCATCGGATCGGACCAGGTGGTCGCCTGGCAGGCGCATATCGGCGGCTTTCTCGCCGGCCTGATTTTGTTTTCCTGGTTCGACCCCGCGCCCGATTTGCAACAATTCGACGATCTTGGTGCAACGCGGCATTAGTCACATTGTCGCGAATGAGCTTGACGGAACCGGNAGGCCGGCAGGATCGTTACCATTAACTCGGAGTCGCGGGTCTCCCCGCAGCCGGGCCCAAGGAGGCTGCCATGAACGTCAAAGCGATTCTGACCGCCAAAGTTTCGGGAGCTTTGGGCGGCGACATTGTCTGCATCGAGCCGAGCGCCGATCTAGCGGCGGCGGTTAAATTGCTGAGTACGCACCGCATCGGCGCGGTCGTGATCCGCGGCGCCGGAGGGCGCCTCGGCGGAATATTGTCGGAGCGCGACATCGTGCTAGCGATCTCCGAACACGGCGCCGCCGCGCTCACGCTTCCAGTCAGCCAGGTGATGACCCGCAACGTCGCCACCTGCGGCGAGGACGACAGCATCGCCAGCATCATGGAGCGGATGACGGCGGGAAAATTCCGTCACATGCCGGTGGTGGCCAAGGGCGAACTGATCGGCCTGGTGTCGATCGGCGACGTGGTCAAGCAACGCGTCGGGGAAATCGAGCAGGAGTCCGAGGCGATGCGGGATTATATCCGTACCGCGTAAATTCGATCACTTGAAGCGAATTACTTGGCGACCCCATTGCCGCCATAGGGCTGCGACAGAGCGGTGACCGCCTCGGTCACCGCTTCCATGGCCTTCTCGGTTGCCTCGGCGCCGATGGTGATCGCTTCGGCGGCGCGATGGAAATCGAACCAGCCAACGTCGCCCAGCCGCGGGCTGATCAGCACGTCGGGCGGATCGCCGGCCAGCCGCGCGCGGGTGATGCGGTCCTGCATCACGTTGAACGCTTCCACCATCACGGTCGGAATGCCGGGGCGGCCGCGCCGCCCGAGGAATTGCCGGCGCAACGAGCGTTCGCCCCCAAACAGGCCGCGCAGCCCGTTCGGTTTGGCCGACTCGGCGGCCGCCGCTTCGCTGTCATCAGAGCCGTGATCGGAAATGATGGTGCCGCGCCCGAACAGATCGGAATTGATATTGACCGCGATCACCAGCCGGGCGCCGAGCGCGCGCGCCGCCGAAACCGGCACCGGATTGACCAGCGCGCCGTCCACCAACCAGCGCCCGCCGATCAGCACCGGTGGAAAAATTCCCGGCAACGCATAGGAGGCGCGCAGCGCCTCGGCCAGCCGGCCGCGGGTGAGCCAGATTTCATGGCCGGTATTGAATTCGGTGGCGATGGCGGCGAAGCGGATCGGCAGATCGTCGATGCGGCTGTCGGTGAGCGTGGCTTCCAGCTTGGCGGCGAGGTGGCCGCCGCGGATGAGCCCGGACCCGGACAGGCTGATGTCGAGATAGCTCAAGATGCCGCGTACCGTCAGCTCGCGTGCCCATTCTTCCAGGCTGTCGAGCTGGCGGGCGGCATAACAGCCGCCGACCACGGCGCCGATCGAGGTGCCGACAATGACGTCCGGCACGATGCCGTGCGCGGCCAGCGTGCGCATCACGCCGATATGGGCGAAGCCACGCGCGGCACCGCCGCCGAGCGCGAGCCCGATGCTCGGGCGCGTGACGGCCGGCTGCAACGGCGCGGTGATGGCTTCCGCCGAGCGGTCGCTGTTGCGCACGCGCGCGAATAGACCCTCAAACACCAAATTTTTCTCCCCGTCCCCGATTTTCGGATCGGGCCAGCCACCGGACCAGCGGTTCACCCCGATAGGATGAAAACAGCTGGCGGAGTCTTGTGTCCGAAACGTGACAGGGAGCGTGCGCTCACGTGATTACATTATGGTTAAATGCCGCGGCGGGTGTTTAGTTTACCGGCCGACGCATGGAAAACAGGCTTTCGACCACGGCATATTCGTCGTAGCCGCAACGGGCGATCGGCTTCATGGCCGCAGTATCGAGCCGGCCGTCGACAATGAAGCGGTCGTCGATATGCACGCCGATGACCTGGCCGAACACCACGTGACAGTCGACCGGCTTGCCGTCGACATCCTCGATCGTCACGATCTTGATGCGCTTGCATTCGAGCGCGCAAGGCGATGCCTTCACTCGTGGCGGCTTGACCAGCCGCGACGGCGCCGGTTCGAGGCCGGCGCGTTCCATCTCGTTGACGCCGCGCGGCAGCGGCGCCGAGGTGGCGTTCATCGCCTCGCGCAAATCCCAGGTGGCGAGATTGCAGACGAATTCGCCAGTCTCCTCGATGAAGCTCACCGAATCCTTGTGCCCTTCGCTGGCGAACATCACCAGATTGGCGCGGCTGTTGACGCCGTTGAAATAGGAATAGGGCGCGAGATTCACTTGCCCTTTCAAATTCATCGAGGTGATCCAGCCGATCGGGCGCGGCGCCACGATGGCCTTGAACGGATCGTGTGGCAGCAGCTTGGAATCGCGTTTGTCAGGCTCGTAGAACATCGATGTTTTTTCCTTGGCGCATGACCTTATCCGAAAACCGGTTCCCACTTTTCGGGATCATGCGCTAGCCCCCGAAGTAGCTGACGATGGCCGCGAGCGGCGGGCGCTCGCGATCCTCGGGCGGTTTGGCGGCGCGGCCGATATGGACGAAGCCGGCGAGGCGCTCATTGGGCGCGACGCCTAGTCTATCCAGCACACGCCGATCATAGGCGTACCACTCGGTGATCCAACTCGCCGCGAAGCCCATGGCGTGGGCGGCGATGACCAGGCTCATGGCGGAAGCGCCGGCGGACAATTGCTGCTCCCATTCCGGAATCTTGACATGCGGGCCGGCGCGGCTGACTACCGCGATCACCAGCGGCGCGCGCGCCAGCCGGTTGCGTTCGAACTCGATCTGCTCGGGCGTGGCGTCGGCGCGGTCGGCGGCAAACGCGGCGGCGATCGCCGCGCCGGCGGCGACGCGGGCGTCGCCTTCGAACACGATGAAGCGCCAGGGCGCCAGCTTGCCATGGTCGGGCACCCGCGAGGCGACGGCGAGCAGGGTGTCGATTTCCGGCTTGCTCGGGCCGGGGCCGGTCAATTCCATCGGCTTGACCGAGCGGCGGGTCTTGAGCAGCTGCAAGGCGTCGGGCATTTTGTCCGCCTAGCATAGGGTTTCCGGGGTGACAAACCGGCCTAGTGGCTTGAAATCGCCGCGATTTGGGCCGAAAACGGCCGCGCCATGAGCAATGCACCCGCATTCGCCGCCCGCGGCCGGCTGTGGCCGGCGCTCGCGATCATCCTGCCTTTGCTCGTTCCGCAGGCCGCATCGGCGCAGGCGGCCGGGCAGAATTCATTGTTTTCGGCGACGCCCACGACCGGTCTGATCGCGCCGGCGCCGGCCACGCGCGGCGAGCCGTTCGGCTCGGGCGGCGTGCTGGCGCCGCAGTCGGAATGGCCGCTGACCACGCCGCACGCGACCTCGCCGAGTGCGGTGCCGATGGTACCGGCCGGCCAGGTGGCGCTCGCACTCTCAGCGCGCTTCGGCAAGGGCGCCCTCATCGACGGCGGCCTGACCTGGCGCGTCTATTCCGCCAAGCGCGACACCACCGGGACCTTCCACCTGGTCAAGGAAGACAAGTCGCCGGCGCCGACGCTGGTGCTGCCGCCCGGCGCCTATATCGTGCATGTCGGCTTCGGGCTCGCCACCGCGGTCAAGCCGGTGACCTTGAACGGGCCGACCGTGCACGCGGACTTCGATCTTCCGGCCGGCGCCATGCGCCTGGAAGGACGCGTCGGCGACGTGCGCATTCCGGCCGGACAGGTGTCGTTCGACGTTTACAAGGGCAGCCAGTTCGAGCCCGGCGACCGCCGGCCGATCGCCGAACGCGTGATGACCGGCAACGTGGTGGTGGTGCCCGAGGGCACCTATTATATCGTGTCGAACTATGGCGACGCCAATTCGGTGGTGCGCTCCGACATCCGCGTGGCGGCCGGCAAGCTCACCGACATCACCGTCACCCACCGCGCCGCCGCGATCACGCTCAAGCTGGTGAGCGAGAAAGGCGGCGAGGCGCTCGCCAGTACCGCCTGGTCGGTGCTCACGCCCGGCGGCGACGTGATCAAGGAATCGATCGGCGCCTTTCCGCGCGTGATCCTGGCTGAGGGCGAATATCGCGCCATCGCGCGCAACGAGGGCAAAGTTTTCGAGCGCGAATTCAAGGTCGTCACCGGCGTGGACGGCGACGTCGAGGTGCTGGCGCAGTGACGGCGGGAACTAACCCGCAAATCCGATCGTTGGAATAGATTATGGTGACTCTGCCCATTGCGAACGACGCGGCCACGGATATTTTCGCCGAGCTCGATGCCAAATCGATCGCGCTGCTGCTCGATGTGGACGGCACGCTGATCGATATCGCGCCGTCGCCAAATGAAGTGCATGTCGCCGACGATTTGCGTGACTCGCTCGCGCGCCTGTCGCGGCTGACCGGCGGCGCGCTCGCCTTGGTGAGCGGGCGTCCGATCGTCGATCTCGATATGCTGTTCGCGCCGTTCAAGCTGCCGGCCGTCGGCGGCCATGGCGCCGAGCTGCGCGTGCGCGAGGTGATCAGTTCGGCAGCGCCGCTGCCGCAGGATCTGCGGCGGCACCTCGCCGAGGCGGCCACGCCGGGCTCCGGCATCATCGTCGAGGACAAGGGCTATTCGCTCGCGCTGCACTACCGCAACGGGCCGCAGCACGAGGATCGCTTGCGCCAACACATCGCGGCCGGCCGCGCGGCATTTCCCGGCGAGGCGACCGAAGTGCTGCCGGGCAAGGCGGTGCTCGAAGTGAAGCGGCCGAACGTCAACAAGGGCGACGGCGTGCGCGAATTGATGCGCCATCCGCCGTTCGCCGGACGCATGCCGGTGTTCATCGGCGACGATGTCACCGATGAATCGGTTTTCGCGGTATTGCCGGGCCTCGGCGGCAAGGGCTTCTCCGTCGGCCGGCATTTCGCCGGGCTGGCCGGGATTTTCGATTCGCCGATGGACGTGCGCCGGGCCTTGCAGCGGCTGGCGTCGAGCGGACAGGCTCAGCCGTCATGACCGAATCCAGCCTCGACTTGGCGGTCATCGGCAACGGCCGCACCGCGGCGCTGGTCGAGCCGTCCGGGCGCATCGTGTGGTGGTGCCTGCCGCGCTATGACGGCGATCCGGTGTTCTGCCGGCTGCTGGCTGGGACTGAGGAAAAAGGCTTCACCGACGTGGTGCTCGACGGGCAGGTCGAGAGCCGCTCGGACTACATGCGCAACACCGCCATCGTGGTGACCGAGCTCGCCGACGGCAACGGCGGCACCGTGCGTATCACCGATTTTGCGCCGCGCTTCCAGAATTACGGCCGCATCTTCCGCCCGCCGCAGCTCGTGCGCATTATCGAGCCGATCGCCGGCATGCCGCGCATCACCATCCGCTTCCGCACCGCGCACCGCTATGGCGTGCCGGTGACGACGCGCTCGTCCGGCAGCAACCATATCCGCTTCTGGCGCGACGACGTGCCGGTGCGGCTGACCACCGATGCGCCGCTATCCCATGTGGAGAACGAGGCTTCGTTCGTGCTCACGCGCCCGGTGCACATGGTGTTCGGCACCGACGAGCCATTCGAAGGCACGCTCGAAAGCACTTGCCGGGAATTCTGCGACCGCACCCGCGACTATTGGATGGAATGGGTGCGGCGGCTCGCGTTCTCGATCGACTGGCAGGACGAGATCATTCGCGCCGGGATTACGCTCAAGCTGTGCAATTTCGAGGAAACCGGCGCGATCGTCGCGGCGCTCACCACCTCGATCCCGGAAGGGCCGGGATCGGGGCGCAACTGGGACTATCGCTACTGCTGGATGCGCGATGCCTTTTTCGTCGTGCACGCGCTCAATCGCATCGGCGCCACGCGCACGATGGAGGAGTTCATCTCCTATATCCTGAGCATTGCCGCCGGCCGCGCTGACCAGATTCGGCCGCTCTACGGTGTGGTGCACACCGATACGCTCGAGGAGCGCAGCGCGGAAGCGCTCGCCGGCTTTAACGGCGACGGGCCGGTGCGCATCGGCAATGCCGCGGTCCATCAGGATCAGCACGACGTCTATGGCAGCATCATCATGGCGGCGACGCCGATGTTCTTCGACCGCCGGCTGCCGAAACCGGGCGATGCTGCGCTGTTTCGCGTGCTCGAGCCGCTCGGCGAGCAGGCGGCGCGGCTGGCGCTCGAGCCGGACGCCGGCATTTGGGAATACCGCGGCCGCAAGCGCGTGCACACTTATTCGGCGGCGATGTGTTGGGCCGGCTGCCAGCGGCTGGAGGCGATCGCTGCCCATCTCGGTCTGCCGGAGCGGGCGGCCTACTGGGGCGAGATAGCCAAAGGTATCGGCGAGCAGGTGCTGCAGCGCGCCTGGAATCCCAAACGCAAGGCGTTTTCCGCGGCTTTCGGCAGCAACGATCTCGACGCCAGCTGCCTGCTGCTGGCCGAAATTGGGCTGATCGCGCCCGACGATCCGCGCTTTGTTTCCACCGTGGAGGAGATCAACCGTGAACTTCGGCGCGACTTCCACGTTATGCGGTATGTCGCCGCGGATGATTTCGGCTCGCCGGAGACGGCTTTTTTGATTTGCCGGTTCTGGCTGATCGATGCAATGTGGGAGATCGGCCGGCGTGACGAGGCCCGCGAAATGTTCGTCGACGCTCTTAAATTGCGAAACTGCTACGGGCTGCTGTCGGAAGACGTGCACCCGGTGACCGGAAAACTGTGGGGCAATTTTCCACAGACTTATTCGATGTCAGGATTGATATTGACCGCGATCAAGCTGTCGCGGAGCTGGGGAGACCGGTATTGGCGCGGCTCGTCATAGTATCGAACAGAGTTGGCGTTCCCGATCGCAACGCGCGCGCCGGCGGGCTCGAAGTTGCAATCCGGCCGACACTTCGGCGGCGCGGCGGGCTTTGGTTCGGCTGGAGCGGGCGTATCGCGGAAAACGATCCGGGTCCCGTCAAAATCGCCGAACACGACAACACCACTTACGCCACCATCGATCTGCGCAAGGACGACTACCAGGAATTCTACAACGGCTTCGCCAACCGCGTGCTATGGCCGATTCTGCATTACCGGCTCGACCTTGCCGAATTTACGCGCCGCGATCTTGGCGGCTATTTCCGCGTCAACGAATTCTTCGCCAAAAATCTCGAGAAGCTGCTGCGTCCCGACGACATGATCTGGGTGCACGACTATCACTTGATTCCGCTGGCCAAGGCGCTGCGCGAACGCGGCCACAAGAACAAGATCGGCTTCTTCCTTCACATTCCTTGCCCGCCGCCGGAAATCCTCACCGCGCTGCCCAACCACGAGCAGCTCATCCCGGCGCTCGGCCAATACGATCTGGTCGGCTTCCAGACCGAGGTCGATGCCACCAATTTTGCCCGCTATCTGGCCACCGAGCGCGGGCTCAATCGCGTCGATGACGAAGGTTTCGCCTTCGGCGACCGCATCGTTCGCATCGGCGTGTTTCCGGTCGGGGTCGAGGCCGAATCCTTCGCGCGGCTGGCGCGGCGCGCAATCGAATCGGAATTCGTGGGCGACGTGCTTGGCAGCCTGTCCGGGCGCGCCATGATCATCGGCGTGGACCGGCTCGACTATTCCAAGGGCCTGCCCGAGCGCATGAACGCGTTCGAGCGTTTCCTGGTCAATTTCCCCGACTGGCGCGGCAAGGTCACCTATCTGCAGATCACCCCGCGCAGCCGGACCGGCATTCAGGAATACGCCGATATCGGGCGGCAGGTGGGCGAGGCGGTCGGGCGCATCAACGGCACCTACGGCGAGGCGTCGTGGACGCCGGTGCGCTACATCAACAAGGCGCACAGCCGCACCGCGCTGGCCGGGCTATACCGCGCGGCGCGCGCGGCGCTGGTGACGCCGTTGCGCGACGGCATGAACCTGGTGGCCAAGGAATTTGTCGCCGCGCAGAACCCGGACGATCCCGGCGTGCTGATCCTGTCGCGCTTTGCCGGGGCCGCGCGCGAATGCAGCGCCGCGCTGCTGGTCAACCCTTACGATTCGGAAGGCGTCGCCATCGCCATCAACCGCGCGCTGTCGATGCCGCTGGAAGAGCGGCGCCAGCGCCAGGCAGACATTTTCAAGGTGCTGGTGGCGAACGATCTCACCCATTGGGCGGAGCGTTTCATGGCAACGCTCGAACCTCCGCACGGCGCCGCCGGCGGGCGCGCCCAAGTCCGCGCCGCGGCCGGCCGCTGACTTTCGCCCTTGATCTAGGTCACATCGCCGATACCCTGCGCCGCTAACATGCAATCCCATCAACGAGGTCGCCGCTCATGAGTCGCAAAATCCCCGGTCTGTTATTGCTCATCGCCGTCACGGCACTACCGCAGGCGGCGCTCGCGGCCGACGCGGCCAATGGCGAAAAGCTCGCCAAGCGCTGGTGCGCGGCCTGTCATGTGGTCGCGTCCGACCAGAAAAGCGGCAACACGCAGGTGGCGCCATTCTCCGCCATCGCCAAGGTGCCGGGTTTCGATGCCGCCAAGCTCGCGCTCTACCTGCTGACGCCGCATCCGAAGATGCCGGACATGAACCTCACGCGTAGCGAGGCCGCCGACCTCGCGGCCTATATCGTGAGCCAGGGCCGTTAGGTCTGCATCGCCGATTATCGAGAGGGATCGATAGACATGTTTCGCTTTCTTGAATCGACGGCCGCTCGATATATGACGTCCGCCGTCAAAAGCGTGACGCGCCAATGCAGCATGGGCGAGCTGGAAACATTGTTTGCGCAATACGATTTCGATGCGCTTCCGGTCGTGGAAGGCGGCAAGTTGCTGGGCATCGTCACCAAATTCGATTTCCTGCGGGCTTTCCGCTTCACCACCGGGCAACTGGTTCCGAGCTACGATGAGCTGATGAAGCGGACGGTCGGAGACGTGATGACCGAGGGCATCGTGCACGTCGAGCCGACAACGCCAATGACGCGCGTGCTGCAGTTGATGGTGAACCTCAAGCTTCGCAGCATTCCGGTTCTAGGCCCCGATCGCCAATTGTTGGGCATGATCTCGCGCGGCGATGTGATGCGCGCCCTCAAGCAGGCCACGCAGGATGCCCGCTGACCGGCGATTGCAGCCGCCACGGGCTTAAGTCCGCTCAAGACCGCGATATGATTTGGATCATAGCGACGCGCTACGGCCGCCGATATTATAAAAAAATGCGGTCGATGACCCGTCACTCGCCCAGACAATTAGCGCAATTAGCCTTGGCCATCGAGGCGGTATGGCTGGTTTCGATGGGAGGCACGTTGCCGGCCCCGGCGCAAACGCAGCATGCGCCGGCCGCCGACGCGCCATCGGCGGAAGTCCCCTTCGGCTTCAAAGCCTATGGCGTATTCAGCCGGATGATAACCGAGCGAAACTACCTGGCCGTCGTTGCGCTGAAGGATGCCGCCGACGGTCGTGCCACCGACGCGGTGGGAGCGGTGTCCGGTCTACGCGGCGAGATTTCAATGATCGAGGGGCGCCTGATCGTCAGCTACGGCGTCGACTGCGGCGCTGCCTGTCCAACGGCCGCCACCGAAACCGCGACTTTGCTGGCGACTGCGTCGGCGCAACACTGGCGCTCCGTTCCGATCGACAAGAATCTCGACGCCAAAGGCGTGGAGACTTTCATCCGGGAGCAAGCCAAAGCCAACGGCTTGATTGAGACCAAACCGTTCCCATTTCGCATCAACGGCGCGATCACCGACTTCGTCATGCACGTGAACGCCGCGCCCAATCCGCGCTTCAAGGGCCACGGCTCGTTCGACGAGATGGCGGTCACCGGTTTGGCCAAGGGGCCGCGCTTGGCCGGCTCCGTGGTCGGGTTTTATGCGCCGCCCGCTTTGCAGGGCGTCATCACGCATGGGGGCGACTACTTCCACTCGCATTACGTTGATGAGCAACGCACCACGACGGCGCACCTCGACATCTTCGGCATCGCGGCGGGTTCGACGCTGTTGCTGCCCAGGCAAGAATAAGACACGAGATCGGCCGCGATTGTTCAAGCTGCCTTGGCGCGGCGCACGTCCGGCGGCACCGCTTCGTCGGCGAGCGCGGCAAGCGCCTCGTCGAGCGGCATCACTTCTTGCTTTTCCTGGCCGAGGCGGCGGATCGAGACCAGGCGCTCGGCTGCTTCCTTTTTGCCGACCACCAGCAGCGCGGGGACCTTGGCGAGCGAATGCTCGCGCACCTTGTAATTGATCTTCTCGTTGCGCAGGTCGCCCTCGACCCGCAGGCCGAGTTGGCGCGCGGCCGCGATCACCTCGCGGGCGTAATCGTCGGCGTCCAAGGTGATGGTGGCGACCACCGCCTGTAACGGCGACAGCCAGAGCGGCAGGTGACCGGCATAGTGCTCGATCAATATTCCGGTGAAGCGTTCCATGGAGCCGAACATGGCGCGGTGCAGCATCACCGGCGTCACTTTGTTGGAATTCTCGTCGATGTAGAAGGCGCCCAGCCGTCCCGGCAGATTGAGATCGACCTGCACGGTGCCGCATTGCCATTCGCGGCCGATGGCGTCGCGCAGCACGTATTCGAGCTTGGGCCCATAGAAGGCGCCTTCGCCCTTGTTGAGCGTCCACGGCCGGCCGGAGGCTTGCAATGCCGCCATCAGCGCGGCCTCCGCCTTGTCCCACACCGCGTCGTCGCCGATGCGCTTGTCGGGCCGGTCGGAGAACTTGATGCGCACGTCGGTGAAGCCGAAGTCGGAATAGATCGACAGGATCTGGTTGTTGACCTTGAGCGTCTCTTCGGCGATCTGACTCTCGGTGATGAAGATATGCGCGTCGTCCTGCGTGAAGGCGCGCACCCGCAGCAGCCCGTGCAGCGCGCCCGACGGCTCGAAGCGGTGCACCTTGCCAAATTCGGCGATCTTGANCGGCAGATCGCGATACGACTTCAAGCCGTTCTTGAAAATCTGCACGTGGCCCGGGCAGTTCATCGGCTTGATGGCATAGACGCGCTCGTCCCCCTCACGCTTGGCGGTGAGGAACATCATGTCGGAATAAGTCGGGATGTGGCCGGTGGTGACCCACATTTCGCGGTCCATCATCTGCGGCGAATTCACCTCGACAAAGCCGGCGTCCTGCTGGCGGCGGCGGATGTAATTCTCCAGCGCCTGGAACAACGTCCAGCCTTTGGCGTGCCAGAACACCGAGCCGGGTGCTTCCTCCTGGAAATGAAACAGGTCCATTTCGCGGCCGAGGCGGCGGTGGTCGCGCTTCTCGGCTTCCTCGATCTGCTTCAGGTAAGCGTCGAGCTCCTCCTGCTTGGCGAAAGCCGTGCCGTAGATGCGGGTCAGCATCGGGTTGTTGCTGTCGCCGCGCCAATAGGCGCCGGCCACCTTCATCAGCTTGAAGGCGTTGCCGACCTTGCCCACCGAAGTCATGTGCGGGCCGCGGCAGAGATCGAACCAGTCGCCCTGCTTGTAAATCTTCAGCGATTGGTCGGCCGGGATCGCATCGATCAATTCGATTTTGAAATTCTCACCCTTGTCAGCGAACGTCTTCTTGGCCTGCTCGCGCGACCATATTTCTTTAAAGAACGGTCTATCGCGCGCAATGATCTCCTTCATCTTCTTTTCGATGACCGCTAAGTCTTCCAGCGTGAACGGCTGGTTGCGCGCGAAGTCATAATAGAATCCGTTCTCGATCACCGGGCCGATGGTGACCTGCGTGCCCGGCCATAGGCTCTGCACCGCTTCGGCCATAATGTGTGCGGCATCGTGCCGGATCAGCTCGAGCGAGCGCGGGTCCTCGCGATTAAGGAATTCGATCTTGGCGTCGCGCTCGATCGGGTCGGCCAGATCGGCGAGCGCGCCGTCAAGCGCCATGGCCACGGTGCGCTTGGCCAGCGAGGGCGAAATGCCCTTGGCGATATCAAGCCCAGTGGTGCCTGGGGGGTAGTCCCGACGCGCGCCGTCGGGAAAGGTCAGCGCGACCATCAGCGTCTCCTGTGGCTCACTCCCGCGAACGAGCGCGGGTAAGCGTGATAAAACAATGAGATAACGTAGAAAATCGGAGGGTGCAAGCTTATCCACGCCGAGGTAGAACGATGGCTGCGGGCTCCATAGCGTACTGGAAAATCACACGCTGTTGGCGTATATAGATTGCATGAGCGATAAAATTGCCTTTGCTGGAACAGTTGTCCGCACCGAGGCGGATGGATTCGCCATTATTGAATTTGATATTCCGGTCGGTCCTAGTGCCAACAATTTCGGGCTTATTTCTAGTTCGACCGGGACTGCGACGGTGCCATTTTTTGATCTGAAGCCCGGGGTTCACGTTTCCGGTACCGCCGAGGCCGGGGAAAGCGATCTTGCAGCGATAAAGACAGTGCGCGTCGATATCGGATCTTAGCAGCGGATCAAGGACGAGTTTCCTGTGGCGCAACGCATTATCGATCCCGGTAATGCAACGGCTGCGGTCGACCAAATTTCAATCAGTGTGCTTCCAACTAAAACTCGCGAATTTGGCTTTGTGCCTGATTTGGCCAAATGCATGCCAGGCGATCTGGTATTATTTCGCGATGCGGCTCCATCACGCGCCAGCCAACTCATTGCGCGCGCGCAGAGCGGCGCAGGATTTGCCTCGGAACATAGTGCTTGGACCCACGCCGAGATTTTCCTCTATGAAGATTTTGTCGTCGAAGCGGTTCCGCGACACGGCGTTCGCACGCGCACGCTTTATTCCGACATTCCGCAGCGAATTCTACGGGTGCGGCGAAAGTCTGGGCTGGCCGATACGGACCGATATCAAATAGCGCTCCGTGCCTTGCGAATGCTTGGCACCCGATATGCGACGATCTCGGCCTTCAAAATGGGACTACGAATGGCCAAGGGCCTGTGGGATGCCAATGGTTCGTTCGAATCTCAATCAAGCATCATTTGCAGCAAAGTATATTTCGATGCGTACGCGGACATAACACGTGCGTTTCTCAGAAACTGTCCGGTTGGTGATGCTGTATTGCCGGCGCATCTAAGCGCGACGCCCGATCTCGAAGATGTCGAAGTGGGATGGCTGCAACTAACTTAGCATTTTGTGACGCGGATTTGTGCTTCCTTAGGTTGGAGAAGCCATATCCTTGCTCTCATTCGTCTCGCGCTATCGTAGGGGCCTTAGCCCGCCTCCGGGCGCATCATGCCGGCCCGATAGGCGCCCGCCACCACCAGAACACCGAGCGCGATGATGAGCCCGCTCAGATTGCCGAGGAATTGGCTGGCGGCGTCGATGTTGTTGCCGATCCCGTAGCCTAAGCCCAGATAGGCCGAGGTCCAGATCAGCCGGCCCAGCAGAGCGAACCCCAGGAAATGTGAGAACTGATAACGGCTCACGCCGGCGAAGATGCTGACGACCGAACTCAGCGAAGAGGTCAGCGTGCGCGAGATGATCACCGTGACGCCGCCCCACCTTTGCAGCAGCGCTTGGATGTTGTCCCGGCGCTGCGGGCTGTAGCCGATCCAGCGGCCATGGCGTGCGAGGAAGTTATCGCTGACGGCCCGGCCAATTCCATAGGCGATCATGTCGCCGGCGAATGAAGCGGTGACGGCGATCATTCCGGCCCATTCCCAACGCAGGTTTCCCAGCGCCGCGAGCGAACCGGCCAGCACGGCTGCTACTCCGATCGGCAGCGGCAAGCCGATCGCCCCGAGCAGCAGCGTCAGCGCCAGCGCCGGATAACCGTAGATCAGCAGCGCCGACAGGATGCGGTCGGTCAGGCCACCGGTGCTTTGACCGCTCTCGGGTACCGGCGCCGATTGACCGAGCGCGCGCTGGACTTGCCGCACGAAATCGAAACGCGGCACGCCGCGTTGGTCGGCAATTGCCCTGAGGCTTTCGTCGCGGCTTGCATCCGGCGGCAGGCCGAGGCGAGGGAGCAACTCGTTCAGCGGTACGCGATAGGTCGTCGCCACATGGTCGAGCGTCATCCAGGCCCGCAGACTGCTGACTTGCGGCCGGCCCGCCTCATAGGCGGAACGCAGCAGAAGGTATGAACTGTAGCTGCGCAGTCCGAAAAATATTGAAGCCAGCGCACTCAGTGCAATCACTGCCACCAGAATATGTCGCGCGCGTCTGCTCATCGCGGCGCCTGCTCGTTTGTCCCGCGCCAGCGGCCATAGCGCCAGGGCAGCCACCAGCGCCATTTGGCCGACACCTCGGCCGGCACGAAATCGAGCCCCGAAGTCCCCCACGGCTGGCAGCGCAGGATGCGCGCGAGTGCCATCCAGCCGCCCGCCCATAGCCCGAAGCGGGCAATCGCCTCGTCGGCATAGTCGGAACAGCCTGGCAGATGCCGGCAGCGCGGGCCGATCAGCGGAGCTAGCGTATAGCGATAGAGCGCCACCAGGCCGCGCCCGACGAGCCGCGGCAGGCGCGCGAAGCCGCTTGGGCGCTCGCTCTTCACCGCCATATCACCGCCATAAAAGTTCCATAAAGAGTTCCATCGGGCGGGAGCTGTTTGGATTTAATCAAAACAGGACTCGATAGGATCATTTTACACTAGACCCGAATCCGCCCGCTCATTAAAAAAGACCTAGACCGGGGGTCTTGAAAGCCGCCACAGCCCGATACGAACGCGGACAACCGCGCCAACCATTAAGGGCTCGACGGCGAGAAGGGGAAGAATGACTCGCTCTTCGGCGTTCGCTATTGCGCTTGCTTCGGCGGCGCTGGTTTCGCTGTTGCCGGCATCGGCGGCAGTCACCGATCGCACGCTGCCGATGCGCTTCGATCTGCGCCTGCAAGGCCCGGCCGACGCCTGCGGCGCCCAGTGCCGGCTGTGGATTTCGGCGAGCGGCGCCATCACCGCGGAGACGCCGCGCGACTTCGAATTGTTCGTGCAAGGCCGCGACCTCGCCGGCGCCACGGTCGTGCTTGATTCCGATGGCGGCTCGGTGCTCGGCGCCATCGCGCTCGGGCGCGACATCCGCCGCTTCGGCCTCGACACCACGGTCGGCCGCATCGTCGATGTCAATGGCTCGGATCAAGATGCATCGCGCGGAAAATTCTCGCCGCGCGCCGATTGCGAATCCATGTGCGGCTTCGTGCTGCTCGGCGGCGTGCACCGTGCAGTGCCGCCGGAAGCGCGCGTGATGGTGCATCAGATCTGGCTCGGTGACCGCCGCGACGATCCGACCGCGGCGAACTACACGGCCGAAGACCTCGTGCTGGTCCAGCGCGACATCGGGCGGCTGGCGCGATACACCATCGACATGGGCGGCTCGATCGATTTTCTCAATCTGGCGCTGCGCATCCCGCCTTGGGAGCCGATGCACGCCTTGACGGCGGATGAGACGCAGCGCACGCGGCTCGCGACCGAGCAGCCGG
>JGI20177J14857_1000171_pt1 | contig 19211 bp, 21 predicted proteins | sample NGESurdeep072012_6_FD_14857 | JGI IMG/M metagenome (IMG submission 14857) | reverse complement strand
TCCATTCAGTGGCCGAACTGATCGCCTACGCCAAGGCGGCGCCCGCACCCGTGGCCTACGGCTCGCCCGGCGTCGGTACCGCCAACCATCTGGCCGGCGAATTGTTTGCCAACGCGACCGGCACGAAGCTGCAGCACATTCCCTACAAGGGCACCGGACCGGCGATGAGCGATCTGCTCGGCGGCCATATCCCGATGATGTTCGTGCCGATCCCGGCCGCCATCGGCAACGTCCAGGCCGGCAGCTTGCGCGCGCTAGCGGTAACGAGCCCGAAACGCTCCAGCCTGCTGCCGGATCTGCCATCGGTGCAGGAGGCCGGCGTGGCCGGTTTCGACGTGGCGCTGCGTTACGGATTGGCGGTGCCGGTCGGCACGCCGCAGCCGATCATCGAGCGGCTGAACAAGGAACTCAACGCCGCGCTCGCTTCCGAGGACGTGAAGAAGCGGCTGGCCACCGAAGGCGCCGACGCGCTGCCCGGCACGCCCGAGGCCTACGCCGTCGACATCGATCGCGAAGAGACGAAATGGAGCGTGCTAGTGCACAAGCTCAATTTGAAGGTGGAATGACCGCCCGGTCGCCGGCACGAACCGGCGCGCTTTGCTGCGTCATTTGTACGATCGCGTCGGCGAAGATTCCCGGCTCCCCCATGGCGTAGCGCTGCTCGCGCACCAGCACGATGAAGGTGAGGATGAGCGCGCTCATCACCATGAAGGCGTTGAGCGCGACGCCGAAATGGCTGCGTTTTGGTTCAACGCGCCGTGGTCGCGGCAAGGCTGTCGGCAAGGGGTGTCTCCATCTGGTTGACCCCGGCATTCACGGCTTGCAAGGCCGTTCGCAACAAAACCTTCACCATCAGAATAATCCATATCCACTAACGAAAGGTCACTGCATCAGGCGCAGCGCCGCCTCGGTTTCGCTCAGGGAATGAGCAATTGGCGAGAAATTGAACTCCGCGCTGGCCACCAGCAGCGTGCCGACGAACAGCGCCGATGCCACCAGCATCGACTTGAGCAAAAAGCTTTCGCCGGCGGGCTTGGCGTCGGTTCGGCGCGTTGGCAAGGAAATCGGCATGTATCGTCCTCCAATGGGCTGCGGAAAATCCTAACAAGCATGACGCAAGAAGCGCGCCAGTCGAATCCGTGCGAATGATAGATGGACGCGTTGCCGCCGTGCAGCCATATTGTTTTGGCTTGCTTCGCAAAGCCGGACGAAACCTGTTAAAAGTTAAATGAAACCAGCGAGGGCGCCATGAACTTCTCGCCCATGAACCTCTTGCCGTTGTGTCGGTCGCGTCATCGCATCGCCGTGCTGGTTACCGCCTTCGGCCTGGCGCTGGCGGCCGCGCCCGTGGCGCATGCCTTCACGTTCGACGACCAGAGCAACACCAATAGCGACGGTTCGGCGAAATATGTCGATCCTGACCGGCAGGGCTCGCGCTTCGGCACCGGCGGCGGGACCACGCTCCGCCAGGGCAACACCACCTTCCAGTTCGGCCCGCAGCGTTCGTTCGACCAGCGCTACAACAACGACCGCATGTTCGACCCGCTCGGCCGGCCGGGCGAGTCCGACAACCGCTGAGGCGGTTGGCGCCGCTTTTTTTACGCCGTATTTATTCCGTTAGCGCTGGGCCGCTTCAGTCGCCGGCGCGTTTCAAGTTCCCGCAATCGGCGCCGAGCCATTTACCCTGAATAACGCGCTTTATCGTCATGCTGTGAGCGCCGTCGCTGATGGTCATATTGATGGTGCCGTTTACCGCTTCGGGGCCGGCGGTTTCGAAATGGAACGTGCCGGACGAGCTCCGCTGCGGGCTCGTACAATTCATGCGCATGTCCATCACCGACGCGGTGCTCGATACCACTGTCTGCTGGCACCCGCTTTCATTTTTGTTGTCGTCCACCTTAAGCCCGCGCTGCAGGCTATTTTCCGTGATGCACTGCTTGTTGGCATGAGGCGCGCTCGTCCGATTTGCGTTGGCTGCCATGGCCGCCTCAAATTTGGCGCGCCGCTCCGGCGGCATTTGGGCGAGAACGTCAGCCGGGATCGGCGGCGCGCCTTTGGTCTCGCCGGTCGTGGTCATTTCCCACAGGCCGGGTTTGAGATTGAGTGTTGCCGCCGCGGCGTAGCCCGAGAAAATCAAAATGTTGCTGACGCATAGACCGGCGAACAGCAGGCGCGAATAGGACATCGAGGAGGTCTCCATTGGTTAGGGCGTCTCGCCGAACCGTTGGGCTGCTTGCGGCCGCCCATGCCCCCGTCCGAAATAAATACTAGCGAAGCGCGCGCGCGCCGTCCACTGCCTTGCGGCTCACACCGCCTTCGCCATCTCTCTCAATTTGATTTTTTATATCTTGCCAGTCGAGGTCTTCGGGATCTTCGCGAACACCACGGTGCGCGGGCATTTGTAGTTTATCTTGTCTTAAACGGCTTTGATTTTTCGGACGTTCACGCGCCAGCCAATAATCTTCTCGTAAGCCAGATGTGCCAGATAAAAAAACATCATCTGTACGGATATGAATATCACAAACGAAATGTAGACCGAAACAAACGCCAGCGGGATGGCGGCGCAATACAACAATACCGAAGTGACAGCCCTTTTCTGGACGGTTTGATGAAACTGCAAGGCCTTGCCGCGAAAATCGCTCTCCACCATCACGCGCCAGCGCAGAAACGTGAAACTAGACGCGGTGGCCGCGAGCGCCGCGCCGTAGAGCGCGACCGCTGTTGGCGTGAACGGGTGCTCGCCGAGCAGCATCGTGGCAAAGGGCACCATCGACATCCAAAACAGCAGGTTATTATTGCACCACATCAATGTTGGGGTCGCGTACCGCGCACTGTGCATGAGGGTGTGATGCCCGATCCACATGATGGTGAGCACCAAAAAGCTCAGCGCATAGCTCATGATCTTGGGCGCGATCGGCTTGACGATGCCCAGCCACAATCCCTGGTCGAGCGCACTTTCCGGAAGCCTGAATTCGAGGATCATGATGGTGATGATGATCGCGATCACGCCGTCGCTGAAACCCTCGATCCGCTCGGTGCTGGTGAAGTGATTTAGGTTCAAGATGAGCCCCCCAAGTAAACGCAGTTCTGGCTGACAGCCGCGACTCGTGCCGCACGCAGCTTGCTCACACCGCCTTCGCCATCTCGCGCAATATGAATTTCTGAACCTTGCCCGTGCTGGTCTTCGGGATCTCCGCAAACACCACGGTGCGCGGGCATTTGTAGCCGGCCAAATGCTGGCGGCACCATTGCAGCAGCTCGTCGGCGCTGGCCTGCGTGCCCGGTTTCAATTCCACGAAGGCGCAGGGCGTCTCGCCCCATTTGTCGTCGGGCTTGGCGACCACCGCGACGGCGGCGACGGCGGGATGCTTGTAGAGCGCATCCTCGACCTCGATCGAGGAAATATTTTCGCCGCCGGAGATGATGATGTCCTTCGAGCGATCCTTGAGCTGGACGTAGCCATCCGGATGCATCACGCCGAGGTCGCCGGTGTGAAACCAGCCGGCGGCGAAGGCCTTGCTGGTAGCGGCTTTGTTCTTGAGATAGCCCTTCATCACCACATTGCCGCGCATCATCACCTCGCCCAGCGTTTCGCCGTCGCGGGCGACCGGCTGCATCGTTTCCGGGTCGAGCACGTCGAGCGCTTCCAGCACCGGATAGCGCACGCCTTGGCGCGCCTTCTTCGCCGCCTGCTCAGGCGCGGACAGCGCGTCCCAGGCGTCGTGCCACTCGTTCACCACCGCCGGGCCGTACACTTCGGTGAGACCATAGACGTGCGTGACGTTGAAGCCGGCAGTCTTCATGGCGGCCAGCACGGCCTCTGGCGGCGGCGCGGCGGCGGTCGCGAAATTGACCACATGCGGCAGCGGCTTCTTCTCGGCCGCCGTTGCGTTGAGCAAGACCGCCATGACGATCGGCGCGCCGCACAGATGCGTGACCTTGTGATTGGCGATGGCGTCATACATCACGCCCGCGCGCACCGCGCGCAGGCAGACATGGGTGCCGGCGACGATCGAGACCGTCCACGGGAAGCACCAGCCGTTGCAGTGGAACATCGGCAGCGTCCACAGATAAACCGGATGCTGCCGCATGCCGCAGGTGATGACATTGCCCATCGCGAGCAGATGCGCGCCGCGGTGGTGATAGACGACTCCCTTGGGGTCACCGGTGGTGCCCGAGGTGTAGTTGAGTGTGATGGCGTCCCATTCGTCGTCCGGCATCGACCAGGCGTAATCGGGATCGCCTTCGCGCAAGAAGTCCTCGTATTCGATGGTGCCCAGCCGCTCGCCACGATCCGATCCTTGGCCGGAATATTCCGGATCGTCGTAGTCGATCACCAGCGGCTTGGCTTTGCAGAGCGTCAACGCTTCCTTCATCACCTTGGAAAATTCGCGGTCGATAATGACGACCTTGGCCTCGGCATGGTCGAGCGAGAAGGCGATGATCGGCGCATCGAGCCGCGTGTTGAGCGTGTTGAGCACGCCTTGCGTCATCGGCACGCCGTAGTGGCATTCCAGCATGGCCGGCGTGTTGGCGAGCATGGCCGAGACGCTGTCGCCGCGCTTGATGCCACGCTTGGCCAGCGCCGAGGCCAGCCGGCGCGTGCGCGCATAGAACTCCGCGTAGGAGCGCGTGAGCTGCCCGTGGATGATGGCGGTGTAATCCGGGAACACGGCGGCCGCGCGCTCGAGAAAGCCGAGCGGCGTCAGCGACTGGAAATTGGCCGGATTGCGGTCGAGATCGGTGTCGTAGGGCGTTTTCGCCATTGGGTCGTTTCCCCCGGACGGTAACGTAGCGAACGGGAGGGGTAGCGAGCAATCGCCACGATCCGTTCCAAGTAGGCCTTCTAACCGGTCGCGGCCGACGATATCATTGACACGCTCCGCGGTCGTTTGACGAGGCACGCGCTGGGCAAGGGGGAAAGAGCAATGAGCAAGATTATTGCGGTCAACGCGCTGGGAGCATTGCTCTTGCTGATGGCCGGTGTCTGGTCGCCGGCTGCCGCCAATGGCGCGCTCGCGGTCGGTACGACGTCGAACGTGGTGAAGGATGGCGTTGCCTTCGGGACGGCGATCAACTACCAGACGGAGGCTGAGGCCCGTACGGCCGCGCTCACGTATTGCAAGAATTTCAAAGGCGCTCCCAAGGCCGCCGCCTAGTGCCGATTGGTCGGGGCATTCAAGGGCGAATGCTACGCGATCGCGATGGATCCGAAGGCAGGCACACCGGGCGCCGGCTGGGCGATCGCGGCGACCAAGACAATTGCCGAACAGCGCGCCATGGAGAATTGCAAGGCGACGGCCGGCAGCGGCCGGATCGAATTCTGCAAGATCGAAGAGGCAAAATGTGACGATGTCAAGAAGTGACGCCGCCCGTTTGTCAGCCGCGCAAAATATCCGTCATCCCTGAGCGCACCAACTCGATCGAGATCACGAACATCAGCACCATGGTGATCTTGTAGAACAGCTCCTGCGGCGTGATGCGCACCACCCAGAACCCGAGCATATTGGTCGCCATTGCCAGCGGCAGCAGCGCCAGCGAAGTGCCCATGCCCTTGGTGGAGAACTGGCCGAGCGCGAAATAGGGGATCACTTTGAGCGCGTTCACGGTGGCGAAGAAGAACGCGGTGGTGCCCACGAAATTCATCTTCGTCAGCTTCTGCGCCAGCACGTACATCTGAAACGGCGGCCCGCCGGCCTGGCAGAGCGTCGAGGTGAAGCCGGACATCGCCCCCGCCGCCACGCCGCCGGTCACGCCCGGCTTGCCGCTCTCGCGGGCAACGCGCTTGGGGCCGATCCAATAGTAGAGCACGAAGCAGATGGTGGTGACGCCGATCAGCACGCGCACCGCGGCGTCGGAAATATGCGCCGCCAAGACCCAGGCGGCGCCGACGCCGATCAGCGCGCCTGGCAGCGTGGTCGCCAAAATGAGCCCGTTCCAGTCCTTGCGGTAGACCCAGAGCGCGGCGGCGTCCTGCGCCATCATGATCGGCAGCAGGATGGCGGCGGCCTCGAGCGGCGGCATCACCAGCGCCAGCATCGGCGTCGCCATCTGCCCGGCGCCGGCAAAGCCGCCTTTCGACAGGCCGAGCGCCACCACGGCGGGTAGCGCGAGCGCATAGAACAGGGGGTCGCTGATGATCGTCACGGTCGGCCTCTGGTGACGGCCTAGCCGAAGGGCGGAGGGCGGGAATTGCGCGAGATCAAAGCCCGGCGGGGCGGGCCGCGCCAGCCTTGTTTGCGCATGACTTGTTTGCATTGGCCGGCCGTTCCACAATCGCGGCCAAAGATGCCCAGGGAGGCAAGCGAATGGACGCGTCGACCAGCGGTTACAGGGACGTCTATGCGCGCTGGCAGCGCGACCCGGAAGGCTTCTGGCGCGAGGCCGCGGCGGATATCGATTGGTTCGAGAAGCCGGTGGAAACCTTCGATCCCGATGCCGGCATCTATGGCCGCTGGTTTTCAGGCGGTGTCTGCAACACCTGTTACAACGCCATCGACCGCCACGTCGCCAAGGGCCGCGGTCAGCAGGCGGCGCTGATCTACGATTCCCCCGTCACCAACACCAAGCAGACCTTCACGTACGGCCGCCTGCTGTCGGAAGTCCAACTCCTGGGCGCCATGCTGCGCGACTTCGGCGTCGGCAAAGGCGACCGCGTCATCCTCTATATGCCGATGGTGCCGGAAGCGGTGTTCGCCATGCTGGCCTGCGCGCGCATCGGCGCCATCCACTCGGTGGTGTTCGGCGGCTTCGCGGCCAAGGAGCTCGCCACCCGCATCAACGACGCCACGCCGAAAGTGATCCTGTCGGCGAGCTGCGGCCTCGAAGGCGCGCGCGTCATTCCCTACAAGCCGCTGCTCGACGAGGCGATCAAGCTCGCCGGTCACAAGCCGGAGACCTGTCTCATTCTGCAGCGCCCGCAATGCGAGGCGCAGCTCACGCCCGGCCGCGACCACGACTGGCGCAAAACATGGGAGCACGCGGTCAATTACGCCAAGACCTCCGAATGCGTGCCGGTGCTGGCCACCGATCCGCTCTACATCCTCTACACCTCGGGCACCACCGGCATCCCGAAAGGCGTGGTGCGCGACAATGGCGGCCACATGGTCGCGCTCAAATGGTCGATGCAATATCTCTACGGCGTCAATCCGGGCGAGGTGTGGTGGTCGGGCTCCGACGTCGGCTGGGTGGTCGGCCACTCCTACATCGTCTATGCGCCGCTCTTTCACGGCTGCACCACGGTGCTGTACGAGGGCAAGCCGGTCGGCACGCCCGACGCCGGCGCGTTCTGGCGCGTCTGCGCCGACCACGGCGTGGTCTCGCTGTTCACCGCGCCGACCGCGTTCCGCGCCATCCGCAAGGAGGACCCCGACGCCAAGCTGCTCAAGCAATACGACCTGTCGAAATTCCGCGCGCTGTTCCTGGCCGGCGAACGCGCCGACCCGCCGACCATCCAATGGGCGGAGGAGCATTTGAAAGTGCCGGTGCTCGATCACTGGTGGCAGACCGAGACCGGCTGGTGCATCGCCGGCAATCCGCTCGGCCTGGGCGCGCTGCCGGTGAAATACGGCTCGGCCTGCGTGCCGATGCCGGGCTACGCCATCGACATCGTCGACGAGGCCAACAAGGTGCAGCCGGTCAACAAGATCGGCTCGATCGTGGTCAAGCTGCCGCTGCCGCCGGGAAACTTCCCGACGCTGTGGCAACAGGACGAGCGCTTCCAGGAAAGCTACCTCGCCGAATTCCCCGGCTACTACAAGACGGCGGACGCCGGCTACAAGGACGCGGACGGCTACATCTACGTGATGAGCCGCACCGACGACATCATCAACGTCGCCGGCCATCGGCTTTCCACCGGCGGCATGGAGGAGGTGCTCGCTTCGCATCAGGACGTGGCGGAATGCGCCGTGCTCGGCATCAAGGACGAGCTCAAGGGCGAGGTGCCCTGCGGCTTCATCGTGCTCAAGGCCGGCGTCAACCGCCCGCACGATGTGATCGAGAAGGAGATCGTGGCGCTGGTGCGCGACAAGATTGGCCCGGTAGCGGCGTTTAAATTGGCGATCACCGTCGCGCGGCTGCCGAAGACGCGCTCGGGAAAAATTCTGCGCGGCACCATCAAGAAGATCGCCGACGGCGACGCTTGGACCATGCCGGCCACCATCGACGATCCGGCGATTTTGGACGAGATCGGCGCGGCGATGAAGACGCACGGCGTGGGGAGCTAGCCCGCTCCGCCGCTACGTTTTCAAAGAAAGTCAGCCCTGGCGGCTTCGCGCGAACGGCGGCATAGTGGCGCGATGGCCAACAAGAATGCCTTTGCAATCGTTGGTATTGCGCTCGCTTTGATGGTCGGCGTTATCGTGGGCGTCGGCATTGTAGGGACGATTCTGCTGTTTCTCTACGGGATCGTCGTTTCCGTTTTCAGAAACGCATTTGGCATCGAACTGCCGTACCCATTCTAGAGGGGCCATGCCGGCGACCATCGCCAACCCCCGTCACTTCACGTTGATGACAATCACCCGCGCTAGTGGCGGCCGGCCGCCGCTCATGACGTTGTAGGAGACCGAGTCCGTGCCATGAAAGCCGGACTTGGATTTGTATCGGAGCGTGATGCCGGTGATGGTCTTGCCCGCGCACGTGCCGGTGTTCCCTGCGGCGGGCGTGTTCGCGGGCAATGTGCTCGTTATTCCCGGCGCGACTGCAACGGTTCCGTTCACGGGATTTTTTGTGATGCTCACCGTGACAGCAAGCGCATTGCAGCTTCGATCCCAGGCCCGCTCATGCGCGATGCGGGTATCGACCCCGGATTCCGCCGACCGCGTCAGGGTGAGTTCCTGGGCGCAAGCCAACGCGGCCCCCATCAGAGAGGCGATCAGGCAAGCCAGCGAAACAGTCCGCGTTCGCATCTCAGCCCCCCGTTGCAACCGGCATTTCCGCGCGATGACATCAACGATAGCAGACGGCGCGGTTGCCACGAAAGCCACGCGTCGGCTGCGGGGCGCCTTTCGCTGCTTGCCCCAATCAATGCGCGCTTGGGGTGTGGGTCAGTTTGGATTTATGTCCTAAATTCAGCCCTAGCAGCCTCGCGCGAACGGCTGCATATTAGTCGCATGACGCATTTGGCCCAGAAAATATTGCGGAAAGTTATCCACGCGGCGGCTGTTGTCGCCCTATTAACAGGCGTTGCTTCCGCCCAGTCGCTGATGCCGGGTCTCAATTTATCGGGCGACAAGCCTCCATTGACGCCGCAAGAAGAAGAAAAGCGAAAAGCCATTGAAGATTCATATAAATCGGCACTAAAGAAAATCCCCGATAAGCAAAAGTCTGTTGATCCGTGGGGAAACATTCGCCCAAATCCATCTACCGCACCTAAGACCAAACAAGGGCAGCAATGAAAAAGCGTCCTCGCGACCCGCGCTTGGGGTGTGGGTCAGTTTGGATTTAAGTCCTAAATTCGGCCACTAGCGACTGTCGTAAAGTGAGACTATCGTTCGCTGATGGCCAAATCCCCCCGTGTCACCTTTCATCCCAACCGGATTGCCGAAGGCGATTGGCAAATCGAGGCTCGCTGCCCCGGCGCAGAAATTCGATATGTAACCGGCTTCAAAACCAAAGCCGAGATTGATGAATGGCTCGCGGGGGACGGCAAAATTAAATGGCTAAGGTCACAGGGTTACGCAAAATGACCGGCCACCGTAAACGCCCTCTAAGAAAGTCGCGAACCACGCTCACGCCGTCGCATTGCGCATGATGTATTACAATTTCGTCGCATCCATCAGACGCTGCGCGTGACGCCAGCTATGACGGCGGAGTGCAAAATAGACCACTCATTTTGCGATGGCACCGCGAAATAGGAGTGTCCCTGCCGCCACAATCAAACTGAGACACTACCTAAAACTGACCCCCTAATCGGCGCTTGACAGGACTATAGTCCTTATGCTTATATTCCTACACCTGTCCAATGAAAGGCGCTTCTAGAGGCGTTCTTGAGGTGGGGCAGGTGCGGCGCCCGCGGGCGTGCCTCGCAAGCACGCACTCGGGAGGCCCTGGGTCGCCGTCCGTCCCCACTACGGGGGACTGCCTTCAATGGCTGGACGCGGCACGGACGAAGGGCGGCGAAAGCTGCCCGGATCGGGGAGGGCGCAGCCCTCCCGTCCGCGCCCGGAAGTTACGGCCTCGGGGACAGAAATCGCCGCCATGGAGCGCCGAGTGGCGAGCGCGCCTGCGCAGGGCGCGCCGACGCCACAAACGCGGACAAGTGGCGCAAACTGCGTACACTTGTTTGCGCGGCGTCAGGACTGATGGTTGCGCCACCCCGGCGCTCCATTCCCCTCGCACGCATGTCGGGTTTACCCGATATGCGCAGATAAAAAGTGCGGGGGACTAAGGAAGGCCCCGCTCAGCGGGGATGGGAAGACGGCGTACCCGGCGCCGCCAAGAATACGGGCGATCGCGCATGTCCATTCGATCCGCTCGTCGCCGCGAAAGCGGGGACCCAGTTCTGGATGCCCGCTTGCGCGGGCATGAGCGGAGGAGAGGCAATCGCGGAGCGCAACGTCAAAACGAAACCGGCCGCGCGCTGCCAATCAGGGGGGATGGCAATCGCACGGCCGGATGACGTTGCGCCACGTGTGATCTGCTGGCGCACCACAACCGTTCACGCGCACGATCATGCCCGGCATCGGTGAAGGACATATTGTTACGAATCCCACATGGGGCCCCGTAAAAATACTTAAGGGGAAATGCGTAGGGCGCTTAATTGAGGCCGGTCTGCGCGGCTTTGCTTCAGCGCCTGATGCAACCTTTGACGAATTGGTGACGCTTGAAATACGACAATTTATTTACGCGCGCCTCGCGCTCGCAGTTGGCGCGCTTTTCCATCGCAACTTTGTCAGCTGCGGCGATCTCGCTGGGGCTCTTTGGCTTTACAGGCGCCGTTTGCGCGAGCGCCGGCATCGCAGCGAACGCCGTCAGCATCGCCAGCGTAACGATGCGCAGAAGTCGTGACATCACACGAGATCCTTTCGGAATTCGTTATAACGCCGTTACTCGCCTTCCTTGTCGCCGTTCTTGCCGCCGAGCTGCTTGAGCTTGGCGAACACGGCGCTGACGTTGAGGTCGCTGCCGCCCGGCTTGTTCTCGGCTTCCGCGGCGGCGGCGGCGACTTCCGCCTCCTTGCGCGCGGTGGTCTCGGCCGCCGGCAGCAGCGTCGCGCCGGTGTCGAGCGGCGCCGGCTTTTCCTTGTTGGCGCGGTTGACCTCGAAATCGAGGTCGGTCTGCGTGGCGAGGCCGAGCGTCACCGGGTCCATGGGCGCGAGCGCCTGCGCATTCCAATGGGTGCGGTCGCGGATCGCCGAAATCGTCGACTTGGTGGTGCCGACGAGGCGCATGATGGCGCTGTCCTTGAGCTCGGGATGATTGCGCACCAGCCACAGGATGGCGTTCGGCCGGTCCTGCCGGCGCGACACCGGCGTGTAGCGCGGGCCCTTCTTACCGCCGCGCTCCGGATTCGGAACCGAGACTTTCTGGTCGGTCAGTGTGAGGACGAGGGCGTGATCGGCTTCGGCCGCGGTGATCTGCTCGCGCGTGAGCTGCCCGGTCTGGATCGGGTCGAGACCCTTGATCCCCTGCGCGGAGTCGCCGTCGGCGATCGCCTTTATCTCGAGCGGGTGCAGCTTGCAGAATTCGGCGATCTGGTCGAACGCCAGCGTGGTGTTGTCCAACAGCCAGACGGCGGTCGCCTTCGGCATCAACGGTGCTGGTGTGGCCATGGCAAATCTCCTCTACGCTTCGCCCGCCCGCCGGGCGAAGCACCAGATCATCGGTGATGATCGGAAAGTGGCCGGAATATAGGGGCTGAGTCGGGTCCATGCAACCGCCCCGGCTTGACAGAGCAGGGCGGCGCACCCCATGTCGGGGCTTGAAACTCGCGAAAAATCGGCGCGGTTTCGAGGACATCATGATGAACACCCCGGAAAAGCCCGCGCTCAAGGTGCTGCTCTGCTCGCCGCGCGGATTCTGCGCCGGGGTGGTGCGCGCCATCGAATCGGTGGAGCGCGCGCTTAGCGTTTACGGGCCGCCGGTCTATGTCCGTCACGAGATCGTGCACAACCGTTACGTGGTCGAGAGCCTGCGCGCCAAAGGCGCGATTTTCGTCGAGGAACTCGACGAGATTCCCGATACCGGCGCCCCGGTGATCTTCTCGGCCCACGGCGTGGCGCGCAGCGTTCCCGCGGAGGCGGCGCGGCGCCATCTGTTCGTGCTCGACGCTACCTGCCCGCTGGTGACCAAGGTGCATCGCGAGGCGGAGATCCATCACCGCCGCGGCCGCGAGATCGTGCTGATCGGGCATGCCGGTCATCCGGAGATGATCGGCACCTTGGGCCAGTTGCCGCCGGGCGCGGTGACGGTGATCGAGAGCGTGTCCGACGCCGAGAATTTTATCCCGCGCGACGCCAGCAACCTCGCTTACGTGACGCAGACGACCCTGTCGGTGCAGGACACCGCGGAGATCGTCGACGTGCTCAAGGCGCGCTTTCCGACCATGGCCGGGCCGCACAAGGACGACATCTGCTACGCCACCACCAACCGGCAGGAAGCGGTCAGATGCGTGGCGCCCATGGTCGATGCCATGATCGTGGTCGGCGCGCCGAATTCGTCCAATTCGCAACGGCTCAAGGAAGTGGCCAAGCGCGCCGGCTGTCCGTACGCGGCGCTGGTGCAGCGCGCCGCCGATATCGACTGGAACGATTTAGGCGCCATCGGGCGGCTCGGCATCACCGCCGGCGCCTCGGCTCCGGAAGTGCTGGTCGAGGAGATCATCGGCGCCTTTGCGCAGCGCTACGCGGTGAGCCTTGAGACCGTCGCCGCCGCCGAGGAGGACATGTTCTTTCCGCTGCCCCGCCCGCTGCGCGTGAGCCAGGCGGCGGAGTGAGCCTTCCATGGCCGTCTATACCGACGTCACTGCCGACGATCTCACCGACTTTCTCAGCCGTTATCAGATCGGCGAGCTGCGCTCCTACAAGGGCATCGCCGAAGGCGTGGAGAATTCCAATTTCCTGCTGCACACCAGCGCCGGCAATTTCATTCTTACGCTGTACGAAAAGCGCGTGGCTGCGAACGACCTGCCGTTCTTCTTAGGCCTGATGGAACATCTCGCGGCGCGCGGCATCACCTGCCCGCAGCCGGTGAAGAACTGCCAAGGCGGGGTGCTCGGCAAGCTCGCCGGCCGGCCGGCGGCGATCGTCACCTTTCTCGACGGATTGTGGATCCGTCGGCCGAACCCCGGTCATTGCGCGGCGGTGGGCGAGGCGCTGGCGCGCCTGCATCTCGCCGGCAAGGATTTTCCGAACAAGCGGGCGAACGCGCTGTCGATCGAGAGCTGGCGCGCGCTCTACGCGCAGGCCAAGGAGCGTGGCGACAGCGTGCGGCCCGGCCTGTGCGCGGAGATCGCCAAGGAGCTTGACGCGCTCGACAAGTCCTGGCCACGTGATCTGCCCGACGGCGTGATCCACGCCGATCTGTTCCCCGACAACGTGTTCTTCCTCGGTGACAGACTGTCCGGGCTGATCGATTTCTATTTTGCCTGCACCGACACGCTCGCCTATGACGTGGCGGTCTGTCTCAATGCCTGGTGCTTCGAGCCGGATCATTCCTACAACGTCACCAAGGGACGCGCGCTGCTCAGGTCTTATGCGAATGTGCGCGCGTTGTCGGCGGCGGAACGCGCGGCGCTGCCCATGCTGGCGCGCGGCGCGGCCATGCGCTTTCTGCTGACCAGGCTGGTGGATTGGTTGGCGGTGCCGGACGGCGCGCTGGTCAAGCCGAAGGACCCGCTAGAATATTTCCGCAAGCTGCGCTTTCACCAGTCGGTTAAAAATGTAAGCGATTACGGGGTTGACGCATGATCCCGAGAAGTGGGAACCGGTTTCCCGCCTTCACGAAGCCCGCTTCGGCGGGCGAAGGAAGGTCGGATAAGATCATGCGCAAGAGAAAAGAACCGTGACTGATCAGCGCGTCACCATCCATACCGACGGCGCCTGCTCGGGCAATCCGGGCCCGGGCGGCTGGGGCGCGATTCTAACTTTCGGCGACCACGAAAAGGAATTGAACGGCGGCGAGCCGCACACCACCAACAACCGCATGGAATTGATGGCGGCGATCTCCGCGCTGGAAACCCTGAAACGTCCTTGCTCGGTCGATCTCTATACCGACAGCGAATATATGCGCGGCGGCATCACCGGTTGGATCAACGGTTGGAAGAAAAACGGCTGGCGTACCGCCGACAAAAAGCCGGTCAAGAATGTCGATCTCTGGAAACGCTTAGACGCCGCGCTCGGCCATCACGAGGTGCGCTGGCACTGGGTGAAGGGTCACGCCGGCCACGCCATGAACGAGCGCGCCGACGAACTCGCGCGTGACGGCCTGGTCGCGGCGCGTGCCGGCGCAATCGGGGCGATGAAATCCAAATAGTCATTCCGGGGCGCGGGCGTAGCCCGCGAACCCGGAATCCAGAAACTGATTCATTGGTTGCGTCTGGATTCCGGGTCCGGCGCTAACGCGCCGGACCCGGAATGACAAGACCTCAAAGCTGCGCCAGCAGAGCCTGCCCGCCGGAGACGTCGCACTTGCCGGGCGCTTCCTCGACGTTGAGCTTCTTCACCACGCCGTCCTCGACCAGCATCGAGTAGCGCTTCGAACGCGTGCCCAGCCCGTTGCCGGAGCCGTCGAAGGCCATATCAATGGCCTTGGCGAATTCACCGTTGCCGTCGGCGAGAAAGTCCACCTTGCCCTCGGCGCCGGTCGACTTTTTCCAGGCTTCCATGACGAACACGTCGTTCACGCCGGTCACCGCAATGGTGTTGACACCCTTCGCCTTGATGGCGGCGGCATTGTTCAGGAAGCTCGGCATGTGCATGTTGGTGCAGGTCGGTGTGAAGGCGCCGGGCACGGCAAACAGGGCCACTTTCTTGCCCTTGAAAATGTCGTCAGTGGTCTTGGGCTTGGGGCCCTCCGCGGTCATGACGCGGAACGTTGCATTGGGCAGACGGTCGCCGACCTTGATAGCCATGGGTTTCCTCTTGCGTTGTGTTGCGCTGAGTTGCGTTTCGTAGAGTTAAATTCGGTCGCGCATGATCTTGTCCGAAAACCGGTATCCACTTTTCGGGATCATGCGCATAGCGCAAATTAGCGCGCTTGCGCCCGTTTAGTCGAGATGGGTCTTGACCTCGGTCGCGCTGCCGCCTTTCACGATGGTGAAGGTGAGCTCGAACGGACCCTTGGGATCGACGCCGGACGGCAGCCCATCGAGCTCGAAACTGAAATGCTGGCGGCCGGGCGGCGCGCCTTGCGCGGGCTTGGGGATGGGCAAGGCCCATTCCGTCGTCGGTCCCTCGACGAACAGTCCGACCGGCTGGCCGGTGGGCGCGGCGAGATCGACGAACACCAGCGGCTTGCGCTTGTCGTCATTGGCGCGGCGCGCGGTCAATCCGGCATCGAGAGCGGAAACCGGTTGCGGCACGCGCGCTTCGGCCGCCGCCAGCGCGGCATTGTCCGCTCCGCCCGCGCCGGCAAGCGTCAGTTCCACACTTGCCTCGACCGGTACGCACAGCTTCTCGCACGCCGCGTAGTCGATCTTGCCACGCAGTGTGACCGGCTTGTCCTTTTGCCGCGGGAAGACGCGCAGCGGAAAGATCACGCTACCCTTGTAGCCGATGGTGGTGCCGGCCTCGTCGGTGAAGGCATGCGGCGCCGGAAACAGCACCTGCACGGCGGCGAGATTGTCCGAGCCGGAAAAACTGAAACGCGGCGGCACGCCGGAGTCGCCGGGGTAGCGCCAATAGGTATGCCAGCCCGGCTGCATCTTGATCTCGATCCCGGCGCGCAGGCTCTCGGCGCCGCTTTTGTTGGCACCGGCGATCAGACGAATGGCCGAGTAACTATCCTCGACCCAGGGCGAGGCGTCGGCCGCGCGTGCCGGGGCGCCCAGCATTAGGGCGACGCCGCAGGCGGCCAAGGTCACGCCGATTCGATTGCTAGAATTTTCCATGGCGCTCGATCTAGTCGGTTAAGACGCATTTCGCCACTGAATTCATTGTGAGCATGGGGCGAACAAGATGCGGGCAAACCTGCAATTTTTCCTGCGATTTTGGCGGCGATTTTGCCACAATTGAGCCGTTCAATATGACGGTGGGTGATTGAATTTTCCGCAGCTAGCATCAGTTGCAAAGGCGGACCGATTGGGTAACCTTTGAGCATGAAGCTTCCACGCAAATCGGCTGGCAAAACGCCCGCGCGCGGTTACCTCGACGGTCAGATGCTGATCGCGATGCCGGCGATGAACGACGAGCGATTCACCCGCGCGGTGATCTATGTTTGCGCGCATTCGAGCGAAGGCGCCATGGGCATCATCGTCAACCAGCCGGCCGGCAACATCAAATTCCCCGATCTGCTGGTGCAGCTCGAGGTGATCCCGGCGGCCGAGCGCATCGAATTGCCGGTGCGGGCGGAAGACGTCAAGGTGCTCAAGGGCGGCCCGGTGGAAACCGGGCGCGGCTTCGTACTGCACTCGGCCGATTTTTTCATCGAGAACTCGACGCTGCCGATCGACGAAGGCATCTGCCTCACCGCCACGCTCGACATCCTCAAGGCGATCGCGCGCGGCAACGGGCCGGAGAGCGCCATCCTCGCGCTCGGCTATGCCGGCTGGGCGCCCGGGCAATTGGAAAACGAAATCCAGGCGAACGGCTGGCTGCATTGCGCCGCCGATCCGGAATTGATCTTCGGCACCGACACCGACGGCAAATACGACAAGGCGCTGCGCAAGATCGGCATCGATCTGGGCCAGCTGTCGAGCGAATCCGGGCACGCTTAGTTCTTCACTGTCGTCCCGGCCAAGCGAGCGTTAGCGAGCGCGAGCCGGGACCCATGGCCACCGGACTATCGATGGGCTGCGGAGTATGGGTCCCCGCCTTCGCGGGGCATGACATTTTAATAATGATCTAGCGCGCGACTTCGAGCTTTTCGCTGCTGAGCAGCCCGCCCGCCGCCTGCGCGCTCATCGGCTCGCCGAAGGCGAAGCCCTGCGCGTATTCGCAGCCCATCTGGTAGAGTTCGACCGCGTCGGAATCAGTCTCGGCGCCTTCCGCCACCACTTCCATGCCGAGATCGTGCGCAAGCGCGATGATCGAGCGCAGGATCACCGGCCGCGTGCCGCGCGCGGTGGTGCGCACGAACGACTGGTCGATCTTGATGGTGTCGAACGGGAAGCGCTGCAGATAGGCGAGCGAGGAATGTCCGGTGCCAAAATCGTCGAGCGATAGCCCGACGCCGAGCTCCTTGATGCGCGTGAGCATCTGCGCGGCGTGCTCGGGATTTTCCATCACCAGCGATTCGGTGATTTCCAGCTTGAAGGTGCCGCGCGCCAGCGTCGAGCGCGACAGCACGCCGCGCAGGTCCTGGATCAGGTCGTGGCGCAGCAATTGCCGCGACGACACGTTGACGCTGGCGAAGATCGGCTCGCGCGCGCGGCTGGCGGCCTGCCAGATTGCGAGTTGGCNCGCGGTGCGTTCGAGCACGAACAGGCCGAGGTCGGCGATCAGGCCGATTTCCTCGGCGGTGGTGATGAACTCGGCCGGCGACAAGCGGCCAAGCTTGGGATGATCCCAGCGCGCCAGCGCCTCGAAACCGGCAATGGCGCGATCCTCCAGCCGCACGATCGGCTGGTAGAGCACCTTGATCTCCTCGCGCTCGATGGCGCGGCGCAATTCCGATTCCATGGTCAGCCGGTCGGTCTTGCGCGAGCGCATGGCCGGCTTGAAGATTTCGATGCGGTCGCCGCCGATCCGCTTGGCGTGATACATGGCGAGCTCGGCGTCCTTGAGCACTTCCTCGGTGTTGCGCGACTGGTCTTCGGCGAGCGCCAGCCCGATCGAGGCGGTGATGAAGATTTCGCGGTCGTTGAAGCCGATCGGCGCGCGCAAGGTGCGGCGCATGGTCTCGGCGAAGGCCACGATGCGCGCGGGCTCGCGTTCCGACAGCAGGATCAAGGCGAACTGGTCGCCGGATAGCCGCGCCAGCGTGTCCTGCGGCTTGAGCAGACGGGCGAGCCGGCGCGCGATGGTGAGCAGGACGGAATCGCCGACCGCGATGCCGACCGAATCGTTGACCTGCTTGAAACGGTCGAGATCGATCACCAGCACCGACGGCCGGAATTGGCTGTCGGAGCGGGCGAAGCCGAAGGCCGCCTCCATGCGGTCGATGAACAGTTCGCGGTTGGGCAGGCCGGTGAGATTGTCGTGCACCGCGTCGAACAGCAATCGCTCCTCGGCCTTCTTGAAATCGGTCACGTCGGTGAGTGTGCCGACCAGGCGCACCACTTCGCCGTCGGAGCCGACCACCGGCCGTGCTTTGAGCGAGAACCACAGGTAATGGCCGTCGACCGCGCGCAGCCGGAAAGTCTGACTGAGGCGTCCGCGCCGCTGCTCCACGGCGCTGTCGAGCGAGGCGCGGAAGCGGTCGCGATCGAGCGGATGCAGCACCTCGAGCCAGTCCGCCGCCGGTCCTTCCAGCGTGCCGCGCTTGAGGCCGAGAAGTTGTTCTGTTTCCGGGCTGGTGTAAACCTTGTCGGCGGAGACGTCCCAGTCCCAGATCAGATCGCCGGCGCCGGTGAGCGCCAGCGCGCGGCGTTCGACGTCGGAAACGATGCCGTGGGTAATGCCGCCGGCGAAGGCGTGCTGCATGACCGTGAATCCGATCAGCATCACGATCAGCACCAGGCCGCCGAGCAGCGCCGGGCCGATGATGTCGTTGGTGACGACGCCGGTCACCGCAAAGCCTGCGCCCAGCGTCCACACCACCAGCAAGAGCCAGGTCGGAATCAGCAGCACGGCGCGGTCGAAGCCGTGGGTGGAAAGATAGATCACCAATGCGAGCCCAAAAACGGCAATGCCGACGAGCGACATGCGGGCGATGCCGGCGGCAACCGCCGGATCGAACACCGCCACCGCGATCAGCGCGGCGAGTACTGCGAGCCAGCCGATGGTGATGTGGGCGTAGCGCACGTGCCAGCGCGACAGATTGAGATAGGCGAACAGGAACACCAGCAGCGTCGCCGACAGGATTGCCTCGCCGCAGGCGCGCCAGACGCGCTCGGCGCCGGCCGACATGTCGAACACCTTGCCCCAGAATCCGAAGTCGATGCCGATATAGAT
>JGI20177J14857_1000162_pt1 | contig 19612 bp, 12 predicted proteins | sample NGESurdeep072012_6_FD_14857 | JGI IMG/M metagenome (IMG submission 14857) | reverse complement strand
CCGCCGTTGGCGGGCGCGGACATCGCGGCGGGCGCGCGGCCTCTTAATACTGGCCAGCCGTGCCAACGGCCAGGAGTGACCACTGCACCTTAGTATTAAGAGAAGATGCGGGACGGAGTTTACCCTGAGTACTCGAAGGGTCCCTGTTAGAACTTTTTTTGTGTCATCGCCTTCTTGCGTTATCCCGAGGGAAGCCGAGGGACCCCGGACCCTTCCACTTTTTGTGTCATTCTAGAGCGAAGCGAAGAATCCGGGAGTGTGTACTTAACGCAATTTTCAGAGCTTTCTCAAATTCAGCCCACTTTTCGAGATGGATGCAACGAATGGAGGCGGCTGTTTTCGAGCCAACTTATCTAATCGACGCAAGTTTGTCTTGAGCAGGGCCGCCATGTCTGCGCCGCTTAAGTTGCCCGACGAAAAGGCAAAGATTTTCAGCGAATGCTCAACAATTTTGGTCTTTTCCAATGGGGTGAATCGCTGAGCCTTGTCTTTGGTGAGCACAGGCCAGCCTTTGTTGCCGGGGAAGGGCAACCAATCGTGATCGAGCGTACCGCGCGCAAAAAACTCTAAATGGCGTTTGAAAGGGAAGGCGGCATCCGTGAGAACCCTAAGTATCTGGGCGCAATCACAAAGGTTCTCATCCAAATACAGAGTCGAGCGATAATTATGCGGCTGCTTTTCGGTATTCCCCTTCCCACCGGATCGCTTCCCAGATTTCGTTCTTACTTCGGCCATATTCTTCAGCCAGCGCTTCCGGGTCTTCCCGCGCTGCGAAACGAGAAGCAATCACGGCTGTGGAGATTCCTGTCCCGTCGATGACCGACTGACCAAACGAAATCATGGGTGTCATCGAGATAATCTTCGGTTCGTTCGCACGCTCCTTGTAAACAAACGGGTAGTATTTCACGAGACCGGCAGCACTCCAAACCACTCGCTGCAAATACACTTCCATTATTTCCCTGAGCGCAAGCTGACCGCCCTTCGAGATATTTAGCAGTTGACCGGATTCGTCAATGAACAGAGAGAGGCCATCGGTTTGGAAGCGCTGATCAAGGAGCGGATGTTCCGAGTTAAACCTCTGCTTCAGAGTATCGAGGCCGCTTCTCACGTTTTCCATTCGCATCTTATAGCGAACGGTCAGAGCTTTCAGAACATGGCATTCGATCAGATTTATGAACGACAATTCAGGGGGATTACTGATGGCTGGCTTAATCAAAGCGGTGTAATAACGATGCCGCTTCGTCATCCGCCCCGCAATCCAGTACATCAGCGTCGTGTAGTTGACACTCAGAATGCGCGCCGCATCCGCTGGCGAGTACGTCGGGGCGGCCAATAGCTCGTTGCTCCAATCATTCATTGACTTTTCTGACCGTCTTCCATATCATAATTCGCCCTTCAACAATACTACCAAAATACGCGGCGTGCCGGAAATTGGAAGACGGGCCGAAGCCGGAAGTCCTCAAGATTGAGGAAAACTGGAAAGACGCGATCAAAAAGTCATTTCAGAAAAACGTCCGGTTGGCGGCTGGCCGAAGCAGGGCGGGCGTGGACGTAATTGCTGATACTCTCCAAGCGGATTGGAACCCGCTGATTACATTTTCTGGCATCTTTTGTCATGGGATGAGTTCAGCGTCTCGTTGTCGTATCTAGCCGCTTCGCAAGCATGCTGATGAATGCAATATAGTCCAGCGCTAGCTCCGGGGAATCATCGAACAGCGCATGCGCCCTCGGATTCCGCAGGGCCAAGGCGGCCCCCATGAACAAGTGCATCAGACCTTCTTGCTCGTCCTTTTCCGTTGGGTTGGCCAGATCATTGAACGCGAGAATGGGGTTGTTGGCCGAGAAGACAGTGGACATGAGGCCGGAACCATCGAGATCGTGCCGACGGGATCTTTCCTTCACGTAATTGATGAGAGCGATAGATGCGTCCAAAACCGCTTGACGATAGTGGCGGTTTCGGTAGAGATCGATGCTTACGGAAGCAATCCGCGGATGGAGATCGAGGCCCTCGAACGTTGATCGAGTGAGCGCCGCCGTATCACGGTGGAGATCGGATCGGCTCTCCTCCAGACGATCCATTAGTCCCTTCAGCATCACTCCGGTGTGAGGGAACCCGGCTCGGAAACCTGCTTGGATTTCCTCCTCAGGCATGTTCACGAATAGAGCGCCATGCCAAATGCGATGGTACCGATGCCTCCCATACTCAGGAGAGTTCGGGGCGAAGATTTCGAGTATAGTGGTCTGGATTCTATCTTCGAGGGAGTGCTTACGTGGGTCATCGTAAGCTGCCTGGCAGTCCCAGAGCTCGGAGAGAAGGGTCTGACAGCGGGTCAACTTTTCGATTCCGCGATCGATTTCGGCTTCCGAATCGAAGCGCTTGATTTCCGTGAAGGTAGGCTGCGTCTGCTTGGCTGACTTGGGCATCTCAATACGTTCGGTGGTTCACACGAAGACGATAACACTTTGAATCGTATGGAAGGAACGATTTGGAATCAGCAGAACCCTCACCTAACCACTCCCGTGAAAGAACGGGCGAGGTAGGATCCGGGGTCCCTCGGCTTCGCTCGGGATGACACAAAGAAGCGATGATCTTGCTTTGCGCAACGGCCGGGGCATTAGCGTGGTTTGACTAACTGGCGGGGCGCTGTTAGAAATTTTTACGTTCCTCGGCGGTATTCCCGGGCGACCTCGTGTGTTTTCGGATTCAACCGATGCATCAACGAATGCGTGGAGTTTAGGCTTTGAAGATTCTAGTACCAATCAAGCGAGTTCCCGATCCCGCCACCACCATCCGCGTGCTCTCCGACGGCAGCGGTATCGCCACCGACAACGTGAAATGGGTCATCAACCCGTTTTGCGAAATCGCCATCGAGGAAGCGCTCCGCATCAAGGAGAAGCAGACCGGCGAGGTGATCCTCATCACGGTCGGCCAATCCACCTGGCAGGAGCAATTGCGCACCGGGCTGGCGATGGGCGCCGACCGCGCGATCCTGGTCAAGACGGACGCCGCGCTCGACTCGCTCGCAATCGCGAGAATCCTCGCGAAAATTGCCGGCGACGAGAAGCCCGACCTCGTCATACTGGGCAAGCAGGCGATCGACGACGACTCGAACCAGGTCGGCCAGATGCTCGCTGAGATGCTGGGATGGCCGCAAGCGACATTCGCATCCAAGATTGAGATTGCGGCCGACAAGATTTCGGTCCTGCGCGAAGTTGACGGCGGTCTGGAGACGATTGGGTTCAAACTTCCGGCCGTCGTTACCGCCGATCTGCGCCTCAACGAGCCGCGCTACGCCTCGCTGCCGGGAATAATGAAGGCGCGCAAGAAAGAAATGAAAGAGATTGCGGCCGACAGCCTCGGCGTCGATCTCGCGCCGAAGCTGAAGACAAAGACTCTTGCCGCTCCGCCCAAGCGTCAGGGCGGGCGCAAGATCGCGTCGGCGCAGGAGATGGTCTCGCTGCTTCACACCGAAGCAAAGGTTATTTGAATCCGACTTTTACGATCGCGGACGCCGGAGTGAATTGACATGGGTGACGTTCTGATTTTCGCGGAGCATGAGGGGGGACATTTCCCCAAGTCCACGCTGACTGCGGTTCACGCGGGCCTCGAGCTGGCGAAAAAGCGCGGCGGCAAAGCGATCGCGGTGGTGGCGGGCGACGCGCCGGAGGCGGCGGCGGGCGAAATCGCCAAGTACGGCGTCGCCAAGGTAATCGCGCTGGCGCATCCCGCGTTGAAGAACTATCTGGCCGACGCGCACACGCAGGCGCTGGCCGCATTGGCGAAAAAGGAAGGCGCGGAATTTGTAATCGCGACGGCGACTGCGATGGGCAAGGACCTGTTTCCGCGGCTGGCCGCGCGCCTGGGCGCCGGGATGGCGTCGGAAATCACCGCAATCAACGACGACCAGAGCTTCGTGCGCCCGACGTACGCGGGCAACGTGATGGCGACGGTCGAAATCGACGGACCGATCAAAGTATTGACGGTGCGCGGCACCGCATTCGACGCTGCCAAGCCGGGCGGCGCCGTTGCGCCGGTCGAAAAGCGCAATGCCGAGATCGACGCGGGCGCTCTCAAGATGGAATTCGTTTCGTTCAGCGCGACCAAGAGCGATCGCCCGCAACTCACCGAGGCGCGGATAATCGTTTCGGGCGGGCGCGGCCTCAAGGCGGCCGAAAACTTCAAGACCGTGCTCGAGCCGCTGGTCGATGAGCTGGGCGCGGCGATGGGCGCGTCGCGCGCGGCGGTCGATGCGGGCTTCGTGCCCAACGACCTGCAAGTCGGACAGACGGGCAAGGTGGTTGCGCCCGAACTTTACATCGCAGTCGGGATTTCAGGCGCGATACAGCATCTGGCCGGGATGAAAGACTCGAAGGTCATCTGCGCGATCAACAAGGACGAAGAGGCGCCGATTTTCGCGGTCTCCGACTACGGGCTGGTCGCCGACCTGTTCAAAGCGGTGCCCGAGATGACCGAGGAAATCAAAAAGCTCAAGCATTCGTAGTCCGCGCGCGCGGGCCAAGAAGCGTTTCGATGGCCGAACTGCAGCACAAATTCGTCAACAGCAACGGCCTCCGGATGCATTACGTCGAGGATGGCGCGGGTCCGCTGGTGATCCTGTGCCACGGATGGCCCGAATCGTGGTACTCGTGGCGCCATCAGATTCCCGCGCTCGCGGCGGCGGGCTTCCGCGTCGTCGCGCCCGATCAGCGCGGCTACGGGCATACCGACGCGCCCGAGCCGATCGAGTCGTACAACATCCTGAACCTGGTCGGCGATATCGTCGGGCTGGTCAACAGTCTGGGCGTCGAGACGGCGGTGATCGTCGGCCATGACTGGGGCGCGCCGGTAGCGTGGAACTCGGCGCTTCTGCGCCCGGACATCTTTCGCGCGATCGCATTGCTCAGCGTTCCTTATTTTCCGCGCAATCCGATGCGTCCGACCGACGCGATGAAGGCGCTGGCCGGCGACCAGAATTTCTACCAGCTCTATTTCCAGGAGCCGGGCAAGGTCGAGAAGGAACTCGACGCCGATCCGCGCCGCTCGATGGCGATGATCCTCTACTCGGCGTCGGGCGATGCGCCGCGCAGCGGGGAGTTCTCGTTCCTGTTCCCCAAGACGAAAAAGTTTATCGAGACCGGCATGGTGCCGGATAAGCTGCCGCCGTGGCTCACTGAAGCCGACCTGGATTTTTTTGCCGGCGAGTTCAAGCGGGCGGGCTTTCGCGGCGGGGTTAACTGGTATCGCAATTTCGATCGCAACTGGGAGCTGACGCCCTTCCTCGACGGCGCGAAGCTGCGCCAGCCCGCTGTGTTCGCCGCCGGTGAGCATGACCTGGTCGGCAAAATGATTCCTGGTGGGTACGAGATGGCGGGTGCGTTCACTCCGAATCTGAAAAAGAAAGTGATCATCCCCGGCGCCGGCCATTGGGTGCAGCAGGAACGCCCCAAAGAGATCAACGACATCCTGATCGAGTTTTTGAAGGGTCTGTAGCAGGGGCGAGCCCCTTGCACCGTCCCGAAATCTCCCGCAGGTTTCGGAGCGGAATTAGGCGATGGTGCCGGAGGTGCGCAGGCGTTTCAAATCGGCGGGCGTGTAGCCGTGCGCGGCGAGGACTTCGTCGGTGTGCTCGCCGACCAGCGGCGGGCGCGTGATCTTGCCCGGCGTCGCCTCGAGCTTGACGGCCAGCCCGGTCGTCAGGTACTCGCCGATTTCGGGATGCGGCATCCTGAGCAGCATCTCGCGCGCGGCGGTCTGCGGATGCTTGAACATTTCCTCGATGGTGAGAATCGGGCCCGACGGGATGCCCTCGCGATTGAGCAATTGAATCCAATGCTCGGCGGAATGCGGGGCGAGCGCGCGGTTTATTTCCAGGGTCAACGCGGCGCGGTTTTTCAGCCGCCCCCCGCTGCTCTTGAATCGATCGTCGGCGGCGAGTTCCGGCCGTCCAATGGCGGCGACGAGGTTTTGCCACATCAGCTCGTTCCCGCATGCGATGTTGAACGGCCGATCGGACGCATCGAACACGCCGTACGGCGACACCAGCGGATGATGATTGCCGGCGGGCGCGGGAGTTTTTCCGGTTTCGAAATAAATTCCCGCCGACCAGGTCAGGATGCTGACGATGGATTCGAGCAGCGAAGTCTCGACGCGCTGGCCGCGGCCGTCGCGATGGCGCGCCTCGAGTGCGAGCAGGATGCCTTGCGCAGAAAAAATTCCGCCGAGCAGATCGCAGATGGCGATGCCGACCCGGGTCGGTCCGCTCTCGACGGTTCCCGTCACGCTCATCAGCCCCGACATCCCCTGCGCGATCTGATCGAAGCCGGGAAAATCGCGCAGCGGCCCGGTCGAGCCGAAGCCCGAGATGGAGCAGGTGATGATGCGCGGATTGCGCATCGCGAGCGTTTCGTAGTCCAGCTCGAGCGCTTTCATGACGCCGGGCCGGAAGTTGTCGACGACCACGTCGGCGGCGTCGATCAGGCGCATCAGGATTTCGCGCCCCTCGGGTTTTTTGATGGCGACTCTTAAACTTTTCTTGGATCGATTGGCGGAGAGAAAGAAGTAGTTGTCGGGACCTTTGCTGGCGCCCAGCTCGCCGCGCGGATTTTCGACCGGTTCGATCTTGAAAATCTCGGCGCCGTAATCGCCGAGGATTTGCGTGCAGAACGGACCGGCGAAATACCTGGTCAGATCGACAACTTTTATTCCTGCCAGGGGCGGCGGCTGCTGTACGGCCATGGCGGTAAACCTACTCGAAACTTCAGCGGAGGAGTTACGTCTAACAGAGGCGCCAGTGTGTTTTGTCACTTTTGGTCTTTCATTGGAATCCGGTGAATTACGCGATAATAATTGAGCACCAGCCATGAAATTGTCCAGCATGAAAAATAGCGCGTGGATGCTCGCGATCGCCGTAATCATCGTAGTCGCAGGCGTCTGGTATTTCTTCGGCCGCAGTTCGTCCGAGACACGGATCGTTACCGCGGCGGTCACAGAAGGGCCGATCGTGCGATCGGTCACGGCGACTGGAACGGTCAATCCGGTCATCACGGTGCAGGTCGGAACTTACGTGTCCGGCCCGATCACGGCAATCTTTGCCGACTACAACGCATCGGTAAAGAAGGGTCAGGCGATAGCGAAAATCGACCCGCGTCCCTACCAGGCGACGGCCGATATCGCGCATGCAACGCTGGCGAACTCGAAAGCGCAACTGGGCAAGGACCAAGCCGACCTCGCGTACAAGAAAGTCACCTACGACCGCAACCTCGAGTTGTTCAAGGCCGACGCGGTCTCGAAGGACGCGGTGGATTCGGCATACAGCGCGTGGCAGATGGCTGTCGCGCAGGTCAAGCTCGACAGCGCCAATATCCAGCAGCAGACAGCCAACGTGGCGGCCGCCGAGGTCAACCTCAATTACACCAATATCGTGTCGCCGGTTGACGGCACGGTGGTCTCGCGCAACGTCGATGTGGGCCAGACGGTAGCGGCGAGCTTTCAGACGCCGACGCTGTTTCTGATCGCGCAGGACTTGACCAAGATGCAAGTGGACTCCAACGTCAGCGAGTCCGATATCGGCTACGTGCGGGCCGGGCAGAAGGCGACGTTTCGGGTCGATGCGTTTCCCGACCGCGATTTCGTGGGCGTTGTCAACCAAGTTCGGCAGGCGCCGATCACGGTTCAGAACGTGGTGACCTACGACGTGGTGGTGAGCGTGGAAAATCCCGAGCTGCTGCTCAAGCCGGGGATGACGGCGAACATAACCGTGGTCACGGCGTCGCGCGACAAGGTGGTGCGCGCGCCGATCGACGCGCTGCGTTTTGCGCCATTGGGACAACCGCCGGCGGATTCCGCGGCGCTTGGCGGAACGCCCGGCCGCCAGACCCGGGTCTGGGTTCTCGACAGCGGCAAAGTCTCGCCGGTCACCATCACCACCGGGCTCAGCGACGGGACCTGGGTCGAAGTCGCCGAGGGCGACGTGCATCCGGGAGAGCGCGTGGTGACGGACGAAGTCCACAGCGCGGGAACTGGATCGCACGTTGGCAGCTCTGTACCCGGAATGATGCGCATGCCACACTAGGCGCGCGGGCGGTTATCCAATGCACAGCGTGATTCAACTGGTCGATTTGACCAAGACCTACGTGCTGGGCGAGGTCGAGGTCAACGCGCTGCGCGGCGTCAACCTGACGATCGAGCGCGGCGAGTTCGTCGCGGTGATGGGCGCGTCGGGCTCGGGCAAATCGACGCTGATGAACATGCTGGGATGCCTGGACCGGCCCACCAGCGGACGCTACATGCTGGAGGGCGAGGACGTCGCGCAACTCGACGAGTCGGAGTTGGCGACGATCCGCAGCCGGCGAATCGGGTTCGTCTTTCAAAATTTCAACCTGCTGTCGCGAACCTCGGCGCTGGAGAACGTCGAACTGCCGCTGTTCTATTCGGCCTGGACTCCCGACGGGGAGCATCATGCCGCCGAAATGATGAAACTGGTGGGGCTGGCGGGCCGCGAGCAGAGCCATCCCAATCAACTCTCGGGCGGGCAGCAGCAACGCGTGGCGATCGCGCGTGCGCTGGTGAATCACCCGTCGATACTGCTCGCCGACGAACCGACCGGCAATCTCGACTCGACCAACTCGGCCGAGATCATGGAGGTCCTCACCAAGCTCAATCGCGAACAGGGCCTCACGGTGATTATCGTCACGCATGATCCCGATATGGCGGCCTACGCGGACCGGGTCGTAACCTTTCGCGACGGGGCGATCATCTCGGACACGCGAAAGGACGGTGCCGGCGCGCGCGCTGGAGTGGGCGGCAACGCGGCGCCGACGACGGAGGCGTCGCAGCAAGCGGCGTCGATCAGGGATGAGGCGTGGACGTTTGCCAGCATGGCGGTGGTCGCGGCCGGACGCGCGATCAAGCGCAACAAGCTGCGCGCGGCGCTCACGATGCTGGGTATTTTCATCGGCGTCGCGGCGGTGATCACGATGGTGGCGGTCGGCGACGGAGCGCGATCGTCGGTCGAGGCGCAAATCAACAGCCTTGGCACCAACCTGCTGATAGTGGTGCCGGGCGCGACCACCGCCAACGGCGTGCGCGCAGGGCTGGGCAGCAATTCCACGCTTACGGTCGCCGATGCGCAGGCGCTTGCGCGTGGCGGTGGCCCGGTAGGGCTGGTGACGTACATGGATCGGCAGGTGGCGCAGGTGGTCTCGGGAAGTCACAACTGGAGCACCAACGTCCAGGGGACGACGCCGAGTTATTTTGCGATCCGGGACTGGCCACCATCGATCGGACGCATCTTCACCGACTCCGAAGAAAAGGCGGGCGCGCCAGTATGCCTGCTCGGACAGACGGTGGTGAACAATCTGTTCGGCGAAGGACAGAATCCGGTCGGCGCGACGATCCGGGTGAAAAACTCCCCGATGAAAGTAATCGGCGTGCTCAGCGTCAAGGGACAGTCGAGTTACGGGCAGGACCAGGACGACGTCGTAATCGTCCCGTTCAACACCGCCGAGCGAAAAGTCCTGGGCGTGTCGTCGCCGTCGGCCGCAGTGGTGGCCGCAGTAACAGCGGCGGCCAACGCGTCCAACCGTTACGCGTCGGTACCGACGACCAATTCGGTTTACAGCTCGAGCACCGAATCGGCCAGCCCGTTCGGCAGCGCGCCAAAAATCACCGGCGTCGTCAATACGATGTTCATCAAGGCGAGCAGTTCCGACCAGGTGGACAACGCGGTTGCACAAATCACGCGCACGTTGCACGAGCGCCATCACATCCAGCCGAAACAGGACAACGACTTCACCGTGCGCGATCTAAGCGAGATAGCGGCGGCCTCCCAGAGCGCCACGCAGGCGATGACGATGCTGCTTTTGGCAGTGGCGTCGATTTCGCTCCTGGTCGGCGGAATCGGAATCATGAACATCATGCTGGTGTCGGTGACCGAGCGCACGCGCGAGATTGGAATTCGCATGGCGATCGGTGCGCGCCGCATCCACATCATGCTGCAGTTCCTGGTCGAGGCGATGATGCTGTCGTTGATGGGCGGGTTCGCGGGGATTGTCCTGGGCATACTCGTATCGAAGCTGATTTCGGCGTTGGCGCAATGGCCGACGCTGGTCTCGCCGGTCGCGGTGGTGGGCGGTTTCGTCTTTTCGGCGGCGGTGGGAGTTTTCTTTGGCTATTACCCGGCGCGCAAAGCGAGTCTGTTACACCCGATCGAGGCCCTGCGCTACGAATAGTTCAGGAACGATATAACGGTTCCGCGCATTATTTTCATTTATTAGCCAGATAAATCACAGCTTTACGTCCCTCTAATAGCTCGAATAATAGCTCGAACCGGGCGGTGCAGAAAAAAGCTGCGCCGCCCGCGCTTTTCTACCCTCGGCAGATCAGCTTGTAGAGTTAAGGAACAACCTGATAATATAATCGATATATACTTGACTTCAGGAAATCTCATGGTCCACAATTAGAATCCTAAAGAGGGGCAGGAGATTGTACTAATGGCCAGACATGCTTTGGGGAAGATGTTGCTCGGCGTTGGGACATTAATGCTCTTATGTCTCATCGTGGTTTCAGCGAATGCGACAGTGAAGCCAGGTGATACCATAACACCTGAAAACGCGGCACAGGTGAAAGATCTGGTTTCGCCCGGCGTCTATTACGCAGTGACGCATGGAATGCACATGGAGATCGCCCCGAGCGAGCGGATCGATTGGCCGCCACCTTACAGGGAAGCGACGGAAAAGTACTCCACGCAGGTGCGCCTCTCCAGCGATCATCGCAGCCTGCTCGGCTACATCGCTGGCCAGCCGTTCCCGCTGATCGATGCGAACGACCCTTACGTGGGGACGAAAATCATGTGGAACAATGTGTGGCGGCCCATCTCGAGCGATGATTACGACCTGCGCTTCTTCGATTGCCAGAGCCAGTATGTTCGTCCGGGCAAGGACCAGAACGTGATTCTGGAGCTCGAGATCGGTCATTACGCCGGATACAACCTCTTCGGACGGACCGAAGTCGAGCCGATGCCGGTCGATCCGGACTACAAGGCGTCGGGGCGCATGTGGTTGTTCGGCCTGTACCCCTTTCTTGCGCCGGAGGCCCAGCGCGGCCAGGGCCTGATCCGTTATCGCTACGCGGACCCGAACCGCGGCGACGACGCTTGGGATTGGCAGCCCGGCACCCGTCGTGTGCGGCGCCTGAACGAGGCGATAAACAGCAGCGCGACGGGAGCGCAGACCTTCGATCCCGACCACTTCGCGGGCTTCAACCCCAAGACCGAGCAGTACAACTACAAGTTCCTGGGTGAGAGGCAGATGCTCGCCAGCGTGCATGCGGAGCATTCGCCCGAAGTGACTTGCCCCTACGATGGCGGTGCGACCGCATGCCCCGAGGCTTGGGAGTTGCGCCACATGTACATCGTCGAGGCGACGCCCCGGCGCGATCTCGGCGAGGCACGCGGCGCGCTCGACAAGTTGTCCAACGTCTATGTGGACACCGAATTAACGTTCGAGCCGTACGTCGACACCTACGACCAAAGTGGACATTTGTGGCGCGCGCACATCGTATGGATGGCCTATCGCGACCGCCCGGTGCCGGATGCCCGCGTTGCGATTTACCCGTTCAAGCGGGAGTTCGTTGTAGGTTCGTGTTCGATCGACATGCAGGGTAACTACTCATCGATGTGTTACCTGCCCGGCCAGCGTACGCCCGAGCACGAATGCTGGTACATCAACATGGGGGCGGTCGATAAGGATTTCTGCTCGGTGAAAGCAATGGTGGCCGCAGCTCCTTAAGCCCAAGCTTTAAGCAGCCTGATTGATTGCTGAAACAGGCGCGGAGCAAAACGGTTAGTCGCCGTGACGCTCCGCGCTTTGGTTTTTCCACAGCGCGCGAAGCTCAATAGTTTACATATGCCGGATCCCGGAATATATTCCGCGCATCGCGCGATTGCGGTCTTTGCACCCCAAGCGCGATGGCAGAAAAGGTCCCGTGTCCGAAGCCGGCGCGGATGCGCCTCGCAGGTCCAACGAGTCGCTCTGCGCCGGCAACTTTCCCGCCGCACCAGCGCATCGCCGCGTAGCCGAGTCAGACTTTGAAGCGGACATGAATCATGTCGCCGTCGCGCATCACGTAGTCGCGGCCCTCGAGTCTGAACTTGCCGGCCTCTTTGACCTTCGCGTCGGACTTGTGGATGGCAAAATCCTCGTAGCTGACAACTTCGGCCCGGATGAATCCGCGCGCGATATCAGTGTGGATTACGCCGGCGGCATCGAGCGCCGACTCGCCGCGGCGCAGCGCCCATGCATGCGCCTCGGGCTCGCCGGCGGTGTAGAAAGTGATCAGCCCGAGATGATTGTAGAGCGCGCCGATCAGCCGATCGCGCGCGGGCGCGTCGAGTCCCGCGTCTTTGAGCATCTCCTTTTGGCCGGCCTCGTCGAGTTCCCACAATTCCGACTCGAAAGCGGCCGCAAGCCTGAACACCTCGAGTCCGTGCGCGCGCACGGCGGCGCGCTCGGCGCCGGTGACATCGGCGGCTGCGCGTTCCATCTCGCAGTTGACGGTGACCAGCGCGGGCTTTCGCGAAAGAAACCCGAAGCTCGAAAATGCTTGCCCCTCCTGCGCCGTCAGTTCGAGCAGTCTCAGCGCTTTGCCGTCGCCGAGCCATGCAATCACTTTCTCGAGCGCCGCGCGTTCGAAGTCGCTCCCGCCCTTCTCCTTCTTCAGCCGCTCGAGGCGGCGTTCGGCTTGATCGAAGTCGGCGAACACCAACTCGCCCTCGATACTTTCGAGAGTCGCGACCAGATCTTTTTCCATGCCGGCGAATTGCGGAATCACGATCAGCAGCGCGTCCATGTCGCGCACCAGCGGCAGCAGACTCGGATCGAGCGCAGCGCCCTCCTTCTGCTCTTTGGGATTTGGCGCGAAGTCGAGGATGGTGAGCTCGACCGGGATCTTTTTCTTCGAACCGTACGCTGATTCAAGAAAGTCGAGACGCGGATCCGCGACCTTGATTTGTCCCGGGCGCGCACGATTGCGGCCCTCGGCCGTGCCCGGAATCGGCGCGAGTCCGGTCAGTGCGTGAAATACGGTTGATTTCCCGGCGCCGCGTGCGCCGATTATCCCGGTCTTCAATTGATCCCACCTCGATCTGCGGGATTCTACACCACCGCGATTCGGGAGTAAGCCCTTCGCGGAGGAAGCGCATCGGAGGTCGACAAACTAGCGCGAATCTCGCGCGAGCGGCGCGAATCCTGGAGGAGTTATATGAGCTGGAGAAGATCCGGGGCGGCCACGAGGTAAAACTCGCGGCCGCCCCGTTGTTTAGTTGTTTACCGGATCAGAACGCCACTACGATATTCGGCGTAAAGGAACACTCGTCCATCGTAAATCTCCTGACCCTGTGCCTGAGCGTATTGCCGACCTTGAGCGTGACCCTTATCCGATACACGCCTAACTTGAGCGCGCGGGGATTGCTAACACCGCCCCATTCCGCGTGGAACTGGAACGTCGGGCATGGCGCCGCTCCGGTTATCGTCTTCAATAGCGCGTTTTTCACGGTGCTGACAGCAAAGATTGCTTTCCACTGTTCCGGTGCAAGCTCGGTTTGCAGCTGGATTTTCTTCACCTTCGCCACCGGGACTCCGCCCCGAGTTACCAGCACGCGTATGCCGCGATGGACGGCCTCGCCGCAGAACGGCACTTGATCGGTCGTGGTGGCGCCCGTAATCGGGTCGTTGACATAAGTGACGTTCACGTTACCCGTGCTCTCGCGGGCGAGAGCGAATGGCTCGAAGACCAGGTCAAGATCGCCAGAGCCAAGTTGATCGCCCGGCGACAGCGTTACCGGCAAGCCCGGAAGTCCGGTCAGCGAGTAATCCAAGCCCGGAGGTACGGTACTAGATTGGGTGAGAGTAACGCTGTTGACCTGCACCGGACACGTGCCGGCGTCCGTGATCGGAACACCCAGCTTCGCAGGACACGCCGCATTCTGCTGAATCACCGTCGGTGGGAAAGTGAGTCCCGCCGGGAAGGTCAACGACGCGGAACCCAACGGCGTGGTCGCATTGAGAGGAATAACGAGCACGGGATTGGTCGGATCGTCGCTGGTGATCGTGAGAGTGCACGACTTTGGTCCTGCGGATGTCGGCGTGAAGTTGATGCCGACGTCGAGACCCGAGTCCGGACTGATCGTCGCCGGGAACTCACCCGGGTTCACCAATGTGAAATCCAGACAGGAGATAACCGCCGACACCACGTTGAGGTTGCAGGGGCCGGTGTTGTTGATCTTCAGCGTCTGCGGGGGAGCCTTTCCACCGCACACCGAAGCGCCGAAATTGCCACTGCCGGTTACGTTGATTTTCCCGTTTCCCTTTTCACCGCTGAGAGGAACGAAGACCACGGGATTGACCGGGTCGTCGCTGCTGATCGCGAGATTGCACGACTGTAGTCCTTGCGCTGTCGGCGAGAATTGAATGCCAACGCCGAGACCCGAGTCCGGACTGATCGTCGCCGGGAACTCAGTCGGGTTCACCAGCGAAAAATCGCTGGAACAGCCGGTCAGCAACGCCGACGCCACGTCGAGGTTGCAGGTGCCGACGTTGTTGATTTTCAGCTTCTGCGTTGCAGGCGCTTCGGCGCAAACCGCAGTGCCGAAAATGCCGCTNCCGGTTATGTTTTCGGTTCCATTTCCCTCGCTACCGGTCGCGACCACCTGGAATGCGGGCGTATTCGGATCGTCGCTGTTGATCTGGAACGTCGCAGTCTGTGGACCGACGATGGTCGGCGCGAACTGAATCGTGAAATCAACATGAGCGTCCGGACTGATCGTCAGCGGAGGCGCGGGATTGGGGAGTATCGTGAAGTCCGTGCTCCCCGAGATCCGCGTGAAGCTGGCGATATGCAGATCCTTGATGCCGACGTTGAACACCTCCACCTGTCGCGTAGCCGTCTGTTTGGGGCATAGCTGGCCGAAGTTCAGGTCGGCGTTCACCGAGATCAGCGCGGTGGTCGCAGCGGCGAGTTCAAAGGCGCTGCGGCCGAAGGTGCTCGCGCGCAGAAGAGGCGGAAGCGCCTCGTCGTCGAGCGCCAGCGAAGTGACGTCTACCGTCGGCATCCCCAGCCCGAGAACCTGCCACGTCTGGCCAAGATCGGCCGACTGAAATACGGCAGAATCGCTCGACACGATGATCGTGTGCGGCAACGTCGTCTTGTCGATCACCACCGAGGACAGCGGCAAATCGGGCAGATTGGTCGATCCACCGTTTGCAACGCCGCTGATATCGGTCCAAGTGGTGCCGCCGTCCTGGGTGACGAATATGTGTTCGGTCGGCGCCAGATCCGGATCGATGCCGGAGAAACCCGGATAGATCACGTACACGGTATTGGTGCTGGAGGGATCAACCGCCACTCCGGACACACCCTGACCCGCAGGCGCCCCCGTCACCGTGTGCGAAGTCCATGTGGAACCTGCGCCCAGCAAGGCATTGTTGGTGCTCTGCACCGTTCCGTCATTGATTCCCGCCCACAACGTGTTCGAGTCAATTTTGGCCATCGACATCGCGTTGATGTACGTCGGGAAAGCGTGCATCGCCGCGAAGGTCGCGCCGTGATCGGTGCTGAAGAAAATCTGAAACAGATTGGGCGGGGTATTGGCCGCCGGCGCCGTGGCGGCCGTCATGTAGGCCTTGGTGCCGTTCGGATCGAAGATAGGCACTCCCATGCTCGTGTTTGCCGGGAACCCTGTCGGTCCGGTCCAGCTCCCTCCGCCATCAATAGTCCGAACGATGCCGCCGTCGTCTGTACCTAGAGTCACGGCGGGATTCGTCGGTTCGACTGCGACTGGACCGCCGTCACCGTCGATGCCGAGATGCCAGGTATTATTTGTAAATGGAGGCCGCATCTCGACTGTGCCGGTGTCCTGCTGACCCCCGTAACTGAACGAATTGTTCGTGATGGTGCCTCTTCCGATGTCCATGGCTCGGAACAGGTTGGTCGCAAGCGCGTTGGGGAATACGCCCTGGAGGGCGTTACTGAAGGTCGTGCCGCGGTCGTCTGTAAACGCGATTCCGCCATCGTTGACGTCGTACAATCGTACCCACAGACCGACGGGAGGATGGCTGGCAGGACTGAAGACCATCACGTGATGGTCATTGTGGATCTGGTTGTGACCGATATTGATAAAACTTGTGCCGCTGGTCACCGACTTGAAGTCTTCCTGGAAGCCGATGAAGACCGTGGTTGCGTCAAGGGGATCGACAGCGATCGGTTGGTCGTAACCGCACTGACATCCGGTACCCGGCGAACCGACGCCCGTCTGCTTCCCAGTCCATGTCCCACCGCCGTCGGTCGATACGTAGAGTCCCAGATATGGGAACGGAGCGGGCATCGGTATCGGGCTGGTCTGCCCACGGCTATCCGCAACATTTGCGTAAATCGAGAGGTTATCGGGACTCGTCGATTGCGCGAACGTGATGAATCCGACGTTGGCGGTCGGAGCACCCGGATTGTTGAACAGGTTGGTTGGCCAGGTTGCTCCACCATCGGTGGACTCGAAGATTCCGCTGCCCGCGACCGCCGCACGCACCGTATTTGCCACCGTGGTGTCGAGCCGGAGATCCCCAATCCCTCCAGCAAGGACGGCAGCGCCGTTGTTGAAAGTGGGCGAATTGTTCCCGAAATTTTGGCCGCCATCGACTGAAAGAAACAGTCCGATATTAGTCGCGACCAGCAACCTATCCGCAGCCGGCAGCACCATTTTGATGACTGCTCTCCCGTTGAGGAACGACGGACCGATAGCAGTCCAGGAGTCGCCGCCGTCGGTCGATTTGTAAATTCCGACTCCTTTGAACAACCCCTGCGGAATAAAATATCCGGTGCCGGCGTAAACGATGGATGGATCGGCAGGATCAAGCGCCACAGCGCCCATCGAATTCGACGGCATGAAATCCGTCTTTGGTTTCCAGGTAGTGCCACCGTCAAGCGTCTTCCAGATACCGCCGTTCTCGGTCGCGATATAGATCGTCTGGTCGGAAGAGCCACGAGGATCGATCGCGATGTCGACGATCGCCCCCGAGTCGGGACCCGCGCCCTGGTAATTGTGCTCCGCGTCTATTGCAAGAGGCGCGGGGCCAATCTGAGTCCATTGCTGGCCGATGACGCTGTTGCCCGAATGCGGAAAAAATAAAATTGCACCGGCCGCAAGACCGATTATGCCGACTAAGAATGCGACAGATGCAAAAAAGGATCGATTTCGCCTACGCATGGATTTCCCTCCCTGGTAACCAACGGCCCTGCGATAGTAGAGCAGCGCTCGAGGCGCTTAGTTTTTCGGAACCGAACTCGCGGCAGACGCTGGCGCTGACGACATCTTTGCGCCGATCGATGGCGCCGTCTTCATCTGCCGTACGTGCTCTATTCCCTTCTGCTCAAGGTCGGGTCTCGCCTGACCTTTGGAATCCATATGATGTTGAAGAAATTCGTGATCCATACGCTCGTCGTAGTCCTTCCGATGGACGAACGTTTTGGTCGCAGTGTTGAGCGACATGCTCGCCGTCGGGGCGGCCGATGGTCCCTCAGCAAGCGCACGCGATCTGGAGCACACGACTGCTCCGGTCACGCCCACCATCGTCGCAAGCGCCACACTCAACGAGGCCGTAACCGCAGTTCTTGACCCACGCATCAGTTTTCCTCCTCTCCCTAAGACTCGCTCGATAATTGCTAAAGACTCACCCACGATACACTCGCCCTGATTCGACACGAAGTCAAATTATTTTGCCGGTAGTAGGGCATCAAAGAAAACCATCAAACACGAATCGACCCCTGATAGCTTAAGGTGGCAGATTAAAACATCACAATGACCGCTAGCGCGAAGTTGTTCCCAATGAGACCACTAACGCGAATTTGTTCGCACTGATTTTTAACCGCGGACATGCTACACGGCCGCTCCTGATGAAGATGCTGACAGATTGGCCGCGCGATCGTTTCGGCGACACTGTCGGTCGCGACACCGATCAGATCGAAAAGACCATCATGATGGGGCTCTGCTATCGAGCGTCCGCGGTGCGCTCGAGCTAACGCGCGATGATCAATACGCAGTCGGGGGAGTCGGCATGGGCAGCGTCGAAGGATGCCGCGATCCGCGCAAATGCACCTGAATCGAGATCGCGTTCGAGCTCGGCCAGCCCGCGCGCAATTCCCGCCCTCGCCAGCCCGCAGAGTCTTTCTCGCCAGCGCCAGCTTCGCTAATCTGCTATACCCGTCGGCGGAGCAGCGCGATGGAGAGCCACCCTAGCTCAGTTGGTAGAGCAGCTGATTCGTAATCAGCAGGTCGCCGGTTCGAATCCGGCGGGTGGCTCCAAAAACCGTCGCAGGAGGATCGGTTATCGCGCGGCGGGCGCGAGCATCGCGAGCGCGATTTTGTGCAGCTCGCGATCGCCAGCGGCGATGATCTGCCCGCCGTCGTACGGCAAGCCGCCCGACCAACTCGTCACGATTCCACCTGCGGCCTCGATGATCGGGATGAGCGCTTGAATATCGTAGGGCTGGAGGCTCGATTCGATCACCAGATCGATGAAGCCCGCGGCGAGCAGGCAGTACGAATAGCAATCGCCGCCGTAGCGCCTCATCCGCGCCTTCGACGCGAGCTGGCGAAACGCCTCGCGCTCGCCCGGGCCGGAGAACATCGCCGGATCGGTTGCGCAGACGATCGCGTCTTCCAGGCGCCGGCATTCGCGCACCCGAACCGCGTTGCTCGCGCCGCGACTCCTCAGCTCGGCGCCCAGGCGTGAACCTACGAACGTCTCGCCCGTGTACGGCTGATGCATCACGCCGATCACCGGGCGCGTGCCGTCGTTGAGTGCGATCAAAACGCCCCAATGCAGTTGTCCGATGATGAAGGCGCGCGTGCCGTCAATCGGATCGATGATCCAGGTCAGTTCATCGGTGCCGGCCGCGAAGCCGTGCTCCTCGCCGAGAATTCCGTGGCCGGGATAGACGCGATGAATCTCGTCGCGGATCGCTCGCTCCGCTGCACGATCGGCAACCGTCACCGGATCGTAGCCGGCGCCGGCGGTCTTGTTCTCGACCGCGAGGCGCACGCGAAAATACGGCAGGATCGTGCGTCCCGCGAGGTCCGCCAGATGGCAGGCAAAGGCGGCGTACTCTTCGATCGCGCGATCGTCCATCGTCGGCATAGGCTGGTCTGCTCGGGAGCCGGCCCGTTACGGGACTTCGGTGCTCGCGTCCAGCCACGCGAACATCAGTTCGTTCACCATCGACGGATCGAGCGCGGCCGCGCCGCCNCCGTACACCGCGCCGCTGCGCGCGGGCGTCGCCGGCGGATTCTTCGCGTAATCGACNCCGGCCGCGATGTCTCTGACGAAACGCGNCGCTACTCCCGGGAGCGTCTGCGGCAAGGTGACGCACAGGTGAAAGCCCGCGGGCCGCTGCAGCCCGTTAAGCCGCCATCCACGCTCCGCGAGAAAATCGTTGACATGGTAGATGTCCACCTTGTCCGACGTAATCGCGATGCAGTAGGTCGGCTTGCCGATAATCTTGAGCTCCGGGATTTTTGCGACTCCCGACTTGATCGTGTCCGCCGCCTTCATGATGCGGCGGGTC
>JGI20177J14857_1000150_pt1 | contig 20105 bp, 25 predicted proteins | sample NGESurdeep072012_6_FD_14857 | JGI IMG/M metagenome (IMG submission 14857) | reverse complement strand
TGATCTCGTAATCGTCCTTCGACTCGAAGATCGGCTTGACGATCTGCTCGCCCCATTGCAGCGAACGGTTGGAAGCCGTGCGCGAGCCCGACGTCTCGAACTGGGTGCAGGCCGGCAGCAGATAGGTGCCATTCTTGCGCTCCGAGACCACAGCGAATGTCGTCGGATGCGGATCGGCGACCACCAGCAATTCGAGCTTCTCGAGGCCCTTCACCATTTCGGTCATGCGCGGCACGGTATTGCCGCCATGCCCCATGATCACCATGGCCTTCAGGCTGTCGCGCTGATCGACATCGTCGGGATTGGCGAGCGTCGCATCGAACCAGCGGGTTGAAGGGATACCCGGCAGTTCCATGTTCTGCTTGCGGGTGCGGGCCGGACGGCCCGCCTTGGCCGGCACCTCGTCAAAGCGAGAAACGAAGTAATCGTAATCGACCTCCCAGACGCGGGCCCAGTGCTTCCATGAGCCTTCGAACAGGCCGTAATAGAGCGGCAGCGTTGTGATATCGAGGCCGATATCTGTGGCGCCCTGCACGTTGCAGTGGCCGCGGAAGATGTTGGCGCCGCCGCCGAAGGTGCCGACATTGCCGGTCGCCAGCAGGAGGGTGCAATAAGCCCGGACGTTGGCGGTGCCGACGGCGTGCTGGGTGCCGCCCATGCACCAGATGAAGGTCGAGGGACGCTCCTTGGCGAAGGTCTCGGCTACCTTCTTCAACTGCTCGCCGGGGATACCCGACACACGCTCAACCTCTTCCGGCGTCCACTTGGCGACTTCGGCGCGGATCTGGTCCATGCCATAGACGCGTTGCGCAATGAACTGTTTGTCTTCCCAGCCATTGGCGAAGATGTGGTGCAGCATGCCCCAGATCACCGCGATGTCGGTACCGCTGCGAAACCGGACATATTCGGTGGCGTGGGCGGCGGTGCGGGTGAAACGCGGGTCGAGAACGAACACGTTGGCGCGGTTGATCTCCTTGCCGGTCAGGATGTGCTGGAGCGAAACCGGATGCGCTTCGGCGGCATTCGATCCCATGAAGATAACGGTCTTCGAGTTTCTGATGTCGTTGTAGGAGTTGGTCATGGCGCCGTAGCCCCAGGTATTCGCGACGCCGGCGACGGTGGTCGAATGGCAGATGCGGGCCTGATGATCGATGGAGTTGGTGCCCCAGAACGCCGCGAACTTGCGGAACAGATATCCGCCTTCATTCGAGAATTTCGCGGAGCCGAGAAGATAGACGGAGTCGGCACCGGACTTGGCGCGGATCTCGAGCATCTTGTCGCCGATCTCGTTGATGGCCTGATCCCACGACAGGCGCTGCCATTCACCGTTGACCAGCTTCATCGGATATTTCAGGCGGCGGTCGCCATGCACGAGCTCGCGCACCGAAGCGCCCTTGGCGCAATGCGAGCCGCGATTGATCGGGCTATCCCAGGCCGGCTCCTGACCGACCCAGACGCCGTTCTGGACTTCGGCGATCACGGTGCAGCCGACCGAGCAATGCGTGCAGATGTTCTTTTTGATTTCCGTGGGCGCCCCGATAATTTTCGGACCGGCCTGCGCCTTGCGCACCGATCCAAGCGGCATCAGGCCCAATGCGGCCCCTGCCCCCACGGTCAGACCTGACCGGCGCAGAAACGTGCGGCGGTCNAGAACTCCCGAAGCCANGCCGGCGGCGACACCCTGCAAACGCGCCCTGCCCGCGGATCCATCTCTTCGCTTGATCAACATGTGCGTGGTCCCATCAATAGCGGTTGACGCGATAGTAGTTCTTGACGTGGTCGGTTTCCTTGTAGCGGGCCTTGACGCGCTCGGCCTGCGACTCGTCCGCCTCCGCCTCGCCGCCCGCAAGCGGCAACACCGCGGCCGCGGCGACCGCCGATCCACCCATCGTGAAGAAGCGGCGGCGGTCCACGCCTGCCGCGCGCGGCTTGCCTTCGCGGGCCGGCGCCTTGCTGTCGGATGGCTTGCTCATTGCGGTCTCCTCCCAGTCAATCACTCGCTTGCCTTCGGTGTCACTCGGACAGCGTAAAGGCCTCAGATTCCAGCTTCATAAAGACACGGCCGACACGGCCGACGGCACGATAGAAATTAGCGGATTGCGACATCTCAAGATCGGCGAACATCCGCGAAGCCCACGGCTTGAGATGCCGCTCGAAGAATCGCGCCTGTTCGGCAAAGTCAGCTTCGAAGTCGCCGCGCGCGAGGCCGGCCATGACCTCAAGCAGGATCGCGATGTGATCTTCCGGCTCCCGCGACGCGCCTGCGCGCTCGATCCCGAGCACATCCATATCTTCGCGGACACGCGCCAGCGGGCGCTCGTGAAGAAAGCCGGTTAGGTAATAGGAGGCATAAGGAAGCAGGTCGCCGCGAACGAGTCCGATGAACAGATCGAAGAACTCCTTGCTGACGGCGCTATCATCCGCCGCGGCCGCGGCCGCCGCGAGTGCGAGATGCGCCATGCCGAGATCGGACGCATCGCCCTTCAACGCCGCAACCCGCAACAGCGTATCGGCATTGGGCGCCTTGCCGAGCAGCAAGGACAACAGGCCGTATTCCGCGGCGCGCAGCTGATCGATCTCATCGACTTCGGAATTCGATGACAACTGACCCTCGGATGATCCGTAGAGATCGGGGCGAAGGATGACACGGTGCACACGGGTCAGCGCCTCGACGGCGAGCACCCTCTCAGCCGGAATACGCGACCACGCCGAAACCGAAGGCTGCGCGATCCCTATCGCCCGCGCCAGCGACGCGACGCCCCCTGCCGCCTTGATTGCCTGTTCCAGTCCGGCGTCACGCATGGTGCGACCGACCTTCTCCCACCGCCATGCCTCATAACCGGGCATCTGATTTAGAACTGAAATTGCTCTATTTGAAATATGTAACATAGGCTTAGCCTATGTCCTCAAAAACTTTTGTCTAAACCCGCGGTTTTGCAGAGCCATGGCGTCGCACCGCCTGTTGCGGCGCAACACAATTGCTTTCTTTGGAGTCCTCCGCCTGCTCGACCTCAATGCGGGCGCCTCCTTTAATGTTCGAAGGTTCTTGGGCCATTGAGGCCGTTTCGTTGCCCCGCCGCAAAGCTTGCGTCGGCAAATCTGGCTCCGATTCTTGCGTTGCATCATGTGCAGGGGATTGCACAGGATCGCTCGCCGGCTCATTTCCGGGGTCGGCGTCCCTTACCGACGGTTCGACCGCCGTTTCGTCGCTGCCCATGATCTGCGAAACCAGCCGCGCGACATCAATACCGGCTCCGATCTCGCTGCTGCCCGGCACGCCTCCGGGCGTGTTCCAATCATAGGCATAATCGAGCGCGGGATTGACATAATTGCGGATCGCGGGATCCAGAGCCCAGGATTTTCGCAGCGCCGCGTTGCGCAGATGTTCGGGAACGCCTTTGCGGAGAAAAGCCGTGATATCGGTCGATGCCGTCATGTCCTCAAGTTTTGGCAGGCTGGAGAGGTCGAACGCCTGTCCGGCATCGCCTTCCACAATTGGCTCCGACGGCACATCGGCTTCGTCAACCTGTGCGTCATGATCCGGCTGTTTCGCCTCGTGCTTGCGCTGCGACCAGCGCGCAAGAAAGCTCTTGTCGTCGCCGGTCATGCCCCGCCCTTCCGTCTATCTGTTGGACCTTCGCCCGCTTCCCGCTTGCGGTCCTCACTCGTGCGATCCCGTTTGCGTTTATGGAACACCCGTTCGACATGGAATTCATCGACAAAGGCTGCGATCCACGACGCGATGTCAGGCGGCATCGGAACGGTACCGATCACATCGCAACCGCTTTCGAACATCGCCTCCCCTTCGGTCGGATCGGCCGTTACTTTTGTCAACTCGAGTTCAGGGCCGCCATCCTGACGCCGCAGCGCGATCCAGATCAGAGGAGCGCCATCGGCGAGATTGTCACGATAATTCGCGGTGTCCGAGCTGAACAGATCGATGCTCGCGGAGCCCGCGTAGTAAATCGTCGCATCGGCCTCGGTGGACAGCACGGTCCACGGCACAGTCGCAGGCACTTCGTCGAGAACCATCACCGGCGACCACAAATGATCGATCCATGGATTGTCGATCGAACGGCGGCGCAGAACCACACCGACTTCGCGGGACGACTCGGTCATTGCCATGGTCGATCCTCCGTTCGCTGGCCGATCATGCAACATTCGCCGTTGATACGAGCGGCAGCCCTGCGACCAGGTTTTGCGGCTTCAGGCGCACCACCTTGTCCGCGCCCATCGCCAGAATGAGATAGACCGGCCTGGTGCCGACGCGCTCATCCACCAGCCGCGCATTCTCGATGTTCAAGCGCATCAGAGCGACGATGCGCTCTGCGGCATTGCCATCCAGCGCGTCGCCGTTCCACAAGGCGTTGCCGATCCGGGTGCCCTCGCTGTCGAGGCCGACGAACCAGCGCCAGTCGCGATCTTCGATCGAAGCAACCGTTTCCACGTTGACGGCAACGCCCAAGAGATGGGCCACCCATCGCTCGATGACCCTGCACAGCCCGGCGCGCGCCTTCGGATTGCCGCCGATGTTCATGACCATCGCATGCGCGTCCGAACGCGACCAGTAAGTCCAGGCGTTTTCGTCGTCCATCACGTCCATCTCGCCGAACGCCTTCGGCGCAAGCATGGCCGCGAGCGGCGACGAATGCATGTCGTGTTGCGCGTGTTGCTGTGCCTCGATGACTTCGGCATCGGCCAGCAGCAGCGCACCGTCGTGAACGGTCGCCTGCTGGCTGCGATAGAACAGTTCGGCAGCGCGCAGCGTGTATGGATCGTCGCAACCCTCAAGCGCGTTGCGCAGGATCAGATGGCAGAGCTGAGACAGAAAGATCGGCGGCAGATCGGCGGCGCCGTTGCGGGCCAGGGCCGCATAGACGGCCTCAAGCGATGGCGCGGCGATCAGCCGGTCGCGGAAGTTCATCATGAAGGTCCAGTTCTCGCACGCATCGGCGTCGGCGAGAGCGGCAATGTCCGCCTTTGAGACCGGGCGCAGTGGATCGGCCAGCAGGCTTGCGTGCAGATTGCGCTCGGCCTCGCAGGCATCGGCAGGCGGCATCAATTCAGGTCGCGCCAGATAGGCCATGATCAGTTCGGGCGTCGCAACGAGCCCGCCATGATCGGCGCGTCGCGTGAGGTGATGGCCCGAGGCGACCCAGAATTCTCTCATGTGCGATCCGTCGTCATACGGTCCATTTTGGACAGTCCGAGAAGATCGACCTCCTCGGCGGGTTCAATGTCGCCTTCGACCTCATGAAAGGTAAAGGCGCTGATATGCGCGTGCAACCGATCGGCTGCCGGTGCGGATTCGCGCGGCTTGAGCGTGCGAAAGCGCTCGCGGATTTCGCCGTTCTCGACGCTCCGCTGCACGGCGAGCAGGGTCTGGGGCGGGTGGTCGCACAACGAGGCCGCGAACGCGATCTCTTCCTCGGCGGCAAGACGCGCGGCCTTGGAATCGGGTGCGCCGAATTTTGCCAGCAATTGGCCCGCGAGGCGCTCGACCATGGCCTGCCTGTTCGCATCCGTCGCCTCGGTGACAACAGCAAGCGTGGACCAGCCGAGACTGTCGATGCCCAGAAAACCCGAGCGCAGCGCCACGCGCTGCTTCTGGCCGAGCGCGGCCGGGTCCTGGTTCCAGAGCACAAACGCGCCTGAAACAGCCCACTCGCCGGGTTCGGCCGCCCGCTCGAAAACAAATGTATCGGACGGGTCGAGCCTGATTGTCCGCGGAAATTTCAACATGTCCGCCTCATCCGGGTTTCGGGCCACGCGCTTGCGGATCATACCAAGCCGCCCTGGCCAGCGCATCCACAAGACTGGTCCGGTCGGGCGGCCCGCGGCCTGCCGCCGGGCTGACCAGGAGGTCGCCGTTGAGGTCGATACCGCGGCGCTCGCCCGCCTTGCGGCCGGCAAGCCGCTCCAGATAATCCCGTGCGATCGCCTCGAAGCCGCGCTCGTTCCAGCGGTCAAACGCGGTCATGAGATGCCGGGCGAAGCTACCGATGATCGCGTCGGTGTCGATCATCTCGAAGCCTTCGCTCAACAGGGAAACGCCGGCGGCAGCCTGCACCTCTTCGACACGCGCCATATCAGCGGCGCGCAGAATGACGCCGAACACCAGCCATCCGGGCACGTCGGCCTCGGCGCAATCCGCCGGCCAGCCGAGCCGCGCACCGCCAAGCAACCCGCCATCGAACCTGATCGCGTCAGGCCAGTCGAAACTCACGTCCCGCTCGGGCGGGCAATGGGCGGCAATCGCGTCTGCCACAGCGTTCATGCCGGCAAACAACGCCCGGCGCGCCGACTCCAGCGGCTCGTCGGGTTCAAGCACCACGGCGAATTCGACCAGATCATAGCGCCGCACCCAGACCAGAGTTCCGGCGCCGGCATCGGCCGCGATCGCGCAGCCCTCGGCGAACGCGTCGCCATATTCGCGTAGCGCCACCAAGGTGTAGCCGGGGGGCAGATCGAGTGTCTGTTCCACGCCCGCAAGACGCGAGATCATCTGGGAACTCATCCTTACTTACTTGCTTTGCAAGCCGACGGTGTATGCTATCCCCGTCAAGGTGGCGACGCGAGTGGGTCTGGGCCTTGCAGGTCCTTGCCCTAGCAGGTACCGCGGAACCGTAGAATGAAGCAACCGCGCGGCGGGCACGCCGGTTCAGGGTATTCAGCAATGAGTGCGGCATCGTCTCATCTCCTGATCTGCAGCTGCGAGAAGACCATGCCGCTCGATGCGCAGGCGATCGGTCGCGGCTGCGCGGCAAGGATCACACGGGCAAACCAGCTCTGCGGCCTCGAGCTTGAGCGGTTCAAGGAAGCCCTTGCCGACGGCGCGCCCATCACTGTGGCCTGCACCCAGGAAGCGCCGTTGTTCATGGAAGTCGCGGAGAATTTCCCGCAAGCTCAGCTCACCTTTGTCAATATTCGCGAAACCGGCGGCTGGTCGAACAATGCAGCCGCGGCCGGTCCGAAAGCCGCGGCACTGATTGCTGCGGCAGGCGAAGACATGCCGCCGATTTCACTGGTGACGCTTGAGAGCAGCGGCGTTGCGCTGATCTACGGCCGCGACGAGATTGCAATCGAGGCCGCACAGCGTCTGGTGGACCGTCTTGACATCACCGTGCTTCTCACAAAGCCCGGCGACGTGACACCGCGCAGGACGAATGAGTTTCCGGTTCTCAAGGGCACGGTCCGAAATATCAGCGGATATCTCGGCCGGTTTGAGCTTGCGATCGACGACTACGCGTTGCCACTACCCTCCTCGCGCGCGAAACTGGTGTTTGGGCCTTCGCGCGACGGCGCGACCTCGACCTGCGACCTGATCCTTGATCTCAGCGGCGGCGTTCCGATGTTCCCCGCGCATGAATTGCGTCCGGGATATCTGCGTGCCGATCCGCGCGACCGGGCCGCCGTCGAACGCGCGATCGCTGATGCGGGCGGTCTGGTGGGTACCTTCGACAAGCCGCGCTTTATTCACTTCGAAGAGTCGCTCTGCGCCCATTCGCGCTCTGGCATCACCGGATGCACGCGCTGTCTCGATCAGTGTCCGACCGGTGCGATTACACCCAACGGGGATTCGGTCGCGATCGACGCGAATGTGTGTGCGGGCTGCGGTTCGTGTGCGTCGGTGTGTCCGACGGGCGCGGCATCGTATTCGCTGCCGAGCGCAGACGCGCTGATGCGGCGGTTGCTCACGCTGCTGCAGACCTATCGCAAGGCCGGCGGCAGCGACGCCATCGTTTTATTTCACGACGGCGAGCACGGTGAAGACATCATCGACGCATTGGCGCGGTTTGGCGCCGGGTTACCGGCGAATGTGCTTCCGCTGCGCGTCAACGAAGTGACGCAGCTCGGACCGGAGATCATCGCGGTGGTCTTTGCCTATGGCGGCAGCGGCGTCGCAGTGGTGACGCGCGCCAGACCCAGGCACGACATTTCAGGACTTCGTCGAGCGGTCGAGATGTCGGACACCATTATTTCAGCGCTCGGCTTCGGCGCAGGTCTCGTGCGCATCATCGAGACCGACGATCCCGACCAATTGCGCGTCATGCTCGATGCGGCGCTCGCTGGCGTCGCGACGCAAAAGCCTGCCGGCTTTGTTCCGCGCGGCGCCAAACGCAGTGTGCTTGAGACCACATTTCGTGAACTCCACCTCGCCGCACCCCAGCCTGTCGATGTCGTGCCGCTGGCGCCGAGGGCGCCGTTCGGCGGCGTGACACTCAACGTCGAGGGCTGCACGCTCTGCCACGCCTGCGTCACCGCCTGCCCGACCGCGGCGCTTTCGGACAATCCCGACCGCGCGATGCTGCGCTTTACCGAAAGCCTCTGCGTGCAGTGCGGGCTTTGCGAATCGACCTGTCCCGAGAATGTCATCGCGCTTGAGCCGCGCCTCGATTTCAAGGCATGGGACGCGCCGCTGCGCGTGCTGAAGGAAGAAGAGCCCTTCCATTGCATTGCCTGCGGCAAACCCTTCGGCACCAAAAGTTCGATCGACCGCGTGCTCGCCAAACTCGGCGAGAAGCACTGGATGTTCGAGGGCGCCAACGCCCGGCGTATCGATGTCATCAAGATGTGCGCGGATTGCCGCGTCGAAGCCGTGGTGAACGAGGGCTTCGACCCGCATGCGGCGCCGCAGCGGCCGCCTGTCATGACATCGGAGGATTATTTGCGGGCGCGCGATGCGAAGAAAGGCGATCCGCTTGGATCGTGAGGAGCCCGTCGTGTCCGCCACTCATCCAGAACAGAAAGCGCGTGCGACGTCGAAGGCGGCCGGCATTCCCGGCGTCAAGCACGTCGTCGCCATCGCCTCCGGCAAGGGAGGCGTCGGCAAATCGACCACCTCATGCAATCTTGCGCTCGGCTTCGCTGCAATTGGACTGAAAGCCGGCATCCTCGACGCCGATATTTATGGTCCTTCGCAGCCGAAACTGTTCGGTCTGCGCGGCAAACCGCGCCTGGTCGGCCCGCGCATGCTTGAGCCGATGGAGCGCTTTGGCGTCAAGGTGATGTCCATTGGCTTTCTCGTCGAGGAAGACCTCGCCATGATCTGGCGCGGGCCGATGGTGATCTCGGCCATCACGCAAATGCTGCGCGAAGTGGCGTGGGGCGATCTCGATATTCTGGTCGTCGATCTGCCGCCCGGCACTGGCGATGCGCAGCTCACCATGGCGCAGCAAGCGCCGCTCTCCGGCGCGGTCATTGTCTCGACGCCGCAGGACATCGCCCTCATCGATGCACGGCGCGGCATCGCGATGTTTGAGAAAGTGAACATACCGCTTCTGGGATTGATCGAAAACATGTCGAGCTTCTGTTGCCCGACTTGCAATCATGTCACGCCGATATTCGGCCACGGCGGCGCACGGCTGGAGGCCGAAAGGCGCGGAATTCCATTTCTGGGCGAGATCCCGCTCGATATGCAGATCCGCGAAACCTCCGACGACGGACGCCCCATCGTCGCGACCGAGCCCGACAGTGTACACGCAAAGCATTATATCGGCATCGCGGGCGAAATTTGGGCGGCGCTCGCCAGCGGCGCGGCAAGTAGACCGGCGCCGCGCATCGTCATCGAGTGAGCCACACAACGAACTACCGCAGTGCATGTTGGCATCACCGCCGCGGCGCTATGTGCGTTTTGCTGACTTGACTTTCCACCGGCCGGTCTTGGATCATTGTACATGCGGGAGGTATCCCGATTGGCAGCCTCCGTCAGGGGAGACAGAAGGACGCCCGCGCGGACAGCCTGCCCGAGTCCACTTTGCCGCCAACGGCTAACGAATCATTGCATCGCAGCGAAACGACGCGATGTGCCAACAGCAGAAGAGAGACACGGGACACTCGTGTGCCGGCTCGAGGCGCACGGGTCGCGAGATTCGCGGCGATCATGATGCGTTGTCCGGCGTCATGACCAACAGCCATGGGCTGATACAGACGCTCGCAGACGATTGTGCCAAGCCGGTTTTCCGGATACGCTTGAAGCATACCAAATCCTTTTAGACAAAGCATAAGGGAGTAGGCCGCGCGAATATTCGGACGTTTTGGATTGGCAGCGGCGATCCTCTTGTTCGGGCTGACAGCAAATGGATCTGTAGCGAATGCGGACAGCTGGAGAGATGGGACGGCGGCCTTTGCGCGCAAGGAATATGCGGCAGCGATGAAGCTCTTTCGCCCGCTTGCGGAAAAAGGCAATGCACTCGCGCAATACAAGGTCGCGATGATGCATAAGTTGGGACTGGGCGTTCCAAAGAGCCAGAAGGAAGCGAGAAAGTGGAGCAAGCTTGCCGCGAAACAAGGAAACGCCGACGCCCAGCAGTTGCTGGGGAGCCTTTACTACAAAGAAAGTGGTGAGGAGTCGCCGGACACCCTTCGTGCCTATGTGTGGTATGAAATGTCGGCTGCGCAGGGAAATACCGAGGCTCAAAAGGATCTCGTTTCGCTTGCGAAGGAGATGACTCCGCAACAAGTCGCCGAAGCGCGCGAGAAGGCGCAAAAATGCAAGTCGCCGGTTACGAACAATGCGAGTGATCGAACGCGCATAGCGTCCTTTCGAAGGACCACCGCGAGACCGTCGTTTTGTCGGGGACGCGAACCAGACATTTCGGCGGTTTTTGGGGACCCCATCCCCGTTAGATAGCACTCGCGGTATTTCTGGAGCCTCGCGTTGGACCCCACGCATCAAGCGTTTTTGCTTTTGCCGTATTGCAGCACTTGGACTTTCTCAAGCGTAACTAGCCCGCTGCCTATCATGTCTTCGAGGGCAGGCAGCAATGTATTGATCTTTTCCTCGCTATCCACGATTTCAATGATCAAGGGCAAATCCACCGAGAGGCGCAGGATCTTCGCGGTGTGCAACAGGCTCGACTGGCCGAAGCCCATCGGTCCACGCAGTACCGTTGCGCCGGCCAGGTGCATCTCGCGTGCCTTCAACACGATGGCTTCATAGAGCGGACGATCACCGAATTGATCACTCTCGCCGATAAAGATTCGCAGCAGCATTGCATCTTTTGGTATTTGCATTTTCAGGTTCCTCGCAAACGATTGAGACGCGTCGCAAGCGCATGACCGATCCACACGGCCGTCAACCAGCCCACGACGGAGATGCCCAAATTGAGTGATGCGGCGTGCACGTTGCCGGATTGCACAAGCCGCAACGTCTCAAGACTGAACGCGGAAAAAGTGGTGTAGCCCCCGCAAATTCCGACCATAACGAACTGTCTCTGCCAGGGACTCGCGAGCAACCGGCCGTCGGGGCCCGTCAGTGCAGAATAAAAACCGATGATGAAGGAGCCCGTCACGTTGACGAACAATGTGCTCCAAGGAAAGCCTTCTCCGAACTGGCTGATGAACAGAACGGAAACCAGATAGCGCGCCACGCCTCCGACCACGCTGCCCAAAGCGACGGAAATATAAGAACCCGCTGTGTCCCGGATTGTTTGCCACCAGGTTGGATGGCGCGGGTGAGAAAGCAGAAGTTTCTCGGTCTGTTTGCTTTCCGTCGAGCCCGGTGAAGTGCTGTCTTGCATCACAGAGGGGCCCTCAACCAAAAACGTGAAGGCCGGCCGCAAAGCCGGCGGTGACGGCACCGAGACAGAAAACCAGCGAAAGTAGCAAATTTCCGGATGCACGCGCCATTTCACCGTCACGCGCCAGAGCCAAAGTCTGAAGGCTAAAGGAAGACACTGTTGTGTAGCATCCGAGGAATCCGGTCACTGCGAATTGCCAAGGCCTCACGGCCGCGAGAACCCCATGGCCGGCCGCCGATGCGGCCAGGACGCCAATGATGAAGGCACCGCTCACATTGACGACCATCGTTCCCCAGGGAAACGTTTCGCCCACGCGCCGTGCCACAAAGCCGGAGAGCCAGAATCTCGCCATGCCGCCGAGCACGCTGCCAAGCGCAACCCAGATCATGCCATCGATTGTATCCACCGCACGCCTCGACTTCTTCTTGCTCTTACCCGCGGCTCAGATCTGGCGCTGGTGAGCCAATCATCATTTGCGACTTCCCTGCCAGGCTGGAACATCCCGGCGCGACAACAATACCAATATTCGCTGACGCACCATTTCTGGTTCGCAAACGACTCGAATCTTTACTTCGCGTGGAGGCGGCAAAGGGCCTGTATGGGCACATCTGGACCCCCGCATTCTCGACGCGGCAGCAGTCATCAGCCCTCATCAGGCGGTTTTGGGGAACCCCATCCCCTTGCAACGAAGAAATAATAGACGATCGCAGGTCGGGGATCAATATCGAAGCGCCTTGCATCCACGGCGCATTCCAGCACGCGATAACGGTCGGCCTTGATCCTGCGCATCAAGCCAGCATCGATCAGATGATGATCCAGTTAGCGGCACCGACGATCTTTCCTGGATGGGCGCGAATGCTGTTCTCGGGGTGTCGATGGCCGTCGCAAGAGCCGGAGCCGCGGCATCGAAGGTTCCGCGCTACAAGTGATGGCATCAATCGGCTATCTCGTTTTCCCGGAAACGCGCTAGTGTCCTGAACCAAAAGTTCGTGGCATTTTAAGCCTTGTTTGGCGAATTGTAAGCACAGAAGCGTTCGATTGACCTGAGGATGTCGTCGGCTGGTTTTGTCCATCGGAACGGCTTTGGGTGGGAGTTGTGATGTTCGATGAAGGAAGTGATTTCGGAGCGTAGTGCGGCCACGCTGCGGTAGATGCCGCGCCTGATCTTGCGTTCGGTGATGAGCGCAAAGAAACGTTCGACCTGATTGAGCCAGGATGAACTGGTTGGTGTCAGATGCACATGCCAGCGTGGCCTCTTTGCCAACCAGTTGCGGATCAGCGGCGTCTTGTGGGTTGCGTAATTGTCCATGACGAGATGAACGTCCAGATCGTCTGGAACAGCGGCCTCGATCTCATCGAGAAACTTGCGGAACTCCACGGCGCGATGGCGTCCATAGCACTTGCCGATGACCCGGCCGGTTGCGAGGTCGCATGGGCAGCATGGGCTGGCTGCGGTCCAGCGCCTGGATCTGCGACTTCTCATCGACGCACAGCACGATGGCGCGCTCGGGCGGGGTCACGTAGAGGCCGACAACGTCGCGAACCTTGGCGACGAAGTCGGGGTCGGTTGAGAGTTTGAAAGTCTCCAATCGATGCGGTTGCAGGCCGAAAGCGCGCCATATCCGCTGTACCGTGGAGACTGACAGCCCACAGGCCCGAGCCATGCCGCGCGAACTCCAGTGGGTGGCGTCGGGGGGCTTCGTCTCAAGGGTGCGGACGATCACCGCCTCGATCCGGGGCATCCTCGATAGTGCGCGGCGTCCCCGATCGCGGCTCGTCCCAAAGACCTTCAAGCCGATGCTCGGCAAAGCGCCGACGCCATTTGCTAACCGTGTCGGGATCAATAGCCAGGCCGGCCGCCACGACCTTGCTCTGCTCGCCTTCAGCACAGGCCAGGATGATCCGAGCCCGCAGCGCCAGAGCCTGCGCCGTGCTCCGGCGCGACGCCAGCGACGTCAACTCAGCGCGTTCCACCTCATCGAGCCCCAGAGGGGCAAAGCGTCGACCCATGACCAATCCTCCCCAAAACCAGGAGAGTCCGCTATCAACGAGTCGATTTGGAGTCCGTCGAACTTCAGATTCGGGACACTAGAATAAAATCCGGATTGACTCCGGCTCACATGAAAAGGCGCTAACGCCTCGACTTAAGGAAGGAACGCTACATGCGCGCACTGCTGCTTGCCGCCAGCCTTTGCTCGATTGCGGTTTCCGCCGCCGCGCAAGCTCCTCGCCCCGATCCCGGCCCCCTCACCATCGCTCGCCAAGGCAGCTTCTTCATCGGTGGACGTGATGTGAAATCCGATACGCTCTCGACCCTCCCTGCCTATGCAGCGTCCGGCACCATCACCGTCGACCAAATGTACGTGCGCTACCAGGTCCCCGCTGGCGTGCTGGGTGTCCCCATCACCTTGATCCACGGCTGCTGCCTGACCGGCAAGACCTGGGAGACGACCCCGGACGGTCGCATGGGATGGGACGAGTATTTCGTCCGCCGCAACCATCCTACCCTACGTGATCGATCAAGTCTGGCGCGGCCGCTCTGCCGCCGACCCGTCCGCCATCAACGCCGTCCGCAGCGGGAAGGCCGCCGTGGATCAGTTGCCAACCGTATTCTCCGCCGGGCACGAGAGCGCCTGGGCCATCTTTCGATTCGGCAAGGAATATCCGCAGCTGATGCCCGGCATGCGCTATCCCGTCGCGGCCCAGGCAGAGTTCTGGAAACAGATGGTTCCGGACAGCCTGAACAGCCTCCCCACTCCAAATCCAACTGTCCCGGCGCTCTCGCAACTGGCGCAAAAAATCGGCGGCACCGTGCTGATGAGCCATTCTCAATCGGGCGTCTACCCGTTCCAGACCGCGGCACTCAGTCGGAAAGGCATCGCAGGCATCGTGTCCATCGAGCCCGGCGCTTGTCCCGCGCCCACTGACGACATGACGCCCTACGCGGGCTTGCCGATTCTGGTGTTATTCGGTGACTATGTGGACGAGTTTCCCCGCTGGGCTCCGCGTCTTAAGAATTGCCGCGCCTTTGTTGCCGCCGCCAATGCGGCTGGCGGCAACGCGGAGGTGCTTGTGCTGCCCGACATCGGTATCAAGGGCAACACGCACATGCTGATGCAGGACGACAACAGCCTCGATATCGCCGACATACTGCTGGACTGGATCGAAAAGCGCGTGACCGCGGTGCAGTGAGCTGCATCGCATCAGTCCTAGCGCCCCCTGAAGCGCGGCTTGCGGCGGCCCAGGAACGCCGCGACGCCCTCCTTGTGATCCTCGGTCAGGCTCGCCAGCGCGAACTGGTCGACGTCCATGTGGCTGGCGAGATCGTCGAGCGCGTGCGCCAGGCGATTGACCGTCAGCTTGGTCATGGCCACCGACAGCGGCGGCTGTGCTGCGACTTTTGCGGCGAGGATCATCGCGGCGTCGAAAGCCCTGCCGGGATCAACCACCTCCTCCACCAAACCCCATTGGTGGGCCTCGGTGGCCGAGATGCGCTGGTTGGCCAGGATCACCGCCTGCTTGGTTCGGGCCGGCCCTATCAGGTGCAGCATGCGCGGAATGCTCTGCCAGCTCATGTTCATGCCGAGCCCGATCTCGGGTACCCGCAGGTGGGCGTCGCGGCCCATGACGCGAAAATCCAGTGCCACCGCCAGCGCAACGCCGCCGCCGATGCAAAAACCTTCAATGGCGCCTATGGTGATCTGCTCCATCTCCTGCCAGGCGCGGGTCATCCGCGGGCCCAGTTTCAGGTGCCGGCGCAATGAACCAAGATCCATGGTCCTGCGCGACCGGCCTTCGGCATCCTTCAGGTCGAACCCGGCCGTGAACGCCTTGGCGCCGCCAGTGAGCACCACGACCGAGGTCTCGCTGTCGTCCTCGAAGCTGCGCGCCGCATTGGTGAGTTGCCGCAGCGTTTCAGGCGACAGCGCGTTGATGCCGTCGCCACGGTCGAACCGCACCACACTGATGCGGCCCTCGGGCCCGAGGCCCTTTTCGATCTTTACAATCTCTGCCAACGACACCTCCCTGCCCGCTATTTCTTTAAAACGATAGCTTACAAATGCCCTGACCGCGCACGCGCGGGTTTGCCCTCCGGTACAGGAAAACGGATCGTCGTGCCAACCGTGATCCAGTTGGCATTTTCGCCCGTGATGTTGCGGCCGTAGATCACATCGACCGAGAAAATCTCGTTGGGCCGGTAACGCGCGCCGGCCTGGAACCGCGGCTGCACCACGCTCGGGATATCTGATGCGGCGGCCTGGCCGAACGCCTCTAACGTGAGCTGCAATACTTCGGTGAATTTCCAGTCGAACCCCAGGCCATAGGTCAGATAATGCCGGTCGACGGTGCGGTCCCAAAGCCAGCCGCCATTGATGTTGATCCGCATGGTTTCGGAAAGCCGGTACGTCGCAGGCACGACCGCGAAAGCGGTGAGATTTTCCCCGGTCAGCGCGTCGAACGAGCCGCCCGCGTAAAATGAAAAGCCGAATTTTCCGATGCCGGTCGGAACGAGGTTGGTCTTGGCCTTGGGAGCGATGCTGGTGCTCCAGTCGCCGTCGCTGCGTGAACGATTGGTCAGCAGGCTCAATTCCACCGGCTTGAAGATGTCAACCACGCAGGAGGGATTGGCCACGGCCGAAAAATCAGTGTTGGTCGCCGTGGATATCCAGCTCTCGACCTTGCACGATCCAACTTCGGAAATGTCGGCGGCATCGACCGCGAAAGCGCCGTTGGCCGCCCGCGCATCGCCGGCCGCAAGCATGGCTGAAATGGCCGCTGTCACGACGAATGCTGCGCGTATTGCCCTAAACCCCATGCGGAAAGGCTAGCAGAGTCTGCACCTCGACATTTACAGAATAATTCGCCTATCCTTAGCTATGACCGATCATCATCACCATCACGATCACGACCATTCGGAACTGTCCGAGACCGAACTGCGGGTGCGCGCGCTCGAGACCATCCTGACCGAAAAAGGCTATGTCGATCCGGCCGCGCTCGATCTGTTGATCGAAACCTACGAAACCAAGGTCGGACCGCGCAACGGCGCCCGCGTGGTGGCGCGGGCATGGGCCGACCCCGCCTACCGCGCCCGTCTGCTCAAAGACGCCACGCCGGCGATATCAGAACTCGGCTATGCCGGACGTCAGGGCGAGCACATCGTGGCAGTCGAAAACACGCCCACTCTCCACAATATGGTCGTGTGCACGTTGTGCTCCTGCTATCCATGGCCTGTGCTCGGACTGCCGCCGGTCTGGTACAAATCCGCGCCCTATCGCTCCAAGGCGGTGAAGGATCCGCGCGGCGTCTTGCTGGATTTCGGTTTTGAGCTGCCCGAGGGCACCAATATTCGCGTCTGGGATTCGACCGCGGAAATTCGCTATCTCGTGCTGCCGATGCGCCCTGCCGGCACCGACGGCTGGAGCGAGGAGCGGCTTGCGGACCTCGTCACCCGCGACAGCATGATCGGAACGGGATTGCCGAAGCAGCCGCACGAGGTCGCCTGATGGATGGCGCGCATGATATGGGCGGGGTGGCGTGGTCGGGTCCGGTGCAGCCGGAGCCGAACGAACCGGTATTTCACGCCGAATGGGAGCGGCGCGCGTTCGCGATCACGCTGGCGATGGGGATGCCCGGCGGCTGGAACATCGACATGTCGCGCTTTGCCCGCGAGGATCGCCCGCCCTCGGACTATCTCAGCAAGAGCTATTACCAGATCTGGCTCGCGGGTCTTGAGCGGCTGATGCTGGAGCGCGGCCTGATCGCATCAGACGAGATCGAAGCCGGAAAGCCGCTGCATCCGACAAAGCCGGTGGCGAAGACGCTGACGCCCGACGGCGTCGCCGGCATGCTGCATCGGGGCGGACCGACCGAGCGCGACGCGCGGAGCCCTGCTCTGTTCGCCGCCGGTGACCGCGTCCGCGCCAAAATGATCCATCCGCTGACCCATACACGGTTGCCGCGCTATGTGCGCGGGCATATCGGCATCATCGAACGCGTGCTGGGCTGTCATGTCTTTCCCGACAGCAACGCCACCGGTGCTGGCGAGAATCCGCAGTGGCTCTACACCGTGACGTTCGACGGCGGCGAGTTGTGGGGCGAGGCATCTGATCCCGGCCTGAAGGTTTCGGTCGATGCCTGGGAACCCTATCTGGAGCGCGCCTGATGTCACCAGATCCGCAAGCCGCAGATAACGCGACCCGCGCCGTGCCCGGCATTCCCTGCGACGCCGACGGGCCGGTGTTTCGCGAACCTTGGGAAGCGCAGGCCTTTGCGATGGCGCTTGCGCTGCATGCGCGCGGGCTGTTCACCTGGAACGAATGGGCCGAAACGCTTGCCGCTGAAATCAAGCGCGCGCAGGCGGCTGGCGATGCCGACAGCGGCGAGACCTATTACCGGCATTGGCTGGCGACCCTGGAAAGGCTGATATCAGCGAAAGGGGTGGCATCCTCCGAAACCCTGCACCGCTATCGCGATGCCTGGGACCACGCCGCCGACCGCACGCCGCACGGTTCGCCGATCGAACTGAAGCCGGAGGATTTTGTCAGTTAGCGAGTGCCTATCCCCTCACCTCTCCCCGCAAGAGCGGGGCGAGGGAGAAGAAAGCGCATCTCAGGATGACGCCGAACCGCCCGCCGCATATTCGCGCCAGCCCCTCGCGCGCAGCGCGCAGGCCGGGCATTCGCCGCAGCCATAACCCCAGTCGTGCCGCGCGCCGCGTTCGCCGAGATAGCAGGTGTGGGAGTGCTCGCGGATCAGGTCGACCAGCCCTGCCCCGCCGAGCTCATTCGCCAGCCTCCATGTGCTGGCCTTGTCCAGCCACATCAGCGGCGTGTGCAATTCGAACTGCTTGTTCATGCCGAGATTAAGCGCGATCTGCAACGCCCGGATGGACTCGTCGCGGCAATCCGGATAGCCGGAATAATCGGTCTCGCACATGCCGCCGATGATGTGAGTGATGCCGCGCCGGTAGGCCAGCGCGGCCGCAAACGTCAGAAATACCAGATTGCGGCCAGGCACGAAGGTGTTGGGCAGGCCGTCCTCGCCCATCGCGATCGCCACATCGCGCGTCAGCGCGGTGTCGGAGATCTCAGCCAATGTCGGAATGTCCAGCGTGTGGCTTTCGCCTGCCCTTGCCGCCCAGTCCGCACGCAACGATTTCATGCCGTCGAGCAGACGGTCGCGGCACTCAAGCTCGATGGCATGGCGCTGCCCGTAGTTGAAGCCAAGCATTTCGACGCGCGCGAAGCGCTGCAGCGCCCATGCAAGGCAGGTGGCGGAATCCTGTCCACCGGAAAACAGCACCAGCGCGGTTTCGGATTGGAATTGATCGCTCATGCCGTGGCAATAGCATTCATCGACCCACAGGCCAATCGGTGGAAATAGCGGCCTGTTCGGCTCGTTTCGCTGGGATGGACGCGCGTCTTGCGGCATACAGGCCTGATCTTCTTCAGGCCAGGTGCACGATGACCCCTTCCCGCGATATTTCACGGCTGCTCGATATCATGGCGACGCTGCGAACACCCGGCAGCGGCTGCCCTTGGGACCTCGAACAGAATTTTGCGACCATCGCGCCCTACACCATCGAGGAAGCCTATGAAGTCGCCGACGCCATCGCGCGCGGCGATCTCGACGATCTCTGTGACGAACTCGGCGATCTCCTGCTTCAGGTGGTGTTTCACGCCCGCATGGCCGAGGAACAGAATGCCTTCTCGTTCGGCGACGTGGTCGAGGCCATCACGCTCAAGATGATTCGAAGACATCCGCATGTCTTCGCCGACAAGGATGGGCGGTTGACGCCGTCGGACGTCAAGGGCGCCTGGGACCGCATCAAGGCCGAGGAAAAAGCCGAACGCGCCGCGCGGCAGCCGTCCGAAGAAACGGCGCACAAATCGCTGCTGTCAGGCGTCAAGGCGGGACAGCCGGCGCTGGCGCGCGCGATGGAATTGCAGCGCAAGGCTTCCAGCGTCGGCTTTGACTGGAACGATCCGCGCGCGGTGCTGCACAAAATTCACGAGGAGGCCGACGAGATCGAGGTGGCGCTGGATCGCGGCGACGCCGATGAACTCGCCGAAGAAACCGGCGATCTGCTGTTCGCGCTGGTCAATCTGGCGCGGCATGTCGGCGCCGATCCCGATCTGGCGCTGCGCGGCACCAACGCAAAATTCGAACGCCGCTTCGGCTATATCGAACGCGCGCTTGCGGCGCAGGGGCGTTCGCTTGAGAGCGCCTCGCTGACGGAAATGGACGCGCTCTGGAACGAGGCGAAAACCGAGGAGTAAGGTTCACGCGATCAAGAACACTTCCAGGTCGCGGGTTTCCTTTCTAAGGTCGGCGCACGCGGGTAATTCACGGGGCGGGTCGCCGATGGTCCTGGACGATATCATTGGCGGTCTCCTCGCCGGCGGTGTGGGAGGCGTTGCATCCGGTTTTCTCGGCATTACCAGCGGCGGCATACTGGTGCCGCTGCTGGTGCTCATCCTCGGGAAAGACCAGCACGTTGCGCAGGGCATCTCGCTGCTGGCGCAAGTGGTGCCAACCAGCCTCTCCGGCGTGCGCAATTACCGCCAGAGCGGCCATCGCGTG
>JGI20177J14857_1000148_pt1 | contig 20219 bp, 19 predicted proteins | sample NGESurdeep072012_6_FD_14857 | JGI IMG/M metagenome (IMG submission 14857) | reverse complement strand
CCCTGGTGGGGCGGCCGAAGCCTTCGCTTCGGCTTCCCACCACGCTAAAAACCTCAAGACGACTACCGCAACCACACGTCCCGAGGATCGAGGTTAGTGCCGAGAACACCATCGCCCAGGCTCCGACCGGTGGCATGGACCAGTCCGCGGCCCTGCGCTGCCAGGTCGGCTATGCTCTGCTGCTCGATTGTCGTGACGGCGTGATCAGCCAAGTGCCCTTCGATCTGTCCGCCCATGGCCTTTCGCTGCTCATCATGGACACCCGCGCTAGGTACGCGCTGGGCGACGGGCAGTATGCGCAGCGGCGTGCCAGCTGCGACGAGGCCGCACGGTAACTGGGCCTGCCCTCACTGCGAGAGGTGGCTGTCGGCGACCTCGACGTGACCTTGGATCGCTTGTCGGATGATGAGATTCGAGCGCGAACCAGACATGTCGTGACCGAGATCGACCGCGTCTCTCAGACCGTGGCCCTGCTGCGCGAAGGGCGCCTGCCCGACGTGGGCCCACTGTTCAACGCCTCACACCTCTCCATGCGCGACGACTTCGGTATCTCTTGCGCCGAGCTCGACGTGGCGGTCGAGGTGGCAACGACTCACGGCGCCTTGGGCGCCCGGATGACCGGAGGGGGATTCGGCGGCTCGGCCATCGCGCTGGTGCCCACCGACAGCACAGCCGATGTGACCTCGGCCGTCATGCATGCCTTTGCCGACAGCGGTTTCAGTGCACCCCACTGCTTCGCTGTCACAGCGGGAGGATCTGCTCAGCGCGAGTCCTGACGCGGGCCGGCCACATCAGAACCTCGCGAGGAATGGGGGGCATCGTTCAGAGTCTGGAGGTTCCGGACGCCGGCGTACGGGTAGCCGGCGTGGTTCTCGGCTTTAGCGCGTGCGGACTCGAGCACGGCGTCGGATCGTGGCCGCTGGTTGCAATTTTCGGTTGGCCGAGACGACCAGAATGGCACTACTGCGCTTGGACACCCGCCACGACCTCGTCGAATCCCACGGGCTGTATGCCGCCCTCGTCTACGAGGAGGTGCCCGCCTTCAACGGCGGGCGGTATGCCGAGCACTGGCTGGCAAAGCCGCTGGCCTAGTGGCTGATGGCGCCAAAGCTGCACCCTGTGTGCCGATCCTTGAGTGACGAGTCTCGCGGCCACCGCGGTTCCGGTGCTCTACGCCATGTGTCGCAATGTGCGATCGAACCACTCGTTTCTCTCAGTGGCGTCAGCGCCGTACGCCCAACCGCAAGAGGATGTTGACGTTGATCCGGCGCGGGTCGCTGTCGCCGGCGGAAGCCAAGGCGGTGGCATCTCGCTCGCGGCTGCCGGGCTCATCCCTGACCTACCGGCGACCTACTGGCGGCGATGCCGGACGTGCCGTTCGGTTGTTACTTCCGCAGGGCGGTCGACCTGAGCCACCGTGAGCCATGCACCGAGATCACGGTGTATCTGTCCGTGGCACCGAGCGCACGCGCCTGCCGTGTTTCGCACGTGGAACTGATGTTTCCGAGCGCTCTGATGCAGCGATTTGATGATCGCCGGGACCTGGCGACGCAGCCATCGGTGATCGAGGCGAGATAGTTCTTCACTTCCGGATGTTTGCCTCTTGTCGCCGTTTCTAAACACCGTGCCCGCTGTCTGGCATGAGGCGAACCGTCCAGTTCGTCGGGGCGGCATGCAGTTCGTACTTCGGTAGGACACCTGGTCCGCAGGAAGCACTGCCGAGGCCGGTCTGAGCGAGGTCGAGGTTGACGAACACTTTGTCGCGGGGCCGCAGGTCACTGGTGTGACGGGCCGCGTCGAGGTCTTCGGTCGTCCAACGACGGACGGTCAGGTCGAAGGTCGGGTCTCCCTCGATCCGAACGCCGTTAGAGGCCCCGCGCAGTCGCGCCCACCGCACGCCCAGGCGGTTCCCGTTCTCCTGCGGAAAGACGTAGGGCGTTTGCATGGTGTCGACGCTGCGCTGGTAGCGACCGATGATCGCAGCCTGGGAGCTGTCCGAGTATGCCTCGCCGGGCCCGCCTCCGAACCACTCGACATCGTCGATCCCGACGGGTAGCGCCATCCGGAGACCGAGCCGGGGCAGGGGCACGGTCCAGTCGCCTTCGGGCTCGACGCTGACCCGCAGCACCAGCGCTTCTCCGTCCGCCATCCAGTGATAGGTCGCGAGCATGGCCAGATCGGTAGCGGCGGGTGCGACCTTCGTGCGCAGCACGAAGCCGTCAGGGGTCCACTGCCGGTCGATGACCCGATGGGTGAGGCGATGCAGCCCCAGCGCGCGCCATCCGGCCTCCACCGGCGGGCCGTGGGTGCCGTGGTCGTTGTCGGTCGGGGCTCGCCACAGGTCCAGCCGCGGGCCATCCACCAGCATGGCGCCGACACGTATCAGCAGCCCGGTGCGCTCGTCGAAGAGGTCCCGACTCAGGCTTCCCCGGCGTGCGGACCGGGCAGGTGCGCGGTTGATCATTGTCTGGCTCGCCGCGACCTGGTGGCCGGCCTGCGCCCAGACGGTGTCCTGCGCCAGGACCGCCCGGATGGTCAGCCACGATTCGCCCGGGACGGTCGCGAGAGTTGGCAGGGGCATGGTTGCGCACTCCTGGGCGGCAACGGGTGCCACGTCGAGTTCGCCGCTGTCCACCTCAACACCGTCGGCTTCATGTGTCCACAGGAAACGCAGGGGTGTGGTGTCAGCGAAGTCCAGCAGGTTGGTGATGGTCACGTGCCCTGACTCAATGAGCAAGCGCAACGGCGCGATCACCGCCTTGTACTCGGCCAGGCCCGGCGACGGGGTGCGGTCGGGGAAGACCAGCCCGTCGGCGACGAAGTTGCCATCGTGCAGAGGCTCGCCGAAGTCCCCGCCATAGGCGAAGAACTCGCGGCCCCCCTCGGTGCGTGCCCGGATGCCGTGGTCGATCCACTCCCAGACGAACCCGCCCTGACATCGCGGATACTTCTCGAACAGTCGCTGGTACTCCAGCAGACCGCCCGGCCCGTTGCCCATGGCGTGGGCGTACTCGCACAGCAGGAACGGCAGGCCGCGCCGGTGGGCGTCCAGGCTCGGGTTCTCCGTCATGGGCTCCGCGAGACGGCCTATGGCGTCGACCTCGTCGTGCGAGGCATACATCCGGCTGTACACGTCGGTGTACGCCGAGTCCCAGTCGCCCTCGTAGTGCACCGGCCGACCCGGGTCGCGTTCGTGAGCCAGGGCTGACATGGCAGACAGGTTCTGCCCATGGCCGGCCTCATTGCCCAGCGACCACATGATGATGCTGGGGTGGTTCTTGTCGCGTTCGATGGTCCGCTGCATGCGGTCCAGGAGTGCCGGCTGCCACCGGAGGTCGTCGCTCGGGTTGCGCCTCCACTCGTTGAGCACAAAGCCATGCGTCTCGTAGTCGCATTCGTCGATGACATAGAGGCCGTACTCATCGCAGAGGTCCAGGAAGCCCGGGTGCGGCGGGTAGTGACTGGTCCGGACCGCGTTGATGTTGTGCTGCTTCATCAGCAGGACGTCGCTGAGCATGTCCTGCGCGGTCAGGGCGCGACCACGGTCGGGGTCCCACTCGTGGCGATTGACGCCCCGGAGGAGGATGCGCCGGCCGTTGACGGTCAAGAGGCCGTCGAGCACGGCAATGGTGCGGAAACCGACGCGCAGGGCAATCGTCTCCCCGCCCGCGCTAAGCGTCCCGTCATACAGGCGGGGCTGTTCGGCCGACCATGCTTCGATGTCGGGCAGCAGATGCGGGCCCGCAGCTGGCACCTGCTGAAGGCCGAGCTCAGGAATGGTGAGCAACGCGGGGACGTCGGTGACGACCCGCAGCGTGCCGGTCCCGTTCACATGGTCGAAGTCGGCGTGGACAAAGTAGTCGTCAATGGACCCGGCCGGCCGGGAGATCACGCTCACGTCGCGGAAGATCCCGGACAGCCACCACATGTCCTGGTCCTCCAGGTAGCTCGCCGGCGACCACTGGTGCACCCGCACCGCCACGACGTTCGCTCCCGCGCGCAGGTGTGAGCCGACCTCGAACTCGGTCGTGAGCCGGCTTCCCGAAGACCAGCCGAGCTCGGCCCCGTTGCACCACACCGTGAACGCCGAGTCGACGCCGAGGAACCGGAGCACCGCCTCGCCGGCAGGCCAGCCGGCCGGCAGCTGGAAGAGACAGCGGTACTCGCCGGTGGGGTTCTCGTCCGGCACGTTGGGCGGGTCGACGGGGAAGGGGTAGTTGACGTTGGTGTATGCCGGGCTGCCGTGGCCCTGTAGCTGCCAGTGGCCCGGAACCTCGATCTGAGCCCAGCCCGCGTCCTCGAACCCTGGCGCCTCGAATCCGTCGGTGACGAGGTCGGCCCGCGGAACGAGGTTGAACCGCCACTTCCCGTCAAGGTCAATCCGGGACACGTCGGATACGGCGTGCGCACGGGGTCGCCGCCGACCCTCACCGGGCAGAAGAGCGCTCAAGATATGGGCCGGCGAGCTCAAAGGAAACCCCTTAGCTGGGATGCGAGAGTTGGTGCGGATGGGATCGAACGATCACGTTTAGGCTGCTGCGGACGCACGTCCTTGTGCATGACGATCGAGACGCGCAGGTGCTCAAGCTCGCCGATGTCGCAAGTGGTGTCATCCCACTCCAGACCACCAGCAACGCCATGTTAGCCGCCGTCCTCTGGCGTCATCAATGGCTCCCCTTCGTGCGCCCCGTGTTTGAGGGCCGGTTTCCGGGTGTCGTCTAGTGCGCGCCGACGCTGGTCGGCGTCAACGTCGTGTGTCCGGTGGGCCGCTTCAGGTTGACACCTCAGGTGCTCAAGGCAGTGAAGTCGATTCTGAGTCGCGAGTCGGCGGCGGTGACGCTGGACCCTCACGCGGGGGCTCTACGGACGACATGGACGCCGTCCTGGAGTGGCTCGGTGCGGCCGTCTCTGGCTCGTGCGGACTCATTGCGGACTGCGGGGGTTTGCGGCTTGCTCCGCATACGGGGCGAAGGGTTCACAGGCCATCTGCCGTGCGCAAACCTATGGTGAGCCCAGCCGCGTTCGTAACGACGACCTGCGGATTCAATGTGCCTGATTCAACGTCCACATGGCACGCACCCCGGGGCAGTTCCGGAGGATATGACACGGACTGCAAGCCTCTGAGCAGCACAAACGTCCCAGTAAAGTCTCCTGGTGGGCCCCGTCGGGCTCGAACCGACGACCTACGGATTAAAAGAGCGGCCGAACCCCGTTGGAAAGGTTCGTGATCCACCGTTTCGTGCGTGGTTGGTTGACGCTGGCTGACCCTGCTGGACAGCGTTTCTCACTCTTGTGTGCCACAAATGTGCCACCGGACCGTCGAGGCTTCTCCCTATGCCGACCTCGGAGTCCTCACCCCTGGGGCTCGACCCGGGTCAGGTCGAAGACCCAATCGCCACGCTACTGCAAGGGCCGCGGTTCGACCCCGGCAATCACCCCGACGGGATCCGTCCTCTGACCCCTAGATGTTGTACAAATTTCGATTGAACTGTTGTACATTTGGTAGATGGACGTAGCGATCAGCACCTTGCGCGCAGAGCTGTCGACGTGGATCGAGCGGGCTCGCTCCGGCGAAGAGATCGTCGTCACCGAACGAGGCACGCCAGTGGCGCGCCTGCTAGCTGTCGATACCGCGCCGCTACTTGACCAGCTCATCGCGAGTGGGGTAATCAGCAAAGCGCGCCGTGAAGATCGGCCCGCTGCCCGTGGCGTGGCGAGGGCACATGCGAGCGGCCCGGTGTCGGAGCTGGTGAGCGAGCAGCGGCGCTGACGTTCATGACCATCGTGTATTTCGACAGCAGTGCTTTCGTCAAGCTGGTCGTCGAAGAGGACGGGAGCGAGGTTGCCGCCACGCTGTGGGACGGCTGCGATGCGGCAGTGTCCAGCCGTCTCGCGTATCCGGAGGTGCGTGCCGCGTTGGCCGCAGCTGGGCGCGCTCACCGCCTGGACCCTGCCGAACAGAGGCATGCCGAAGTGCTGTGGGAGGACTTCTGGGCGGCAACAAGGGCGGTCGAGCTGACCGAAACCATCACCGCACATGCCGGTCACCTGGCCAGTCGACACGCCCTGCGAGGCGCAGACGCGGTGCACCTTGCCAGCCTGCTCGCAGTCGGAGCAGCCGAGACGCTCTTCGCCGTGTGGGACCAGAAGCTGAGAACCGGGGCCGAGGCGACAGGCGTGCGGCTGGCTCCCATGGCGTAGTCCGCTGCCACCTCTCAGCGCCTTGCGCGCTGTCGGTGTGGTTCTCGCGTTCGCGCGGACTCGTTGCGGACTCGAGCGCCCGAGTTGACTCATCAGCTAGGCCGTGTTGCCCTAGTCGTTGCGTCATCTGAACAGGTCCGGCCACTACCTGTCACGCACCACTGTCGGTAGGCCGTCACCGCGCCGGCGACTACTGGCCGGGCGACGCGGCGCGTAGGCGCTGCCCGCCCGCCCACACTGCGTTGATGTGGAGCGTCTCGTCCAGCAGCACGGCGTCGGCGGCGTACCCGACAGCGAGCCGGCCCAGGTCATGGCTCCGGCCGATGACTCGTGCGGGCACCTGTGTGAGCGCGGCGACCGCGGTCTGGACCGGTAGTCGCACAGATTCGACCGCCTGGCGTAGTGCCGCATCCAGGGTCAGCGTCGAGCCGGCAATCGAGTAGCCATCGGCGAGCCTGGCAACCCGGTCACGCACCAGGACTCGGAGTGTTCCGAGCATGTACTCCCCGTCGGGCGAGCATGCGGCGGCCATCGCGTCCGTGATGAGCGCTACGCGCCCGGGCGCCTCGTTACAGGCGAGGGCGACCATCTCGTGGTCGACGTGTACGCCGTCGTTGATGACCTCAAGGGTGATCCCGGCGCAGCGGATGGCAGCCAGCACCGGACCTGGCACCCGGGGGTGCATACCGTTCATGCCATTGAAGGCATGGGTCAAGATTGTGGCGCCGGCGCCGAACGCGGCACACGCGCCCTGGTAGCTGACGTCGGTGTGACCGATCGCCACCGCGACGTCGGCCTCGACGAACCGGGTCACCGCCTCCATCCCGCCGGGCAGCTCGGGGGCCAGGGTGATCTGGCGGATCGTGCCGGCGCCGGCGTCGAGCAGTCTGCTCATGGAGCTCGGGTCGGGCCTGCGCAGCAAGGTGGCGTCGTGGGCTCCCTTGTGGCTCCTGCTGAGGAAGGGCCCTTCGAGGTGTGAGCCCAGAACGAGCGGGTCGCGCGCGCTGATGGCGGCGACGGTGTCGAGCTGGCCCTCCAGATCCTCGATCGTCGCGGTCGCCAGGGACAGCACGCTGCGTGTCGTGCCGTGGGCCCGGTGAACGTCAAGGGCAGCGGCGATCGCCGGTGCGCCGTCGCTGAACGAGGCGCCGCCGCCGCCGTGGCAGTGGATGTCGATGAATCCGGGGGTCAGGAAGCGGCCTCGTCCGTCCACGATCTGCGTTCTCGACGCCAGCCCCAGGTCGGCAGCTGGGGGTCTGCCCTGGCCTGTGGCCGCGATGGTCTTGCCATCGAACAGGACCCAGCCGTCTTGGCGGACAAGTCCGTCGGTGACGACGAGGGCGGAGTGGATCAGTGTGCGTGGCATCAGGCGACGATGACATCGATGCCGTGATCGGTGAAGGCGGCGAGCCGCGTAGCGCTGATGGGGCTCTCGGTGATGACCGCGTCAGAGCCTTAGGGCCTCGGGCATGAGGTCACCGTGCGCGGCCAGCAGCTCATCACACATCTGGGTGGTCTGGTGGGTGGTCAGGGTGGCCGCGGTGTTCGGATCGAGCAAGGCGGCCTGGTAGACGTGGTTGCGGTCTCCCTCCAGCACCGCCTTGACGGTCAGCTCGACGACGTTGAGGAAGGTCCGGTTGAGTGCGGCCAGCTGCGGCGGCAGTGAACCGACCGCTTGGGGGTGCAGACCGTCGGCGTCGACAACGGCAGGCACCTCGACGCAACACTCCTCGGGAAGGTTGGAGATCAGTCCGGAGTTGCGCACGTTGACGTACAGCTCGGCGGGTCGTCCGGTCTCGCGGGCGTGAATGAACTCCGATGCCATCTCCGAGGTCGGCGCCAGCTCCAGCGGCGTGTCGGACTGGAGCGTGTGCAGGGTGGTCTCATACTCGTCGATGTTGCTCTCGGACCGTCGCAGGTACTCGCCGACGGGGATGCGGAACTGGTCGATCTCCTGCTCGTTACCCATGAACCACGGCACGTACTCAGCGCTGTGTTCGCTGGACTCGGTGGGGAAGTAGCCGAACCGTCGAAAGATCTCGACGCGAACGCGACGTTGCAGCTCCGGGTCGGACTCAACGACGTCGCGCAGCCGCGGATAAAGGTCCTCGCCCTGGTGAGCGAACTTCAACACGAATGCCTGGTGGTTGAAACCTGCGGTCACGAAGTCGATCTCTGGCACAGGGAGGTCGACGAGTCCGGCGAGGAAGCGGTGCGTGTCGCGCACCGAATGGCACAGCCCGACCACGCGATCAAATGGGCTGCCCGCGTAGACCGCCCAGGGCAGCATCGCCATCGGGTTACTGTAATTGAGCAGGTATGCGTCGGGGGCCACCTTGGCCAGGTCTTCGCCGATCTGGGTCATCACTGGGATCGTGCGCAGTCCGCGGAAGATTCCGCCGATGCCGATGGTGTCCGCGATGGTCTGGCGGATCCCATACTGTGCCGGGATGTCGAAGTCCGTGCGGGTCGCGCGGTATCCGCCGACCTGGATCTCGTTCACCACGTAGTCCGCGCCTTCGATGGCGCTCAGCCGGTCGATGCTCGAGACGACATTGGCGCCGGCGCCACTTTGGCCACTGATCCGCTTGGCCAGCGCATCGGCGTACCCGAGCCGCTCGGCGTCGATGTCGTGCAGCGACAGCTCAAGATCCCCGTGTAGCTCGCCGAAGCTGCACAAGTCTGTGACGACGTTACGGGTGAACTCGACGCTGCCGGCTCCGATAAACGCTACTTTGACCATGCGAGCACTATTACATGTCGCGCATCACATGAACAAGCGTGAGTATCAAATGCGCATGATTTGGTCAGCTAGTGAGCGATGTTCATGAGTGTTCGGATCGGTTTGGTTGACAGGGACGACGCGGTCACACGCAGACGACGCGGCAGCCCTGCCGGCGGATCTGGTCCAGCGCTGCCTGGGGGGCCCGGCTGTCGGTGATGAGCACGTCAACATCCGACATCGCACACACTTGTGCCAATGCCACCCTCGAGATTTTGGTGGCGTCGGCGAGCACCACACTCATCCTGCCGCGCTGCTGCAGGCTGGCGTTGACCCGCGCTCCGACCGGGTCGTAGTTCGTACACCCGGCTGCGGCGTCCACGCCGTCGACTCCGATGAAGGCGACGTCGATGTTGTATCCGGACAGGAACGCCTCTGCAGTGGGACCGACGGATTCCTGGCTACTGCTGCGCACCTCTCCACCTGCGGCGAACACACGTATACCTGGGTTGGCCAATAGGTCTGTGGCAATGTTGAGCGCGTTGGTGACCACGGTGAGCCCGTCCCTGTGCAGCAGCAGGTGGGCGAACTCTGTCACGGTCGTACCGCCGGTCATCCCGATGACCCGGGCTCCGTCCAAGAACTCGAGGGCCTGCCGGGCGATACGCCGTTTCTCGGTCAGATCCTGAGCGGTCTTGTAGCTGAGCGGCAGATCGTTGAACGCCGCATGGGTGCTCGCTCCGCCGTGCGTCCGACTGACCAGGCGCTGCCTCTCGAGCACCTCCAGATCGCGCCGGACCGTGGCCTGGGAGACGGCAAACTGCTCGGCGAGCGTGACGACGTCCAGAGTTCCCTTCTCGACGATGGCTGACACCATCTGAGTCAACCTCTGCTTGCGCTGCATGTGGCCAACCTAGCACGAACTGATCACTTCGACTGCGCGCTTTCAACCGGCCCGAGCAAGTAATTGCGCATATATAGCCGTACCAAGCATCTATTGCCTGGCTCGAACATTGACCCACCTGCGCACTATGTGCAAACCTTACGGCGAACTGGTGAACAATGCGCGATCTGCGCAACTCACGTGATCGAGTCCTAGCCCTAGTACCACCAAGGAAGGCCAGAGCAGATGACATCGATGCGGAACCACACGAGAGGCGCCGTGCTGGTCGCCGGCCTCGCGTGTCTGAGCCTGATCGTCGCAGGATGTTCCGGGAGCGGGGGCGGGAGCTCCGCCTCGACGCAGACGAAGGGCGTCACGATAACTGTGGCCCTGTCCTTCGAGCCTCCTCCCCGCGCAGCGCTGGACGCCTTCACCAAGAGCACGGGCATTACCGTGAAGTGGACAAACGTCGACTGGGACAGCCTGCAGACCAAGATCTCGGCAGCCGCTACGGCCAAGACCTATTTCGCCGACGCCACGGACGTGGACTGGTCTCGCGTCGGTCAGCTGAGCAAGCTCGACTGGTTCTATCCGATGGAGAAGTACGTCGACACCAAGGCGTTTGCAGCGGACATGCCACAGCTGAACTCCTTCACGTCGAACAGCCACGTGATCGGCATCCCGTACGACGCATCGTTCATGGTCACCACGGTCAACAAGCAGCTGTTCGCCAAGGCGGGTATCACCACCCTGCCGACCACGATCGGCGCCTATACGAAGGATCTTCAGCAGATCAAGGCAAAGGGCGTGAGCCAGTACCCCCTCAACATCCCGTTCGCCGCAGCTGAGGGACTTTCTACCTACTGGTACCAGACGACCGCCGCGTTCGGTGGCACGATCCTGGATGGCAAGGGCAAGCCCCAGTTCGCCACCCCCGACTCGGCAGGCTACAAGGCGGCACAGTGGATGACCGACGCCCTCAAGTCCGGTCTCGTGCCGCCGGGAAACATCAACGTCACCGACAGCCAGGGCTCGCAGACCCTGATGGCAAAGGGAACAGTGGCCAGCATCTTCTCTGACTACTCCGGAAACGTCGGCAGTCTCTACGACCTGCCGGCCTCCTCCACAGTGGTCAACCAGGTGACGTACCTGCCCACACCCGGCGTGAACGGCGTCGCTACGAACCTGGGCAACCCGGACGGGATCGGTATTCCCCGCCAGGCGAAGTACCCTGCCGCGGCGGCAAAGTTCATCGAGTGGTTCACCTCGGCGCAGAACCAGTCAGACTTCGCCGGCGCCAGTGGACCCGACAAGGTGATACCTGGCTTCTACATCCCGTCCCGGTCGACCGGCCTCAGTCAGCTGACGAGCAAGGGAAAACTCATCGAAGGCGCTCAGCTCAGCAATCTGCTGAAGACCAGCAAGCCGGTCTTCCCCGAAGGTGCGCCCGCTTGGTACCCGCAGTTCTCCCACGCTGTGTACACCAACCTGCACGCCGCTGCGACCGGCTCGATGAGCGTGGCTGCGGCGATCACGGCCATCGCGAACACGGCGAACCAACTGTCGACTGGATCATGAGCCATTCAGCCCGCAGCCTCGGCGCCGGGTACGGCAATGGCCGCAGGGATCGGTAGCGTCGGCCCGCCGTTGGCCTTGTCTGCCGACGGCGGGCCGCAGCGGACCGACAACAGGCGCCACCGTCGGCGGGTTGATCTCCTGCCCTATGCGCTGGTCACACCGCTGACCCTGTTCATCGTCGGGCTCGCGCTGGTACCAGCAGCGTTCACGATCGTCGAGTCCTTCTTCCGTATTCAGGAGTTGAACCCGCCGGACAGGTTCACCGGGTTGGGCAACTTCAAGAGGCTGTTCAGCGACGGCGCGGTGCTGGCAAGCTTGGGCAACACCGGCCTGTACGTGCTGATCGGGGTGACGATCTCGACAGTGCTGGCCATCATGATGGCGATCACCCTTCAACACAAGTTCGCCGGGCGGTCCATCCTGATCGCGGTACTCATCCTGCCGTGGGCGTTGCCCGGGGTTGTGGAAGGCATCGTGTGGGGCAGCATGTGGGACTCCAACACCGGGTTCTTCAACAGCCTGCTCACCTCGGTGCACCTCATCGAGCACTACCAGGTATTCCTCGGCCAGAACCGGCTGCTCACCATCTTCGCGATCGAGCTGGTTCAGGTCTGGCAGATCACTCCGCTGTCCACGCTGCTTGTCCTGGCGTCGCTGCAGAACATCCCTGGTGAGCTGTACGAGTCCGCGAAGCTCGACGGTTGTTCATCCTCATCACTATTCCGGTGGATCACGCTCCCGCTGGCCAGACCAGGTATCACCATCGCCATGGTGCAGGCCGTGATAGTCACCCTGAACGTGTTCGATCAGCCCTACGTTCTGAACGGAGCGGCGACGACCGGGGCATCGGTGACCATGCAGACCTATTTCGTCAGCTTCCAGAACCTGGATTTCGGGGAAGGCTACGCGTTGTCTCTGCTGATCACCGTGGTAACCCTGCTGATCTCCTTCGTGGTGCTGAAATTGGTGTACCGGCCGGTGGAGTTCTGATGAATCGACGTAGTCCGTGGATCCGCAGGCTGGGAGTGCTGTTCATCCTCGTGTGGTCACTGGTGCCGCTCTACTGGGCGTTGAACATCAGCCTGCAGACCGATGCGCAGATCAGTGCCAAACCAGCGCACTATGCACCGCCAACGCCCTCACTACACAACTATCTCTCCCTGCTCAGTGGCAACGGCGAACTGCCAGACGCTATCCGCCGTTCCACGGCGAACATCGTCATCGAATGCAGCGTGGCCACCGTCGTCACCGTCGTGCTGTCGACGCTGGCCGCCTACGCCTTCGCCCGGATGAAGTTCCGAGGCCGCAACATCCTGTTCTACTCGGTGCTGGCAACCATGGCATTTCCCGCATACACGACCCTCATCCCCCTGTATCGGATCATGACGACCTTCGGACTCGTCAACACCTATACCGGGATCATCTTGGTGTACGTGTCCGGGTTCCTGCCTCTGGCCACCTGGATCCTGTACAACTACATGTCGAGCCTGCCTATCGCCATCGAGGAAGCCGGACAGGTAGACGGCGCCAACCGCATGCAGGTGCTCTGGCACCTGGTGCTCCCGTTGGCTCGGCCAGGGATCATCTCCACGGCCATCATCACGTTCCTGTTCGCGTGGGGGCAGTTCCTGTTCCCGCTGGTGCTATCTAGCGACCTGTCCACCCAACCTCTGACGGTCGTCATCGCGTCTCTGGAGGGCCGACACGTCGTTCCATTCACGCTGCTCAGCGCGGCGGGTGTGCTCGCTATCGCGGTGCCGGCGCTGATCGCGGTCACGCTGAACCGGTACATCGTCAGCGGTCTGCTCACCGGGAGCGTCAAATGAGACGAGCACTGCCTTGAACGACGAGGCCTTGGCGATGGTCGGTGCCAGCAGCACCCTGTCTTGGCCCGGTCGCTGGGGTCAAGACGAACTCATCGTGCGGGCGGCCATGTCGGGACAACGTCACCTGCCGTTGCTGGCACCGGCGCTCGATCCACCTGATTCGGGCTTCGCGACGTCGCGCACGAGCCTCGAGCACGCGAGGGCTACCCATCGACCTACCCTGCAGGACTCTTCCTCATGAGCGGAGCAACAGCCGACGGACCGGTGGTCGCCCTCGATGTCGGCGGCTCCGCAATGAAGGGTGCGGTCCTGGACGAGCACAGCCAGGTGGTGGGCTTCCACCGCTGGCCCACCCCGCGCAGCGATGGTCCGGACGCCGTGGTCGCCGCCGTGCTTGGGGCTGTGGACGAGCTCCTTGAGTACTCGCAGGGCGCCGTCGCGGTCGGGCTGGTGGTGCCGGGCCTGGTCGACGATCGAGCCGGAGTCGCGCTCTACTCCGAGAACATCGGCTGGCGTGATGTGCCGTTCCGGGAACTCGTGGCCCAGAACAGCGGACTGCCGGTGGGCTTTGGTCACGACGTACGAGCCGGCGGCCTAGCCGAACGAACCCTGGGCGCGGCCCGGGGAACCGACGACGTGCTGTTCCTGCCGATCGGAACCGGGATCTCCGGAGCGATGTACGTCGCCGGAGCACTCATCGAGAACAAGTACGCCGGCGAGATAGGTCACATTGACGTCGGTTCCGGCGAACCCTGCGCCTGCGGGGCGCACGGGTGCCTGGAAACGATCGCCTCCGGAGCCTCCATAGCGAAACGCTACAACCGGGCGACCGGTGGCTCGGCGGCCGGAGCCCATGAGGTTGTGAAGCTCATGGCGTCGGGCGACCACGCTGCCGCGACCGTCTGGGACGAGGCCGTGGATGCCCTGGCCCGCGCCCTGGCCACCTACACCTCGCTGCTGGCACCGGAACTGATCGTCATCGGCGGCGGACTGTCCGGCGCCGGCGAGGTCCTGCTGGAGCCACTGCGTCGCCGGCTTGGAGAACTTCTCGTCTGGCAGCGGAAACCCCGGATCGTCGCCGCTGTTCTCGGCGAGAACGCCGCCTGTCTGGGCGCTGGTCTGCTGGCTCGCCAAGCGATCGTGCCGACCCCTCTTCCTCATACCCACAGCGTGTGAACGCGCTCCGGTCCTGGGATGCGGGACGTCCTACTACGTCGCCGCCGCGTACGCCTGGCTGCGCGAGCAGGGCGGTCGAGGTGCTTGGGGTTGGGCCCGGGCGTAACAACACGCATGTAGCTGATCTTGATCCTCGACACAACGGAGCATCGTGAACAACTTTCTCGTAGACAGCATCGCGGCGCATAAGGCGGGCCAGGCGCTCGGTGTGCCCTCGATGTGCACGGCCCACCCGTTGGTCCTGCAGGCCGGGGTGACCCAGGCGCTGGAGACAGGCACTGGCCTTCTCGTGGAGGCGACCTCCAACCAGGTCGACCAGTTCGGCGGCTACACCGGGATGATGCCAGCAGACTTCCGCGACCTTGTGTATACGATCGCCGACCGCCAGGGTCTTCCGCGCACGTCGGTGGTCCTGGGAGGCGACCACCTCGGCCCCAACACGTGGCGCCACCTCGGCCCCGACGCGGCGATGGAGCGCGCCGCCGACCTGGTCCAGGCCTACGTCGAGGCGGGCTTCACGAAAATTCACCTCGACTGCAGCATGTCGTGCGCAGGTGATCCCTCACCCCTGACAGACGACATCGTTGCCCAGCGCGCGGCCAGGTTGGCAGCAGTGGCCGAGGACACCGCCGTACGCGAGCGTGGTGTCAGCGACCTGCTCTACGTCGTCGGCACGGAGGTCCCCGTTCCCGGCGGTGCACACGAGACCATCGATGCCCTGGCACCAACATCAGCGAGCGCCGCACGCGCCACGATCGCTTGCCACCGGCAGGTGTTCGAGGATGCAGGGCTCGGGACAGCCTGGGAGCGCGTGATCGGTCTGGTCGTCCAACCCGGTGTCGAGTTCGACCACGCTGCGGTGGTCGACTACGAGCGCGACCGCACCGAGGAGCTGCGGGGTGTCCTGGACGATTACCCGCATCTGGTTTTCGAGGCGCACTCCACGGACTACCAGAGCGTTGAGCGGCTGACCGAGCTTGTTGGCGACCACTGGGCGGTCCTGAAGGTCGGCCCTGGCCTGACGTTCGCTTTGCGGGAGGCGCTGTTCGCGCTGGCCGCCATCGAAGACGAGCTGGTTGAGGCCGATGATCGCTCGAACCTGCTGGCAGTGCTGGAACAACGGATGTTGGCCGAACCACGCTGGTGGCAGGGCTATTACGAGGGTGACGCGCAGGCCCAGCGCCTCGCGCGTCGCTACAGCTACAGCGACCGCATTCGCTACTACTGGCCCGACCGCCAGGTTCAGCAGGCGCAGTCCCGGCTGCTGGCCAACCTTGACGCAGTCGACATTCCACTGCCCCTGCTGAGCCAGTACCTGCCCGACCAGTACCCCCGCGTCCGCCGCGGCGAGCTGGCCTCGGAGCCCACCGCCCTTGCCGTCGACCGCGTCCGTGACGTGCTGCGCGCCTACACCCACGCCTGTAACCCCTCGCTAAGGAGCTCGTTGTGATTGCTGCCTCTGTTGGCTTCACCCTTGAGAAGTTCGATGGGCTGGGTGCCACCCACACCGCCCGAGAGATCTTCCAGCAGCCGGACCTGTGGCGAGAAGTGGGCGCCACCTGTCTGTCCCGCCGCCAGGAGACGGAGGCATTCCTTCGTCCCCTTCTCCAGCGATCTGACCTGCGCATTGTCCTGACCGGCGCCGGCACGTCGGCGTTCGCCGGGCAGGTCCTCGCCCCCGCCTTGAGCCGGGATCTTGAGCGGCGCGTTGAAGCCGTCTCGACCACCGACATCGTCTCCAACCCCCGCGAGTGGTTTGCCGAAAACCGGCCGACGCTTCTCGTCTCGTTCGCCCGTTCCGGGGACAGCCCAGAGAGCGTCGCGGCCACGGAGCTCGCCAACCAATGCCTGACCGAGGTCTACCACCTGGTCGTCACCTGCAATTCCGCCGGTGAGCTCTACCGCCGCCACGTCGGCGCCGACCGCTCCTTGGTTCTGCTCATGCCCGAGGGTGCCAACGACGTGGGCTTCGCGATGACATCGAGCTTCACGTGCATGACGCTCGCGACCTGGCTCACCATGAGGTGCTCGACCGCCGACGACGGGCTGGCAGGGCGGCTGGCCGCCGCAACCGAAGAGGTTTTGACCGCACAGAGCTCGGCTGCACAGGCCCTGGCGCAGCGAGGATACGAGCGGGTCGTCTACCTGGGCAGCGGGCCCCTGACCGGGCTGGCCCGTGAGTCAGCGCTGAAGCTGCTGGAGCTCACGGCGGGAGGGGTGATCGCCTACTCCAACTCCGCACTCGGGTTCCGTCACGGCCCCAAGGCCGTGCTCGACAATCGCACGCTCGCACTCGTCTACCTCTCCAACGACCCCTACACGCGCCAGTACGATCTGGACATCGCCGCCGAGCTGCGCGCGGCGCTGGACCCGGAAAGCGTCGTGGTGATCAGCGCCGGCGGCGCGGGCGACGGCGAACCGTGGCACATCGAGGGACTGGGCGATGTCGATGACGTAGCCCTGGCCCTGCCCTTCGTGGTGTGCGCCCAGCTGCTCGGTCTGCACTTCTCCCTGGCTTTGGGCAGAACACCAGACAATCCCTTCCCCTCTGGGACGGTGAACCGCGTCGTTCAGGGCGTGACCATCCACGTTCTGGGGCAGTGAACCGGCGGCCCAGGTGGCCGCCTCCATAAGCGCCACCATGACCTGGCGTCGATCAGGTACTCACCATTGCGAGAACCTGGCTGCTGGTCGCACCCCAAATGGCGACCGTCTGCTCGGATGCAGACCCCTGGGTGTTACGGCGCTGCGGTGGTGGGGCGCTCCGCTTGCTCCCGGTGTCGCAGGATGTGTGCTCTCCGAAGGTCGAGCGTGATCCCGTCATAGCGGATATCACGAAGATCGGCGACTACCAGGTGCGCTCGCGTGCGGAGCCCTCGTTCGCCAACGCCGATGGTCAACCCGATGCCGGCGGCGAGCGCCGAGCTCACCCCCGCTTCCGCATCCTCGAAGACCACCCCCCGCACCGGCGNAATCCCCAACCTCTGGGCGGCGATGAGGTAGGGGTCAGGCGCAGGTTTCCCTTGGCGCACGTCGTCCGCCGTCACGAGGTCCTTCGGGCACGGCAGTCCTGCTGCACTCAGCCATGCGCGTGCGACAGCGAGAACACCCGATGTGACGACCGTCCAGGTGCCCTCTGGCAGCACGGGCAATAATTCGGCAGCCCCTGGAAGGGCGCGGACCATCGGTGCCGAGTCGATCTCGAGCTGCATCAAAGCTCGGGTGGCACGAGCGCAGTCACGCGATGGAACCAGTTCGGCGACCGTTTCGGCAGCGGGGCGCCCTTGGTTGATGTCGCGCGCGAAGTCGAAGCCGGGCGCATACTCCGCTGCCCAGCTGTCCCATGCCTGCGCTACGGCATCATCGGAGTCGACCAGCACCCCGTCACAATCGAAAAGTAGGCCCTCTGCCCGCGGCACGGTTACACCTCAAGTCCTTCATAGTGCTATACGGAGTCGCGCAGCCGCTTCAGGGAGCGGATCGCTTAGCCGAGTTGCCTTCAGTTTCCACCTTGAGCGAACTACGTAGAGCGGGGATTTGAGTGACGCGGGCCGTCCGAAGAACGCTCAAAGGCTACCGCCATTGGACGTGGCCATAAGCACCCGGCGATTGCGTCACCGTGAGTGGTGTAACTCCTTTACGCGTGATGCTTTGTGTTGTGCACTATGCCGTGAGTGCCTGGGTGGTGTCGATCACCTCCGGGTGGGCTGGTCGGGTTGGTAGGGCGGTGGGCCCTGGTGGGGTGAGTAGGGCCATGGAGGTTTCGGAGAGGTAGCGGGGGCCGCTGACTTGCCATTCGTCGTGTGCCTCGATCCGGACGCAAGACGAGAGCCGATGTAGAGCAGCCGAGCGAGGTTTGATCCTCTCGGGCGCCACACCAACTTGCGCCACTGGGTCATGGGTCCAGGACGGTTGTGCCCGGTCAGGAGGTGCGAGCGTCGCCATCGTATTCGAGCTTGTGCTTCAGCCCAGTCCAGATCCTGCGCTCCATGCGGCCACCGAGGGGCCTGACCAGCGGCCCAAGCAACCGGAACCACCCCTTCGGGCACACCTGCCAATCCCAGCCCATGACAGTTTCGTCACCCTCGGCGGTCAGGGTCAGCGCTCCGGTGGTCTCCATCATCGAGCTTGTGGTGAGCGAACCCAGCCGGTGCGGCCGTTCGAAATCGGTGAGCTCAACGACCATCTCCATGTCCGTCTTCCCCATGTGCGGGGACTGTCATGCTGCCCTTGTCCAGCGTGTAGACCTCGCCCCGGNTCGCAGCACGGACCGTGGCGGTGCGCCGGGCTGCCTCGAGCAGCCCGTACCCGCTGAACCCCTCACCCCTTCCGATCGTGCGCAGCACCCGAGGTTCGTCGGAGTCGCCGCGCTCCTCGAACCGCCCGGAGCGGACGAGGTAGAACGTGTCGGCGATCCCGCCCTGCCGGAGCACGAGACCACCGCGGGGCACCGTTCGCAGGCGGATCCTGCCGGCAATGTCGTTGAGGACCTCGACGGGGACGTCACCGTCACCGGGGCCCTGGAGGCGTTTTCGTGCCGTGGATCTCTAACGCGGCAAGGACAACTGACCAGCACGCACCTCGGCGACACCGTGAACGTGGAAGTCTCACGGCTGGTGGTAGCCCAGCATCTAGAGTCGAGCGACTGCTCCCCAGGGAGATCCTGATTCTCCCCAGAGAAGACCGTGCGGGTTCTGGTCCATTGCCTTCTGAGTGCACAGGGCCTGGGGGCCCGGAACTGGCGTCATGCAGGAAGCGGAACCGCGTCTCCCCGATGGTCAAGCATGAACCGGAACTGCACATCACGATGTGCCACAAATGTGCCACAGGGTCACTGCCCCGGGGGTGGTTCTGGAAGCTCATGAGGGCGGGCTCAAGCCGTTGACCTGCGCAAACACCGAGCGGCGGCGTCGGATTCGAACCGACGACCTACGGATTCAAAATGAACAGTCTGCTCGTCCCCTCACCATGTGGCACAAAATGTGCCACATGGCCCGTCTCAGGGACGGTTCGGGAGGGCATGAAAGCAGATCCTAAGCCTCTGACCAGCACAAACGCGTGGTGGGCCCCGTCGGGCTCGAACCGACGACCTACGGATTAAAAGAGCCTTCTGGGTGTGCGGGTTGGTGCGAATCCTGTTGATTTCGTGCGTGATTGCCTCTCAACTGTTTGCACGCCGTGGGGGTGGTTCTCGCGCTCGTGCGGACTCGTTGCGGACTCCTGAAGTGCGTGGCTCAACACGGTGTCCATGAGATGTTTGCTTTAGTTGGCGCCAAATGCACGCCGGGTGGCACATGCTCAGATCTCGATGGTGGACCGTATGGACGTTGTCGTCCACCCCGCCGCGCAAGGAAGTTCGTGAATGAATCAGGACGAACCCGGGAGGCAGAGGCGCGCTACAACCTCAGCCAAGACGGCGAGGCCGTTTAGACCCACGTCCAGGACGCCGGAGAGCGCGCCCCGCAGGTGCTCGCGTCANGCCAGGAGTGCCAGGAGTGCCNGGAGGGACGGTGCGGCTGTCTTGGCCGACTGCTCTTCTTTGAAGGGGAAGTTGTCGGTGTGGCTGGTCTTGCGGTTGTTCTCGATGAAGCGCACGGTNGATGACCTGTCGGGCTGTTGGTGAGGTCGAGGAAGTTGGTCGTCGTTTGCAGGCAGGCGACCTCCAATGGAGGCCCGGGCCGGCGCTGACCCTCACCGCCGAGGGGGACGAAGCTGTCATGGGCTGGGACTGGCAGGTGCGCCCGAAGGAGAGGGGTGAGACACGACAGGCAACCTGGGCAAAGGGACCGCGAGGCACAGCTTCATCCGGTTCCGCTCATCCGCAGAGCACCCC